>Ga0194125_10004058_pt1 | contig 23142 bp, 21 predicted proteins | sample TA2KigC250mmetaG_FD_148626 | JGI IMG/M metagenome (GOLD analysis project Ga0194125, IMG submission 148626) | Freshwater microbial communities from Lake Tanganyika, Tanzania - TA2015034 Kigoma Deep Cast 250m | ecosystem: Environmental > Aquatic > Freshwater > Lake | place: Tanzania: Lake... | reverse complement strand
GGCGTTGATGGACATGCTGACGCGGGTGTAGTCGCCAATGTGGAGCAGGTTTTCAACCTGCTATTCCAAGACAAGGAGGCAGGTTACAAACCTGCCCCACACTTCTCTGTTCGTTAATGTGGGAGGGGCCTCAGTGCCCCGACCACCCAAGCCCGTCGCCGCGCTGAGGCGGCTCCCACTTTCAAGCAGGTTTGCAACCTGCTTTTCCATGACTAGGAGGCAGGTTGCAAACCTGCCCCACATTTCTAGTTCGGCGCGGGTCTCCTGACCGCGCCGCTTCGTCTGACCGTGAGGTCTCCGCCTACGTTTACCCGCCAGAGGCGGCGCTGACGGAGCAGCGCCCTCCGGCTGCATTTCCAGACGCGCTCTTAGCGTCTTGGCTGTTCCGTAATAAGTCCGCCGATGTAGGCGGGAACATCACGCGCCGGTTGTGCGGAACAGAATATCGGCGACGTTGCGGACGTATTGCTCATCGGAGAGGCCGTCGGTTGTCTCGGCGGGGAAGGGGACGAGCGTGCGGAACCTTGCGGTGAGTTCGCCGAACAACTTTACGCGCGCCATCGGCTCCAGTTCGTCCCGCCGCAACAACGCCTGTAACGCCAGTCGCGCTTCCGCCGGCGTCACGCGCTGACGCAGACGCGCGACAAGGTGTGGATGTTCGCGGAACGAGTTGAACTTACCGGCGAGAAGCTGATCGAGATCGGGCTGCGCTGTCTTCGGTTGGCGGACGACGATGGTGTTGGCGGCGAGATCGCCGAGGCGTTGGGCGCGGCGCGTCAACAGGCAGGCGAGACCGCCGGTCAGGTAGAACAGCGGGAGCAGGTCAATGGCGCGGAGGAGATTGCGAATCACGATCTGGCTGGGATGCAGGCGCAAGCCTTGCGCGTCCATCACGCGGAGTCGGAGGAAACGTTTGCCGACGGTCTGGCCGCGCCAGAACCATTCGAGCGCCATGCCGTAGCCGATGGAGATGACAAAGTAGCCGACCGTCATCAACAACATCGCCGCACCGGGGCTGACCGTTGCGGTCAGGCTGACGGCCAGCGAGAACAACTGCACGAGAATCATCACGCAGACCCAGTCCACCAGCCATGCGAGGAAGCGCGCCACCGGTCCTGCCAGCAACAGCGGAAAGAGAATGCCTTCGGGCGTGCGGATGATGAGCGTGTTGGTCTTCATTCCTTGCCGGATTTCATCAGGAACAACGTCAGCAGCGCCAGTTCGACCAGGCCGAATGCGATCTTGGCTTCGTACGGAATGACCGGCTGGTGATACTGCGAGAGAAACGCCTCGACACTACCGGCCCAGACCAGCATCACGGCCACGCCGCCGATGAGCGTGACGAGGTCGGGCGACGCGGCGCGGAGCCGGGCGGCCATCGGTTGACGGTCGCGCCAGCCGATCAATGCGGCCGCCAGCAACAGTCCCGCCTGCCCGGCGATGAGCACCGCAGGAATCTCGATGACGCCGTGCGGCAACAACCAACCGAGCAGGAACTTCGTCTGCCCGGCTGCCACGTAGTCAGCCGCGACGGCGCCGAGGATGACGCCGTTGTAGAACAACATCAGCAGCGTGCCAACGCCCCACGTCATGCCGAGAGCCAGAACGAAGATCGAGACGCGTGTGTTGTGCGTCATCAGGTAGCCGGAGAATGCCGTCTTCCGGTCGCCTCCAAGCGGATCGTGTTCCTTCGCTTGCTTCTCCTCCTGCGCGACGCGTTCATTCGGGTCGCCTTGCAGGTGGGAGAACGGCATCAGGACCGGTTTCGCTGTCGGATCGAGCGAGAGTGCAAGCGCGCCGAAGAGACAGCCCGCCAACGTTGCCAGCACAGAGAGCGCGAACGCCCGCGCGTGCCGGCGAAACGTTTGCGGAAAGACAACGAAGAACCATCGCAGCGGCGCAAGACGGTGCGGCTTCGTGCGGGTCTCATGGATTTCGCCGTAGGCGCGTGCGACGAGCGATTCGAGGTGCCGGCGCAATTGCGGTTCGGAGTTGAACGTGGCGAGTTTGCCGAGGTCGGCGGATGTGCGCTGGTAGAGATAGTGGAAACGCTTGGCTTGTTCGAGGTCGAACCGATAGGCGGGGTCATCCTCAAACCGGGTGAGCAAGGCTTCGAGTTCGGCCCACACGGGCTGTTCGTCGGCGAGGAAACGTTGGAGGTCAATGATCACAGTAGTTGCCGCCGTTTCACGTTGAGATATTGGGCGATCAGGCTGGCGCACATGGTGTCGTGCTCCAGCAACTGGAACGACACGCCGCGATGGCCAAGGACGCGTTCCCGCTCGCGCAGGTTTTGCCAGAGCACGTGGCCGCCGAGTCGCTCATAGACGCCGTCGGCGTCGGCTATTTCCGCGCCGGTGAAAAGCGGTTCGATGCCAGACGGACGGGGCATGTTGACCAAGATGAGATGCTGGCGGCTGATCAGCTCGATGTGCTTGGTAAAACTCTCCGCCAATAACGGGTCGTCCATGCTGGTCAGAAACAGCAGCAGCGCGCGCCTCCGCAACCGCAGCCGCAGGAACGCGCACAGCTCGTCAAAGTCGGGCGTCACGGTGCGCGCTTGGAGCATGTAGAGGGCGTCGCGGCAGACGCCATAGTGCGCCTTGCCGTTTTTGGCGCGGACAAACCGGTCCACCTTGTCGCTGAAGGTGACAAGGCCGAACAGGTCGCCTTGTTTCTCCGCCGCCAACCCGAGCACCAACGCCGCCGTCACGAACCGTTCCAGCATCGTCGCGTCGCCCGCCGAGCGCGCGCTGAGGCGCGTCGCATCGAGCACGACATACACTTCCTGCGTCCGCTCGACTTGGAACACCTTCGTGATCGGGCGCGCGCGTTTCGCCGTCGTCTTCCAGTGGATGTCCTGATAGTCGTCGCCGGGGACGTACTCGCGGAGCTTCTCGAAATCGCGTCCGCGTCCCACTTGGCGTTGCGTGTGGATGCCGGTATCGCCGCGGTTCAGGAAAAAGGCGGCCATCTGTTTTCGTTCGCGCGCGAGGTTCGGATAAACGCGCAGTTCTGTCCGCGCCGGCAACGCCGTGCGGACATCCCACAACCCGAACGGCGACGCGCATTCCACGTGGACCGCGTCGAGTGAGTATCGTCCGCGCTTCGATGACGTGCAAGGCCAAGTCAGGCGCGACCACACCGGTTCCGACGGCATCGTGACCCACAGATCTTCGTGTGGCGAACGGAACTCGCGTGGAAACGCCAAGCCGAGTCGGAGCCGTTGCGGTCGGCCGGTCTCGTTTCGCAAACGAATCGGCAATTCAGTTTCCCGGTCCTGGGTGAGCCGTGACACCGCCGGCACATCGGCCTGCACGCCGCGCAACGCGCGGCGACCGAGGAATGCATCAGCCACGGCAGCGATGCCGAGAGCGGCAGCGAACACCACGGCAGTCGTTGCCATCCACGGCAACGCTGCGCCGGTCGCAGCCATCGGCACCAGCAGCGCGCCGACAACAAACAACAGGCGTCTGTTCGGGACGAGCCTCATCGCGGGACGGCGATTTCCTCCAGAATTTTCTGGACAACTTCGCGGGCGCTCATGCCTTCGATTTCGTATTCGGGACGGAGAATGAGGCGGTGTTCGAGGACGGGCGTGGCCATTGTCTTGATGTCGTCCGGCGTGGCGTAATCGCGCCCGGAGATGGCAGCCAGCGCCCGCGCGGCCAGCAGCAATGCCTGCGTTGCGCGCGGCCCGGCGCCGACAAGCACGCTTTCGTGCGCGCGGGATTTGCGCACGATGTCAACGATGTAGGCGAGCAGGTCGTCGCGGACCGTGATGGTCTGGAGCGCGGCGCGCAATTCCGTAAGGTCCTCGATGCTGATGACAGGAGTGACAGCGCCGGAGACGAGCGTGGCTTCGGGCGAGTTGTTGCCGAGCATTCGTTGGGCAAGCGTCAGTTCATCGTCGCGGTTGGGACAGTCCATGAAGATTTTCAGCATGAACCGGTCCTTCTGCGCTTCCGGCAACGGATAGGTGCCCTCGTACTCGATCGGGTTCTGCGTGGCGAACACGGTGAAGTGCGGCGAGAGCGTGTGCGTGTCGCGGTCAATCGTGACGGTGCGTTCCTGCATCGCCTGGAGGAGCGCGGACTGCGTCTTCGCCGGCGCGCGGTTGATTTCGTCGGCGAGCAGGAACGTCGTGAAGATCGGGCCGCGGACGAGGGTGAATTCGTTGCGCTGGAAATTGAAGACGTTGGTGCCCGTGATGTCGGCCGGCATCAGGTCGGGCGTGAACTGGATGCGGGCGAACTCGCAGCCGAGCACGCGCGCGAGCGTGCGCACCAGCAACGTCTTCGCCACGCCGGGAACGCCCTCGACGAGCGCGTGGCTGTTGGTGAAGATGACGATGAGCGACTGGTCCACGACATCGTCGTTGCCGATGATGACTTTGCCAATCTCGGCGCGGGCGCGGGCGAGGGTGTCGAGCAGTTGTTCGGTTTGATTGTTCATGGTTGTTTCCTTTCTGAAAACAGTTGGCGAATGGCGTGATAGGCCACGACGGGGTCTTGTCCCTGCGCCAGTTCGCGGGCGCGAGCGACCCGGTCAGCGTGATACTGCGGGCTGCGGAGAAAGCTCTTTTCCCATTCGTCGAGGCAGACGTCGGGGAGTTTCTTGGGCGGAATGCTGCGCCGGAGCAGGTTCACAAACCCGGCGGCGGCGGTGCGGCCCGCGACGTGGGTGCCGTCGTCTCCGCTCTCGGCAGCGGCGGGGAGGAAGGGAACGGATTGCCGCCAGACGAAAAGCGCGGCGAGCGCCAGCAACGCCGCGAGCAGGCCGTGAAGGCGATAGTTGCGGAGCAAACCCGCAATGCCCGGTTCCTCCGCGACGCCGAGGTGAGTTTCGTCGAAGATGACGTGAGCGGCCGGGCCGATGAGCCACGCGAGCAACGCCGGGTGCCGCTCTTTGAGGAGCGCTTCGTTGCTGGCGAAATACGTGTCGGCGGCGAACACGAGCGTGCCCTTGCCGAGCGGTCGCTCGATGAGGACCGGGGAATTGTCGCGCGCGTAAATTGTTTTCCATGCGGGGTTGAGATTCGTGAAGACAAGAGTCGAGTGCCACGAGATGGAGCGGGGCAGCTTCAATGAGGTGTGGCACGCGAACGCGCGCGCCGTCTCCTCGTTCTCCGGCAACGGCACGAGATGGAACTTCACTCCCCAGTTTTCCGCGAGGTTGCCGACAAACCGGCGCTCGGTGTTCTTCTTCGTCTCCAGCGGCGCATTCGTGGAGGCTGCTGCGGATTTCGGCGCCCACGTGTGCGGGAGAAACGTCATCACCAGCCGTCCGCCGCCGCGAAGGAACGCGTCGAGTTCCCGCGCTTCCGCCGGTGAGACCCAGAGTTGCGGCGGGGTGACGCCGAAGACGCACAATGTCCGGCCGCGCGGCTGGCCGAGGGCGGGCAGGGGATCGAGGTTGCGGGAAACGGTCAGGCCGCCGAGTCCATCGAGACTTTCGTAGAGTGCGCGGCAACCGATCGGGTCGGCGCGGAACGATGAATACGGCGGATACAGTTCGCCGGACTCGAAGCGAAGCTGGAAGAGATGTCCGAGCACCGCGACGAATGCCGCGACGCCGAGCAGCCAGGCCAGCGGCCAGAGTTTAGCGCGTCGCGGCATCGTGGCGGATCCTTTCGAGGTTGGTTTGGAAATCGTTGAGGTTGCCGGTGTCCACTTCATGCAGGCCGTACCATGCGTCCTCAAACAACAAGCGGTTGTCGCTGAACGCGGCCAGCAAGTCGGCCTGTGCCCGGGCGCGACGGGTCAATTCGCGTTCGTATTCGCGGTTGGACTTGTGCCGGGCAATGGTAATCAGCTCGCGCCGGCCAAGGTGCGCAAGCATGGCGAGATACATTGCCCGCAGCGCCAGTCGGAATTCGCCGGCCGCGCACAACTCGCGGGCGCGCGCCAGCCAGTCATCCTCGGGAAGTTGGTCGGCGGCGACGTTTTCATCAGCGACGTCGGGCACGGTTTTCGCGTCATCAGCGAGGAGTCCGGCCTCGGTGTGATGGCGTCGTCTGCGCCACTCGCGCCAGAGAAGAACCAGAAGCAACCCGGCGACGAGCGCAATCAACACGATGAGCAAGCCGCGCACGGATTGCGTCCAGTTGATGTCGCGCTCAAACGCGCGGTCGCGCGGTTTCCGTCCAAAACGGTCGTCGAGCCACTTCAGGAAATCACGGGCCTGTGCTCGCAGCGAGCGGAGCCAGCCCTTGATGGCGCTGCTGATGTCGCGGGCGAGTTGCGTGAACCAGCCGTGTTGGTCCGTCTTGGGCGCGTGCTCGCGCGGGAACCGCCACGTGTAACGGCTTTGTTGGAGCACGCGCTCGATGTTCCGGTCCAGTTCGGCAGCCGCGACGGTTGGCGGTGGGGGCGGTGTTGTTTCGGCGTGGACCGGCGCGGCGACGAACAACAGCAGCGCAACCGTGGCGGTGGTGGCGAGCGACCGGAGTTCGCCCAGGAGGTCCTGGCCGGAGCGGAGCGATTCGCCGTAAAAACAGCGCAGGACGTGAATGGCGCGCGTGAGCGGACTGATGGCCAGCCATGCCAGCACAGCGGCGGCGGCGAACGTGGTGCTGCTGAACATCCAACTGCTGCCGTGTGTGAAAACAGTCTCGATCCCAAGAAAGATTTTCAACAGGTGCGGCAGGAGCCAAAGTCCGATCAAGATGTTCAGGAACACAAAGAGACCGAAGAACCACGTCGCGGTGATGGCGAAGTGGTTTTGTGAAGTCCAGAGCCACGCGAGCCGCCACGCCTTGGCGGCGGTGGGACGGATCGCGCCGGATTCGTCGTCAGCGACGATGGTGAGGTTCTGGTAAAACGCGTACGTCCAGACCAGCGGCACGGTCAACACGGCCGCAATGGGCAGCGTGATGAACGAAGTTGGCTGGATTGCCGCTTGGATGATCGCGACGCGCGCGAGCCGTCGCCACATCCATTTCGGCGGCGGTTCGCCGGTGAGACGCGCCCGGAGCGAGCCAGAGAAGATGGAGTGCCACGTTTTCATCCAGACGTAGAGCGCGGCGAGCGCGAGCGCCTCGACGGCGCATCGCCGGTCGGCGTAAGCGCCACGGCTCATGTCGGCCCAGAAATAGAGCAACCCCGCCGCAAACGGCAACGCGCCGGCGCAGTGCGCGGCCAGCGCGCCGGGCGATTGACGGAGCAACTGAACCGCTTCCTCGACGAGGTCGAGCGCCGCGCGGGTTTCGTGGCGACGTTGACGGGGCGCCGTCATGGTTCGTCAAGCCACGGTTGTTGCCAGAGCGTTCCCTCGTGGAACGTCGAGGGGATCGCCAGCAGCAGTTGTCCGCCGAGATGGAACAACAGCCACAACAAGAGGAATCCGCCCGCCGCCGCGCCGGCGCGGAGCAGGGGACGAAGCCAGTGTCGTTTCGCCGTCGTGACAACGGAGCGTTTGCGGAGACAGGCCGCGCAGAGGACGCGGTCTTCGTGTTCGACGACGCATTCGCGGCAAAAATGGCGCGCGCATTCCGGGCAGCGGGCCGCGGCTTCGCGGGCCGGGTGATGATGGCAGCGTTGGTGGACGAGCGCGGTCATCGCCAGCCTCGCAGCCCGCGCCAGAAGGCAAGACAGAGAACCGTTTCACCGAGCACGGAATAGATGTTGCCCCAGAATCTCAACTCATCTTGCTGAACATGGTTCCAGATCATGGGAATGACGCTGAACGCGATCAACGCGAACAAGATGAAGCCGGCGGTGACGTAGGTCAACCGTTTGAGGCGATTCGGCAGGTCGCTGTGCGCTTGCGTGACGAGCGCGGCGATCAGGACGCCGAACATGCCAAACAACATCAAGAAACCATAGGCGGTTTCGACGGCGCCGGTCATCGGTTTGTAGAGGTCGGCGAGGCACGCCAACAAATCCAGCGCCAGCAGTCCTGTCAGCGCCCAGTGCGCGCGGCCGCGGCAATGCTTTGGCATCCGCACCATCGGCACCGGGGGCGGTTGCGCAACGGGGGAGGCGAGCACCGCCGGGGATTCGGGAAGTTCGTCGGGATTGAATGGTCCCTGCGCGGACTCGATCAACGGACGGATGCGGGCGAGGACCCGCGCGGCAGTGCGCAGCCGGTTCACGGCGTAAAGTTGCTCAGCGCCGACAGCGGTCTGGAGCCGGCAGGCGCAGGATGGTCCGCGGAGATGATTGGCAATCGCCGACAGGCACAAGACGCCGAACAAGCTCCAGGAAAAAATCACCGGCGGCACCGGCGCCTTGTAGATCATCAGCACCGCCAGCAGCAGCGCCAGGCCGATCAACGCCACGAGGTGCAACAGGGTGATGATTTCGCGGGTTGAGGTGGGCTGGAAGGAAATCGCCTGGATGTCGGAGAAATAGAACCGTTGGTAGCGCTCGACAAAATATTCCTCGTGGACATGAAGCAGGTGGTCGTTGGCCAGATACAGCCGGTAACGCCCCGCCGGGCCGTACGCGCGGCGGGTCAACGGCGTGTAGGGATGAGGCGTTTTCATTCGTTGAAAATGGCGATCCAGTAGGCGATGCCGAGGCCGAGACCGGCCGATGCAATCAGGATGGCGAGAATAAAACGCGCCTTCGTTCGCGGCAACAGGCTCGATGGCTTTCGCCAGCCCCAGATGGCCACCGCAACAGCCACGGGTGATGTGAGCGGAAACAGAAAACAGGTCAGCACCGGCACGACCGCCAGCCCCAGCGCGATGTTGTCGTAGAGCACTCGTCGCGGTTCCAGCCGGGTGAGCGAGCGTTTGCGGCGTCCTGCTTCGAGGCATGACGGACAATAATGTTGCTCGCCCAGTTCCAAGTCACAAAGCGCGCAGAGGAACCGTCCGCAACCATCGCACACCGTCGCAGCCGGTTTGGCCGGGTGATAGAAACAACCGGCGTCCCCGTCGCCGAGCGTCGCGCTGGAAACAGGCGCGGCCACCGGCGGATGCGCGAGCGCGCGGAAGACAGCGACCCGGGAGGGAGTGCCGCATTGTGGGCACGGCAGAAGATCGGGAGCATTGTAATGCGAAGGCGGGAATTGTGTGTTGCAGGCGCGGCACGCTGGAAGAACGGTGTTCACGTCAGGTGGAGGGCGGCGCGAGGTCGCGGAAGTTGTCCTCGTAGAGAAAGACTTTCATGGCATAGTAGAGCGGCACGGTGACCAACATGCCGATGAAACAGGCGAACATCCCCGCGCTCATGATGATGCCGGCGACCAGCAGGAACGCGAGCATCATCCAGAACCGTTTCATCACGAACCGCCGGCTGAACTGCATCGCCGGCCAGAAACGATAGCCCTTGTCCACGATCAGCATCAACGAGAACGTCCAGATGGTCGCCAGATACAACAGCGCCGCCACCGCCACCAGGAGACCGAGTACCATCGCGATGATGAAACCGGTAATCATGGCGGGACCGGGATTGTGGCGAACCGCCATCGGGGCGAGGAACACGAGCAGCATGGCGATTCCGAAAGGAATCATGCACGCCAGGTTGATCAGCCCTTGGATGAGCGATGCCAGAAACAACTGCGTGAACTGCCTCCGAAACCCGGCAAAGATGTCGGCGACCTCCGCCGGTTCTCCGCGCGCCAGGCGGAGGTAAAACCAGAGCAGTCCGCCGATCAGCGGCCCGGAACAGATCATCATGATGACTTGACCGCCAAGAGGGATCACAAAGCCGATGATCATGGAGACAATCCAAAGCCCGAGAAACACCAGTCCCGACAACGCCGTTGCGCCAATGATCAGGCCCGGCTGTGTGGAGAACAGTTTCCAGGCGCGGGTCAGGCACTCGCCGATGTCAATCTGGAACTCGCGTTGCAGGATGGCCGATTCACCAACGGTGGGTCCCGCGGCGGCAATCAGCGGCGCGCCTTCCTTGAGGCGCTGGACAAACATCGGTTTGCAGGCGGCACAAATCCATTTGCCTTCGTACTGGATCATCGCGTCCTGCACGTGCCACTGGCCACAGCCCGAACAAGCCGCTCCCGGCGGCGGCGCGACTGCGCCTTGCGACGGAAACGCTTCGCTGTACCGTTGCCAGCCGGACATTCCTTCGCGCCAGACGAGCGTGTCGGCCGTGATGACGCCGGAATGCACGAGATGCTGAAAATGCTCCTCGGTAAAGGGACCGAGCGGTTTGCCGTCCGCAGCGTAATGCCAGTTCATGCCGCGCGTTTATAACGCAGTCGCGCGTCACTGTAAAGGCAGTGGTTCGATTTTGACCGAGGATTTTGCTTGCGCCGGTTGAGTGGGCGGAGACAATGCGCGGCAACGACTGGACAACATATGAAAAGAATCAAGTATGGTGTCATTGGACTCGGTTGGTTTGGTGAAAAGCACTGCGAGGTACTCGCTGGACTGCCCCACGCAGAACTGCATTCTCTTTGCACGCGCAATCCTTCGCGACTCGCGGAAGTGGGCAAAACATTTGGCGTGTCGCGCCTGTTTACGGATTACAGCCAGATGCTTGCCGATCCGGAGTTGGACGCCGTCAGTGTCGTGACCATGTGGGACCAGCACGCTGCGCCGACGTTGGCGGCGCTCAAAGCCGGCAAGCACGTTTTCCTGGAAAAACCGATGGCGTCGAACATGGCTGATTGCGACGCCATCGTGGCGGCGGCGCAGACGGCCAAGGGATATTTCATGGTCGGCCACATTTGCCGGTTCAACCCCCGCTACGCGGCGGCCAAACAGGAGATTTCCGCCGGTAAAATCGGGAAGATTGTTTCGCTGTATGCCCGGCGCAATCTGCCGGCGTTTGTCGGGGAGCAGGTGCTTCCCAAAATTGGCCCGATCATCGGGGATGGTGTGCACGATACCGACCTGATGCTCTGGTACACGGGAGCGAAAATCGTCAGTGCCTACGCGCAGGCGATCAATATGCGCGGGTTCAAGCATCCTGATTTGGGCTGGACGATGTATCGTTTCGATAGCGGGGCCATCGGCATCCTCGAAGACAACTGGTGCATGCCGAACACGACGGCGTTTCAGATTGATGAACGCATGGAAGTGGTCGGCACGGAAGGGGCCATTCACATTCACGAGACGCACCCGAACTTCTCGTTCTGCGACAAGACCGGCTGGCATTCGCCGGACACGACCTACTGGCCGCTGTTGCACGGCGTGCGGGCCGGGGCGCTTCGCGATGAAATCTCGTACTTCATCAACTGTGTGATGAACGGCCAGCGTCCGTCGGTGATTGTGCCGGAGGAATCGAGGGAGGCTGTCCGCGCCTGTCTCGCGGCCGAGGAGTCGGCTGCCACCGGCGAGATTGTGAAACTGGCATGAAGACAGCAGCCATATTCGGAGCCGGCGGAAAACTCGGACGGCGGGTTGTCGCGGCGCTGGAGCAGCGGGGCTTTGCAGTGCGCGCGCTTGTGCATCAAACGCCGGTGGACGGCAAGAATGTCACAACCATCTTGGGCAGCATCAGCGAGTTGACGGTCGTTGAAGAAGCGGTGCGCGGAGCCGATGTCGTCGTTCAGTTGGCCACGAGCAAGGAGGATCCCGCGACCTTCTTCGATGTGAGCGTGCGCGGCACGTTTCACGTGCTGGAAGCCTGCCGACGCCAGCAGATCCGTCAGTTCATTCTCTTCGGGGGCGACGCGGCGTTTGGGATCTGGTTTTATCCGCAGCCGATTCCGATTGACGAGAATCACCTGCTCGCGGCGTATCCCGGTTATTACGCCTTCTCCAAAGTCATCGAGGAAGTGATGGCTCAACAATACGCCATCCAGTACAGGGTGCCGGTGACGGTGCTGCGGTCGTCGTGGGTGTTTGAAGGCGCCGATCTGCTCCGGCATTTCTCGTTGCTCCAAAATGTCAACCCTTCGGAGAAAGGCCACGGGTTCGGCGAAGTCACCGAGGAAATCATGGCACTGGTCCGCTCCCGGCAGGAACGCATCCCGATCCTGACTGACGCGAATCGGGTGCCGCTCCGAAGGCACATCGTTCACATTGACGATGTGATGCAGGCGTTTGACCGGATGCTCGACAACCCGTCTGCCATCGGGCAGTCGTTCAACATCGCCGGACCGGCGCCGTTCGAGTATCGCGTTGCGGCACAATATCTCTCTGCCAAGCTGAACATCCCGATGGTCGAGTTGCGTTGTCCGAACTATCATCCGTTCGAAATCAACATCACCCGCGCGCGCACGGTGCTCGGTTACGCCCCGGAGAATGATTTCTTCCGGATGGCTGACCGGGCGATTGCCGCCCGCTAATCATGAAGAAACTGCTGTTGCTCCTGCTGTTGCCGTTGCTCTGTAGCTGCGAAACAACCATGAAAACCACCACACCCAAGAAAACGTTTCACCACATCGGCCTGCCGACCGATGTCAGCCAACCCGGCGAAGTCTATGTCGCCGACACCAAAGTCTGGGTCACTGACCCGCGCAAGCATCCGTACAAGGTCGAGTTCCTCCGCTTTGAGAAGGACAGCCCGGTGAAAGGCCCTGTGCGCGATCTGCCGCATGTCGCCTATCGCGTGGACGACCTGAAGGAAGCGATGCGCGGCGAACATATCCTGCTGGGACCGTTCAACCCGACGCCCGGACTTTCCGTGGTGTTCATCCTCAAGGACGGGATGCCGGTGGAGTACATGATGTTCAAGGAAGAAAACGACCTACCCTGGAAGTAAAACCATGTCCATCAAAGATAAAGTCATCATCGTCACCGGCGGCACATCGGGCATCGGCGAAGGTTGCAGCCGTCATTTTGCGTCACTGGGCGCGCGCGTAGTCATCGCATCCAATCAAGAGGAACGCGGACAAAAGCTGGAAGCGGAATTGCGATCCGCAGGCCATGAGGCGCGCTTCATCGCTGTGGATGTCGCCAAAGAGGAGAGTGTTCAGGAAATGGTCCGTCGCGCCGTGGAATTGCACGGGCGCATTGACGGTGTCCACTGCAATGCCGGTGTCTGGGCGCGCGGCAAGGTGACGGAATTCGACGAAGCCATTTGGAACAAAGTGATGAACGTGAACGTGAAAAGCGTTTTTTGGACGGCCAAGCACACGATTCCGGTCATGGAACGACAAGGCAAAGGCGTCATTGTCATCACAACGTCGGTGGCCGCGTTCATTGGTTTTCCGGCGCACGCGCTTTACTGCGCGTCAAAAGCCGCGTTGGAATCGCTCATCCGTTGTCTCGCCACTGACCACGCCGGCTGGCTCCGCGTTGTTGGCATCTGTCCCGGCACGATTGACACGCCGATGCTGGCGGCGAGTTGCGAGGGCTGGAACAAGCCGGTGGCCGAACTGTACGCCGACGTGGCCCGTCGCATTCCCGTGCGCCGGCTCGGACAGCCGCTCGACATCGCGCAAACGGCGGCGTTTCTGCTCAGCGACGAAGCGAGCTACATCAACGCCACGTCCATCGTTCTCGATGGCGGCACGATGGCGTTGCCGCCGTGGTAGTGCTCCGTCAAACCACATCGAAAGGGTAGTTCGTAGTGAGCCACGCAGCGAAGCGAAGTGGCGTTGTGGAGATCGTTGCGTCCAAACAGTCCGCACTCCGCCCCGAAACGACACGGGGCTGCGTGCGTTACTACAAACACACCCTCCCAAACACATTTGGCGCTAGATTTTCGGTTCCCAACCGCGACGATACTCGGGACGACGCCAGAGTTTCATGGCTTCGGCATCGCCGACGATCTTGCCGGTCTTCGGGTCCACGTTGATGGTGCGGCCGGTGCGGGCGGCGATGTTGGCGTAGTGGCAGAGCATCGTGCTCTTCTGGCATTCGCCGATGTCGGAGTTCAACCGTGTGCCCTTGCGGATGGCGTCCACGAAGTTCAGGAAGTGTTCATCTTCGCCGCCGGGGCCGCGCACGGTGTCGCCTTCGCCGCTGGTTGCCTGGCCGGTCACTTCCTTGCCCTTCTTGTCGTAGAGCTTGTAGCCGGTGCCCATGATCATCATGGTGCCGTTGTCGCCATAGAAGGTGATGCTGGACAGCGTCTCGGCCTTCCGATCGTGGCTGCAGCTCTGTTCCCAGGTGACAAACTTGTCGCCGAAATCATACGTGGCAATGCCGGTGTCGGGCGTTTCCTGGTCGTCCTTGAAGAGGTAGCGACCGCCGCCCCAAGTGACGCGGCGCGGCACGTCCACCTTCAATCCCCAGCGGCAGACATCGAGGTAATGGATGGCGTTGTTGCCAAGTTCGCCGTTGCCCCAGTGCCAGAGGAAATGCCAGTTGTAATGGATGAGATTGTCCTTGTAGGGGCGGTCGGGGGCCGCGCCTTGCCAGAGTTCGTAGTCGAGCCACTCGGGCACGGGCGCGGGCTGGCCGATGCCGATGGTGGGACGCAGGCGCGTGTACCAACTGCGCGCCGTCAGCACGTTGCCGATCACGCCGCTGTGAATCTTGTTGATCGCCTCAATGACGCCGGGCATGCTGCGCCGCTGGTTGCCCATCTGGACGACGCGTTTGTATTTGCGCGCGGCGGCGACCATCGTCTCCGATTCGTAGGGATTGTGGCTGCCGGGTTTCTCGACAAAGACGTGTTTGCCGGCCTTGCAGGCGAGAATGGTGGCAATCGCGTGCCAGTGGTTCGGCGTCGCGATGGTGATGGCGTCCACGGATTTGTCATCGAGTACGCGGCGAATGTCCTTCTCGCCCTTTGGCGCCTTGCCCGTCTTGGTGGCCACGGTTTTGATGCCTTTTTCCAGGGCACGCGAGTCCACGTCGCAAATGTAACCGATCTCGACGTTCGGCATGCCAAGCAACGCCTTGATGTGCGCGCCGCCGCGGCTGTTGCATCCCATGACGGCGACGACCAGTTTATCGTTGGGTGATTTGTCCGCCGCGAAGGCGCGTCCTGCGACGAGGCTGGCGCCGATGACGGCGGATTGTTTGAGAAAATGCCGGCGATTGATGGGGAAGTTCATAATGCCCGTGAGAATACTCTGGGTTTCACCGCAGGCAAGCCGAAAGAAGACAGCCGAAAGAAGACAGTCTTTGCCATCGCAAGCCGCTGTTGCAATTTGTCCAAAATAACATTGCTGAATTGAATCTCATCGGCTTTACTCTCGTCAGTATCAGCATGAACTCCACAAAGAAACATCAGACAGGTCTTTCGCGAAGGGATTTCTTGCGGCGCGCGGGGACAGTGGCCGCATTCACCATCGTGCCGGCGCGTGTGTTGGGGCAATTTGCGCCCAGCAACCGGATCAACGTTGCCATGATCGGGTGCGGCAACCAGAGCGCGATTGATACGCGCGCGTTCCTCGTCGAGCCGGACACGCAGGTTGTCGCCGTGTGCGACGTGAACCGCGCCAGCTACGGGTACAAGACCGAGACGCAATACCTTGGCCGGGATCCGATGCGGAAAGTGGTCGAGGAACATTACGCCAAGCAGAACGGAACCGGTGCGTATCGCGGGTGCGACGCCTACAACGATTTCCGCGAGGTGCTCTCGCGGCGCGATGTGGACGTTGTCGCCATTGTCGTGCCCGACCAGTGGCACGCGACGATGACGATCATGGCCGCGCGCGCCGGCAAGGACATTTATTGCGAAAAACCCTTGAGCCTGACCGTGTCGGAAGGCCGCGCGATGGTCAACGCGGTGCGCCGGCACGGTGTCGTGCTGCAAACGGGCACCCATCACCGCTCGGCGGCGCGCACGCGCCACATGTGCGAGCTGGTCCGCAACGGTCGCATCGGCAAAGTACGCCGCATCACCACGTTTGTCCCCGGCTGGAACAAAGCCGGCCCGACCGGCGCGTGGGAACCGTCGCCGATACCCGACGGTTTCGACTACGATTTCTGGCTCGGTCCCGCGCCGTGGGAGCCGTACCATCAGGACCGCTGTTTCTACAATTTCCGGTTCATCCTCGATTACTCCGGCGGGCAAGTGACAAACTTCGGCGCGCATTGCCTGGACCTCGCGCAATGGGCCATCGGCACGGACCGGACCGGTCCCGTGGAAATCGAGGACGCCGGCAGCGAATGGCCGACGGATGGCCTGTTCGATGTCGCCAGCAACGTCCGGTTCCGCGCGCGGTATGCGGACGGCACCGAGTTGGAGTGCGTGCAAAGCGAGGAGCGGCTGGCGTGCCGGTTCGAAGGCACGGACGGCTGGCTGGAGTCCGGCTACGGCGGCAGCGGGTTTGCCAGCAGCAAACCGGGCTTGGTCAACTCCGTCATCGGTCCCAACGAAATCAGCCTCGGCACGAGCGTCAATCACTTCCGGAATTTCCTCGACTGCGTCCGGTCGCGCGGCGAACCCATCGCGCCGGTGGAAGTCGGGCACTGCTCGGCAACGTTCTGCCACCTCGGCAACATCGCAATGCGGCTGAAACGCAAGCTGCGCTGGAATCCGCACACGGAGCAATTCATCGCCGACGACGAAGCCAACCGGATGTTGAGCCGCCCGTATCGCACCGGGTGGGCATGGGTGTGATCATCAAGAAACAGAATCCAACTGCCGCACGGCGGATGGCGCGTCGCGAATTTCTGCAGCGCATCGGAAGGGCAGGGGCAGCGGTCGCCGCCTTCTCCATCGTTCCCGCGCGAGTATTGGGGAAATTCGCGCCCCGCAACCGGATCAACATCGCGATGATCGGCTGCGGCAACCAAAGCACCGTTGACACGCGCGCGTTCCTCGTCGAGCCGGACACGCAGATTGTCGCCGTGTGCGACGTGAACCGCGCCAGTCACGGCTACAGGACGGAAACGCAATATCTTGGCCGCGATCCCATGCGCCAGATCGTTGAGAAACACTACGCCACGAAAAAAACCGACGGCACATTCCGCGGGTGCGACACGTACAACGACTTCCGCGACGTGCTTGCGCGGCCCGATGTGGATGCCGTGGCCATCGTCGTGCCCGACCAGTGGCACGCGACGATGACGATCATGGCCGCGCGCGCCGGCAAGGACATTTATTGCGAAAAGCCGCTCAGCCTGACCGTGGCGGACGGACGCGCCATGGTGGATGCCGTGCGTCGTCACGGCATCGTCCTCCAGACCGGCACGCATCATCGCTCGGACGCCCGCACGCGCCATGTCTGCGAACTGGTTCGCAATGGGCGGATTGGCCGCTTGAAACGCATGGTGACGTACATCCCCGGCTGGAACAAAGCCGGCCCGACCGGCGCGTGGGAACCGACGCCGGTGCCCGATGGATTCGACTATGATTTCTGGCTTGGCCCCGCCCCGTGGGAACCGCACCACAAGGACCGCTGCTTCTACAATTTCCGGTTCATCCTCGATTATTCCGGCGGACAGGTGACCAACATCGGCGCGCACTGCCTCGACCTCGCGCAGTGGGCGAACGGCACGGACCGTTCCGGTCCCGTGGAAATCGAGGACGCCGGCAGCGAGTGGCCGGTCGACGGCTTGTTTGACGTGGCTACGAAAGTTCATTTCCGGGCGCGCTACGCTGATGGTGTCGAGTTGGATTGCACCTACGGCGAAGAGCGATTGGCGTGCCGGTTCGAAGGCACGGAAGGCTGGGTGCAATGCGGTTACCGGGGGAGCGGTTTTGACAGCAACATTCCCGGATTGCAGCGGTCGGTCATCGGCCCGAACGAGATCAGCCTCGGCGCGAGCATCAATCACTTCCGGAATTTCCTCGACTGCGTCCGGTCGCGCGGCGAACCCATCGCGCCGGTGGAAGTCGGGCACTGCTCCGCGACGCTCTGCCACATCGGCAACATCGCGATGCGCCTGAAACGGAGGCTGCGCTGGAACCCGCACACGGAGCAGTTTGTCGGCGACGACGAAGCCAACCGGATGTTGAGCCGCCCGTATCGGACCGGGTGGTCATTGATCTGAATCCAACAAGAAAGGAACGACTGTGAACAAGGTATTAGCGAGCATCATCGTGGTGGCGGCATCTGTGAGTTACGGCGCGGAGTTGCGGATCGGGATCATCGGGACCGACACGTCGCATTGCGTCGCGTTCAGCAAACTACTCAATGATCCGAAAGCAAAGGGTCACATTCCCGGTGGGCGGATTGTCGCCGCGTTCAAGGGTGGCAGCCCTGACATCGAGTCGAGCTTCTCGCGCGTGGACAAGATTGCCGCGCAACTGGAAAAGGATTTTGGTGTCAAGATTTACGCCACCATCGAGGAAATGTGCAAGAACGTGGATGCCGTGATGCTGGAGAGCGTGGATGGCCGTCCGCACCTCGCGCAGGCGCGACCTGTCATCAAGGCCGGCAAGCCGCTGTTCATTGACAAGCCGATGGCGGCCTCGCTCCAGGATGCGGTGGAGATTTTCCAGTTGGCCCGCGCGGCGAAAGTGCCGGTGTTCAGCGCCTCGTCATTGCGTTACGGCAAGAACACGCAGGCCGTCCGCAACGGTTCCATCGGCAAGGTGCTCAGCGCGGACACGTTTTCGCCGGTGAGTGTCGAGCCGCATCATCCGGAGTTGTTCTGGTACGGCATTCACGGAGTCGAATCGCTGTTCACCGTGATGGGCGCCGGCTGCGAAACGGTCAAGCGCGGCATGACCGACGACGGCCGAATCGAAGTCATCGGCACGTGGAAAGGGGGACGGACCGGCATTTTCCGTCAGGGCAAGAAAGGCTACGGCGGCGCCGCCAAGGGCGAGAAAGGCGAAGCGCCCGTGGGCGGTTACGACAGTTATGCGCCGCTGGTGGTGGAGATCATCAAGTTCTTCCAAACAGGCGTTTCGCCGGTGCCGGAGCGGGAGACGATTGAAATTCTGGCGTTCATGGAAGCATCCGACGAAAGCAAGCGGCTCGGCGGCCAAGTGGTGAAACTTGCCGACATCTTGAAGAAGAACGGAGTGAAGTAACATCGTGAAGATCGAGTCGCCGGGCTTTTTCGACCTCCAAGTCAATGGATTCGCCGGGGTGGACTTCAACGACCCGAACGTCACGGTGGACGAATTGCGCCGCGCGACCGCCGCGATGCGGGCGACCGGGGTGACGCGGTTTTTGCCGACGCTGATTACCAGTTCGTTTGAATCGTTCGCGCAGTGCGCCCGCGCCATCGCGCAATTTTCCGATGCCGACAACGCCGGCATCCACATGGAAGGGCCGTACATTGCCGCCGAGGACGGGCCGCGCGGCGCGCATCCGCGCGCCCACGTGCGCCCGGCGTCGGTGGATGACTTCCGTCGGCGACAGGAAGCGGCGGGCGGGCGGATTGTGATGGTCTCGCTCGCGCCGGAAGTGGATGGGGCCATCGCGCTGACCGAATACCTTGTGGCGAACAAGATTTGTGTCGCGATTGCCCACACGGCGGCAACGCCCGCGCAGATCCGCGACGTGGTGAAGGCGGGCGCGACGTTGGCGACGCACCTGGGCAACGGCTGCGCGAACCTGTTGCCGCGCCATCCGAACTTCATTTGGGAACAACTTGCTGCCGATGAACTGTACGCCAGTTTCATCGTGGATGGACATCATTTGCCGCCGGCGACGGTCAAGGCCATGATCCGCGCGAAAACCCCGGCGCGCTCGATTCTGGCGACGGATGCGATTGCGGCGGCCGGATGCCCGCCGGGACGTTATCGGCTGGGCGGCGCGGAAGTGGAACTCAGCCCGACCGGCCGCGTGGCCGCGCCGGGCGCGAGTAACCTGGCCGGGTCGGCGTTGACGATGGATCGGGCGGTTGCCAACACGGTGGCGTTCACCGGGCTGCCGCTGTTCAATGTGTTGCCGATGGCGACGACGATCCCGGCGGTCTGCGTCGGGATGCAGCCTGCGGGGACCATCACGGCCGATTGGGACCATAAGACGAATAACTTGAAGATCATTTCGGTGAACTCATGATTAAAAAACCGATTCCACATCTGCGTTGGTGGATTGCCGGGCTGTTGTGCCTGGCCTCGGCGTTGAATTATCTGGACCGACAGACGCTCTCGGTGCTGATCGGCACGATCAAGGAAGAACTCAACCTGACCAATGCCGACTACGGCAAGATCAACTCCTGGTTCCTCATCAGCTACGCCGTGATGTACGCGGTCAGCGGCCGGATCATTGACGTGATCGGCACGCGGCGCGGCTTTGTGGTTTTCGTGTGCGGCTGGTCGCTGGCCAACATGCTGCACGTCTTTGCGCGGACGGTCGGGCAGTTTTCCGGCTATCGCTTTCTGCTCGGCGTGTTCGAGCCGGGCAGTTTCACGGGCGGCGTGCGCGCCGTCAGTGAATGGTTCCCGATGCGCGACCGCGCCCTGGCGATTGGCATTTTCAACGCCGGCACGGCGGTCGGCTCCGTGGCGGCCGCGCCGATCGTCGGGTTCATGGCGTTGCGATGGGGCTGGCAATCGGCCTTTGTGGTGACCGGCGCGCTGGGCTTTGTCTGGACGGCGGCGTGGCTGTTGTTGTTCAAGTTGCCGAAGGATCATCCGCGGCTCGGCGAGGAGGAGCGGCAGTTGATTCTTGCCGACCAGCGCTCGGATCCGGCCAGCGAACGCGCGGTGCCGTTTTCCAGTTTGCTGAAGATGCGCGAGACGTGGGGCTGCGTGCTGGTGCGGGGATTGACCGACCCGATCAGTTATTTCCTGTTGTTCTGGATGCCGCTCTACTTCCAGAAAAACCACGGCTTCGATCTGAAACAAATCGCCATGTTCGTGTGGATTCCGTACGCGATGGCCGCCGTCGGCAATATTTGCAGCGGCGCCGTGCCGCGGTGGTTCGTCAGTCGCGGCTGGGATTTGAACCGGTCCCGCAAGGCCATGATGATGGCCATGACGTGTCTCTGGGTGCTGTTCTGCGTTGGGGCACCGTTTATCAGGCACGCCGCGGTGGCGTTGGTGCTGGTGGCGGGGATGTGGTTCTGTCACGCGGGCTGGGCCAACATCACGCTGCCGGCGGAAGTGTTCCCCAAGAACGCCGTCGGCACCGTCACCGGCCTGGGCGGGTTTGTCGGCTCGGCGATGGGCGTGATTTCGCAACGGTTTATCATCGGTGATGTCGTGGATCGGTACGGCTTTGCGCCGCTGTTCGTTGCCAGCGCGGCGTTGTATCCGCTCGCGATGTTGCTGGTGTATGTGATGATCGGCAAACTCGGCGTGACCCGCGTGATCGAGCAGAAATCGTAACGTGCAGGCTTACTCGACGCCGTCCCAGCAATAGGTGCAGAGTTTCTCCTTCGGCAAACCGATGGCCGCGACGAGGTCGGGCAGTTGCTGGTACTGGAGAGTGGTCAAGGCGAGCCGCTGGCGAATCCGTTCCACCATCGCCCGGTATTTGTCGGTGGTTGTATCGGCGTACTCGGCGAGGGCGACATTGTCGTTGCCTTCGAGTTCCTTGATGGCGCGCCGGCCGGCGAGGTCCAATTCCGTTCTTGACCGGGAAAAGTTGAGGAACTTGCAGCCGTGGATGAGCGGCGGACAAGCGGGACGCATGTGCACTTCCTTGGCGCCGTAGTCGTAGAGGCGTTGCACGGTATCCTTGAGCTGCGTGCCGCGGACGATGGAATCCTCGCAGAACAGGAGGCGCTGGCCCTGGATGAGTTCCTTGATGGGAATGAGTTTCATGCGGGCGACGAGGTCGCGCATCGTCTGGTCTTGCGGCATGAAACTGCGCGGCCACGTCGGCGTATATTTCACAAACGGCCGCTTGAAGGGGATCTTCTTGGCGATGGCGTAGCCGATGCCGTGCGAGGTCCCCGAGTCCGGCACGCCGGCGACGGCGTCCACCTCGGTCCTGTCGCGACTGGCCAGCGCGGCGCCGCAACGATGGCGGGCATCCTCGACGTTGATGCCGTCGTAGCTGGAGGCCGGGTAGCCGTAATAGACCCAGAGGAACGAGCAGATCTGGCAGCGGTTGCCCGGCAATGACACCTGCTCGATGCCGTCGGGACTGAGGCGGATGACTTCCCCGGGGCCGAGGTCGCGGACGACTTCGTAGTCGAGGTTCGGGAACGCGCAGGTCTCCATCGTGACGGCGAACGAGTCCGTTTTCTGGCCGAGAATGAGCGGCGTTCGTCCGAGCCGGTCGCGGGTTGCGTAGATTCCCTTTTCGGTCAGCAACAAAATCGAGCACGAGCCGATGATGGCTTGTTGCGCGATGGCGATGCCCTCGGCGAAGGTCGCGCCCTGGTTGATGAGGATGGCGACCAGTTCCGTTGGGTTAAGCTCGCCGCCGCTCATCTCGGAGAAATGGGCGGCCCGCAACCCGAAGATCTTCTTGACCAAATCGGCGGCGTTGGCGATGCGCCCGACGGTCACAATCGCGTACGTGCCCAGGTGGGAGCCAATGATGAGCGGCTGATCCTCGGTGTCGCTGATGACGCCGATGCCCATCGCGCCTTTCATCTTGAGGATGTCGTGCTCGAACTTCGAGCGGAACTGGGCGTTGGAGATGTCGTGGATGAAACGCGTGAGCTGGCTGCCATCGCGCACGGCGAGGCCGCCGCGCCGGGTGCCGAGATGGGAATGATAGTCGGTGCCGTAGAACAAATCCGTCACACAATCAGTTTTTGTGACCACGCCGAACAAGCCGCCCATAATTTGCCTCCTTTTGAAATTGATTATTGGTCCGCTGACACTCGCCTTGGTGTGTTTGGACGGCACGGAAGCTACCGGGTCGTCATGGGCAAATCAAGAGCAAATTGCCCGTGGCCATCCCAATCACAACCGAGATCCTGCGGAATGGCCGCAACAAGCCGCAGAAGACGCAAGATGAGCCGATCTTTTTGAGCCTTTTGCGCCTCTTTGCGGCCAAAACTCCTTGCGTGTTCCGGTTTTGTTCCGGTAACCTCCGCGACGGATGAGCAAATCAGCTATTGTCATTTTGGGATCGCCTAACGACTCCGAAGGAAGCCTTTCCTCCATCGCCATCGAGCGATGCCAACAGGCGCTTACCGAGTACGCCCGGAATCCCGGCGCGAAGATTCTGCCAACGGGCGGCTGGGGCGAACACTTCAACACCACGAACAAACCGCACGGCCATTACCTCCGGCAATACCTGACAGCGCACGGCGTTCCCGAAGCCGACATTCTGGAGTGCGCCGAGAGTGCCAACACGATCCAAGACGCCCAACTCGCCAAGCCGATTGTCGAGCGCCACGGCATCACCGACCTGATTGTCGTCACCTCCGACTTCCACATTCCCCGCGCCGAGTTTCTGTTCCGCCGCGAATTCCCGAACCTCACACTGACCTTCACCGGGGCAAAGACAAATCTGCCGGAAGCCGAACTCGCCAAACGAACGCAGCACGAGCAAGAGGCGTTGGTAGGACTG
>Ga0194125_10004056_pt1 | contig 23147 bp, 6 predicted proteins | sample TA2KigC250mmetaG_FD_148626 | JGI IMG/M metagenome (GOLD analysis project Ga0194125, IMG submission 148626) | Freshwater microbial communities from Lake Tanganyika, Tanzania - TA2015034 Kigoma Deep Cast 250m | ecosystem: Environmental > Aquatic > Freshwater > Lake | place: Tanzania: Lake... | reverse complement strand
CAGCGCCGTGGATTTCCTGGAATGGCCGGCGCCCACGCCGCTGACCGAGGTGGTGATCGAGCAGGCCCGGCGGGATCTGGAGCGGCCTTTCGAACGGATGCTTGACCGGTCCGCGCGCAATCGCCTGGGCACGCGGCTTGCGCTGCTGCTCGTCGCCTTTGTGCTCCTGGGTTCGACCGAGTGGTTCCGTTTCTCCCGCCTGGGCCGCACGGTCGCGTACGCCGCCATGAATCTGCGGGAGGCCATGTTCCCGACGCGTTACGCGCTGTTGCCCGGCCCCGGGCCCAACGTCTACCTGATCGGCAGCAGGGTCGAGACGGGACTGCGCTTCACCCGCTTCCGCTACCCGGAAGTGACGATGCTGCGCGAGACGGCGGGCGCGGAAGGAGTGGAGCGGATCGTGCTGCCGACGGACAGGAGCGGACTCGCCGCCGTGGCGCTGCAGCCCACGCTGGAGCGCGAATACCGGATCCGTTTCGCCTTCGGGAAACGCACGACCGAGGAAATGAAGCTGGTGTTCACGACAACGCCCATGATCGAGAACATGCAGGCGGAGCTCGCGTATCCGCTCTATACCCGGCTGGTTCCCAAAGAGCTGGAAGGCATACTGGACCGCGTCACGGCGCTGACCGGAACGCGCGTGAACCTGGGGTTCGTGTTCAGCAAGCCGCTCAAGTCCGCCGTGTTGACATTCGACGACGAGACCCGCATGCCGCTGGACGTGGTGGGCCGCTTCGCGTCGGTGTCGTTCGTGCATTCCCTGGAGCGCGGGGCCGCGCTGCAGGTTGAGGATATCCACGGGTTCGCCCTGGACAAGCCGCATGCCATCGAGTTCGGCCTCACGGTGGACAACCCGCCCAAGCTCATCGTGCCGTCGTTCCTGAAGACCGACATGCCGCAAACGCTGGACGAGTTGGCGGGGTTCACCTTCGGCGCCCGCGTGGAGGACGATTTCGGCGCGGCCAGGTGCGTGGTGAAGTGGCGCAAGTCGTCCACGGACGAGCCCAGCCGCGTGAAGGTGCAGGGCGAGCCGATCGAACGCGTCTTCCTCCCGCCCCGCCCCGCGGCCGTGGCGGCCTTCGAGAATCTCTTCCGCGATCAGGCGCAGACGGCGGAGGCGGGCGACCTTTTCACCTTCCAGGTCGAGGCGTTCGACAACCGCGATCCCAAACCGCAGTCGGCGGTTTCCTCCATGTTCTCCATCTTCATCCGGGGGCAGGGCATCGAGCTCGGCATGGCCGGCGGCGGGACGGATATTCTGGGTAAGTTTACGGTGAGAGGCGCGGGGGCGCAGCGCGTGTACAAGGCCAAGGAAGGCGGATCGCGCGCCATCACGATGCCGCAGAAGCTGGACACGGCGGAGAGCTACAAGAGCGATTTCAAGGCCGATCGGATCATCGACGCCCGCCCCGAAGTGCGCGGCGCGCTCGACAAGACGGCCGGCGACTACGGCAGCGCCATTCTGGGAGCCAGGTGATGAGGAGAGTTTTCAGGTTTCAGGCGTCAGGCGTCAGGAAGCAGCCGGAGAAGCGACCGTCGTTGATCTCGGTATTCCTGAAACCTGAAACCCGAAACCTGAAACCGGTCGCGCGGTTACTCGTGCTGGCGTGGTTGGGCTTGTGCCTTGACGTTCAGGCCGCGGCGTCCTTCCGGGCGCACATGATCTGGGTGGGCGAGGAGCCCCGGATGCAGGTCACGATCGAGCCGGGAGCGGCGGCGACGCAGACCGTGTGGATCGCCGCCAGGCCGTTCAACCAGCGCGGCGAGAGCCCCGACGGTTTCACGGGCGGCTTCGCCGTGAAACTGACCGGCGACGGCAAGCCGGTGACGGCGGACTTCCCGGTATTGAACCCGGGCGTTCCCAAGGACCGCCTCTGGACGAGTCTTGGCCAGTCGGGCAAGGAGATGATCCCGATTCCGGGCGACTATATCCGGCTGAGCGTGCGGGACGATGCGCTCGGTCTGGCCGGCGAGGAGCTGGTGTATCCGTTCCGGCCGGGCTCGCCGCTGCAGTCCTGCACCGTGCGCCTGGCGGGGGGCTTTGCGGACCGCAAGGCGCTCTTCACGCTGCATTTCGGCCCTCACGGGCGGGGCGTGGAGCAGAAGGCGGCCATCGAGTACCATCTTCTGGATGCCGAAGGAAACCAGCTGTCGAGCGGCGATACCGAGATCGTCCTGTCCGACACCCGACCCACGGACTACGAACAGGAAGTGACGCCCAAACGCGATACGACCGGACCTTACACGATCACCTTCGCGGTGAACAACGAGGCGCTTCAGATCTCCGCGGCCAGCGAGGCCCGGTTTCCGTTCGCCACCCTCCTGGTGCCGGTATCGAGCATGGAGAGCGACACGCTCGCCGACTGGCATATCCCGGGCAAGCCGCTGAGCGACGGCGATTCTCAGAAGACGCCCAACATCCTGTTCAGCGCCCATCAGCCGTTCGTCCGCCCGGTGTTCGATTCCGAGGTGAAGCGCCAGGGCGCCCGGAGCCTCCGGATCGACTACTCGCCGGGGGCGACGGCCGTCATCGGGAGCAACGTGCGCCTGCCGGGCCTGCCGATGGCGGCGCGAATCTGGGTCAAGGGAAACAACACCCGCGACCGGCTGGTGATCGAGTGGCGCGATCCGTGCAACTTCTCCACCGCCAGCTACCAGCGCTGGATGAATTCCATGAGCGTGGAAATCTGCCGCCTGGATTTCTCGGATTGGAAGTGCTTTACGGTCCCGGTGCTGGGCGACGGCCTGCTCGGGCGCGACAACCGGTCCTACCTGACGGGGCACTCGGGCATTGAGGTCCGGCATCCCATCCAGGCGCCGATCCATTGCGCCGCGCTGCGGGTGATCCCGGAGCCGCGGGGCAAGGACGCGCCGGCCGACGCCGCGCCGCGGAGCGTCTGGGTTGACGATATCCTGGTGGAGACGCAGGCGCCCCGGAACGAGCGGATGACGCTGGAGCTGCGCGGCGACACGCCGGAGCGGAGACTGCATGCCGACGCGAAGCTGCTGGTCGCGGTGGGGAATGGAACGCCCTACGAGATTCGCAACGGGCGCATCGCCGTGACGTTTCTGGACGGCGACGGCGAAACCGTGAAGGACGCCGAAATGGCGGAGGGGATCGACGCGGCCATGGGCGAAGTGGCGGTCAAATCCCTGTCGCTGGCGGCGCTCGAGGCGCGCAAGCCGCGCGGGCCGGTGACGGCCGTCGTGACGGTCACGGGGCCGGTGGCGGGGCAGCGCGCCCAGGGGCGCGTGGTGTTCAGCCGGCCGACCGGCGCGGGCCTCGTCTGGGATTTCGAACGCCAGGAGCGCTTCAACCCCATGGCGCCGGAGTGGTACTACCAATCCACCTATCACAAGCACTCCATGGCCATGGGCGGCGGCAAGACCTACGTCAGCCTGCGCGACAACAACAGGAGCCACGTCTCGAGCGAGGCCAACTGGATGCCGGCGCCCGGTCCCCTGGGCGCGGAACCGGGGGCCGGCGGCGCGGACGGCACGGCCCGCGCGCTGCCGTTGACGATCGCGACCAACATCCCGGTATCCGTACTCCTGCACCCGGCCCTGCCCGGCATTGTCGAAAGCGTCGAGATGCAGGTGTTCGGCGAGGGTGTTCCCGTGATGCTGTGGGCGGTTTTTGTCGACAGCAAGTCGGCGGAGTTCGACATGCCGTTCCAGCAGCACGCCGGCCGGCCGGTGCGCGTGGATTGGAAAGGATGGAAACCGTGCCGTTTTCCCGCCCCGCCGATCCCGCCGGCCTACGGGTCGTCGGACGCCAAGATCAATCCGTTCTACGCGCCGCAGTATCCGCTCAACCTGGCGCTGAGCGCATGGACCGAGGACGGCGGGCCGGCGGCCATCCGTGTGGACCAGGTCAAGGTCAGCACGCATGTGCCCAGGGAGCAGGAACTTGTCGTCGAACTGGAATACCCGGACGAGACGATGCTCCACGTTCCCGGGCAGCCGCTGAAGCTGACACTGGTGAATTTCGCCCTGGAACCGGTGCCGGTGGACGCGCGCTACCAGGTGATCACGCCCGTCGGGGTGGTGGCGCAGGCCGGTGTGGCCAGGACGACACTGGCGCCCGGCAGTCGCACGGGAATCACGCTGGTCGAGAACCTGCGCGAGGGGTTCTACCACGTGCGCATGGACGGCCTGCCCGGCGGACGGGTCTTTGAAACCGATGTCCAGGCGCCGGACCGCAAACGGTATTTCGGCGAGGACGTCATGGCCCGGCTGGCCGATCTCCGGAGCCTGGACGGCGATCTCGGTCTGACGGAAAGGCGGATCAACCTTGACTGGGACACCGCCGAGCCGGTTCCGAACCTGTACCACCATAACTGGTTCCGCCGGTATGCGCGTAACGCCTCCCAGGAGAAGACGTACGATGTCGTACCGATCGTCGGGTATTGCGCCGACTGGGCCGGCCCGGAGAAGCAACTGGCGGTGGCCGACGGCACCTATGTCCGCGATGTGGGCAACTACATGCAGGCGCCGATCCGCCTGGCGGACTGGAACGCGTTCATGCGGAACGTCGGCCGGGAACATGCCCGGGAGTTCGCCAAGTGGGTCTTCTGGTCGAACCCGGACATGCCTGATCCGAATCCGCTCTACCTGCCGCAGGACAAGTACCGGAGCATGTTCGATGTCTTCTGCCGGTGGATCAGGCAGTACAATGCGGACGCCTGCATCATTGCCGGCGGATTCACTTTTGACCGGGTCCTGGGTTACCTGGCAGGCATGCCGGATCCCGACACGATGCCCTTTGACCAATTCGAGGTGCACGTAACTCCCGGCAGCGCCTCGTCCGAGGAGGTCCAGATGGAGGACTTCCTGGAGGATCTCGACGCCAGGCTGAAGCTGACCGCCACGGGCCGCAAGGCGTTGATCGCCGACCTGGACTGGGTGACGGACAAGCAGTTCGCCTTGCTGGACCAGGCGGCGTACCACGCCCGGGCCGCCATCCTGCTGCATGCGGCCGGCGCGCTTCCGCACCAGTTCGCCAGCGTGAACAAGTACGGAACCCAGGACGGCTTCGGCCTGTTGTTCCATCCCTTGTACGGGAACAGCTCCATCCAGCGCCAGCGGTCGTTCTATGTGCCCAAGCCCGCGTATTTCGGGCTCATCGAGACCCGGAAGATGCTGGGCGATCTGGAGTTCCTGCAGCGGACGGGCCTGGCGGATCGCGATCCCCAGGCTAACCGCGCCTACCTGTTCAAGCAGACGGACGGAAACGCCTGCGCGGTGGTGTGGCGCGTTCGGGGCGCGAGGAGCTATCAACTGCCGGCGGAATGGGCCGCGGTCAAGGCGACGGATGCGTTCGGCGTGCCGGTCACGCTGGACAAGGTTCTGCCCGTGGGGGCGATGCCCCTGTTTCTGCGGTTCGTTTCAGTGCCGGCTGACCGAGTGGCGCACGAACTGCGTAACCTGAAGCCGCGGGACGCCGACAAGACCTATGAGCTGGTGCTCGACATTGTCCCGTCCGAGGCCTTCGCGCGGCAGGCCGGCGAATACAAGGCGGTCGGCGGGGACGCCGTGGAACGCCGCCCGGGCCGTTTGGTCGCCGGCGAACGCGTCAGCGACGGATTCCTCAAGAACGTCACGGAAGAACGGTTCGCGTTTCGGCTGGACGCGGCCGGCGACGTGCTGTTGAGCCGGCTGTGGTTCCTGGAGGCGTCCGGCGACACGAACCGCGCGGTCGAGGTCGTACTCAACGGCGTCGCCACGCAGGCCTGGAATCTGGCGGCGATGGTGGGTTTGGCGACGAGCAACACGGTGTTTGACAAGGTCTATGTGCCGGGGCCGAGGCGTTCCGCGCTTGTTCTGCGCGGCTGCCAGGCGGGCCGGAACGAAGTGGTATTGCGCCACAGCGCCCCGACGCTGTCGGGCGGTTTCCGGCTGACCCGCATCCGTGAGGGCAAGGTGGATCTGACCGCTTTCGGCCCGCTGGCCGGACTGGATTCGGGCGTGCCCGTCCAGGCCTTCCGGAACGCGGCGGGCGGAGCGCTGACCCTCGGCAAGCAGACCTACGAGTCGGGAATCGGGTGCATGGGGTATACGGCCCTTGAATACCCCCTCAACGGGCAGTTCTCGCGGTTTGACGTGACCGTCGGCATCGACGCGGCCGCAAAGGGCAGGGGATCGGTTGGATTCAGGATCCTGGTCGACGGCAAGGAAACGGGGAAGAACTGCAAGTCGGGCCCGATGACCGGCATGACGCTTGCCAAGACGCTGTCCGTCGAAGGGCTGGAAGATGCCGAACGCCTGTTGCTTCTGGTCGACGATGGCGGCGACGGAGCGGAGAACGACCTGGCCGACTGGGTAGATGCGGTGCTCACGGTGAAGGAGTAGCGGAAGTGAGGAATCAGGAGTCAGGGGTCATTTCTTTCCGACCCCTGACCCCTGCTGGAAGGTGGGACCATGATTGCGAAACTTGACGCATGCAGACCTGCGCTGCTGGGCCTTCTGGCGGTGCTGCTGGCCGCGGCTTCGGCCCGCGCGGCGGTCGAGGGCGGCTGGCTGCAGAAGGGGGCGCGCAAGGAGGTGAAGGTGTTCACCAGCCGTTCCAAGGCGGACAAGCGGGAAGACGAGATCGACCGGCGCGGCAAGGTGACCATCCGGCGGCTCATCCCGAAGTGCCATTCCGACTGGGGTAACGATCCCACGGCGCTGCCCTATTTCTTCTACCAGGTCTCGCTGCGCACCGACGGGCAGTTCCCGGTCTATGTCGACAACGCCGGGTTGGAGATGACCAGCGAGGAAATCTTCAAGTACCCCATCATCTACTTCACCAGCCACTTCCCGTTCACCCTGACCGACGAAGAGGTGCAGAACCTGAAGAAGTACGTGGAACGCGGCGGAACGTTGTGGCTCGACGACTGTACCGGGTCCGGGGCCTTCATGGATTCCGTGCCTCAGAATGTCCAGCGGATCGCGCCGGGCTCGGAATTGAAGCTCATGCTGCGGGAGACCCCGGAGTTCTTCGACCTGTACAACATGGTGTATCCGTTTGACGGGGTGCCGATCGTGGGCAAGGAGCAGTTCTGCCGGCCGCTCCAGGCGGCGTACGTCAAGGGGCGCCCGGCGATCATCTTCTGCCCGAACGACTACGGATGCTTCTGGGAGATCTCCACGCCGCCGACGGCCCTGAATCCCATGGGAGAAGGCGCGCACGGCTATCTGGATGAAGGCGGGTTCAAGGTGCGGGATATCGTTTACCGGTTCTCCATCAACTGGCTGTTCTATACGCTGACGCACTAGCAGCGGTTGAAAAGTGAAAACTGACGTCACGGGGTCACGGGGCCAACAGTATTGCCGGTACCCGAGCGGTGACGGTGAAGGATTGACAATGCCGCAAAGAAGAACGTTCTCCGCATTGGCAATCGCGCTGGCCGGCGTCATTGGCGCAGCCACGGCGCAAACGCCGGCGCGGGAGGCCGGCCCGATCGTCGTACGGATGGTGGCGGCGGAGATGCCCGATCGGCTGATCAGCGACCTGGAGTCGCTGGCGGCGGTCGAGGATCCCAACCGCAATACGGGCGCCCCGTCAACCCATACGGTCCCGCCGATGGGCGAGGATGCGACGCTGTGGGTGGCGAACGCGCGCGTGGACGGCACGAACACGTTCGAGCGGTACTACAAGGGTGTCTTCACGCGGCGGACCGCCGAGCTGGAATTCGAGCCCGGCCGGCTGGCCCCGGGCGAACACGTGATCGATCCGGGCCATCACGTGTTCCGGATCGACAAGGACGGAAAGCTTTCGTCGTCGGATCCGGATATTACCATCGAGGGCCGGACGGTCACGTTGAGGGCGTACCGGATCGAGATCATGAGCGTGGACGGCGACAGGGCGGGGCCGCCTGAGACCCGGCTGCTGGGCCGGACGTTGAACGTGCACGAGATGCTGCCGGGGTTCGATCCGGCCGCCCCGAAGTTTGACGAGACGCACGCCCGGAATACGCTGTGGTACTTCCGGAATTTCTGTCCGCTGCGGGTCTACCTGCCGGCCAACACCAATGCGCAGGCGTACCTTCTGCAGCCGGGCATGCAGGCGTTCCGGGTGCTGCCGGGCGGGACGGTGGAGCTGCAGGGGCCGCCGACCCCGGCGATCAAGGCCGAGGGATCGCGGATCCTGGTCTCGTACCTGTCGTACTACGCGTGGGTGAGAACGAAGACCGCGCTGGGGGCAAGTTTCGGGGGCGCCGCGGTTCCCAGGACGGACGGAACTCCCGCGCGGATCCGCGTGGGGCCGACGCGCGGCGAACCGGTTTTCCGCGCGGCCGTGGAGGGGCTCTCCGCTTCTTTCGGGCTGACGCTGTCGGGGGACCTGGACCGGTATCCGAACAAGTTCATGGTGGCGGAGAACATGCGTGATCCGATGGCCGTGCGGATCATGGCCCTGGAATCCGGGATGTGCACTTTCGAGCGCGGCACTCCCGCGGTGGTGCGGCTGCAGTTCAAGGAGAACGGCACGGCGCTGAAGCTGGACACCTTCCGGAATGCCGGACCGCTTATCGAAGCCCTGCGCTCGGCCTCGACGGACAGCCCCGTGCCCAAGGACGACCCGGCGGCGGCCCAGGTCCGGCGCGTGTGCAGGTATCTGCTCACGACGGAAAATCGCGGCCAAGCCGAAGCCTTGGCCGGGTGGCTGGCGTCGCCGCGCGCCACGAACGCGCTTGTGATCGCCCAGAATGCGCTGCCGGTGATCGCCCGGATCAATGCGATCCTGAACGACCCGGTGTTTTTCGACGCCGCGGCGCTGGCCGACCTCAAGGCGGATGAGGCGCTCCGCGCCGAGGCGGCCGGCATGGCGGCTCTCGGCGACGATGCGCTGCAGCGGGTGAACCGCCGCATCCTGGACCTGGTCTTTCCCGGCGTGTTTGTCCCGGCGGCGGCCGGGGACGCGCCGCGTCCGCGGGTGCGGATGTCGTTTTCGCCGTACGATCCGGCCCGCCCCACGAGCCGGTCCTGGACGCCCTTCGAAGCGCAGTCGTGGGAAGGCGACACGCTGACGTTCAAAACGCCGGACGTGCCCTACGGGTTCTACATGTTGCGGGTCATGCTGTTCGGCGCGGAAGACAAGGATTCCGTATCGCCCCTCACGGCGGAGTTTGTCTGCAGCGTGATCGAGCCGAAACAGGACGGCACCGCGTGTTTCATCAGCAACAAGGGCCGCGACGCGTTTGTGCCGGGCGAGACGATCCGCCTGCAGGCCGCGCTGCGGTCCCGCGGGGCGCGGCCGGCGGGAAACCGGACGGTGGTTCTGAAGCACCCCGACGGCCGGGAAGATCGCCTGACGATGGAAGATCCGGGCGGCAAGCGGCACGTGCGCGCGCTGCACATACCCGACAGCATCACGCGCCGCCTGACGCCCGGCCGCTATGAGCTTTCGATGACGGATCTGCCGCCGGGCGTGGCCTGCTATCCCTTCCGGTTCGATATGGCGCCGCCGCGCGAGAGCCTGTTCCGCATGATCAAGGCTTCGAAGTACACGTGGGAAACCTATGCGCTACTGTGGTCGCAAGCGGGGCAGGATCCGATCGATCTTGACCGGGCGACGGCAACACTGGCGGAATTGGGTTACAACCGCTTCGACTACCACACGTACAGCGACGATCACCACAGCCGGCAGGGGGACATGCGCGCGGTGATCGCGGACACCGACGAGCGTCTTATGCCGTCGGACGCCATCTACCTGCCGTCGCCGCGGAACCGGATCCTGAACGCCTGCGTACGGCACGGCCTGGAGTACGGCGACGTTTTGCACGGGGCGGGGGACAACGAGATTCCGCGTTATGTCGACCCGTACATCCGTGCCGGCGAACGGTGGATCCGGCGCGAGGTGACTTCCATGCGCCACTCGCCCGCCTATGACGGCCAGTATATGTATGAGGAAGCCTACGAGCGGGGCCTGGTGGGCGTGCCGAAGAAGCACGACAATTTCTTCCCGTCGTGGCGGCTGATGCGGGCAAGGCAGGTCTTCACGAATACCACGCCCAACCAGATTCGCGCCGACATCGGCCGGAGCATGGCCAGATCGCGAGACGATCCCACCCGGTGGGACCCGACGGCCATGGAGCGCTTCCTGGAGCTCCGGAAATGGGAGATGAACGGGTGGGGCGATTTCAACACGCGCCTGGCCGCGGCCGGCCGCGAGCTGCTCCCGCGGGCGCGGATGGGCACGTACCACTGCTCCTTCATGTTCGTGCAGAACGGCTACGGCGCCGTGATGTCGGCGGCCGATTTCGACAACGGTTACCATCCCGACGTCTTTGCGAACCTCGACATCGCCACTTGCCAGCACTACCACGACGGCCCCACCATCGGCTACTGGACGCACGCGCCGATCATGATTCAGCTCCTGCGCGAGTCGCCGGCCGGCGGCAAGCGGCTCGTCTGGGCCAACATCTCGATGAACCCGGACGGGCGCTCGCTGTCCGACGGCCAGTTGCAGCGTCAGATGGCCTTCGCCATGCTGACGCAGGGGGCGGACGGCATCTCCACGTTTCACATGCACGAGACTTTCACGGATACACCGAACCCGAACACGATCAAGGGCAAGGAGACGATGCGGTGGCTGAACAGGGAGATCCTCGCGCCGTTCGGGGAAGTGTACTCGGGCGCCACGAAGCCGGGCTACCTGAAGGTCGGCATCGTCAACACGCTGGCGCAACTCTCCATGAGCGATTTCAAGGACATCCGGACGGCAAACCAGCTTGAGGAGCTGTGGGTCTCCTGCTGGCGCCTGGGCTATCCGGCGGTCTTCCTGCGCGAAGGCGACCTGGAGCGGCCCCTGGACGGCTACCAGGCAATCTTCGTGCCCGGCATCCGGTTCCGCGGCGAGCTGACCGACGGCGCGCTGGAGCGGCTGCGCGCCGCGATCAAACGCGGCTGCAAGGTGGTCGTGGAGCGGGACAGCACGCTCGACGCGCAGATTCCGGAAGTCACCAAGATGCAGGACTTCGACCTGATGAACTTCTTCCTCGGGCCGGGGTTCAACGTGGCGGGCTATGACGCGGAACTGGACAAGGTTTTCACCCTGTCCCAGGCCTGCGCCGATTACCTGAGGCCCAGGATGAAGGAGTGGGGCGTCGAACCCGCGGCGCTGGGTCCGTTCGCGATGGGTCCCAACTGGCGCGACGGGGGCGAGATCCAGTATCTCATCATGTCCAACTACGATGATCCCGACTACGGCCAGACCTGCCGCGACATCATGTCCGGGCCGGTGCGCATGCCGCTGACGGTTCCGGCCCGGCGCGGGGAAGTCGCCTACGACCTGCTGGCGCGGACCGAGTTGCCGGTCGGGAAGACGACGAACGACCAGGAGCGGACGGTAACGCTGGACATGACCCGCGTGCAGGGGGCGATGGCGGCGTTTCTGCCGGAGAAGATCGGGGCTCTGCGGGTGGCGGCGCGGCGCGACACCGGTGGCGCCTCGTTGCGGTTGGGCGGGACGCTGATCGGCGAATCCGGGAAGGGAATCGCCGGCGTCTTTCCCGCGCGGATCCGCCTGCTGGATAAGGAAGGACGCCAGGTCTATGCGATTTATCGCGTGCTCGGGCCGGACAGGGAAGTGGAGTTGTCGGCGCCTGTGGGCGGCCCTTACACGCTGGAGGTTGCCGAAAACATTTCCGGCAGGGCGTGCAGTGTCATTCTCGATGCCGCTCCCCTGTCGGAGCCGGCGCTTCGCCTGGAGGATCCCGCGGCCCCGTACGTGCCTTATCCCTCTGAGGTCGAAAGGTTTCTGAAGTCGAACACCAACGCCCTGCTGGTGCTGGGGCGCGGCATGGCGGGGTCGAAAGCCGAAGTGGACCGGCTGATCGCGGGGCTGGGCGCCAGGGGGATGAAGGTCACGTTGATGCCCGAGAATCGGGTGTGGCGGGTGGCCTCGGGCGATCCCGGCATGACGGGTGATCCCTTTGCCGACGGATTCCACCACTGGCACGGCGGCTACGGCGGCTCGGACGGCGGAATTATCGAGCCGCGCGCGGTGGTGGACAGCCCGCTGATCATCCTGAGCGCGGCCTATGGATCGACCTTGCTGAATATGCTGGTTGAAAAAGGGTTTGTGACCGAGCGTCCCGTGGGCGCGTCGGAATTCGCGGCGCCGCCGACGCTGCAGGTGGCGTCGCGCGGCCTGCACTGGAAACACGACGCGCTGTTGATGGTGGCGAACGACGGCGAGGGAGTGAAGCGCGCGGTCAGCCGCATCCTGGAAGACCCGGCGATCACCGGCAAGCCGCCCGCCGCGGAGGCGGCGCCGAAGCCGCCGTCCTACGGCCGGCCGGAGACGAAAGAAGGGCGGGAGGCCGCGGCCGGGACGCCGGCCGTGACCTTCATGGGCAACAACGAGTACGTGCTCGACATGAAGTTCGACGCCGCCGGCAACATCTACGTCATCACGTGGGGACATGGCGACAACCTGTACTCGCTGGATCCCGCCGGGAACCTGCGGTTCTCCCGGCGCCTGCCGGAGATGGGCCCCTGCCGCCTGGACGTGGACGCGGATCGCGTCGTGGTGTTCACCGGCTACGGAAGCCGCCTCTACCAGGTGGGGCTGGACGGCAAGCCGATCTCCCAGGGGCGGATTACCCTGGATCCCGGCGTGTCGTTCAAGGGGCCGACCTACCGGGAACGCCACACGGCCGACCTGCTGCGCCACGGCCTGACCTTGAACACCGAGCTCTTCCGCTATGACTACGCGCCCGGGAAGCGGATGGTCGTGTACTACGAACCGACGCTGGAGACCATGCGCGCGCTGGACGAGAACGGCAATCTCGTGGCCGAGTGGCGGGGCGAAGCCCGGACCGACGAGGACGGCAACGTGACCTACCGGGGTTTGGGCGAGTTCGTATGCAGCCCCGACGGCACGCGGGTGGCGGAGTTCGAAGACGGAATGCTGGTTCTGCGCGATCTGACCGACACGAAGAACGTCAGAAGACTGGCCGGACGCCACGGCGGCGGACAACCGTTGTCTTGGAAGAAGGGTGATCCGGGGCCCACGGCGGGCCGGACGCATTTCGACGGGGACCTGAACGTGATTGGTGAGGATCCGCCCGATCCGGCCGGTACCGTGATTTCCCTCGGCGTCGCGGGCGGATTGGTTCCCGACGGCAAGGACTTCCGCCTGGTGCGGGTTGAGGAAGACAGGGAAAGGGAAGTCTCGCGGATGGGGCCGTTCCCGTGCACGCCCACTTTCGCGCGGGTGAGCCCCGACGGGGTCCACGTGGTCCTGCTCGATGAGTACTGGAATGCCTTTGTCCATGAGGTGGCGACGGGGAAGCGCACCGGCCAGACCCGGCTGCCCGAGATGGGTTTCTCGCTGGAGTTCACGCCCGATTCCAAGACGTTTCTGGTGGGCGGGCTTCGCGGATCCGTCATGTGCTGCGATCTGAGCGCCAAGCTGATGTGGTCCACGGCGCTGGGGCCGCGCAACCAGAGCCTTCAGAAGACGCAGTTCCCGAACGTGGATGCGTCCTTCCCGGACTACACCGCGAAGCTGTTCAAGCCGGTCGCGGATGAGCCCGGCGAATTCGACAACCTGGTGACCCTCGACCGCAGCAGGCTGGAGAACGGCGACTTCGAGGGCGCGGGCGGCTGGCGGGTTGACACCAATGCCGACGCGAAAGCCGTCGTCGCGTACGCCGACGGCGGCTACCAGAGCAAGCGCTGCCTCAAGGTCGGCGGCGCGACCGTCCAGCAGTCGATCGAAGGACTGATCGGGGACCACTTCACGTGGGTGCTGGAGTTCTTCCACCGGCGCGCGACGCCGGAGGAACCGGCGAGCCTGCTGGCCGGGCTGGCGGCGGAGAACCGGCATCCGGACAGCGTGGTGCGCGTGCTGGAGTGCGGCAAGGACTGGACGTTCGCCCGGATCGCTCTCAAGAGCGGCGGCGGCCCGAAGGCTCTGCGCGCAGGCTTCCAGGGACAGGGCGGGGAGGCGCTGGTGGACAATGTGACCCTGCGCCGTATCCGTTTCCCCAGCGTCAACCACATGCTGTATCAACCTCTGTACGACGTCGAGCCCGTCGTCCTGATGAATCCGCTGTTTCTGAACAACTACAATCCGCTCGGCGTGTTGCGGGAGCAGATTCCGAACGTCATCCTCTCGCAGCGTCCCGAACAGATCGCCGATGCCCTGGTGGTGGATGCCTTCCTGCAGAACGGCCGGCTCAACGACATCAGCAGCGTGTGGCATTGGTCGTATCTGGGGGGCGGCGACACGCTGGTCTCGATGGGAATCAAGAATCCGCGCTGGGTGTCGATGGTGGCGGTGTACTTCAACGCGTACGACGAGCCGAATACCGCGCCCAACTTCGACGTGTACGTGTCGGACATGGTGCAGAAGAAGGTGGTGCAGGTGGCCGCCGTGCGCAACAACCGGAGCCTGTTCCGGCTGGTCAAGTTTCCCGCGCGCCGCGCGGACGAGGTGCGGCTTGTCCTGGTCAACGGGCTGCCGCGCCAGCGGACGCTCACGGAGGTGGAAGTTTACGGGCCGCTGTCCGGCGGGGAGCAGGAAGGGGTGGCGGACGCGGAGGGGCAGAACACGTACATGGGCGCGTTCGGCCGGGTGGACAAACGGCGCATGGCGCTGGCGGCGGAATACGTGCCGAGATCGGTCGGCGGCGGGGACAGGGACCTTCCGCCCGGTTTTCCGCCGCGCTGGGCGACGCCCGTGTCGCAGGTCGTGATCTCCGAAAGAAACCTGTACCTCTCGCGCGCCACGGGGTTCAACCAGCGGTACCCGCTCGATGCCCCGTCGCTCGACTCGCCGGCGGAATCGTACCGCACGGGCGGCATGGGCTTCGGTCCGGTCATGACGCTGTACGGCGGCGCGCTGCTGAAACCCGGAAGCGACGGCAGACTCTACGGCATCGATCCGGATTCCGGCCGGGAGTTCTGGTCCACCGTGCTCGGCGAACGGCTCACGGGAAGCCCGGTGGCAACGGGGCTCGACGTGTTCACCGCGACGGATGCCGGCAGGCTCTATACGCTGGACATCGCCAGCGGCGCCATCCTCGGCGAAACGGAGTTGTCCGGCCCTGTGCACGGATCCGTGGCGTCGGACGGCAAGAACATTTATGCGATCTCGGCCGCGGGCCGGCTGCACGCCGTCAATGCGACCACCGGACGGGAAATCTGGAGCGCCGGCGTCGCGACGAATACGGAGTCGACCCCGGCCGTGGACGGCGGGGTGGTGTATCTGGCCGATCAGAAAGGGACTGCTCGGGCAGTCCGAACCTCGGACGGCAAGGATCTGTGGTCGCACGAACTGGGCAGCGAGTTCGGCCGGTGTCCGGTCGTGCTGCCCGACAAGGTCGTATTCGGCTGCATTGACGGCCGGTTGACGGCGCTGGAGCGCGGCAGCGGCAAACAGATCTGGCAAACGGAGCTGAAGACGCGGTTCATCCGGTATGAACCGGTTCCCATGGTGATAGCCGTGCCTGCCAGACCCGCCGTGCCCGGCACGCCTGCCGTTCCGGAACAGCCGGCCGTCCCGGCCAAGCCGGCGGTGCCTGCCCAGCCGGCCATTCCGGCTACGGATACCTCGCCCGCCGTGCCTGCTGTTCCGGAACAGCCGGCTGTCCCGGCCAAACCGGCGGTGCCCGCCGTGCCGGCCGTGCCGGCGCAGCCCGCCGTGCCCGCGCATGATTTGAACGTGCTGCTGTGTATGAGCGAAGGGAAACCGGTGATGATCAATTCGGCGGACGGCAAACCTGCGCAGGAGCAGGTGGTGACCGGCTCGGTCCAGAGAGACGGCAAGTTCAAGCCGGATGAGAAAGCGCCCGGTATCGGGGAGCTGACCGCTCCGATCAGCTACTACAAGGGGTATCTCGCGTTTGCGCCCATCCATGGCGACAGCGCCGATATTCCAATGTACAACGACAGCCGGTATCACAATATGAACAACGGCTCGGTAACTTTGCTGAGACCGGCCTCGGATTCGGCGCCCAAGGCGGCGGACGGGCCGCGCGCGATCGCGCGCATCGAGAAACCCGTCCAGATCGACGGCAGGCTGCAGGACGGCGAGTGGGGCAAGGCGGCGCTGTCGCTCGACGGACCGGACGACATTTCCCCCGCCGACCGCATTGCCCAGGGCAAACCCGACGGCGCCGCGCATTGGACCGGCTACGACGACTTCGGCGCCAGGGTCTACCTGCAGGGCGACAGCAACGCGCTTTACGTGGCCGCCGCGGTGACCGACGACCGGCACTTCAATGACAAGACCGGCGGGGAAATCTTCGGCGGCGACGTCATGCAGGTGGGGATCGTCGCGCCGAATAACGTTCACTGGAACCTGGGCCTGGCGCTGACGCGGGAGGGCCCCGTGCTCTACCAGGCGGAAGGATCAACCAATAGCATGCCCAAGCTCGCCCGGTACGCCGTCGCGCGCGTGGAAAGCGACGGTAAAACGACTTACGAGATGAGCCTGCCGCTGGCCCCGCTCGGGCTGGCCCCGGACGCGGAGTTCAAGATGAACATCGCCTTCCTCGACGATGACAGCGGCAGCGGGCCGCGCTACTGGCTCCAGTTGGCCCCGGGCCTCGCGGGCCGGGATAGCAGGACTCCGCCTCCCTCCAAAGTGTACCCGGGATTCATTCCGGAGAAGGACTGACCCTGTAGCGAGTTCGACCGCGAAGCGGTTGAACTGCTCTCTCCAGGATCACTTCTGCTCGGCCGCATCCTTTGCGGGGTCCACCAGCGGATAGGTGGGCCAGCCCGCGGCCACCTGGTGGAAGAAGCCGGTTATCTTCTGGCCGGGCGAAGTGTGATGGTAGCGGGGCTCGACGTCCGGGTTCTGCACCGCGGCAAATAGAACGATCGTCCGCCCGTGGATGCCGTCCGGCTTCCTGACCCACTCGTTCGGCGCGCCCAGCGACTTCCACGGGATCCGCATTTCGCCCAAGTAACCGGTGTCGACGCCGTCGCCGCCGTTCACGGTCGACGGCTTGCCGTCCTTGTTCGGCTTCAGCGCGACGGCGGTCTCCAGCGTTGCGCGATCCGATTCGCCCTCTTTCAGGCACTCATTGTGCGCCCAGTAGATCCCCAGCGACGTCATCGAGGAGCGGGCGAAGGGAGAATTTGACGGCGCCACGGTGACCCAGACATCGCTGAAGTTGTTCAGCGCGTTATGATGCAGTTCCCAGAAGAAGTTGGGGTCGCTGAATGACACAAAAACCTCGAACACGTCATTGGAGCCTTCGATGCGGCAACCTTCACGGAGACGGCGCTGCGGCCCCTGTTTCTCGCCGGTGCCGGCGGCGATAAGGTTCGCGTCGAATGTCTCGTAGCCCACGTAAAGATATTCGTTGTCCCACGCATAGCGGACGACGGCCGGCAGCGCGTCGCTCTTGACGCCCTGCTTGCCGTAGGCGTACTCGACGCGGATCGCCTCCGCGCCCTGCCAGCAGGGCTCGTCCAGCACGCCGTCGATCGTCACGGGCGTATCCGTCTTCAACACGCGAACCGGCTCGGGCCCGGAAGAAGGCCGGTCGGCGTTCTCCCCGGCCGCGGCGCCGAGATCCGCGGCCAACGCCAATGCTCCAACCGCGCACAAAGTCCGCTTCGCGATCGCCTTCATCGGTCTCTTCTCCTTCCTGCCCGCGGGGTCTGCGACACTGCTCCATGCACCATGGCGCGGCCAGTCAGTCGCGCCGTTTGGTTCCGCGGCACATTAGCAGGCCGGCGCGTCTGATGTACAGCCGGTAATCTGCAGCAAGCGCCGGATGGCGGGTTGATTGGCCCCGTAAATGGAGCGCGGTCCTTGACAGGAGGGGCGCTTCGACTAACATGCGTGCCATGAAGCAGCGGGTGAGCATCTTGACGCTGGTCAGTCTGTTGTCGGTTCTGCCGCGCGCCGGCTACGCCCGCGCGCCGGCTCAAACCGAACCGGGGAAAAAGGCGATGCAGCCGCGCGACCTTGGTCCGGTGGCGTGGATGAAGCCGCCGAAACACAAGCCGGTTGAGATCGTGCGCGACGGGAAAGCCGGCGCCGTGGTCTATGTAGCGGATCCGGCGGGCCGGAAGGACTGGACTCCGAAGCGGAAAGGGGAACAGCCCTCGACCTTGAAACGGCTGGTGGACGAGCTGGACACGGTCGTCCGCCTTGCGACCGGCGCTTCGCTGGAATTCGTCACGAATCCTCCGCCGGCGGGCACGCCGGCCATCGTGATCGGGGACTGCGAAGAGACGCGCGAGGCGGGGATCGCCGCGGCGGAACTGCCGCCCGAGGGCTTCACGGTCAAGACCGCTCCCAATCGCGTGTATTTGGTGGGCAGCACTCAGGCGGCGGCGCCGGGCAGTGACCAGTGGGCGAAATGGGGTAACGAAGGTGCGGCCTGGGCGGTGGCGGACTTCCTGGAGCGGGTGCTGGACGTGCGCTGGTACTGGCCCGCGGAGGTCGGAGGGCGCTGTATCACCCGCCGCGCGACGCTGGCCGTTCCCCCGCTGCACTACCGCGATGAGCCCGTTTTCCGCCAGCGGGAGTATCATCCGTGGAATGGCTGGAGATTGCCGACGACGGCGCGGTCCTCCGACAGGGCGCCGCTTCCTTTTGCCTCGAACGCGATTCCCGAGGGCGTTACGGCGATCGAGATGGCGGGCTATTTGCCGCTGCTGCGCGGCGGATGCAGTTGGCCGTACAAGGTGCAGTGCCACGAGCCCCAGAATCTCGGCGGACTGCCCGGGGAATTCCGCGAACAGAACCAGGATATGTTCGCGCTGAAGAAGGACGGCGCCCGGAACTACAACATGTTCTGCTACAGCTCCCCGAAGGCCCTGGACTACCTGTTGGCGGGTTGCGAAAGAGCATGGGACGGTGAGGGAAAGAAGGGCGACTCGTCCTGGGTCACGGCCACCTGCGTGACCGTCTCGCCGGGCGACTCGAAGGTGGATTGCCAGTGCCCCGCCTGCCTGGCGACCGTGGCCAGGGCCGGCGGCACGCCGATCGACGGCGCCTCGCTCGTCATGGCCGAGTTCGTCAAGCGCATGTGCGAGGCGGTCAAGCAGCGTTGGCCCGACAAGAAGGTGATCTACCTGTCCTATTGGAACTACGATAAGTGCCCGCCGGGCGTGGACTACCCGGACAACCTGGCAGTCATGTCCGCCATGACGACCTATCCGATGCCCCTCAATGCCCAGCGCGCCAACTTCGAGGAGGCCGTCGAGCGCCTGAAGGCATGGCGGTCCAAAGCCTGTCTGCCCGTCACCGTGTGGGACTATTGTGTCGTCTCGATGCATGGCCCTTACCAGTACCCGCACGCGGTGCGCGATTTCTACGAGGCCGCCAGGGGGACGGTGGCGGGCGTGTTCATCAACGGATGGACGCTGAGCGATTGGAGCACGACCGCTCCCACGCTGTACGTCTGGATGAAAGCGCTGTGGAACCCCGACCTGGACGTGGACGCGGTGCTCGACGAAATGTGCCGGCGGCTCTATGGCAGGGCGGGGGACACCGCGCGCGAGATGATCCGGCTGGAGTGCGCCCTGTGGGAGTCGGGGGCGTGGCAAAGCGAGCGCGTGAAGATCCCCGGCGGCTGGTACGTGCCGGAAGACATGTTCCCGCGGGTCTGGACCGCGGACATCGTGGGGCGCCTGAAGGCGCTGCGCAACAGGGCGCTGGCCGAACTGGCCGACGATCCCGTTGCGCGGCAACGTTTTCTCTACTGGACCTGGACGTTTGACGTCTTCCTCAGGGACGCCGAGGCGACGGCCGTCGCCCGTCCAAACGATCCCGGCCGATGAATCGGAACGGGAAGCGGACGCCATGCTGAAGGAAATCATGCTGATGATGTTGCCTTTGGCCATTGTGGCAACGGCGTCCGCCGAGCTGCCCGCCGTCAGTCCGTCCCGCGGCCGCCCGTTTTTCATGACCGATGAAAAGCGAAGCGAGATCCGGGAGCTGGTGCGTACGCGGGATTGGGCCAGGGAGTCATACGAGGCCCTGAAGAACGCGGCCCGCGGAAAGAAACCCGGCAGCGGCGACGGGTTCGCCGCCGCGTTTCTTTATGCGCTGGAAGGCGATCCGGCCGACGCCCTGACGGCCCAGAACTGGCTGATGAGCGAACGCGGCAAGCCCGGCCATCACCGCCGGCACCTGGATAACCCCGACTACTGGAAGGGCGGCCAGAACATGGGCGTGTCGGAGATCCACTACGGCGTCGCCCCGCGTATCTACGTCGCCTTCGACTGGGCGTACAGCGGCATGAGCGAGGAGGCCCGCCGGGCCGTCTATCAAGGTTTGCTGGATGAGGCCCGGTTCCGGATGAAGTGGCTGGACACGTGGCGCTACACGCCCAACCTGGAGTTCAAACCGCTGTACATGGCCGCTTTCGCGGGCCTGGCTCTTCAGGATTCCGATGCGCTGAAGTTTCTTCTCGGCCGCGTCGAGCGCCACGGCAGCTACTTTTCCATGATCGACCGCCTTCTGGTAGACGGCCAGGTCTGGGACGAGGCCCCCACCTATCCCATCTGCCACACGGACCTGTGGTGCATGGGCGTGATGTCCTTCTACGGGCAATTGGCGACCGGGCGGGACTGGTTCTCGGCCCGCGGACCGGGCGGGGCGAGCCCGAAAGGGTTGATGGATTACTACGTTGACACCGCCTACCCGATCGAGACCGATGCGGCGGGCAGACACATGATTCGCGTGGTCACGTTCGGCGACGGGGCCACGCACAGGGGCGGGGACCTGTATCTCGTGGACCAGGGGGAACGAAAGAAGGAGCACTTCTACAGGCTCAGCTGCCACCAGGCCCTGATTGCCTGCTACCGCGCCGGCGGACGCGATCCCGCCTACGCCAAATTCGTGTCAATGATCCCCGGATACAAGCCCGACCTGTGGGACAACCCGCCGCTTCCCGATACCAACTCCCTGGCTTTTCCGCCCGCCCCGTCGAAGCTCTGGCCCACGTTCGGGTTGGCCATGCTGCGTTCCATCGAGACGCCGGACTACTGGACCGACCCGAAGGCCATCGCCGTCTGCCAGTTGATGAGCCGGGGCTACGGCCACGACCACGCCGACAAGTTCGGAATCATGCTCCACGGCGCCGGCAGGCTGCTGTACCCCGATTTCAACGCCATCCAGTACGAGAACAATACCATCGGCTGGACTCGGAACACCATGTGCCACTCCACGCTGATGGTTGACGAGGAAGACACGGTCGATGCCCCGTTCGCCGTACGCCACGAGTTCGCGCCGGAGGTGAAGTTCCTGGCCACTTCGTCGGAGGCCGTGTTCGACGGCGTGGCCCAGACGCGGGCGCTGCTGTTGACGGACCGCTATCTGCTGGACCTCTTTGCCGCGTCCAGCAAATACCCCAGGATCTACGACTACCTGCTGCACAGCATGGGCAGGCCGCAACCGGTGACACGCGGGTTCGGCGCGCGAGTCGCCGCGAGCCCGAGATTCTGGGCGCTCGACAACCAGCGGGGTTTGGCCACGAAGAGGCAATGGCAACTCGAGTTTGCCGTCGGAGACGAATCTGCCGGCACAAACGCGCCCGCCGGAAGAAGGCCCGACTCGATGGTCCGCGTAACCATGGCCGGCGAACCCGGTACCGCCGCGGTCCGCGGAACATGGGGCTCGAAGCTGGGCGAGCGGATCAAGGCTCCGATGGACGAGTTGGGAATGCTCGTCGTTCGCCGCGACGGCGTGCGCGACACCGTCTTTGCCGCGGTCCACGAGCCGTATTGCGAGGGCGACAGGCCGCAGGTCTCCGCCGTGACCGTTATGGCGCGGTCGGACGACGCGATGGTTGTGCGCGTGGACGGCGCCGGCTTTACGGACTATGCCGCGGTTGAGTGGCGGCCGCGCGACGGGGACGAGCCCGTTGCGATGGGCGCCGGAAAAGGACAGTTCGGCTTTCGCGACTATGCGTGGTTGAGGGTTTGCGCCGACGGAACCGCCGTCAGCCGCGGACAATGGGCGTATCTGAGGGTGCGTGCCAAGGGGCTCAAGAGCCTGAACGGTCAGCCGGCCCGCGCGGAAAGCGGCGATCTGGTCATCGGCCGGCCGGTGAGCATCGCCGCGCCGGCGCGCGTGTCCCGCGAAGCGCAGGATCCGTTCGACGTCCGCCTGGATCCTCCGCATGTGCGGATCGACGCGGCCGGATCGGCCCGCATGACGATCGTGAACCTCTCGCGCCTGCCCGTGACGGGGGCGGTGGAGATGGATCTTCCCGCGGGCCTGTCGCTGGATGGCCCGACCGGGTTCGGGCCGATCGCGCCGCGCGCCTCCGCCGACGTGGCAGTCTCGCTGCGGGCCGACGCGAATGCGCCGCGCGGAACGAAGCGGATCCCGTACCGGTTGCGGTACGCGGAGGACGGCGGCGAACCGCGGACCACGCTGTATCAGGCTTTGCCGGTCAGCGTCGGGCCGACGCTGTGCTTCGACTACACCTCCAGGGACGATCCCCGCTTTCGTATCCTCGCGCGGCAGTACACCGCCGAGGCGATGATGCAGCACGGCCTGCTGGTGAAGCTCGCCGGCCCCGACGGAACGGCGGTGCTTGACGGCCCGCCCATGTTCACCATCGCCGACCGGGACAACGTGCTGCTGCGCCGCGACCAGAAGTCCTCCTATGTCTGGGTGCGGAGATCGCCGGCCTGGCTCAAGGCCCATCTGGACAACCTCGTGTACTACACGACCAGTTGTCTTGAAGACCGCATACGGGTCGGCGTCGACCGGGGCTGGAACAAACTCAAGGATATGCGGTTTGCCCTGCCCGGCCTGTACACGGCGCCCGGCGGCAAGCCGGCATGGAAGCGGATCGTCGCCGTGGACGAGTCCGGCAAGGAGTCCGACGCGGAACCCGGCGCCGCCGTAAAGGTCGCCGCCGCCGAACTGGAACTGCCCGGACTGCCGTACAGCCTGGCCTTCGAGTTTCACCCGCCGCTTGCCGTGGACTTCGACGGCCCGGCCATGTCCTTCACGTTCGACGGGTTTTCGGGCAACGGGTGGTCCTTCGGCTTCTGCCCCGCCGGCGGGCTGGACGCGTGGCGGGAATGATCCGCGTCTTGTTTGTGACGCGCCGCGGTCGGAACGATGGGATCCTGTTGCGGCGAGAAGCCGGGCGGGACCCCCACAAAAAGAATGCGAACTGACCGGGAATGGGGAAGGCAGGCATGAAGATCGAGGTCGCTCGCCG
>Ga0194125_10004054_pt1 | contig 23155 bp, 19 predicted proteins | sample TA2KigC250mmetaG_FD_148626 | JGI IMG/M metagenome (GOLD analysis project Ga0194125, IMG submission 148626) | Freshwater microbial communities from Lake Tanganyika, Tanzania - TA2015034 Kigoma Deep Cast 250m | ecosystem: Environmental > Aquatic > Freshwater > Lake | place: Tanzania: Lake... | reverse complement strand
GTGGGCCTGGATTGCCTCCGCGGTGGGCTTGCGATCCACGCACCAGCAACGGTATGTTGGCGGAGGTGAATAGTCACGATTTCGATACCATCCGCTGGCTGGCGGATAGTGAGTTCGAGAGGATCTGGGCCGAGGCCAATACCCTGAAGTGCTACGACCTCAAGGAAGAGTTCCCTGGCTTCTACGACCACGCCATTGTCTCCCTCCGCTTGAAGAACGGAACCCTGGGAATCATAGACGGCAGTTGTCCTGTGGACTATGGCTACGATGCCCGGGCGGAGGTCCTGGGGAGCGAGGGGGTGATCCTCATCGGGGAACTGCAGGACAGGGCGGTAACCACCTGCACGAAGCAGGCTGGGGTGGTGACCTCCACTTTTCGGAGCTGGCGCAATCGTTTTAGGGAGGCTTACATCGCCGAGGCATGTCATTTCGTGGAGTGCATCCTCCAGGATCGTGACCCGCTGGTGACAGGGCACGACGGGAGAAAGGCCGTTGAAGCGGTGTTGGCCGCTAACGAGTCCATTCAGTCTGGCAGGCCCATCTCCCTGCCCTTAGCAGGTCGGGCTCCCACGCCCGACAATCCGGCGGCATGGGAGCCGCCTCTGCTGAGTTTCGCACCGAAAACTAGATTAGAGGGGAGTTTCATGCGAGCAACGGTCTATCATGGTATCAACGACCTTCGTACAGAAGAGGTTGAAAAGCCAGCCGTCGGTGAAGACGAGGCCTTGCTAAGGGTCAAAGCAGCGGCCATCTGCGGCACCGATTTACGTATCCTGGCCTCAGGCCATTTCAAAATCCCGCCGGGAACGACGCGCATCCTGGGCCACGAATTGGCTGGCCAGGTGGTAGAGGTAGGGTCGCGGGTGAGGGGCCTCGTCCCAGGCATGAGGGTTGCCATCGCCCCCAACGTCGGCTGCGGCAGGTGTGAAGAATGTATCCAGGGCCTCGATCATCTGTGTCCGAACTACGAGGCCTTCGGCATCAGCCTCGACGGCGCTTTCGCCGAGTACATGCGCATCCCCGCCGCTTTCATCCAGCGGGGGAACATCGTCCTCATCCCCGAAGGTATCTCCTACGAGGAGGCAGCTCTCAACGAGCCCTTCTCCTGCTGCTACCACGGTTCTCGCGCCTGCCGCATCGAGCCCGGCGACACGGTGCTGATCGTGGGCGCCGGCCCTATTGGCATCATGCACCTCCTCCTGGCCCGCCTCAGCGGGGCCTCCACCGTCATCGTCAGCGAGATGATCGAGGAGCGCCGGCTTCAGGCTTTGGAATGGGGTGCTGATTTAGCCATCAACCCCGACAGGGAGGACCTGCTGGCTGCTGTGCGGGAGGTGAGTCGCAGTCGTGGAGCCGACGTCGTCATCGTAGCGGCCCCTGCCCCCTCAGCCCAGGAACAATCGCTGGACCTGGCCGCGACCCGCGGACGCATCAATTTCTTCGGCGGCCTTCCCCAGGGGAGCGAATTCATCAGGTTCAAATCCAATCGGGTGCACTACAAGGAGATCACGGTGACGGGAACGACCGGCTCCAGCAATTACGAGTTTCGCCGTAGCATGGAGATCATGGCCTCGGGGCAGGCCTGCACTGGGCGAAGCGAACGTGTTGCTCTTTCGCGGTTGATCAGTGCTCGTTTTTCCCTATCGGAGGCGAAGGAGGCTTTCACCGTAGCGGCCAGCAAAAGCGCTTTGAAGGTGGTCATCAATCCTTAATATCAGAGGAGAATGGTCATGCCTGCACTGAGCGAAGCGAACGTGTTGGGCGGTTATCTGGGCAAAATCTTGAGGATAAGGCTCTCCAGAGAGGAGGTCCTGGTACAGGAGTTGGAAGAGGCTGACCTGAGGAGGTTCCTTGGCGGTCGAGGGCTGGCTGCCAGATGGTACTACGAGGAGATCGAGCCTGGAACGGAGCCTCTCGGCGCGGCTAACAAGCTCTTCTTTTTCACCGGCCCACTGACAGGTGTGCCTTTGCCCTCCACCACGAAATTCAGCGTCAGCACCAAATCGCCGGAGACGGGGATTTACCTTTGCTCCAATTCCGGCGGCGATTTCGGCCCGCACCTGAAGTTTTGCGGCTTCGATGGGTTGATCATCGAGGGCCGGGCAGAGCGTCCAACCTATCTCGTCATCAGGGATGGTGTAGTTAGCTTCCACGATGCCAGTCATCTCCTCGGACTCAAGATGAGCGAAGTCAGAGGGGAGTTGTTGGAAGCGATGGGCGATTCCAAAGCCTCCGTCCTCTGCACTGGCCCTGCCGCTGAGCGGCTGGTCCGGTTCGCTTACATTCAGGTTGATGGGCGGGCCTTCGGCCGAGGCGGCCCCGGCGCGGTGATGGCATCCAAAAACCTCAAAGGTATGGCCATAAAAGGCAGCGGGGAGATACCCCTGGCCAACCCGCAGAGGGTGAAGGAGATTCGAGCCACAGCCATCAAAGAGCTGAGAAAAACCGTAGCCAGTCACACCCAATACGGCACACCCCAGTATACGGAGGTGATCAACGAGCTGGGGTGTTATCCCGCTCGCAATTTCCAGAGCTCCTACCTCGAAGGGGCTAGCAGTATCTACGCCCAGCCCATGAGGGAGCATTACTGGGCCAGAAACTTCGCCTGCTATCACTGCCCTGTGGCCTGCGGCAAGGTATGCGAGGTCAGGGAAGGGCCTTTCGCGGGAGCGCGGGCGCGGCCCGAATACGAGACCATCGGCATGTTGGGCGGCTCTTGCGGGGTCACCGATTTCGCCGCCATCGTCGCTGCCAACGAGCTGTGCGACGAATACGGCATAGATACCATCTCCACCGGCAACGCCGTGGCGCTGACCATGGAGCTTTTCGAGCGCGGCCTGATCACCGAAGTGGACACCGAGGGCGTCGTCCCGCGCTTCGGCGATGGCCGGGCCCTGGTGGAGATGATCAAGCTCATCGGCGAGCGCAGAGGCATCGGCGATTTGCTGGCCGAGGGAATGGCCCGCGTGTCCAGGGAGAAGCCCGCATGGCGTCCTTACATTCTGGAGGTCAAAGGGCTGCCTTTCGCGGCCTACGATCCGCGCGGCTTCCACGGCATGGGTCTGGCCTACGGTACATCGAGCCGGGGAGCGTGCCACAACGTCGGGGGGTGGACCATCAGGGCGGAGCTGTTGAGTGGCGAATATGATCGTTTCGCCCTCAAAGGCAAAGGCCAATTGGTGAAAGACATCCAGGACAACAGAGCCTACGTGGATTCCCTGGGGCTCTGCACCGTGGTGAGGCGCTCGCTGGGCTTCACCGAGAATCCCCAGGGCGATGTCCTGAAGGCGGTCACCGGCAACGACTTCACCCCTGAGCTGATGGAAATCGGCAGCAGGATTTACACCCTGGAGAGGATGATCCTCGTCCGGGAGGGGATAAGACGCGAGGACGATATGCTCCCGCCCAGGATGATGACCGAGAAGGTCCCCGACGGCCCGGCCAAAGGCCGCATTTTGACCAAAGAGATGTATGAGATCATGCTGGACGAATATTATACCGTGCGGGGCTGGGACGAGGAAGGAGTGCCTAACCCCCACCCTGGCCCTCCCCCGCCAGCAGGGGAGGGAATGGAGGTCTGATGATGAGCCTTATGCAACCCTTTGCTGCTCAATTGCAATTCCAAAACGGGCTGATAGAGCCTTACGGCGAAAAAACCGTGAGAAGGCTCAGCGACATGCGGGGAATGTACCTGGATATCGCCGTCACGGAGGAACTCCTCAAGCAAGGCGATCCCTTGCTTTACGAAGTCTACGAGGTGGACGTCCCTCACGAACAAGGGCAATTGATCTACTGCACCAGCATCATTTACCCCGGCAAGGTTGGCGACGAGTATTATATGACCAAGGGGCACTTCCACAACAAGGAGAGTACGGCTGAGATGTACCTTGGCCTGCAGGGGAGGGGCTACCTGCTCCTGCAAACCCACGAGGGCCAGGTCAGCGCGATGGAGATGGTGCCGGGCACCGTCGCTTACATCCCGCCTTTCTGGGCTCATCGAACGATCAACATCGGCGGCGAGCCTTTTATCTTCTTCGGTGTGTACCCCGGCGATGCTGGCCACAACTACGGCACCATCGAGGAGGAGGGCTTCGCCAAGCTGGTGGTGGAGAAAAACGGGAAGCCTGTCCTCATTGATAACCCCCGGTATCGCTAGAGCCGCCAAGGTGCCAGGCACTTGTGAATAGCTCAGTGATCGGCTGTCTCACTTGGCTTAGAGATTCTTTGGCCCTCAAGAAGACAATGAAAGTGCCTGGCACCTGGACGCTTACGAGGAAAGAATGCCCAGAGTCCTGGTTAAATTTCTAGCCTCCGTGAAGGATAGGGTGGGCAGAGAGGAAGAGGTATACGAGCTTCCCGATGGCTCACGTGTGGGCGAGTTATCGGTTGAACTTGAGGAGCGACATCAACTGTCCCTGCAAGACCCGGCCATCATGGTCACTCTGAACGGGAGGGGCCTGGGCCAACTCCCAAAAGGGTTAGAAACGAAGCTAAGCGAGGGGGATGTGATTTTGCTATTCCCCCCGATCTCGGGCGGATGACCGCCCAAGGAGGTAAGCTGCTTTGAGCGAGAAGACCTACCTCATCGGTATTGACGTGGGCACCATGGGCACGAAGTCGGCCATTTTCGACCCAGAGGGCAACCTCATTGCTCTGGCCTTCGAGGAATCGAAGCTCTACTACCCCAGACCAGGGTGGGTGGAGCAGGATCAGAACGAAATCTACTGGTCCGTGGCCCATACCATCAGGGAATGTGTGGAGAAGAGCGGCATCAATCCTGCGGATGTGGCCGCCATCTCCCTGGATGGCCAGATGGCAGGGATCAGCACGGTGGACGAGGCGTGGGGAGCGCCCACTGTTTACGATTCCTGGCTGGACACCAGGTGTGGGTCTTGCATCGGCCAGATGAGGGTTCACCATGATCTCATCATCCAGAAGACGGGAGGCCCTCCGACCTACTCCCACGGTCCCAAGATCCTGTGGTGGAAGGACGAGCGACCGGAGGTCTTCGCCAACATCTGCAAGTTTGTGATGCCAGCCGGCTACGTGGCGGGGCGTATGGCTGGCCTCAAGGGAGACGAAGCCTTCATTGACTACACCTACACTCATTTCTCCTGCCTGAGCGAGACGGCGAAGGCTGGCTGGTCTACAGAGCTTTGCGGCCTGTTCGAGGTGCCGATGGAGAAGCTACCACGTATCGTCGAGCCCTGGGAGATCATCGGTAGGATGACTCCGCAGGCGGCCAGGGATTGCGGCTTGCTTTCTGGTATCCCCATCGCTGCCGGCTGCGGCGACACGGCCGCCAGCATGCTGGGCGCGGCCATGGTGGAGCCGGGCCTGGTCTTCGACGTGGCGGGCACGGCCTCCGTCTTCGCTATCTGCGTGGACCGCTTCGTCCCAGACCTGGAGCATGGAACCCTGTTCACCGCCCGTCTGGTGCCCCCCGACCTGTGGTACGCCCTGGCCTACATCAACGGCGGAGGGTTGAACCTGCGCTGGTTCAGGGATGAGCTGGCCAAGGAGGAGAAGGCCGCCGCCGAACGCGAGGGCAAGAACATCTATGCCCTGCTGGACGAAGCGGCTGCCTCCGTGCCGGCGGGATCGGATTCTCTGGTCTTCCTTCCGCACCTCGGAGGGCGGGTCTGCCCCAGCGACCCTGACATCCGCGGGCTCTGGCTGGGCTTCACCTGGAAGCACCGCAAGGCCCACTTCTACCGATCCCTGCTGGAGGGCGTGGCCTACGAATACGCCTACTACCTGGGCATCGAGAAAAGCCTCTTCCCCGACCTGGAGTTCAAGGAGGCGCGGGTCATCGGCGGGGGCTCGACCAGCGAGGTGTGGAATCAAATCAAGGCCGACGTGTTGAACCTGGCCTACGTGCAACTGAACCGCGAGGAGTACGCTGTGCTCGGCTCGGCCATCCTGGCCGGTTACGCCGTGGGGGTCTTCGACGACCTGAAGACTACCGCCAGTCGCTTCGTGCAGCCCATAAGCTGTATCGAGCCCCGCCCCGCATATCACACCTTTTATCAGCCACTGGTGCAGATTTACGTCTCCCTCTTCGACACGCTGCGGGAGACCTATCAGGAGCTGGTCAAGGTCCCTGAGCCGCCCAAGGATTGACGATTATCAGTACTTGAGAATTTGGGAGTTGGAGTGCAGACGCAAGTCTGCTTCAGACCTCGTAAAGGCGGACTTGCGTCCGCACTCCAGCAAGTCTTCTCATCTACTGATTATGAGGGGAGCGTTTGCCATCGTGAAATTTGGAGGAAATTCACAATGCATAAGGAGGGAGATATGAGATTCACAGACAAGGTAGCCATCGTGACGGGAGCCAGCAGGGGGATGGGGCGAGCCATGGCCCTGGGACTCGCCAGGGAGGGGGCCCAGGTGGTGGTCGTGGATATCAATCCCACCGGGGGCGAAGAAGTCGTGCAAGAGATCGAGAAGGGGGGAGGGGAAGCCATATTCGTAAGGGCCGATGTCAGCAACAGAGCCGATGTGGAGAAGATGGTGCAAGAGGCATTGGATCGGTTCGGCAAGATTGACATCCTGGTCAACAACGCCGGCATCCATGACGGGACGTATTTCACTGCAGAGAGTGAGGAGATGTGGCAAAGGCTCTTCCGGGTCAACGTCATGGGCACTGTTCTCCCTTCTCAAGTCGTAGTCCCGGAGATGATGAAGAGAAAGAAAGGCAAGATCGTCAACATCTCTTCCAAGGCGGCGGTCGTCGGTGAGCCTTATCACGCGGCTTATAGCGCCTCCAAGGGGGCCATCCTGGCCCTGACCCGCTGCCTGGCCATCGAATTGGCCCCTTATCAGATCACGGTGAACGCCGTCTGTCCGGGCCCCACCTACACCGACATGCTCCTGGGAGCAACGGACGCGGCTCAGAGAGAGGAGCTCACCGCCAGTGCCCCCCTGGGACGGCTGGGGCAACCAGAAGATATCGCCGCCGCGGTCCTTTATCTCGCTTCCGAGGAGTCCGACTGGTGCACCGGCCAGTCGCTCTCCGTTGATGGCGGGATGTCCATCCTGAAATAGTGAGAGGTAGACAGATGAAGATATTAGTTACCGCTCGCTCCTTTCGCAAGACCCCTGGGAGACACAAAGAACTTCTGGAGCAATCCGGCCACCAGGTAGTGGAGAGCACCCTGGATCGTCCCTTGAAAGAGGCGGAGATGGTGGAATTGATCTCCGACGTGGATGGGGCCATCCTGGGATTGGATGAGGTCACGGCAAAGGTCATTGCCGCTGGCAAGCGTTTGAAGGTCATCTCCCGATACGGCGCAGGGGTAGACAACGTGGACCTGGCGGCGGCCACCGCGTCGGGGGTAGTAGTTACCAACACGCCAGGGGCCAATAGCATCGCCGTGGCCGAGCTGACCCTGGGGCTCATGCTCGCCCTGGCGCGGCGCATCCCCCAGCACCACGTCAGCGCCAAGGCTGGATCATGGAGCAGGGTGACGGGCATCGAACTGGCGGGCAAGACCCTGGGGATCGTGGGGTTGGGCCAGGTCAGCAAGGAGGTGATCGCCCGGGCGGCATGCTTCGCCATGCGGGTTCTGGTCCACACCAGCTTCCCAGACGAAGGACTGACCAGGGACTGTGACGTGGAATACGTGCCGCTGGATCGCCTGCTGTGGGAAGCGGACTTTGTCTCCTTGCACTGCTCCCTGACCCCTGAGCGGGTCAAGCTCATAGGGGAGGGGGAGCTAAAGGCCATGAAGCCCACCAGTTACCTGATCAACACCGCCCGAGGGGAGTTGGTTGATGAGGAAGCCCTGTATCGAGCCTTGCGGGAAGGCTGGATCGCCGGGGCAGCCAGCGACGTCTTCGTTCAGGAGCCGCCCACGGGCAATCCCTTGTTGGAGCTGGATAACTTCATCGTGACCCCCCACGTGGGGGCCACTACCCACGAATCAGTGCTGCGGATGGGGGTCTTGGCTTCGGAGAACGCTTTGAAGGTGCTACGAGGTGATCGGCCCCTCTACGTGGTGAATCCAGAGGTCTATGAAAAGTCCAGATAGCAATCGAGGGCCCTCCCTGAATCCACCGGAGGGCCCTCGGGCACTCGAATAGTATGCGAAAGCTCTTCCTTCGGGAGGAGCTTTCTCTCTTCGGACAAAAACCGCTGTGGGCTTTCAAAACGTGTGGTTCTCGTCGCCTACCTTTGCACCCGCCCCGAGGCTTCGCCCCGCCTCAGGCTCTCGACCTCGGCTACACTGACGCGGTTGTAGTCGCCAGGGATGGAGTGCTTCAGGCACGAGGCGGCAGCGGCGAACTCCAGAGCGATCCCATCGGCCATGCCCTGCAGAAAAGCGTAGACCAGGCTGGCGGCGAAGGCGTCCCCCGTGCCGACGCGATCCACAATGTGGGTGATGTCGTATCGGGTGCTCGTCAGGAACTCTTCCCGATTGTGGAGGCACGCCGACCAACCGTTGTGGCTGGCACTATAGCTTTCCCTCAGGGTGATGGCTTGCTTTTTCAAGTTCGGAAACGCCTGGAGCACCTTCTCGCTCAGGGCGCGGTATTTGGCGATGTCCAGCTTCCCCGACTCCGTTGGGCGAAGGTCTCCGACCGAGCCCTTCCAGTCAGATTCAACGGTGATCCCCAGGGATTTCTGGCAGTCCTCCTCGTTGGCTATACCGATGTCCACCAGGCGCACGATTTCGGGCATAACCTCCGTGGCTGGCTTCCCATACTTCCACAACTTCCCACGATAATTGTAATCACATGAGATGGTGAGTCCCTTCTCCTTAGCCTTCCGCAACGCCTCCAGCGAGAGATCGGCCGCGCTCTGGCTGATGGCGGGGGTGATGCCGGTGATGTGGAACCACGACGCCTCGTCGAAGATACGATCCCAGTCCAGGCTGCCCGGTTTTGCGGTGGCGATGGCCGAGCCAGCCCGATCGTAGATCACTTGGGATGGCCTTTGGTTGGCCCCGCCCTCCAGGTAGTAAATCCCCATCCGGCCGCTGCCCCGGACGATGAAAGAGGTGTCCACCCCAGCCCGGCGCAGGTCGGCGATACAGGCGTCGGCAATCGGGTTGTCCGGGAGCACGGTCACGTAGGCCACGTCCACGCCAAAGTGGGCCAGCGACACAGCCACGTTGGCCTCCCCACCTCCGAAGGTCGCTTCTAACACCGGGGATTGGAGTAACCGTTCGAATCCAGGCGGATTCAGTCGCAGCATCACCTCGCCGAAGGTTACTACTCGACCACCCATATCAAACCTCCAATGGTCGTACCCGGCGTACCACAGCCAGGGCTTCCTTGGTCAAGCGGGTGATCTCATCGAACTTGCCGGCTGAAATCAGGCTGGCCTTGACCAGCCAACTCCCCCCGCAGCAGTGGACGCTCCGCAGGGCCAGATAGTCGGCCAGGTTGTCCTGGGTGATACCCCCGGTAGGGATGAACTTGACACCTCTGTAAGGTGCTGAGATAGCCTTCAGCACGGCGATTCCACCCATGGCCTCGGCCGGGAAGAACTTCAGGATGTTCAGCCCTCGGTCGAGGGCCATGTCAATCTCGGTCGGCGTCAGCACCCCTGGGGTGACGGGTATCTCATGTTGCAGGCACCAATCTACCACCTTCTGATTGAACCCAGGAGAGACGATAAATTGGGCACCGGCAGAGATTGCCCTATCAGCCTGATCCACCGTGAGCACCGTCCCCGCCCCGACGATGATCTCCGGCAGGTTTGGGGAGATTCGTCGGATCGCTTCCTCGGCTGCTGCCGTGCGGAAGGTGATCTCGGCGCATGGCAGCCCGCCGGCCAACAGGGCCCTGCCCAGCTCGACTGCATCCTCGGCCCGCTCGATCTCGACGACCGGCACCACGCCAAAATGCCCCAGTTTCTCAAGCAAGTCTGTCATTTTTGCCTCCTCCTTTGACGTTTTACGTTTGACGTTTTATAGTTCTGCGATCTGCTCGTAGATCGGTACCAGTGCCTGATAGGCTGCTTCAAAGACTTTGTACAGGCGGTCGTAAGCCGCCTTGGCCGCGGGGTCAACTTCTGTGACGGCGGCGATGGGCGTCAGACGCTCGGCGACGGAGAAGTCTGGGAAGAGGCCCACCCCTACACCGCCGGCGATGGCCGCGCCCATGGAGGTGGCTTCTTCGAGCAGAGCAGGACGCAGGATCGTTCGTCCGTAGACGTTAGCCATGATCTGGTTCCAGAGCTTGCCCCGTGCCCCGCCACCGATGACCCGTATGGCCTCGATCTCAGCCCCCTGATCCAGGAACGCCTCCAGAATCACCCGCAGGTTCAGAGCGATGCCCTCCAACACCGCCCGGATCATATCGGCGCGCTGGTGGGTCATGGTCAAGCCTATGAAAGCACCACGAGCATTGGGATTCCAGCGTGGGCTGCGTTCGCCCAAAAGGTAGGGCAGGAAGATCAGGCCTCGGGCTCCAAGGGGAGATTGATCCGCCTCCAGGTTCATCAATTCGTAGGGGCTCACGCCCAACTTGGCGGCAAATTCCACTTCCAGCGGGCAGAGTTGGTCGCGGGTCCATTGGTAGGAGCCTCCAGCCGTTTGCATGGTGCCCGTGGGGCTAAAGAAGCCGGGCACCAGGTGCGCCCAATTGAAGGTGCGCATGGCCGGATCGTAGATCGGCGCCTTGGTGGCCAGGCCGATCCAGGAAGATGAGCCAATGTAGTTATACGCCGACCCTTCACGGACGACCCCCGCCCCTGCTGCGGCACAAACGCCATCGCCCCCACCGATAACCACTGGCGTGCCGGCGGCTACGCCCACCTCCTCCGCTACTTCTCTCCCCACCTCCCCGACCACGTCAATGGACTGGTGTACCTCTGGCAGTTGGGCAGGGTCAATCTTCACCGCCTGCAAAATCGCCTCGGACCACTCACCTCGCTCCAGATCGTATAGATTCATGCCTGCGGCGTCCGAACAGTCGGTAACGAAGGCCCCGGTCATGCGGGCCACAATAACGTCTTTGGCGTGCACGAATTTGTAGGTCTCGGCGTAGAGGTCTGGCTGGTGGTCGCGGATCCATAACATCTTGGCCGCCGAATATGACGGGCTGAGGCGGTGCCCGGTGATGCGATATACCTCTTCTGGGCTGATCTGTTTGGCCATCCACTGAGTCTGCTCCACCGAGCGCTGATCGGCCCAGATGATGGCGTCGCGAAGCGCCCGTCCCTTGCGGTCAATAGGCACGCAGCCCATCATCTGCCCGCTGAAGACGATGCAGGCCACCTCATCACGGCCGATGCGGGCCTTCTGGAGCAACTCGTGGGTCGAGGCGCAGACCGCCTGCCACCAATGTTCAGGGTTCTGCTCGGCCCAACCCACCTGGGCGTACTTTGTGTCATACCCAAAGAAGGCACTACTCACCAGAGTTCCCTGGTCATCGTAGAGAGTGGCCTTGTTACCGGTGGTACCCAAATCGTGAGCCAGAATGTATCTTTTCATCAACTTATCCTCGTGCTAGTCATGATGATAGCGGGGCCTTCGGCCCGGACAACGGCCGAAGGCCCCGCGTATACTCTCGTAGCTGGTTGGGCTGGCCAGTCTAGTCCATGCCCATCATCTTGCGATAGAACGCCTTCTGGCTATCCCGGCCCAGGCGGTCCGTGATCTTCTCCCACTCGTCGTAGATGGTCTGCAGTGCCTTCGCCGGATCCTCCTCGCCCACGATGGCGGCGCTGACGTGGAGGTCTAGCACCGAGTCCACATACTCCGGCTTGCCGGGGATGCGCAGGTCAATGAGCACGTTGGGGTTCTCCAGGTCTGCCCGGACGGCGTCCAGGTATTCCCGAGCGTCTTGCTCGGCCACATCACCCCACGCCTCGACCCAAATCGTGAGATCGCGCACGTGGCTGTAGCGATAGACGTTGAAGCCGGTGCTGCCGATTACCACGTCCTGGGAGCTGATCTCCGGGCTGTTCAGGAACTTGATGAAGTCGTAGGCGCAATCCGGGTTCTTCGATGTCTTGGTGACGGCACCCACCCAGCCGCCGAAGTTCAGCAGCGGTGCAGTGTTGGGCTTGTCCAGTGTCAGCCACTTCTGGTTTTTGCGGTCCCACAACTCCAACGAGCCGGGCCGTGGAGCGGTGCCACAGTCACCGATGGCATCAGGATGGGCGAAGGCTGGATCCTCGCACATGCCGGGGAAGGTACCCCACTCGAAGGTCATAGCGATGTTGCCGGTGCTGGGGAAGGCGGAGCGGATCTCACCCACACCCCAGGCCTCCATGCCCGGAGGACCAAACTTGGCCATTTCCTTGTAGAGCTCGAGCCCCTTGAGCATGCACGGCTCGTTGACCAGGGGCTCCATCGTCTCAGGGTCGAAGTAGAGCTGGCCACGGTATCGGTCGGGACCCTCAGGGCCAGGAGGCATCACGCAGAACGGCGCCACGAAGTCCCAGAACCACCAGTGAGACTGCGTGCCGCGGGCCATAGGCTGCGCCCAGCCAAAGTCCGGCTGGCCATCGCCGGTCCAGTCCCAGCCAGTGAAGAACTCAGCCACATCGCGGAGTTGATCCATGGTCTTGGGGACTGTCAGGTCATACCCGTACTTGGCCTTGAAATTGGCCTGGTTTTTCGGGTCGGTGAAGAGATGGCGGCGGTAGAAGAAGGAGTGGGTGTCGCCGTCCAGGGTCAGGGCGTAGTACTTGCCCTCCCATTTGGCGATGATCTCGCGGAAAGCGGGCAACACGTCATCCCAGGCTGGGTTCGTGGCCGGGTCTGCAATGTAGTCATCAAGTGGGATCAGATAGGGGGTGAAATCGGGCAGCCAGGTGGCGCCGACCACGATGATGTCGTAGGCATGGACCCCGGTGGTGAAAGAGGTCATGATCTTCGGGTAGAGATCCTCATAAGGCACCTCTACCACTTCCACTTTTCCACCAGTGAGTTCGGTCCACTTGTCACGGTGATCGAAGAGGGGACCAGCGATGAATGGGCCGGGCTGGGTGACCGCAACCAACTGGACGCCGTCGCACATCTTGGCCGCAGGCGTGGGTGTCACCATCACCGGCTTCTCGACCACCTTCTCTTTCTCGACGACCACGGTCTCTACCACCGGTTTCTCGACGACTTTCTCCCTCTCGATAACCACGGTCTGCACCACTGGCTTCTCGACGACCACCTCCTTCTCCACTACCTGAGGAGTAGGGGCGGCGCAACTGGCCAGCAACACCGCTGCCAGGAGCGAGATGAGCAGAGATTTGGAATTTCCTCTCGTTGTAAACATTGTAAACTCCTCCTTATTAGAATTTTGAGTTTCAGTAGATCACAATCACCGATGTGAGGCAGTTGTGCTGCCGAACGGGGGATCGGAGTGCAACTCCTCGCCATCAATTGTGATGTACTGAGTTTAGACGTTTCATCGTCCAGGCTGATTAAAGAAACTTTGCTCCTTGCGATCACCCCTTTCTCGATACTCCTTTGAATTACTTCAGGGCCCCCAAAGTGAGACCAGCTACGATGTAACGCTGAAACAGGGTAATGAAGATGAACACGGGCACGATAGCCAGAAGCAGCATGGCGGAGATGTCCCACCACAAGGCCGCGCTGCCATGGGTCAGGCCAGCAACCAGCGTGGGAAAGGTCTGGGCTCTCTTGAAAGTGAGGGTGATAGCGAAGAGCAGTTCATTCCAGGAGAAGATGGTGCAGAATGCGCTAGTCGCCGCCAGGCCGGGCAAAGACAGGGGCAGGATGATCTTCCGCAGCGCCTGGAAATGCGAGCAGCCGTCAATGCGGGCACTATCTTCCAGCTCTTTAGGAATGCCCCGAAAGAAGCCACGCATGATCCAGACCACGAAGGGCAGGTTGGCCACCGTGTGGGCGATGATCAGGCCATGCCAGGTATCTATCAGGCCTAATCGAGTGTAGAGAATGAAATAGGGAATGACCAGGACAATAGGGGGCAGCATGCGCTGGGAGAGGATGAAAAAAGCGATGTCCCTATTCTTCCAGCGTTTGAACTCAAAGCGAGCCAGACCGTACGCGGCCAGTGAACCCAAAATGACCGAGACAAGGGTGCTCCCCACAGCGGTGATAACGCTGTTTCGCAAGGTGTTCAGGATGGAGGTGGGATCGTGCGTGCCTCGCTGAGTGGGATCCTTGATCAAACCTACGTCTCGCCAGGCAAACAAGGTCGGCTCAAATTGAACATAGGGCAGGTATTTGGGTGGATAAGTGAACGCATCTCGCGGGAATTTGAACGCGGTAACAAAAGTCCAATAGATAGGGAAAACCATCACCACCGTTATGGTGATCAATGCGATGTAGATCAAGGCATTTTCTAACCGTCGCCGCGTTCGTCTTGAAACCTGCATAACCCCTCCTTACGCGTTGGCGCGGTGTGGACGCCAACCTATTCCATCTCCACCTCCGTGGGGAGAACACGGGTCAGAATAATAAATATAATTGCGGACAAAATCATCAGCACATAGGCGATGGCCGCACCATATCCCAGCCGAAACTGGGTCAGGCTGACCAGCCTGGCGTACATGGTGGAGGTCTCAGTGGATATGCCAGGCCCACCCGCCGTCATGACAAAGACGATGTCGAAGATTTTAATCGCCTCCACCATCCGCAGAAGGATGGCGATGACCATGATAGGCCATATCATGGGGAGGGTCAGGTAGAAGAAAATCTGGACCCGCGAGGCTCCATCCACCGCCGCGGCCTCGAACGGTTCTCTGGGCAGGGACTGTAATCCAGCCAGGAGGATGATGAACACGAAGGGTGTCCATTGCCAAACGTCGGTTATGATGATGGAGAGCAAGGACGTCTTTCCACTGGAAAGCCACGTTCCCGTGGGCAGATGGAACACCCGCAGGATGTGATTGATCGGGCCGTTGGTGACATGGTAGAGCATCCGCCAGGTATAGCCCACCGCCACCGGCGTGGCCATCATGGGCAGCATGAGGAGCACACGGAAGATACCCTGGCCCCGGATTTCGCGGTTGAGGAGTAGAGCCAGGCCAAACCCAAAGATGACCTCAAAAGTGATAGCCCCTATTACAAAGATGATCGTGTTGAGAAAGGTCTTCAGGAAGCGGCTGTCTCTAAGGAGTTCCGCATAGTTGGCCAGCCCGGCGAAGCTCATGGGGCGCTGGGCGGCCACATCCCAGTGGAGGAAAGATAACCCAAAAGAGAAGATCAAGGGAAAGATGCCGATGAGAAGCAAATATAGGATTACGGGGACGACCAGGTAGAATTTGGCGTAGCGATCCGAAAAGACCCGGCCCAGCCCGGTTACTATCCTCGACGAGGCTGCCCGCGTCTGCAATGTGCTAAAGCTCACTCGCTCTTCCTCCCTTTCGTCATCTGGCCTCTTTCATCTTATGGACGAGGTCGTGCAGGTCGGTGCGTAACGGATACTTGCCGTACTCTCTCACCGTGGTGGCGAAAGCTTCCGCGTTCTGGGAGGGGAAGGGGGGCCAATTCTCGGGGCCGGCGATGTAGCCTCCTCCCTGGCCGAGTTCAGCGATTTGCTCCACAGCCTCCGCTCGCACCTCCTCTGGGGTGCCAAGGGTGAGGGTGTATTGGGTGTCCATCCCACCTGCGAAGACGAGTTGGTTGCCGTATTCCCTTTTCAGCTTTCCCTGATCGTTAGCGCGTTTCTGCACCGGATGCAAGACGTCAACTCCGATCTCGATGAGATCGGGAACGATGGGCTCTACGTGACCACAGGAGTGGAAGAAGACGAAGAGCCCGGCCCGCTTATAGACCTGTATGATCTCGGCCAGCAGGGGCTTGAAGAACTCCCGAAATGTGGCCGGAGAGATCAACATCGCACTTTGCGAGCCGTAGTCGTCGGAGAACCAGGCCCCGTCAACACCCAGGCGGGTAAAGTGTTCGGCCATGCGTATCTGGAAGTCGGCGATCTTTCGCAATAGCAGCTTCACTCTGTCGGGTTCGGTCATGAGGGCCAGGAAAAGGTTCTCCATCCCCATCAGACTGTGTGCCCGCTCCATGAGGGTGAGGCCATGCGTCCCTAACATCAACCGCGAGGGATCCATCTCGCGCTTCACCGGCTCCAGCAACCGCGGGTCGTTGGGGTCGGGCCAGCGGTAATCATCCAGGGCGGCCAGGTCTGCCAACGGGTGCTTCACCGGATAGGGGAGCATCAGCCGCGTGTCCGAAGCCTGCCACTCGATCCCCCACATGTCCCGACCACCCTCCCGTGGCGGAAAGGCTCCCTCGTAGGGCAGCCGCTGGAAGGCCCCTTCGTCATAAGGGTCGTCTGATCTCATGGTAAGGAACCAGGGCACATGATCAGGGTGGTCAAAAGTGATCACTCGGATCAGGTTCTCTTTCCGATCCATCAACCTACTCGCTTCCGCGTGTATCTGGCGATGAAGTTATAAGGAGAGGGGAGCGGAGTTTCGCTGGCGGCGTTGAGTTTGGCCATCTCGTCGGCGGAGATGGCCCAGCCCACACTGCCCAGGTTCTCTTCCAGCTGGGCTAGGGTGCGAGCGCCTAAAATGGGCGCAGTGACGCCAGGCTGCTGCAAGAGCCAGTTAAGAGCTATCTGGGCTGGCGTTTTGCCCCGCTGCTGGCTGATCTCAAGCAGGGCATCTATGATCCACCAGGCACGCTCACTCTCGCGCTGCTCCGGCAGATCATCCCAGCGGTCCGTCCGGCCCACGCGGCTATCGGGCGGGGGCGGCTGGCCGCGCTGGTACTTACCAGAAAGCCAACCCCCTGCCAGGGGCGACCAGCAGATCACCCCTATCCCTTCGGTGCGACAGAGGGGCAGCAGTTCCCACTCCGTGCTGCGCACCAACAGGCTATACTCTGGCTGCAGGCAGTCGAAGCGAGCCCAACCATGCCTCTCGCTGAGCATTATCGCGCGGGTCAGTTGGGAAGCGGTGTAATTTGATGCCCCGATGTAGCGCACCTTTCCCATGCGCACCAGGTCATCTAGAGCCCGCAATGTCTCTTCTAGCGGCGTCGAAGCATCCCAGCAATGCGTCTGATATAGATCCACGTATTCGGTTTGTAAGCGGCGGAGGCTGGCATCAATCTGATCGAAGATGTGCTTTCGTGACAAGCCGGTGTCGTTAGGGCCCTCGCCAGTGGGGAAGAAGACTTTGGTGGCAATCACGAACTGGGCACGATTGCCGCCGCGCTTGAGCCAGTTGCCCAGCATCATCTCCGATCGGCCTTTATTGTAGATATTGGAGGTGTCGAAGAAATTGCCTCCGGCCTCGACGAAGCGGTCAGCTAAAGCCTGAGCCGTGGCTTCGTCGGCCCCCCAGCCGAAGGTCTGCGTCCCCAAACAAAGCTCTGAAACCTTTAGCCCGGTTCTTCCCATGAAGCGGTATTCCATCAATTCATTCTCCTGGTTCGATTAACTACTGATTATGCTGATTCGTCCAGGTAACCAAGAGCCTGGGAGATGTGTGACGCAGTTTCGACAACCTGCCTGGCCATAGAACTGCCAATCAGGGGCACAGGCATGCGGATGTCTGGGCCAGAAATGCTTACCGCAGCGATAACCCTGCCCGTTCTATCGCGGATTGGCGCAGCCACACATCGGACACTGGCCTCGAATTCACCGTTGTCAACAGCGTAACCTTGAGAGCGGATTTCACGCAGCCCTTGTAGGAAAGCATCTTCATCAGTAATCGTGGCGTTGGTAACAGGTTTTAAGCCGTGTGTGTGAATCCAATGGCGAATCTCGTCCTCAGGCCGGAATGCCGCCATGGCCTTACCCAAAGCGGTACAGTGCATAGGAGCGGTTATGCCGATCTGCGACATCATCAGTCCAACAGCGTGTTGCGTGGAAAGCTTCTCCAGGTAGACCACCCGCAAGCCATCGTCAAGCACAGCCAGGTGGATGGTCTCATTGACTTGATTGCGCAACTGATTAAGAAAGGGACGAGCTTCCTGCATCAGGTCTAATTTCTCTTCGACCAAGGCGCCAAAACGCAGCATCTTCAACCCCAGCCAGTAGCCTTTCTCTGTTTCGACCAGATATTGGCCCTGGAGCAGATTGACGATGACTCGAAAAGCTGTTGACTTGGGCAGCTCGGTGTAGGCGCAGATTTGTTCCAGGCTGAGCGGGGCACGGGCATCGAGCAAGGCATCAAGTACTTTCATACCTCGCTGTAGGGCCTGGATTGAGTAATCGCGCTGGGGAGCTTGGCTAGCGTTTGGTTTCATGGAATGAAACCACCGTCTCATTTTCTGGTTTATATTATAGCACACTTCCAACTATCTGTCAAATTCCTTTTTTGAAATTTTGCACCGTTTGAGGTATAATGGTTTTAACCAGGTTGCTATCCCCCCATCTTGACGAGCGGCCTTGCCGGCCTTCAGAAAGAGCTATGAAATACCTGATCGGCCTGGACATCGGAACCACCAGTTGCAAGTCAATAGTCGCCAATCTCGAAGGGAAGGTCGCGGGGAGCGGGATCGCCCATTACCCCGTGCTGTCCTCTCTCCCCTCTTGGGCTGAGCTGGAACCCGAGGCGGTTTTTGAGGGCGTCCTCCAGGCCGTCAGAAGCTCTGTCCTATCCTCCGGTGTCTCGCCGGACGAGATACTGGGGCTGGGGGTGAGTGGCGCCCTCCACAGCGTCCTGGCGGTTGATGCTCATGGGGATGCGCTGACCAGGGCTATTCCTTGGGCTGATAATAGGAGCGCCGATTGCGCCGCACGGATTAAGAGAGAGTACGACAGCCACCGTCTCTACCGCCGGACGGGTTGTCCCGTCCACCCCATATATCTGCCAGCGAAGATCGTGTGGCTTCGGGAGAACGCCCCTGAAGTCTTCCAAAAAGCTCACAAGTTCGTTTCCGTCAAGGAGTATGTGCTCCACAAGCTGACAGGCAGGTTCATCGTGGACAGATCGGTCGCTTCGGGCGGTGGGCTGTTCAACATCCACCAGTTGGACTGGGACGAGGAGGTGCTGGAAATCGTAGGGATAACGACTGAGAGGCTCTCGAAGCACCTCTCCCCCACCACTGTCCTGGAGGGCATGGAGCCGCGTTGCGCCGAGGCGATGGGCATTCCCTCCGATGTCCTCCTCGTCGTTGGCGCGGGGGATGGCCTGCTGTCTAACCTGGGGGCTGGTTCAGTTGAACCAGGCCAGGCGACATTGATGATTGGCTCCAGCGGCGCCGTGAGGGTGATATCGAAGCAACCCAGGGTGGACGAGGAGGAGCGGACTTGGTGCTATTTGCTCACCGATGACCGTTGGGCAGTGGGAGGGGCCATCAACAATGCTGGCCTCGTTTATCGCTGGTTTCGGGATGGGTTTTGTCCGGCTGAGGTGGAAACCGCTCGCCAGTCGGAACAGGACCCGTATGAACTCCTCAACCCTTACGCCGCCGAGGTGGAGGTAGGATGCGATGGGCTGATCTTCCTGCCCTACCTGACCGGAGAAAGAAGCCCCCGCTGGAACGCCAATGCGCGTGGGGTTCTGTTTGGCTTGTCCCTCCATCACGACCGACGGCACGTGATCAGGGCTATCATGGAAGGGGTGGCCTACAGGATGTACAGTGTGCTCTTGGCTTTGGAGGAGGTCGCCGGCCAGGTCGAGGAGATAAGGGCCGCGGGCGGCTTTCTTCGCTCCACCCTGTGGACGCAGATTCTGGCCGATGTGTATGGCCGGGAGTTAGTGATCCCCGAGGTGATGGAGACCTCTGCTCTGGGGGCGGTGTTTTTGACCCTCTACGCCCTGGGCTACCTGCGGGAATTGGAGGAGGCGCGAAGGCTCGTGCCCATCAAGAAGGTCTATCATCCGGATATGGGAAACCACGCTAAATATGAGCGCTTGTTTGAGCTGTATCAGAGGATATATCAAAACCTTGTCGAGGAGTTCGACGAGATATCGGAGATACAGCATTCCATAGCCACTGGCAATCCAACTATCTAGGTATTGTGTTGCGAAACTAGCAGGCCAGGCTCCCATGCCTGGCGGTTCGGCGGCATGGGAGCCGCCTCTGCTGAGTTTTGCACCAGAAACTATCTAACCAAATAGGAGGTAAAACTATGGTAGAAGTGCACGAAGCAGCACGACCTTTATTGGAATTGCAACCCAGGTACGATTTCCTGGTCGGCATTGACTCGGATGGCTGTGCCTTCGACACGATGGAGATCAAGCACAAGGAGTGCTTCACTCCCAACACCATCAAGCACTGGGGTCTGCAACCGGTCTCGAAATACGCTCGTGACGCGGCCCTGTTCGTCAATCTCTACTCCAGGTGGCGCGGCATCAACCGCTGGCCCGCGCTGGTGATGGTGTTGGATCTCCTGCGCGAGCGACCTGAGGTGCAGCGGCGCGGGGTGCAGATTCCCGAAGTGCCCCGCGTCCGCGAGTTCATCGCCGATGAGAGGTTTCCCAAGAGCAACGATGGCCTGCGAGCCTACATGGCCGAGCACCCTGACCCGGAACTGGATACAGCCCTGGCCTGGACGACGGGCATCAATGCTACTGTGGCCGACATGGTTCACGGCGTGCCGCCCTTTCCCTACGTGCGCGAAAGCCTGGACTTCCTGTTCGACAAAGCCGACATGATCGTCGTCTCGGCGACGCCGGTAGAGGCGGTGATACGGGAGTGGGAGGAGCACGACATCGCCAAGTACATGCGGGTCATGGCCGGGCAGGAGATGGGCACGAAGGGCGAGCACATCGCTCTGGCCGCCAAGGGCCGATACGCGCCGGACCACATACTGGTGATCGGCGATGCGTTGGGCGACTTGGAGGCCGCACGGGACAACGATGCCCTTTTCTTCCCCGTCAACCCCGGCTACGAGGAGGAGTCGTGGCAGCGGTTCTACGAGGAGGGACTGCACAAATTCCTGGCCCAGGAATATGCCGGCGACTACGAGGTCAGGTTGATCGCCGAGTTCGAGCGATTCATGCCCGAAGTGCCACCTTGGAAGCGGTGAAAAATCGGCAAATCAACAAATCAGCAAATCAGCAAATCAGCAAATCAGCAAATCGGCAAATCAGCAAATCGGCAAATCACCTGGCTTGACAGTTTGTGTATGGGTGTGCTACAATCATAGGTGAGGTAGAGGTCCTACAGAATAGCGCGGTTATTGCCCGTGTTGGCAGAGGAGGCTTGATCATGAGCAAAGAAGTGACCCTGACATTGCCTGAAGAGCTATACGAATACGCCAGGCGTTGGGCAACCATCACCCAACGAGACCTGCCTGAGATGCTCACTGATGCCTTGACCATAAGGGGACACGTATCCCCGTAGCGATGATCGTGGGCAGCCTGGCCGATGGAATGACGCCGGGAGAAGTTCAAGATGCCTATCCTCAGCTAACCTTGGAGGATATTCAAGCGGCGCTGGCTTATGCCACTGAGTCAGTTTAAGGAGAGCGCTGATGGACACATCTGTCAAATCTTACACTACTGAGAGTATCCTTATCTCCCTGGGCTATCCTGATCCGCTGGTAGCAGCCCGGCAACATGCCCGCATGATTCTGCTAGCGGCTGGCGCGTTATCAAGCTGCCATTCGATGGTTGGAAGCTAAGTGGGATTGCACACTGGAGGACTTACGTGCACGCTACATAGCCCTCGGCAGTGAGGATTTTGAAGCCGACGACGACTACCTGCAATGGCAGTGGTATGCTGACGCCGTCGAGACCGTCAACGCCCAACTCGCTGTTATCTCTGAGCCATAAACCATGCTTGAGTTATTCGATACCTATGCGGCGCTCTTCAAATCCTGGCGCGTGATCCGTTACGAACAGGAGGGCGAGGCATACCTGCTCTATTGGAGGATGCTAACCGAGGTGCCGCTGCGGAACCGGCGTATGCGTACAGGAGGAAATGCTGATGAGATTTGAAGTACCGGATGTTCGGGATGTTGTCATGAGAATACTTGAAGTCGAGGACAGCTTTGGTGATACAAAACAGGACATATACCAGTGCTTGCAAAATCATCGGAGACGCATTGAACGCAATAAACAATTGGTCACCGCTAGCGAGTATATGCAGGTGTTACGCATCTTCCTACCAGACCTGTTGATCCGCGGCATAAGTGGCGAAGCAGGGAGCAAAGTGCATGAGGAACTGAAGAAACATATCAAAGAAGATTCAGGCTTGAGAACTGATGTATATCAACAGGTACTTGAGAAAGCTAGCTACAGGTGGGGAATTCCAAAAGGGGTACAGCTCATCGAAGGTGTAGTAAGGATACTTCGCGATGAGTATGGCTGGGATTGGGAGCGATACTTCGAAGAAGCTGAGGCAGAAAAGGAGACTAACTTCATCAGCGATAAGCTCCTGAAAGTGAAGTACATCGGGTTCAAGGTTCGGGATCTAGCTCTGTCAAACTTCAACGCGAACTACGCAGCTAATGATCTACATGTGGTACGGGTGATCACAAGGTTAGGGTTTCTTAATTATGGTTATGAACTGTTACATGACAACAGTCTAGAAATGGGAACAGATTCAGCTAAGCGGAAGAACTATCTGTTTCTGCATGGATTGATCTTGCGACTATCTGCTCTTACAGGCGACGAGTTTTCACCTTCAGATTTGGACCGAGTTCTCTGGCACTTTGGCAAGTCATTGTGCGGAGCTAGACCACGGTGTGGCTACTGTCCCGTGGCTGAGATTTGCCCAACAGGGGCAAGTCGGATAGGCAAGTTGTGAGGTGCTATGCTAGTCGGCAAGGGCTATACCGATCAGTTTCTGAATGAAAGCGACATTCGAGGTTTAACGGCCGAAGCGCTGGCGCAGGCCAATCTCGACGGCAAGCGCGTGCTGGTCATCATCCCCGACCATACCCGCACCGCACCCACTCCGCTCTTCTTTCGGTTGTTCCACGAGTTGCTGGGGGGGAGGGCCGCTGCCCTGGACTACCTGGTGGCGCTGGGCACCCACCAGCCGATGAGCGAGGACGCGCTGAACAGGTTGGTGGGGGTCACGGCGGCGGAGCGAGCGGAGAAGTACCGCGATGTCTGCATCTTCAACCACCGCTGGGACCTGCCCGACACTTTCACCACCGTCGGCACGATCCCTGCTACAGAAATCGAGGAGATCACCGCTGGGTTGATGCGCCAAGAGGTGCCGGTCGCCCTCAACAAGCTCATCTTTGACTATGACCAGCTCGTCATCTGCGGCCCCACCTTCCCCCATGAGGTGGTCGGTTTCTCCGGCGGCAACAAGTACCTCTTCCCCGGCATCGGCGGTCCGGA
>Ga0194125_10004047_pt1 | contig 23177 bp, 13 predicted proteins | sample TA2KigC250mmetaG_FD_148626 | JGI IMG/M metagenome (GOLD analysis project Ga0194125, IMG submission 148626) | Freshwater microbial communities from Lake Tanganyika, Tanzania - TA2015034 Kigoma Deep Cast 250m | ecosystem: Environmental > Aquatic > Freshwater > Lake | place: Tanzania: Lake... | reverse complement strand
GGCTGGTGCTGGCGGTCTCTCCAGGCTGGCCGGGAGCGGTCGGGGCCTGCGACTCACACGGCGCGGCGGGCGGGGCTCCGGTTCTGAGCGTGCGCTACACGCCGCGCTCTGAGGATGGCCGGTGAGGAGCCGCCGCACCGAGGATGCATTGCGAGACCGCGACGAGGACAGGAGGTGATCCCGATGGCACGAACTGCGATCGGTGTCGTGATGGCGGCGATGTCGCTGCTGTGGTCGGCGACGGCGGCGGGACAGTCCGCGGTGTACTGGACCCCGGCGCATGAGTGGGCGCCTACGGGGCTCTTGGGGTGCATCGCAGCCGGGGATCTCGATGGTGACGGTGATGATGACCTTGCCTCCTTCAGGTGGGGCGGGGTGTACTGGAACATGGGATGTCCCGGTCCGCCTGCATGGCAGCTGCAGGCGAACGTGTTCCCCGACGCGCGCCCGTTCGGCTGCCACGGAGGCGAGGGCACTCTGGGCGACATTGATGGCGATGGGGATCTCGATCTCATCTACGGCTGCTACGAGTGCTGCAGTCTGCGGGTGTTCTGGAACGTGGGTACCCCACAGGTGCCGACGTGGCAATACGGGGGCGCGGTTCCTGGGAACCCCTACGCCGGATACTACTCGCTCGTCTGTCTGGCGGACATCGACGCGGACGGAGACCTGGACCTTCTGGGTAGGAACGGCGATGGCATCTATGCGCTCATCGCGTACGAGAACGTCGGCACACCCTGGGCACCCCTCTGGGTCCGCCTTGGCCTCATACCCGAGGTATACGGCGTGAGCGACTCCGTGCTTGCGGTGGGGGACATCGACGGTGATGGCGATCTGGACATCGTAGGGGGGTCGTACAGCAGCCGCCTCAAGTGCTGGGAGAACGTCGGGACGCCGCAGGCATGGAGCTACGTGCGCAATGACGCGATGCTGACAGGCGTGGCGGCGACGATCGGCGTGACGGGGGTTGCGCTTCTCGACCTTGACTGCGACGGTGACCTGGATCTGGTCATCGTCGGGCGACTCGGTGCCGTGTCAGTGTATCTCAACGAGCAGATCACGCCCGTCGGCAGCGGGACATGGGGGACCATCAAGGCTCTCTACCGCTAGCACGCTCCACATGCCGTCCGCGCAGGCGGCGGCTCGGGTGCCGTACCGAGACAAGCGGCCCTCCCGGCCTCCCGGGAGGGCCGCTTCATGGTACCGGTGCAGGGATTCGAACCCCGGACGCGCGGATTATGATTCCGCTGCTCTAACCAACTGAGCTACACCGGCGTGTCTGTCTTGCGGCCGGGTCGGACCCGGCGCCCACCCATGATGATAGCCAAGGGCCGGGCGCTCGTCAACGCGCATCCCTCAGGCCCGTCACATGGGCCTTCCGGAGACCCGGCGCATCCTTCTCGCGCCGCTCAGCATCATAACCGTTGAACCCCCGCAGCGCGGGCCCTAGGCTCTCGGGGGGCGGAGGTCGGGCGAGCCCGCGGCGGGGGTATCTTCGGGGCCGGGGCATGGCGGGCCCCGGCCGCATGACGCAGGGGGTGTCGCAGCGATGAGATTGGACAAGTTCACGCTCAAGGCCCAGGAGGCCGTGCAGGCCGCGCAGAACCTCGCGGCCGAGCGCAACCACCAGGAGATCACGCCGGAGCACCTGCTCCGCGCGCTCCTGGAGCAGCACGAGGGCATCGTCATCCCGGTGCTCCAGCGCCTTGGAGTCGACGTTTCCGCGGTTCGCGACCGGCTCGAGAAGGAGATCGACACGTCGCCGCAGGTGTACGGCGCGGCCGGGCAGTCCTATGCGTCGCCCACGTTCCAGTCCGTCCTCGGCGCCGCGTGGAACGAGGCGCGCCAGCTCAAGGACGAGTACGTGAGCACGGAGCATCTGCTCATCGCCATCGCCGAGGAGCGCGAGTCGCCGGCCGGCGCGATCCTCCGCGAGTCGGGCGCGAGTCGCGAGAACATCTACAAGGTCCTCGTGGACATCCGCGGAAGCCAGCGCGTCACCGACCAGAACCCGGAGGAGAAGTACCAGGCGCTGGCGCGCTACAGCCGCGACCTCACGGACCTCGCCCGCGCAGGCAAGCTCGACCCGGTCATCGGCCGCGACGACGAGATCCGGCGCGTCATCCAGGTCCTCTCTCGCCGCACGAAGAACAACCCGGTCCTCATCGGCGACCCGGGCGTGGGCAAGACCGCCATCGTCGAGGGGCTCGCGCGGCGCATCGTGGCCGGGGACGTGCCGGAGGGCCTCAAGAACAAGCGCATCCACGCGCTCGACGTCGGCTCTCTCGTCGCGGGCACGAAGTACCGCGGCGAGTTCGAGGACCGGCTGAAGGCGCTCCTCCGAGAGGTACAGGAGGCCGAGGGCGAGGTCATCCTGTTCATCGACGAGATGCACACGCTCGTCGGCGCCGGCGCGGCCGAGGGCGCGGTGGACGCGTCCAACATGCTGAAGCCCGCGCTCGCGCGCGGGGAACTGCACGCCGTCGGCGCGACCACGCTCGACGAGTACCGCAAGCACATCGAGAAGGACGCGGCCCTCGAACGCCGCTTCCAGCCCATCCTCGTCGGCGAGCCGTCCGTCGAGGACACGATCGCGATCCTCCGCGGCCTCAAGGAGCGCTACGAGGTGCACCACGGCGTCCGCATCAAGGACGCCGCCATCGTCGCCGCGGCCACGCTGTCGCACCGCTACATCGCGGACCGATTCCTGCCCGACAAGGCCGTGGACCTCATCGACGAGGCCGCGTCCCGGCTGCGGATCGAGATCGACTCCATGCCGCAGGAGCTGGACGAGATCGAGCGGCGCGTGATCCAGCTCGAGATCGAGCGTGAGGCGCTCAAGAAGGAGCGCGACGCGGAATCGAAGGAGCGCCTCGCGAAGCTCGAGGCCGAGATCGCCGACCTTAGAGAGAGCTCGGCCGAGATGAAAGTGCACTGGGAGAACGAGAAGGGCGCGATCAGGGCCATCCGCGACACGAAGGCCGAGATCGAGTCGGCGAAGGCCGAGTACGAGCGCGCCGAGCGGCAGGGCGACCTCAACAAGGCCGCGGAACTCCGCTACGGCCGCATCGCGTCGCTCGAGAAGCGCCTCGAAGAGGAGAACGCGCGACTGGCCGAACTCCAGAAGAGCCAGCAGATGCTCAAGGAGGAGGTGGACGAGGACGACGTCGCCGAGGTCGTCTCATCGTGGACCCGCATCCCGGTGTCGCGGATGCTCGAGGGCGAGCGCGCGAAGCTCCTCAAGATGGAGGAACGGCTCGGGATGCGCGTGGTCGGCCAGGACGACGCCATCCGCGTCGTGTCGGACTCGGTGCGCCGCGCCCGCGCGGGGCTCCAGGACCCCCGTCGCCCCATCGGCTCGTTCATCTTCATGGGGCCCACCGGCGTCGGGAAGACCGAGCTCGGGCGCGCGCTCGCGGAGTTCCTGTTCGACGACGAGGACGCGATGGTGCGCATCGACATGTCGGAGTTCATGGAGAAGCACTCCGTGGCCCGCATGATCGGCGCGCCCCCCGGGTACGTCGGCTACGAAGAGGGCGGCTATCTCACGGAGGCGGTCCGCCGGCGGCCGTACTCCGTCGTCCTCATGGACGAGATCGAGAAGGCGCACCCCGACGTCTTCAACGTCCTCCTCCAGATCCTCGACGACGGCAGGCTCACGGACGGGCAGGGGAGGACGGTGGACTTCACGAACACCATCGTCATCATGACCTCGAACGTCGGGAGCCAGTGGATCCAGGAGCTGGGCGGCGGCGACCCCGAGGAGATGCGGCGGCGCGTCACCGAGGCGCTCCGTGCCCAGTTCCGGCCCGAGTTCCTGAACCGCATCGACGAGGTGGTCATCTTCAACTCGCTGGACCTCGACGAGATCAAGGCGATCGTGGACATCCAGCTCGGGCGGCTGCGCGGGATGCTCGCCGAGAGGAAGATGGACGTCGAGCTCACCGACGCGGCGCGCGAGCTGGTGGCGCGGGAGGGGTTCGACCCGGTGTACGGCGCGCGGCCGCTCAAGCGGGCGCTCCAGCGCGACGTCCAGAACCCGCTGGCCGTGAAGATCCTCGAGGGGGAGTTCACGGAGGGCGACACGGTCGTCGTGGGCGTGAAGGACGGGAAGCTCACGTTCAAGGTGAAGCGTTAGCGTGCCGAAGCGGTGCTCGGGTCGCGCCTAGCTCGACGTGATGGTCGTGAGCCTGAGCAGATCGAGATCCACGGGCTTCCGCTTCTCCCAGGTCTCGACGAGCGGCACGAGCGTGAGGCGGTCGCACAACACGCCCGCCATCACGTCGGTCTCGCCGGCCAGCAGCGCCTCGACCGCCGCCCGCCCGGTGCGGCTTGCGAGCGTCCGGTCGAACGAGGTCGGCGCGCCGCCCCGCTGGATGTGGCCGATGACGCTCACCCGGCAGTCGATCCCCAGCCGCGCCTTCACCGAGTCCGCGACCGCTTGGGCGCCCCCTTCGCAGGCCCCCTCCGCGACGACGATGATGTAGCTCGTCTTGCCCCGTCGGTGGCCCTCGTCGAGCGCGCGGCACACCGCATCGAGGTCCACAGGAACCTCGGGCACGAGGATGACCTCGGCGCCGCCCGCCACGCCCACCTCGAGCGCCAGAGCTCCGCACGCTCTTCCCATCACCTCGATGAAGAAGACCCGGTCGTGCGAGGCCGCGGTGTCGCGGATCTTGTCGATGGACTCAAGCGCGGTGTTGGCCGCCGTGTCGAAGCCGATGGTGAAGTCCGTGCCGAACACGTCGTTGTCGATGGTGCCCGGCACGCCGACGACGGCAATGCCGTGCTCGACGGTGAGCGCGTGGAGCCCCCGGAACGTCCCGTCGCCGCCGATGCCGACGAGCCCGCCGATCCCCGCCTCCCGGAGGCGCGCCGCCGCCTTCGCGCGGCCCTCCGCGCGAAGGAACTCCTCGGAGCGGCTGGTCTTGAGGATCGTCCCGCCCGTCTGGATGATGTTCGAGACGGACCGGGCCGAGAGCGACTGAAAGTCGCCCGCGATCAGTCCCTCGAACCCGCGGACGACGCCGGTGACCCGCGCGTCCGCGGCGATGGCCGTTCTCACGGCCGCCCTGGTCGCGGCGTTCATGCCCGGCGCGTCGCCGCCGCTCGTGAGCACGGCGATGTGGCTGATGGAGTCCATCAGATGGCCTCCGCGTCGTGGTGGAAGAGAGAGCTACCTCAAGAGGATCAGCTTCACGGTGGAGCTGGATCCCGGAGCGTCCATTCTAGCGAAATAGACGCCGGCCGCAACGAATTCCCCGCGCGCGTCGCGGCCGTCCCAGACGGCCTCGTGCGTCCCGGCGTCGCGGAAGCCCGAGGCGAGCGTCCGCACCAGTCGGCCGCTCACGTCGTACACGCAGATCGCCACCTCGCCCCCGGGAGCGGGGACGTGGAACGCGAGCGTCGTCGTGGGCGTGAACGGGTTGGGGGTGTTCTGGCCGAGGGCGAAAGCGATCGGCGTGTCACCCTCTTCCACCGACGCCGTGAGGGTCGCCGGGGGCGAAGTGAGCCACGGTGCGTAATCGACTCGGCCGATGAAGGACGCCGGGTTGGGCGGCGACTGGCCCCACCAGTTCCACAGGGCCTGCAGACGCACGGACGACGCCTGGTTGGCGACCGCGGCCGTCGCGTTCCTCTCGAACGAGTTGTAGCCGGAGCCCGAGGCCGCGCCGCCTCCGAGAACCGGGTTGGCGCCACCCTCGGCGGAGACCCCGACGCCGTTCGAGACGAACTGGCAGCGGCTGAACGCCGGGAACGCCTGCTTCGTGCACAAGGCGCCGGAGAACGCGTTGTCGCGGATCGTCGTGTTCGAGATGAGCGGCGAGCAGTTCTTGATGAGGATGCCGTGCCGGGCGTTCGACACGACGACGCAGGAGTCGATGACCACGGTCGACAGCCTGTGGCAGGCGATCCCGTCGCCCTGCGATGACCCGCTGAACGTGCTCGCCGTGATGGCGTGCGTGGCGCCATCGCGGCACACCAGCCCCGCCCTGCGGTTCTCCGTGAACAGCGATGCCCTGATGGTCCCGCTGCCGCCGGCCAGTCGCGCTCCGAGCGTGTCGGAGTCCGTGAACGCGCACGCCGACGCGGTCAGCGTGCAGTCGTCGAGGTGCATCCCGACGGCGTTCTGGTTCACGGTCACGCCCAGGAGGGTCACGGTGGACTGCATGCCGAAGATGCCTACCTCGGCGTTCTCGATGCGGCAGACCGCAAGCTGCGCCGTGGCTCCCGGGAGAAGAACGACGCCGTTCCACGTGCCCCGCGGCCCGGAGGCTCGCATCGTGACCTCCGCGGCGGCGGATCCGGCTGCGACCAGTGTTCCTGCAACCTCGAGCTTCGGCGACGCACCTGATGCGAACGCGAGACTGGTTCCCGGCGCGAGCGTAAGCGAGGCGCCCGCAGGCACGATGACGTCGCCCGTCACCGTGTACTCGCCCGAGAGCGTGACGGAGCCGTTGATCGTCCCTGACAGGGGCTGCGCGTACGCGCCCGTCCTCGCCGCGTTGCGTCCGGGCCCGGCCCACTCGACGGGGCAGCCGGCGGCTCCCTGGAGGCGGAGCATGAAGAGCATGCCGCTGCTCGTCGCAACGGCGATCTCCGCGACGCCGTCCCTGTCGATGTCGCAGGCGAAGGGAGAGCCCGGAGCTCCCGGCACCGGCACCGCTGCGATCTCGGCGCCCCGCGAGGACAACACGCGCACGAAGCCTGCCTGTGTAGAGACGATGATGTCGGGAGCCCCGTCTCCGTCCGCGTCGGCCACGGCGGCCGAGCACATCGGCCTGCCAAAGAGAGGCGCCGACCAGGAGACCGTGCTTCCGGCGAGGAGGTAGATCGTCCCGTTCTTCGAGCCGGCCACGATCTCCGGGACTCTGTCCCCGTCAACGTCCCCGAGCGCGAGAGAGCACACGTCCGAGTCGAGGGGGACGTTCCAGGCCACGCTGCCGTCGTCCGCGTTCACGCAGTACAGCTTGTTCGACGCCACGATGACCTCGAAGCGTCCGTCGTGGTCCACGTCCCCTAGCGCAAGCGCGACCACCGGGCTCGACGAGACCTGGACCGGCCCCCAGAGATGCGTGGGAGGGGAGGCCGCCGTGGTGAGCGCGCCGATCCGCCCCTGGCTCGTGCCGTAGATGATGTCCGGGCGGCCGTCGAGGTTGATGTCCCCGACGACCGGCGACGCCGTCGGCTTCGCGCCTTGGGGAAGCGGGCGAACCCACAGCTGCTGCCCCTGGCCGCTCAGGGCGAGGATGTCGGACGTCTCGCCGAAGAGGCCGTACGTGGCCAGGAGGATGTCCGAGATCCCGTCGCCGTTCACATCCGCGAGGACCGGATAGCCGACCGGGTCCTTCGTGTGAAGCGTCCACAGCGTGTCGCCGTCGCCGCTGAACGCGGCGACTCCCAGCCGGCGCGTGGCGACAACCTCGCTTACGCCGTCTCCGTTGATGTCGCCGATGGCCGGGGCGATCTCCGGCGTGAAGTCCAGAGGGTGCACGGCGCCGGGGGACGCCCAGACCTCGATGCCCGACGGCCCTACGGCGCGGACGCTCGCGTTCTCATCGACGGTCACGGTTCGGAACTCGTTCCCGAGCCGCCCGATGGCCGCGCTGTGCAGTCCGATGCCAAGATCGACGGGGAATCCGGACGCGTGACGGTACACGTAGAACCCCGTGGCATGCGCATTGTTGCTCTCGTTCGACTCGGCGATCAGGCCGTCCGGGTCGGCCGCGATCTCGACGGTGTGCGGTCCCGCCGTCCGGTCCGGGATGGTCAGCACCGCGCTCTCCGATGACCACCCTCCAAGGAACGGGATGATCGCATCGCACCGATACTGCCCGGCGGGCGACTGGCCTGTCAGCCGGACCGCGACGTTCGACGCCGGGACGGCGCTCTGGTTCGTGACGGTCACCGCCACGGTCACGGTGGAGTTCGTGCCCGGGAACGCCGGCGACCACGCTGTCTCATGCGGCTTGAGCGCAAGGTCCGGCGCGTCCGTCGGCGGCGCGTCCGACGCGAAGATGAGCGTGGGGTCGCCGAAGAGGTTGAAGTGCCGGACGTAGTTCACGTTCTGGTCGCCCTGCAGGTGCAGGAGCTTGCCCACCGCGATCGCCTCGCCGATGAAGAGCGCGTGCTCATCGAACATCGCGCGGTAGATGCTCTTCGTGAGCGTCCTGAACATCCCGCCGTCGCTGGCCCGCGGGGCCGCGAGGCAGGCGACCGCCCCCTTGCCCGGCGCGTTCACGAGCTGCTCGGCCAGGCAATCGTACGAGCCGTTGGCGTCGGGGTAGGTCGTGTTGTCGAACCCCCCCGTCGCGCACGCCATCGAGAGGACGATCGGCAGTCGGTCACCGTTCTCCATGCCCGCGATGTGCGTCGTGTTGAGCGTGCGGTCCCACAGCGACACCCAGCCGTCGCCCGCGAAGTTCACGATGAGATGGCCGTTGTTGAACTCGCGCGTGACCGCGATCGCGCACGCGTGGTCGCTTGCGAAGTCGTGTCTGTAGATCCGGCCCACCTGGAACGAATCGGGGATGATCTCATCGTACTCGTTGAAGAGGGCGACATACTCGCTCTTGAGCGTGTAGAACATCCCGCCGATGAGGAGCACGCTGCTGCTCCACTCCTGTGTCGAGCTGACGGGCATGTAGCCGGTGCACTTCGTGACGACCGCTACGAGGTCGGCCAGGTTGCCGACGGAGAGCCGGCCGATCATCACATCCTCGAAGTCGTCGTCGCCGCTGACGCAGGCGTAGTAGTGGTCGGAGGCCACTTCGTTGCCTCCGTAGCCGTTGTAGGCCGGCACCATCACGGTCTGGTTGTCGTCGGCGTACGCGTCGCCGACGAGGAGAACGAACCCGAGGTGGCCGTCGCCGAACCCGGCGGCCGACCGGCTCTCGTAGACCTGCCGGATGAGGTCGCGGAGCGCTTCGGGCGTGAGCGCCGGGAGGTCGCCCGCGGAGAAGATCGACACGTTGAGGCCGAGGTACTCCGCGTGGTGGAGCGCCAGCGCCCGAAGCGCGGGCGTGCTCGCGAGGTCGGCCGCGGCGACGATGAGCACGTCGGTGCCCGCCGCGGCGCACTCCGCGGCGGTCGTGCAGTACGCGACGCCCCCGCGCGCCCCGGCGCGCGCCGCGGCGGGCGGGCGCCACGGCGGGGCGACAGGCTCGTAGTTGAGCAGGGTCCTGGAGCAGGCGTGCGCGAAAGGCCCCGTGTCTCTTGACGCCGCCCCCGCGGCGCCCTCCAGGGCGATCGTGATCTCGAGCTCGCCGGCGCGCCGCGAGGGACCGCACGCGCCTGCGAGAGCCGCAAGGTCGAGCCGGACGATGGCGACCGTCTGGTCGCGGAGCTTGCCGATGCTCTCGATGCCGGCGACGGAGGCCGCGGCGCCCTCCGAAAGCAGGACGTCGCCCGTCGGGGCGCGGACGGCGATGGACTCGATGCTCACGGTCGCGCACTCAGGCAACGCGACGAGTCGCCGTACGACCGCGTCGGCGCCCGAGAGCAAAAACACAGGCCGGCGCATCATGTCCGCGCCGGCCTCAGAGCTTCCGTCCCAGTCGAGCTTTAGCGCAGTTCTTGTGAGTCCGAACGGCCCCCTCGGTGGACCCTGAAGGAAACGATCGGCCGCGAGCACCGACGAGGCGGCAACAGAATCCGCGACGAGTGCTGAACCGTTTTCCCGAGGGCCTCCTGCGTACGATGCGAGCGAGATGAGGAGTGCTGCGAAGCCCGCCAGGCCAGCGATGGGCCGATTGCGCCGCCCATCCCGTGGCCCGGGGCTCCCTCTCTTCTTCACGGGTTGCCCACTCTCGCGCCCGGGCCGCTACCGCCCTTCCGAAGCCGGGCCCGGATCATCTCGACCCAGGCCCGGCGAACCCATCAACACAACGTCACAGCGTCAGGTCGTCACGCGCGCTACTGATAGAGGGCCTTGATCGCGCCCCAGCTCTTCGCCTCGACCGGCGTGCTGCAGTCCTCGAGCCAGAGGTACATGCCGAACGCCCACTCCTCGATGGTGCCGGGGCAGGCCTTGGTGTACGTGCCGTAGTAGTTGCCCGTGCCGCACATGCCGTCGTAGCAGCCCGTGCCCTCGCGGATGATCACGACGATGCCCGCGAGGCTGCCCGTGCAGAACTCGCCCTCGTCAAGGACCATGTTGTTGTTGAGGTCCTGCACCTGGATCTGGACGGAGCACACGCCGGTCATCGTGCCGACGTTCGTGTTGTCCACGATCGCGAGGGTGTTGAGGGCGGGGAGGCCGTGGGCGGTGTCGAAGTAGCCGGTCCACGCGCTCGGCGTGCCGGGGACGTAGTTCGGAGCGAAGAAGGTGTTCCAGATGTACTGGTAGCGAACCTCGGGCGGTTCCGTCGGCCAGCCGGTGTCGTTGATGGTGATCGTCCAGCTGCCGTCCTGGATCTCGCCGGCGGGGTCCATCCCGCCCGTGAACACAGGCGGGCTGTCCATGAAGTCACCGGCGCCGAGACCGTAGAACCACACGAACGTCTCTTCGGCGACTGCGGCCTGAGCCATCAGCATGAGCGCCGCAAGCACAATCATGAACGCGCGCATCGCCATCTCCTCTTGTTGTGCTCCCTCGCGGAAGCCTTCCTCTTCTGCCAACTCCTGGTCTGCTCTCAACCCTCAGGTCGTCTAGCGGTACAGCGACTTGATCACGCCCCAGGTCTGCTCCTCCACCGGACTCGGGCAGTTGTACATCGTGACCTGGCCGTTCGGCGTGAGGGAGTCGAGGGTCGGCGGGTTCTTGAAGTTGAAGTTGCCCGCGCTCAGCGACCCGTGGCCGCACATGTTGTAGTAGTCGCCCGTGCCCTGCAGCGGGTCGAGGGAGAACGTGGCGCTCAGCTGGTGGTTCCTCCGGTGCTTCTCCGCCTGGTCGAGGATCCCGTCGGCGTACCAGTCGCGGATCAGGATCACGATCGACGCATTGGCGACCATGACCCCGTTCCATCCCGCCGGAGCGGTGGTGTTGAAGGTGAGCCGAGGGGCCGAGGGCGTCGTGATGCCGTCGAAGTACCCCCACCAGCCCTCCGCGCCGACTGTGGCGTCGTAGTTCCCGGCAAAGTAGGTGTCCCAGATGTAGTTGAAGCGGGCCGTGCTGTCCGCTGCGGACGGCCACATCGAGTCATCGATCGTGAAGGACCACGTGCCCGTGAGACCGGAGATGAAGGTCCCCGAATACCTGGCCGGGCTCATCATCAGACTCCCGCTGCCATTCCCCATGAAGGAGATGGCGCCGGCAGTCTGCGACAAAGCCAAGGTGAGAACCAGCACAAGTGCGGCAATGGTAGTCTTCCTCATGGTCCCGCCGCGCTCCTTTCTCTGCGTTGCGTCTTCCGCTGCTGCGAGCGATTCATGAACGTCACGAACGCGATCGCCGATGTTCGAGTCTCCCCTCCTGCGCACTCGCGCCGATGCGTGTGCCCCGCGGGGTCCGGTCTGCCCGTCTCCGCGCACCATCCATGCGGCCCGTTGTGCGGGTCGCCCTGTGTCCTGTGAACCTCACTCCTCCTGCACAGATAGTGTAGCACATCCAGCACAAGGCGTCAATCTGGATTTGTGGCCTTTCCCTTACGGTGGCGTGCTGGGGGCCTCCCACATGTCGCCCGCGGAGCCCCGCCCGGTACGCTGCTCGCATTCGCGCCCGGGCAAGGGCTTTCCCGCGGGCTTTGGGCAACCAGCCGGCCTAGGACCAGCCGGCCTCGGCTTCTGATGCGGCGCGGGTGGCGGGGTTTCATCGGCCTCCCGGATCAACTCCTCCCGGAGCGCCCCGGTGCAGCCGGTCGGCCGGGCCCTCGCGGCTTGCCGCTGGGGAGGGGTTCCCTTACCATGTTCGCCGGCTCGGCGTGGCTGCCTGGCGACACATCGAAGGGGAGCGAGATGCCGCTCGGGCGCGGGATGGAGGCGCGGTGAGACTCTCGGACCGGACGCTCGTGGTGCTCCTGTTCGTGGCGGCGTGGATCCTCCGCGCCGTCTTCGTTCTGGAGCTTCGTGCAAGCCCGCTTGCCGACGCGCCGCTCCTGGACGAGCTGTATCACGTTCAATGGGCGAGCGCGCTCGCGGCCGGGGACTGGGTCGGGAGCGCCGTCTTCTTCCGCGCTCCGCTCTATCCCTACTCGCTCGCGCTCGCGCTTCTCCTCTTCCGCGGGAGTCTCCTCGGAGCGCGCCTCCTCCAGGCGACGTACGGGGCGCTCGTTCCCGTCGCCGCGTATCTTCTCGCCAAGCGCCTGCTCGGGCGGCGCGGGGCGGTCGTCGCAGGCATCGTCGCCGCGCTCTATCCCTTCCTCATCTACTTCACCAACGAGCTTCTCATCGAGTCGCTCGTCGTCGCGCTCGGCGCGTTCCTGCTCCTGGCCGTGCTGCGGGCGGACGAGGTCCCGAGCTGGGGCAGGTGGCTCTCCGCCGGCGCCATGCTCGGTCTGGCAGCGCTCACCAGGCCGCCGGCCCTCCTCTTCGCGCCGTGCGTGATGGGGTGGATCTGGTGGCGGGCGGCGAGCGCGTCGCGCCCCGATGACCGGCAACCGCGCCGTGAGCCCGCCGCCCCGCGGGCGCGCGGCGGGCTCACGGTCCTCGATGGGCGGACGCCGCTGCGGTCGGCGGTGCTGCGGTCGGTAGTGTTCCTGCTCGGGGCCGGCATCGTCATCGCGCCCGTCACGATCAGGAACTTCGCGCTCGAGAGGGACCTGGTTCTCATCGCGTCCCAGGGCGGCGTGAACTTCTTCATCGGCAACAACCGCGCCTCGGACGGCGCGTCGGCCGTGCTGCCCGTGCTGGGGGACGCGTGGGAGTACGAGGACTGCGTGCGCGTCGCGGAGCGCGAGGAGGGGAGGACGCTGTCATCGAGCGGCGTGTCGGCGTTTTGGTATCGGAAGGGCAGGGAGTTCATCCTCGGTCACCCGCGCGAGGCCGCCGCGCTCTTCGCGAGGAAGGTGGTTCTCTTCTGGAACCGGTACGAGCTGCCGAACAACAAGGACGTCTACCACTTCGCGCGCATGTCGCGCGTGTACGGCGGCGTCGCCTGGCTCCACTTCGGCGTGGTCGCGCCGCTGGCCGCCGTCGGCGCCGCCGTGACGCTTCGTCGGCGTCACCCCACGGCCGTGCTCCTCGCGCTCTTCGTCGCCGCGCACATGACCGGCGTCGTGCTCTTCTTCGTGTGCTCGAGGTTCCGCATTCCGGTCGTGCCCGCGCTCATCGTCTTCGCGGCCGCCGGCGCGCTGTGGCTCGTGGACAGGGTGCGCTCCCGCGACGCCCGGAGGTTCGTCGCGGGCGCGGCGCTCGTCGCGTGCGCCGCCGCGCTCGTCAACGCCGACTTCTACGGCACGCATCTCGGGGACCGAGCGCAGACGCGCTACCAGATCGGCGCCGCGCATGCCATGAAGGGGAGACACGACGCGGCGATCGAGGAGTTCCTGAAGGCGATCGAGATGTCGGGGGCGTCCACGCCGACGCGGGCGAAGGCGCAGAACGCGATGGGGCTCTCGCTCGAGAAGCTCGGCCGGTCCGAGGAGGCGCTCGCGGCGTACCGCGCGTCCGCCCACACGGCCCCGACGTTCGCGCCGGCGGCCAACAACGCGGGATGGTACCACCTGAAGCGGGGGGAGCTCGAACCGGCGCGCGCGTGGCTGGAGGAGGCGGTGCGTCGCGACCCGTGGCTGCCGGAGGCGCAGTTCAACCTGGGGACCGTCCTCCTGCGCGAGGGCGACCTCGCCGGCGCCGAGCAGCGCTTCTCATCCGCGGTCATGGCCGATCCACGCTTCAAGGAGGCGTGGAACGGCCTGGGCGCCGTGTTCGAGGACACGGGGAGGCTTCCCGAGAGCATCGCGGCCTACGGCCGCGCGGTGCAGATCGACGGGTCGTACGCGAACGCACGGAACAACCTCGGCGTGGCGCTTGCGAGAACGGGCCAGTACGGTGAGGCTCTCGCTGAGCTCGATGCAGCGCTCCGGCTGGATCCCGGCAACCGCAACATCGCGGGCAACATCGAGCAGGTGCGGCGGCTCATGGCTGCCGCCCGAACCGGTGGCGGCCCCGCCCCGCTCAGCGGCCCGCGCGCCCCATAGCGGCCGCGGCGAGCGCCCTCACGAGCGGGTGCGGCTCTTCTCTCAGCAGTCTCCCGAGGCTCCCGCGCGACGCTCCGTCCGGCCCGATCATGCCGATGGCGTCCGCCGCCTCGGCCCTCATCGTCCAGTCCGGCGAGCGCAAGAGCGCGCGCAGCGCAGGCAGCGCCCGCCGCCAGCGCATGTCTCCGAGCGTCCTGACCGCGAGGCGGCTCTCCTGACCGGCTCCCGCTCTTGCGAGCGCGACGAGATCGGCAGCCACGCGGCCGCCGGCGGCCGCAAGCGCGCCGGCCGCTCCGTATCTCACGCCGTAGAACGGGTCGCCCAGCGCCGCGAGCAGCGCGTCGGCCGCGACGCGGTCGAGCGTGCCCGGCGCCTTCCGTTCGACCTGCGCGAGGGAGACCGCGGCGCTCTTCCTGACGATGTCGACGTCGTCCCGGAGGAGCGCGACGAGCGCGCGGTCGGACCCCGGATCGCCGATCCCGCCGAGCGCCCCAGCCACGGCCGCCCGCACCTTCCAGTCTTCGTGCTCGTGGACTGCGACGAGGGCATCGACCGCGCTCGCACTCCCGATGCGCCCGAGCACGCCGGCGGCGAGCCGCGCCCCGCGAGTCGTGTCGGTCCGCCGGGCCTCGTGGGACAGCGCCTCGACGAGCGGCCCGACGGCCGGCTCGCCGATGCGGAAGAGAACGTCCTCGACGGCGATGCGCTCGCGCACGTCGTCGGTGTCCAGCCTCGAGACGAGGCAGGGGATGGACTCCTCGTGCCTCGCGACGAGCAGCCGCGACGCCGGCGCACTGAGCGCGGCGTACTGAAGCGCGCTGGACGATGCGCGCACCAGGAGCTCCGCGGGCGTGAGGTCCGCAAGGCCGCTCGTGTCGGCCGGCGCGGGCTGCGTCTCGGCCTGCGCAGGCGCGGCGGCCGGCGGCGCGATGAGCGCCGCGACGACGAGCGCCCTGAAGGCGCGTGCTGTCTTCATGGCCGGTCCTCCACGCACTCGGTGTCCACGCCGATGCCGTACTCGCTCGCCCTCCACCACGCGCCATCGCTTCCTCTGCCGGAGTAAGCGTCGCGACCTCCGCCGTCGATGAAGATCCCGACGCTCCCGTAGTCGCGCCGCAAGTTCCCGTAGCCCTGCGTGTTCACAGGGTCCCGAACGGTGTACGAGTCGTTGCCGGCGTCGTCCATGAGCACCCCGATGCCGTTGGCGTTGCCCGCGCCCTGCGACAGGTCGTGACACACGTAGTTGTCGTTGCCGGCGAGGTCGTGGAGGATGCCGATCGCAAGATCGTGGCCGCAGCCCTGCGAGACGCCCTTGGAGACGTAGTTGTCGTTGCCCGCCAGGTCCACGAGCGCGGCCACGGTGAGATGCGTGGCGGCGCCCTGCGCGTACTGGTACGACACGTACTGGTCGTTCCCCGCGAAGTCCACGAGCCCGCCGACGGCGAACCAGTAGCTCGACCCCTGCCCGAAGATGTCCGACACGTACACGTCGTTCCCGCCCTCGTCCGCCAGGACCCCGATCCCGCCCGAGGCGTCCGGTCGCCACCCGAACCCGAACCCCTGCGAGAGGCTCAGGAAGTGGTCGAAGTAGCGGATCTCGTCGGTGTACTTGCCGCCCGCGAAGTACACGTCGTTGCCCGCGCCGTCGTAGAGGAGCCCGAAGCCCTTCACGAACCCGAACGCCTGGCAGAAGAGCGCGCCGTGGTAGGAGTCGTTCCCGGCCTCGTCGATGAGAAGGCCGATCCCGAACGCGCCCGAGCCCTGGACGCAGGTGTCGCCGGCGTACGAGTCGTTGCCTGCGCGATCGAGCAGCACGCCGACGCCGAAGAGACCGGAGCCGATGGAGAAGCTGCCGGCCCTGTAGCGGTCGTCGCCGCCGAGGTCGGCGAGCACGCCGACGCCCATGAAGCCGGCGCCGAACGCGCCCTCGCGCGCCCCGCACGCATAGTCGTCGTCGCCCCCGGCGTCGATGACCACCGCCACCGGGAGCCCCGGCCGCGCGCCGCCGGCGGGCGCGGCGTACGTGTCGTCGCCGCCGAGGTCGATGACGAGCGCGCACGCCCTGTGGTAGGTCGTCGGCCCGGGACCGCCGACAACGACGGTGCCGAACTCCGTCTCCACGACGTCCCAGACATCGCCCGTTACGATGTCGGCCGGCAGCCTCCTTCCGCTCGGCGCGGGCGGCCGGTCGAGCGACTCGGCGAGCCCCTCGACGACGGGAGTGGCGGCGTCCACCGCGCCCGCCACCGTGCGTCCCGCGCGGGCGAGATGCCTGTAGCTGACGCGCGCCGCGATGTCGAGCAGGATCGCTCCCTTCTCCTCCTGTTCTCTGGCCTCCCTGTCCTTGACCTCGATGGGCTTGTCGGGCGCGAACTCCTGCTCCTCGAGCAGGACCCTCGCGTTCTCCTCGAGGAAACGCCGTTCACCGGCGGAGAGGCCGGCGAACGCGCTGTCCACGTCGGCCGCCGCGCTGCGAAGCGCGGGCAGGAGGATGTCGAGCGCCTGCGTCCACGGCGCGGCCGCCTCGCCGAGGTCCGCCTCCGCACCCGCCGCGACGGGCTCGAGCGCGATGTCGAGCTCCCGCGCGGCCGCGGTCAACCGCGACTCCAGCGAGCCAAGCGCGGCCGCCTCGGTCGCCAGGCTCCTCACGTAGCTCTCCGTGTCGAGCGGCCTTGCGAACAGCGAGTCCACGGCCGTGAGCCGGAACGCGTCCCGCGCGTCCGCGGAGTCGCTGCGGAACCGAAGGTCGTCCCGCGCCATGAGGATCGCGCGGAGGGCGTCGTCGAGCGTTCTGTCGCACGGCCCGGCCGCGCGCGCGGGCGGAAGCGCAAGCGCGACGAGGAGCGCGGCCGCCACGAGACACCGCGCGATGGGGGTTCCGGAGCTTCTCATCCGTTCTTCCTTTCCGTGAGCGCGCGCGTGACGAGCTCCGCCGTGATGGGGAGCTCGCTGAACCGGATGCCGACGGCGTTCGCGACGGCGTTCGCGATGGCCGCGGCGCCGGGCATCGCCGGCGTCTCGCCGATGCCCTTCGCGCCGAACGGGCCGCGCGAGTAGGGGTGCTCCACGAACGCCGACGCGATCTCGGGCGCGTCGGCCGCCGTGGGGATGATGTAGGTCGAGAAGTCGGGCGTGACGATGCGCCCGCGGTCGGTCCGCATCCTCTCGAACAGCGCCATGCCGGCCGCCTGCAGCACGCCGCCCTCGACCTGGCCCTCGAGCGTCGTCGGGTTGAGCACCTTCCCGACGTCGTGCGCCGCCGTCATCCTCACGAGGCGCACCGCGCCCGTCTCCGTGTCCACCTCGACCTCCGCCACGTGCGTCGCGTACGAGTACACCGCGTACGCGTCGCCCTGCCCGTTCTCGTCGAAGGTCGAGACCGGCGCCGCGTACCACCCCGATGCCGCCGTGGCTACGTTCTTCGCCCAGCAGGCGTCGGCGAGCTCGCCGAACGCGATCGAACGGTCGCCTCCCGCGACGCGCCCGCCCGCGAACGCGACGGCCGAGGACGGAACGCCGAGGATCTCCGCTGCCGCCGCGCCCATGGCCGCCCTGATCTTCGCGACCGCGTCGAGGACGGCGTTGCCCGTCATGAGCGTGGTCCTCGACGCGACGCTCGGGCCGCTGTCGGGGACCGCGCTCGTGTCCGCGAGGTCCACGCGCACCGACGACACCGCGATGCCGAGCGCGTCGGCCGCGATCTGCGAGAGCACCGTGAGGAGCCCCTGGCCCATCTCGGTGCCGCCGACCGCGACCCTCACGGAGCCGTCGCGGTACACGTTCACGAGCGCTCCCGACCCGTCGAGCGCGAGACCCTTCGCGCCGAGGCTCACGCCGTAGTAGATGGAGGCGACGCCGATGCCGCGGCGGACGCGCCCGCCCTCGGTGCCGACCGCGCCGGCCGCGCGCTTGGCGTCCCAGCCCGAGACGTCGCGCGCGCGTCTGAGCGTGTCGCGGAGCCCGACGCTCTCCGTGAGGAGCTGGTTCGTCGCCGTGCGTCTCCCGACGTCCAGGCCGTTCAGCAGGCGGATCTCGATGGGGTCCATGCCGAGCGCCGCGGCGACCTCGTCCACGACCGACTCGTTCGCGAAGATCGTCTGGGGCTGGCCGAACCCGCGGAAGGCGCCGGTGGTCTGGCCGTTCGTGTAGACGCCGTACGCGTCGGTCTCGACGTTCGGGATCTCGTAGGGCCCCGTCGCGTGCGCGGCCGAGCGGAAGAGGACGACCGGCGTGAGCGTGGAGTACGCGCCGGCGTCGGCGACGATGCGGATCCTCGCGGCCGTGAAGGCGCCGTCCCGCGTCGCGCCCAGTCGGAACGTCACGGTCATCGGATGGCGCTTGCTCGAACGGTAGAAGTCCTCCTCCCGCGAGTAGACAAGCTTCACGGGTCGGCCGACCTTCCAGGCGGCGACGGCCGCGCACGCGCAGATCTCGCTCGGCGAGTCCTCCTTGCCGCCGAACCCGCCGCCGGTCACCGTCTGCACGACGCGGACGGCGGCGAGCGGAAGACCGAGCGCGGTCGCGACGGCCTTCTGCACGTAGAACGGGCACTGCATTGAGCCGTAGACCGTCATGGCCGCGCGGCCGTCCGGCACGGCGATCGCGCCCATCGTCTCGAGGTAGGAGTGCTCCTGGTGGAACGTGCGGAACGTCCTCTCGACGACGACGTCGGCCCCGGCGAACCCGCGCTCCGCGTTGCCCTTGCGCACGCGGTACTGAAGGAAGACGTTGCCCCCGTCGTGCACCCGCGGCGCCCCGCGCGCCATGGCCTCCTCGGCGTCGAAGACGGCCGGCAGCTCCTCGCACGAGAGCGCGACCGCCGCCGCGCCCTCGCGTGCCGCCTCCGGCGAGTCGGCGACGACGAGCGCGACGGCGTCCCCCGTGTACCGGATCGTGTCCTTCACGAGGAGCGGCTGGTCGGCGTCGATGACGCCGACCTGGTTCGCCCCCGGGATGTCCTCCGCCGTCACGACGGCGGCGACGCCGGGGACCGCGAGCGCCCCGCTCGCGTCGAGGGCGAGCAGCCTCGCGTGCGCGACGCGGGGGAGGACCACCGCGGCGTGGAGCATGCCCGCGGCGCGGAGGTCGTCCACGTACGCGGCCGCTCCCGTGACCTTGTCCTCGGCGTCCACGCGGCGGACTCGCCTGCCCACCGAGGGACCGCCGTCCGCCGCGTCGTCCGCGATGAACCGGTCCGCCACGGCTCCTCCTAGTCACTCCTCGCCCGGAGGAAGAGCTGCGTGCCCGTCCGGGCGCAGCCGTTGGTTCTGAACACGGCGATCATGGGCGCGTTCCTCTCGTCGGTCGAGCCCATGTACTTCGTCACGCCGTGGCGCGAGAGGAACGCGAGCCCTGCGGCGTGAAGGACCCTGCCGTAGCCGCGCCCCCTGAACGCCGGTCTCACGCCGACGTAGAACAGCGTCCCCTCGTCCGGCCGCTCCGGGTAGGTCTGCGGCAGAACGACGCCGACCGCCTCGTCTTCGAGGGTCGCGATCTGCCACCACGACGGGTCGAACGAGCGGCCCGCGTGGTCTACCAGGTCCTGGAACTCGCGCTCGACGTCCCGGTCGGCGTCGTCCTCGAACGGGTCGCCTTCCGACGCCTCGGCCATGACGCGGACGAACCTGCGGCGGCCGACGAGCGATAGAGGGCGGTACGCGAACGGATCGCTGTGCGGTGACCGATAGCCCTCGAGGCGGCGTTCCACGAACACCTTCCTCTTCGCCACCTCGAATCCCGAGCGGGCGAGGGCGTCGTTGAGCGCTCTGCTCGTCTCGGTGTCCCAGGTGAGCACGGTGATGCCGTCCTTCGCGAAGGACGGCCTGAGATACCCGCACAGCGCGTTCTGGATGTCGCAGGCTCCCGGATCGTCTGCGGCGTGCACCTCGCGCAGGAGGTATAGCCTCGGGGTGAGGAAGACGCCTTCGAGCCGGCCGACGCAGCGCTCTCCGTCGAACGCCAACAGGAATGCCCGCTCGTCAGCGCCGTGACACCTCAGGCGGCGCGTGATGTCCGGCAGGCTCGCGGCCACCGCGGTCCGCGAGATGTTCAGGCCGAGCCAGACTCCCTCCTGGCCCGGGCGCAGAGGGCGCACCTCGATCGCCGGCATCTCCGGACCTCTAGGTTCCCGTCCCCGCGTCGGACGCGGCGGCCGCGGGCGCCGCGGTGTCGGCGGGCGCCGCCGCAAGCGCCGAGATCCAGTCCGCGATGAGTCGGATCTGCTCGTCGGTCAGCGGGTCGGCGCCCATCGGCATCCTCCTGCCCTTGATGCGCGTGTCCCCGTTGACCTTCATCAGGAGGTAACTCCTGTCGGGCTTCCCCGGCTGGACGAGCGGCAGGGTGTCCATCTGCGCGCTCGTGACGCCCACCGTGGCCTCGACGAACGCCGCCGCGTCGAGCGTGAGCTTGCCGGGCGTGCGCGGGCCGCCGTGGCAGCTCGTGCACGAGGCCTTGAAGATGCCGGCGACGGCGGTCTCGAGCGCCGTCGCGCCGCCTGCGGGCGCAGCGCCTTGCCCGGCGGCCCCTCGGTCCGCCGGCGCCTCAGCCTGCTGCGAGCACGCGGGGGCGACGATCATGAGCGCGACCGCCGCCATGGCCGTGATCCCCTTCATGGGTCACCTCCCTCTCGCCGTCCTGTGAGCGGAACGCCGCGACAACCTAGCAGTCCGCGGGGCTTTCGTCAATGAGGTCACTTGACATCCTGCGCATGCAGAGGCGTTCCGTCGCACGCCGCAACCGGGAACAGCCAGCGGCTCCTTCTCCATACGACCGGCCACTGGAGATGTCACGGCGTGTGGGCCGAGTCGTGCAGCCTCGACAACATCGTCATCACGGGCCGGGTGACGCCGGTGGAGCCGGTGTCCTGGACCACGATCAAGGCGCTGTACCGGTGATATGGAGGGACCTCGTGTCAAGGGGCGTCTCCCCTTCGGGGAGGCGGCCTTTGCACGTGGTGGAGCGGCTGAGAGGAGGTGGCGGACGAGGGAGGGCGCCTCGACGACGAGTCACGCTGATATGCGCGGGTTGCGGCGGCGGGCTGGCGCCCGCGGAGTCCGTGCAGATGAACCCCTACGTGCTACCGTGCGGGCCGTCGTCGGTCGCTCCATCATCCCGGGCTTGACAGCGATGAGGGGGGGGTACAATAAAACGTGCGATTCACGCTTGGATGTTCGAGGTGAGATGAGAGCTGCTCCGCCTTGCAAAGGAGGTCCCGCCATGCGCACACCTCCTCGCTCTCTCGACTTCCCGCGGTTTTCCCGCATCGCTGTACTCGCCTTGTCGGTTCTCGTCTCAGTTGCCGCTCCATCCGCTTCAGTCGCGCAGGACTCCGCCATCACGCAGGGCTGGGTGTCGTTCGATGGCATGACGCCGCTCCCAGCCTCGCCGACGATCGAGATCCTCTCCTCAACATCAGGCGAGCTCGTTCTCACATTGACGACCCCCGGCGCCGTCAGCGCCGCCGTCCTGGAGGGCGTTGCCGAGTACCACCGGCTCGAGTTCCCTGGCTACTCGCACAGCAACGAGGTGGGGCATCCGCTCCTGCCCGCCGTCCGGCAGCTCATCGCGGTCCCGAAGGGGTGTGAGATCGAGCTGTCGGTCACTCCCGGAGAGCCGCTCCATTACTACGGGACGCTTCTCTACCCGGTGCCTGCCACGGTCGTCCGGTACACGGCTGAAGGATGGGAGTACCTCGATGAGGAGTTCGCGCTCGACGAGGACGCGTACTCGTCGAGCGGATACTACCCGACTGAGATCGCAAGCGTGAGCGACGAGGGCAGCCTTCGCGGCCAGGGCGTGGCGCTGCTGACGGTCTACCCGGCCCAGTACGACCCCGCCGCGATGGATCTCAGGGTGTACCCGGACCTCACCGTGACCCTGAGGTTCATCGGAGGAGATGGCGGGCTCTCGACGAACATCGGGCCGTTCGGCAGGATCGCACGGGAGGTGGTGCTGAACTACCCGGGCATGGACGGCGGGCCGCGCCGCGGATCGGCGGGGCCTGGCCTTGTTGACACGTGCTTCGCCGTGGGCGAGTGTGAGGCGCTCGGCACCGACTACCTCATGATCGTCGAGTCGTCAGTCATGGACTCCGTGTGGATGCTCGCGGGGCACCGCGCGACGTGGAACGGCTGGAACATCGCCGTCGTTCCCGACACCGCGATCGGGGACCCGATAGACGCGACGGCGATCAAGTCGTTCATCCGCGCCGTGTACCAGACGAGGAGCGCGGAGCACATGGATGACGGCCGCCTCGGATACGTCCTGCTCGTCGGAGACGCACGGGAGGGCGAACCGAACGCGCTCTTGCCGGCACACGAGGTCGAGTACGGCGGCACGATCCACCCGTACATCACGACGGATCACTGGTATGCATGCGTTGACGGCGACGACGAGTACGCGGATCTCATGATCGGCCGGGCGTCGGCGGACACGCAGCTCGAGCTGGGTCCTGAGGCCCGCAAAGTCATCCGATACGAGACCACGGCGTCCTCGTCCGACCCGTGGCGGACTGATGTGCTCCTGTCGAACGGGTTCACGTGGGGATCTGGAGACGGGTGCTATGGCGGAGACGGCCACAAGTCCGCCAGCGTCGAGGCGGCCTTCAATGCAGCGGAGCAGACGATAGGGGCATCAGCCGACTCCGTCGTGCGCGTTCGTGCGCATGACCAGTCTGGAGAGAACTGCCACCAGCGGCGCGAGGCCACGAGGCCCCTGAACGTTCGGCAGGTCAACGCCGACCGCCAGTTCGTGGAGCTCTGCGTGCATGGTTGGGAGTGGGGAGTGGAGACGTTCCACTCCGAGATGCCGCCATCGAACCCTGTGGACGACGTTCTCGCCCTGACGAACGCCGACTCACTCCCGTTCTCTCTGCCGTTCTGGATGGTCTACTCGTGTGGCTCCGGGGCATACGATGCGGTGGATCCTGTCAGCGGCAAGAGCGACTGCCTGGGCGAGCGTCTGATGCACGGCAACGGCATGAACGGCGCGATCGGCTACTTCGGGGCCACCGAGCTCTCGCAGTCCAGCGCCTGGACGCACCTGGGCACGTACATGTGGGAGGCGTTCTTCGGCAAGGGTCTGCACTCCCCCGGCGAGGCCATC
>Ga0194125_10004044_pt1 | contig 23188 bp, 14 predicted proteins | sample TA2KigC250mmetaG_FD_148626 | JGI IMG/M metagenome (GOLD analysis project Ga0194125, IMG submission 148626) | Freshwater microbial communities from Lake Tanganyika, Tanzania - TA2015034 Kigoma Deep Cast 250m | ecosystem: Environmental > Aquatic > Freshwater > Lake | place: Tanzania: Lake... | reverse complement strand
TTTCAACGCTTCGAAACAAACAGCCATCAAGGGCTTTCGCTGAAAAATTGCTTTTCTATTCGCTACGCCAATGAGTCGAAATCCCCCGTCAAGTCTCCGTTCAGAACGATAGGGAAACTGAAGGTTACTAAAGAAACCAGGTCTAACGATAGGTCATCCGCCCAATGTAGGTCTTCTAAAATCAGCAACAACGGTTGCTTTCTCGCCAATGTCTCGAAAAGATCTCGCAAACGCATCATGGTCTGATGTTTAATCTGGTCTGGAGTGGCGAATTTCAGCCTGTCATCCAGTTCATTGCCGAAGCGTATGGACAAAAGATATCCTAAAAATGGCAAGATCGCCTCAGTATAGACTTCCGAAGTCTTTGAGACTTCGGAAGTCTGAAAGAGAGCCGTCACACCTTCGGTGACTTTGTGGGCAATGGCGACGGTGTCATCCCCTTCACTCAATGAAAAGTAGGTGCGCAGAATGTCCAGAAACGGCCAGTAGCTAATCGGTTGGCCGATGGAGACGCAACGTCCTTCATAGATTTCCAAAGTCTTCGAGACTTTGGAAATCTGTTTGTTCAGGTACGTTTTCAACTCAGTTACCAGCCTCGATTTGCCGATGCCTGCTTCGCCGATGATAGAAACAATTTGCCCTTGTCCTTGCATCCATTGGTCAGCCGCGTCCTTCAGTTCCGCAAACTCATGCTCTCGGCCTATCATCCGCGCCCGCAAGCCCTCAATGCCGCGAATCTTTTCGGGATGGATTTTCACCTGCTGCACAGCGTAACCAGTAACAGGTTGAGGGAATCCCTTCAGACTTAACGAAGGCAGTATCTCAAAGTCAAAAGCGCGTCGGGTGAGACGATGGGTGCCTGCGCCTACAAGGATTTGTCCCGGCTTCGCGGCTTCCTGAAACCTTCTGGCCAGGACTATGTCCGTCCCGTAGGCTGTATATTCGCTGTGCAGTTGGGTCTGGATTTCCCCTACAGTCATTAATGCCGTGTTGATACCGATAGTAACTTTCAATTGCTGATTCTGCAGGGCGTCGCGCATGTCCATGGCAGCGAGGATAGCGCGCTCTGCATCGTTCTCATGCAGAATTGGCGCGCCAAATAGAGCCAGTAGACCATCTCCTCTAAATCCGCTGATACTCCCCTCATAATTAGCAATGATGCTCACCAGCCGTTTGAAGCAGTCCTGCACCAGTTGGAGCATGGCTTCTGAGGTTCTAGTAGCAGCAAGCGCGGTGGAGCCAGAAATGTCGGCAAACATGGCGGTGATGAGACGGTTCTCGCCGGTGGCTTGCTGTTCAGCGGCGAGGTATTTCTGCGCAAGGACATCGGGGATTAGGCTCTGCAATTGTGCATGCATGTCCTCTAACTTGGGGACGACAATCTTGGTCGGTGCGGTAGCTTCTGATAGCTTCGCGCCGCATCTCATGCAGAAAACGGCTTCTTCTGGATATTCTGTGCCGCAACGGGGACATTTTCTTTCAAGCTTTGTCCCACACTTCATGCAAAATAAAGCTTCCTTTGGATTTTCATGCTGACATTTTGTACATTGCATAATGTTACCCCCTCAATTTTAAGAAACCCGTTCTTGGAGAAAACGGGTTTCTGGAGACTTAGAACCCCATTAACCCACAACATCGAACGCAAATTGGGAACAATCCCTTGTCGCAACTTTTGAGCGCGCGCCTGAAGGCTTTGTATTTTTCATTGTTATAGATGTTCAGCAGACTATCGTTACAGATGTTGCCCACAATATAGTCGGGGTGGTCACGGCATGTGACAACGTCTCCATTCGGCATGATATCTACCATAAACCACGGCGCAACGCATTTTTCATAGCCGAATAGATTGCCTGGTTCCTGATAGTATGTCGGAATATCTTCGACCTTCAGCGCAGGAATAAAATGTATAAAACTATTGAAATTCCTTGATTTAATCGTCTTGATATTTTCAACAAGCGCGTTGAGGTCAATTTCATCCCGATTTATAACATAGCCGCGCCAGGCTGTGGGAGTACATCCTAATTTCTCCTCCATGACAGCGACGTGAGACTGTCCGATTTCTTCCGTCGTGAACCAGGAATAATACACTATCATTCCATCTGGATTCAGTTTTTCCGCTTCCTCTAAAGATTCAACGAGGATACTCGCGTTTCTGCCGGAGATAGTGGTCAAGGTGATAATATACGGCTTCTGCCGGCCTTTTTCCGCTTTTATCGCTTGAATTTTCTGCACGCCTTTTTTTAATGTGTCGTAGGCTCCTTCTAATCCTCTACACTGGTCATGTACTTCTTTTGGTCCATCTATCGAAACACACAGCGCGTCCCATTCATTCTCCACCATCTCCTCCGCCCATTTCTCCAATCCCACTCCGTTTGTAACTATCTGGACATTCAGCTTCTTCTCCTTCATATAGTTGACGAGAGGAATAAGCCCTTTATATAAAAACGGTTCGCCACCAGTAATGTAGATATGTGGCTTGACATCAGCCACGTCATCTATCATCCGCTTATATGTTTCAACGTCAACCTGTTCCCTTACGACGGTATTTGGTCGTTCAAAATTATATCCCTTCTCGCCCCACTGCGCGCAAATGGCGCATCTTTGATTACATAGATTGGTGATGCGCATACTGATTAGCCAGAGAGAGCGGCTTTGACCATCGTTTGTATAATAATCGAAAACGGATGAAACATGCTTTTTGTATATGCCTCTCATCATATCAATGAAAACATCCATAGATTTTGCCATCTTGGGGATAGCTTTCAATGGCACTCGACTACGCATAGAAATGTTACCTCCGTATATTTTCATCCAGGAGTCGCTTTTTCGCAATGTCATTGTAGTATTCGTTATTGTCAATCATAACACAATTTCTATTGAATCTTTTCGCGACAACGCCTGTCGTACCTGTTCCTGAAAATGGGTCGATGATAATATCGCCCTCATTCGTCCCGGCTAAAATCAGACGTTCCAGGATTGCCTCGGGTTTCTGCGCGGGATGTTTCCCATATTTTCTTTCTGATTTAGGCGTAACGGGAATTTGAAAGACATTCCGCATCTGTTTTCCAGCGTTCATCTGCTTCATGACAGCATAATTGAACGTCCAATTTTTAGCTTTATGAGACTCATGGTTGACCGCCCAGATAATGAATTCCGTCGCTTCGGTAAACATCCGGCAGGTAATATTGGGCTGTGGGTTGAGTTTACACAACACCAGTTGACTGATAATTTTGCGATTCAAAAGGTGCTGAAGGATAAAACCAATCGTAAAGATGCTGTGGAATGAACCGAAGACAAAAATATTACCATTAACTTTGACAACTCTGCACACTTCTCGGAGCCAATTGAGACTGAATTGAAAATAATCGTCTTTGGTGAAGATATCCCACTGTGCTTGCATTGTGATGTGGGAACTGAACGCCCAGCCCAATCCCTTTTTCTTTGAAATATTGAAAGGTGGGTCTGCAATACAACAATCGAAATATCCATCATCATAAGAAGGGAGAATTTCTAAGCAATCACCTGTGATAATTTGGCATTGTTCATTCATTTTCAGGCATTTTTTCATCTCCATTACCTATGGTTTTTGATTAAAAACGTAACCAAACTTTTCTTCCCAACTTTTTCTTTTCCTAAATCCTCTTATTTCTTTTGATCAAACTTTTCTTTCTTAAAGAAAAGTTTGGAAGTTTGATTAAAAAGAAAAGAAGAGGAAGTTCCATCATAAGAAACACTGAGGAAGTAAAATATATTAGCAAACAGAGGAAACAAAGTCAAGAAATTTTCTTGACAACTTTTCTGATTCCGATTATAATTTTGTTTATATTCCTCATATCTGATGATGGGGGAATTAAATTTTTCAGGGCGATAAAAATGGCTAAAGAAGACAAATTTTATTCAACAGAATTAGATGACTTTGAGCTTGAACCAGCGTATTATTGATGGTTATAGAAAACTCGCGAAGGAAAATGGATTACGTTCAGGAGAAGATTTAATGAAAATAGTTTTAGGCCGGTATGTACATAATTATCTCCACGAGGATTTCTGATTTGTAAACCCGTTCTATCCATTTATGAGAGTTCTGAGGGACCTCAAAAGTAGATACAAGAGTAACCAAACTTTTCTTTTAGAAAGAAAAGTTTGATCAAAAGAAATAAGAGGAAAAAAGTAAACTGTAGAGGTGAATCAATGCAAATATTTAAAAAGTTGTTTGCTTATTTCAGAGTATTTTTCTGGATAATTATTATATGGATAGAGCCAACACCTACCACATATAACTCACCATTTGAGCTCTGGTCAGTTTCACCACTGGAAAAAATATTTCCTGATACCCCCGTAGCTGAAGTCGCCAGACTTCAGGTTGAAATGAGCTGCGCGCGCAATGAATATGAACCGGGGCAATTTGCAATTTATGCCAAAGCCGATTTGACCAATGTCACAATCCAGTTGAAAAAACTTACTCATGAATCGAAAAATTATGCTATTCCGGTCGAACATATCCAATGGAATTTCGTGGGGTTTGTCCCCGTACAATGTAACACGCCGGATGCGCCCAAGGATGGGCTTGTCAGGGAAGCGCCTGGTTTGTTTCCAGACCCATTGTTAGAGGAAAGAAAAATGGATATAGCAGCCGGCAAAACACAACCAGTTTGGCTGACGGTATTTGTTCCTAAAGATGCACCGGCGGGGGATTATAAAGGTAAAGTAATTGTTTCGACTAAAAAGGGTAAGAAAGAATTACCGGTCAAACTTCATGTTTATTCGTTCACCCTGCCAGATGAGCGGCATCTATTTATCTCCCATTGGCTTTGGGGACTTAGCGTTGCCGAATACTATAAAGTGGTTCCATGGTCGGAAGAACACTGGGAGATTTTAGAACGATATGCGCAAAATATGGCAAGGCATCGCCGGAATGTCGCGTATACATCTATTTGGCTCATCAAAATTTATAGCGAGCAAGACAAAAGATTGACGTATGATTTTTCGATTTTCGACCGCTGGGTCCAACTGTTTGAGAAAGTTGGCGCAGCAGATAGAATCGAAATTTCGCCCCCGGCGCATACCTATCAATGGGATTGGCGCTCAAAAAAGGTTGTCTGGTGGGATATGAAAGCAATTGACAGGGAGACGGAAGAGACGATTAATCTAATTCCAGAGCGTAATTGGCCGCCTTTATTAACGCAGTTGGAGGAACATTTGAAACAAAAAGGATGGCTAAAGAAATCTTTCATCCACGTCTCGGATGAGCCGTCTGTGCGCAATGTCCAATCATGGAAACAGTTTTCGCGAGCGATAAAACTCGCCGCTCCAAATTTAAAGCATATCGACGCCATTGAGACCACAGGCCTGGACGGGCACCTGAATGTCTGGGTGATAAAGCCGAATACCTTTATAGAAAATTATAACTATTATACCGCTGTGCAGAAAAAAGGCAATGAATTATGGTTTTACACCTGTATCCATCCGAAAGGCGAATATCCCAATCGCTTTATTGATTATCCGTTGATTAAAGTGCGCCTGACGCATTGGTTCAACTGGCGATATAAACTTTCGGGGTATCTGCACTATGGGTTTAACCGATGGACCAAGGAGCCATTTGCGGATACAGAGGAAGGCGCGCCTGCAGGCGACCGCTTTATTATCTATCCGGGCAAAGACGGGCCGATGAACTCCATCCGCTGGGAAATGTCGCGCGAAAGCATTGAAGATTATGAATATCTGTGGTTACTGGCGAATAGCAAGTCGAGTGAAGCGACATCCCGGGCAACGGGGTCGAAGGTTCAATCGAAAAGCAACCCAAAGTCCGAAAATGATTGCCCGACAAATCCGAGCAGCAATGAATTATGCCGCATGCTGGTCAAATCGTTTACAAATTATACGGCAGACCCAGCAGAATTATATCGCGTACGGGATTTAATAGCAAGGGAAATCATGAAAAAGAATCCGGAGAATAAAACGTTACAACACGACTTTTTCAGTTATCCTCTGTTGTGGTAAAGAGGTGGTTAAAGTAGGATGAAAAGGAAGACTAAGGAAGGAGAGCGATGCTCAGTTTCCTTCCTTTCCTTCTCTTCCCCCCCCCATTCCATCCGACTATGTCGTTAGCATGATGCTTGTGTTACTACTCTAATACCAATTTAGGAATGCAATTTCGTAATGCGTAATGCGTAAAACGTAATAAGGATGAAATAATTACGTTTTACGTTTCACGTTTCACGAATAGTTCGAGAAAAAGCAAGCCTAAACCAGTATAAGTGAAAAACTCGTATAGTGAGCGCAGCGAACACTTTCAAATGAATCCAATTGGCTTATGCTTATGGTACTTTCAATGTTGTTTGCGTTGTATTCATCAAGACTGAACTTGAAATCAACATTTATGAGTCCAACGCAAACGACAAGGCAAAGTATCTTCCGCTCTACCCAACTGAGGTAGAGCGCCTACCATCATTTCCAGAGGTCTTGTGTTCTTCCCCTCCTTACTTTCCATGCTCTTCAATTTTCAATTTCAAATTCCTGCGGATTGTTTAACCAATTCCTCTTATTTCTTTTGATCAAACTTTTCTTTCTTAAAGAAAAGTTTGGTTTAAGTTATACTAAAATTTTTCTTGACAAAAATAATTATTGCTGTTATTATTAATAATCGGTAACCTACTTCCGATATGAATTCATAGGGAAAAATTCTTTGCCTAAAAGCGGAGTAGCTGTTCAAGATTGTTGCATAATCAGGAATTATGCAACAGTCTCAATTACTTGTTTTGTGACCACATTGGTAACCGTTTGCCTATGCGTCAGCAGAGACTGGCGCACTCCAAAAAATGAACATTGGAGAATTATCAAGGAATTTAGAACAAAATAGGAGAGAATATATGAACTATCAACCAATGGATGTTGATTTTACTCAAGTTGATTTTATAGTTAATAAATACAAAGCCAGGAAAGGCTTGTTAACATCCATGTTACAAGACCTCCAGGCGGAGTATAATTATCTTCCTCGCGAAGCGTTGAGGCATGTCTCGGACAGATTAGAACTTCCGTTAATCCAGGTTTATAGCGTTGCTACTTTCTTTAAATCGTTTAGTTTGCAACCAAAAGGAAAGCATCTGATAAATCTTTGTCTTGGGACCGCCTGTCATGTTCGAGGTACGGTAAGAGTTTTAGAGAAGATTGAAAGAACATTGGGCGTAAAAAACGGGGAAACAACTGAAGACCGCGAGTTTACTCTGGAAACGGTTAATTGTCTTGGCGCTTGCGCGTTAGGCCCCGTAATGGTTGTTGATGGTGAGTATTTTGGTCAGATGACTCCAGCTAAAGTCGATTCCATTTTGCAGGAATACTACGGCGAGCCAGGGAGGAATATAGGTGAAGAGAATTAGGACGCTAAATGAATTAGAGAGTTTAGGAAAGTCTATACGTGATGAGAGGGCGCCGAGGAAAACACGCATAGTTATATCCACAAAGTCGGCCTGTTGTTATCTTAAAGGTAGTCAAGAAGTTACAGACGCGTTCAAGAATGAACTTAATAGTAAAACATTAGGAAATAACGTTGATATAATGACTACTGGCTGTCTTGGTTTTTGTGAAATCGAGCCTATTGTAGTTATATATCCACAAGGCATCTTTTATCAGCGTGTAGGTGTTGATAACGTACCGGCGATAATGTCTCGAACTATTATCGCCGGCGAGATAATTGATGAACTATTATATACTGAACCTACTACTGGGGAAAAGGTGGTATATGAAAAAGACATACCATTTTACAATCAACAACTGCGCTTGATTCTTGGTAATAATAGCAATATTGACCCCACAAGCATAACGGATTATTTCGCTATTGGAGGTTATGGTGCATTTAGTGAAGTCCTGTCCCAAATGGCACCGGAACAGGTGATTGAAGAAATTAAAAAATCAGGATTGCGTGGGCGTGGGGGCGGCGGGTTTCCTACTGGTCTTAAATGGGAACTTTGCCGCAAGGCAAAAGCCAGGGATGGGATAAAATACGTGATTTGTAACGCGGATGAAGGGGACCCAGGCGCATACATGGACAGAAGCATTCTCGAAGGAAATCCACATAGCGTGCTTGAAGGAATGTTAATCGGCGCGTATGCTATTGGTTCTTCTGAAGGATATATATACGTGCGCAACGAATATCCTATTGCCGTTGAGAATGTAAGCATGGCAATCGCTCAAATGGAGGAGTATGGCTTACTCGGGCAGAATATTCTGGGCTCTGATTTTAGTTTTAATGTGACTATAAATCGTGGCGGCGGCGCGTTTGTCTGCGGCGAATCTACCGCGCTCATGGCATCTCTTGAAGGTAAACCGGGAGAACCGCGACCTAAATATATCCATACCGTGGAAGAAGGGTTGTGGAACAGACCGACAAACCTGAATAATGTGGAAACCTGGGCGAATGTCCCGCTGATAATTTCAAAAGGCGCGGAATGGTATTCTAACATCGGCACCGCGAAAAGTAAAGGTACAAAAGTCTTCTCTTTAGTTGGTAAAATAAATAATACGGGTTTGGTAGAAGTGCCAATGGGTACGTCCTTTGAACAAATCATATACAATATCGGCGGTGGAATACCCGAAGACAAGAAATTGAAGGCGGTTCAGATCGGCGGCCCATCAGGTGGGTGTATCCCTGAAAAACTAATGGGTCTGCCGATAGATTTTGATGAATTATCACAAATCGGTACAATGATGGGCTCCGGCGGAATGATTGTGATGGATGAAGACAACTGTATGGTAGATATTGCAAGATACTTTATCCAATTTCTTGAAGGTGAATCATGCGGTAAATGTGTGCCATGCAGAGAAGGGTTAGAACGGATGGATGAAATCCTTACAGATATCTGTGAAGGATGTGGTACCACTGACCAATTGGAATTATTAGAGGAGTTAGCTTTTGTTGTTAAAGACGCGTCCCTGTGCGCTCTTGGCAGCACTGCGCCAAATCCGGTTTTGAGCACTTTACGGTATTTCAGAGACGAATACGAGGCACATATAAAAGATAAAAAATGCCCAGCAGGGGTATGCCGTGCGTTAATCCAATATTCTATTGATTCCGCGGAATGCACCGGATGCGGCGCTTGTGTCAAAGCATGCCCGGAGAATGCTATTACTGGTGCGAAAAAAGAGCCGCGTATGATTAATCAAGAGCTGTGCATAAAATGCGGTGCCTGCTATGATGTATGCAAATTTGACGCGATAACGAAGAAGTGAAGCGTGATGCGTGATGCGTGAAAATCCTCCCTGCCCCCCTTTTTCAAAGGGGGGAAAACGCAACACGTATTACGCAATAATTCACAACGAGCGTTTAACAGGGGTAACCAAACTTTTCTTGCAAAAGAAATAATTGGAATGAGAAAAGTTCCATCATAAGAAACACTGAGGACATAAAGATAATGAAATCATTGACAATAAACGGCATTAATGTTCAGGCTGAAGATGATTGGACTCTCTTAGATACTGCTAAATTTTACGGGATTGATATACCAACGCTGTGCTATAATGATGGCCTAAGTCCTTATGGTGTTTGCCGTCTATGTGTGGTCGAAATCGGCGCTGGCGAACGGGCAAAATTAGTAACGTCATGCACCCATCCAGTTAAAGAAGGGCTTCATGTCAGGACACATTCAAAACGTGTAATCCAGACGAGAAGGATGCTGGTTGAGTTATTGTTATCCAAATGCCCAAGCTCTAAGACATTGCAAGATTTGGCTGCAAAAATGGGTGTACAAAAGGTGCGATTCCCAATCAAGCATGAAGACTGCATTCTTTGCGGATTATGTGTGCGGATGTGTGAAGAGCAAATGATGGCTAAAGCTATAGGTTTCGTGAGTCGCGGTACTGACAGAAAAATAACCACGCCATTTGATATCAAATCCGACGAGTGTCGTACTTGTGGCGCATGTATGTATATTTGTCCGGTATGTCAACTCCGGTGCCAGGGGCCAGATGCGCCAGGCGCTGTTTGTGGTGGTTGCTTAAATTTTACGCCAACATGCCTGGAGTATTATGATGACGCTCAATGTTTTATGAGCGAATTAGCTTGTGGCACCTGTATAAGAGAACCCATTGTGCTTGGGTAACTTAACGATGTTAAAAAAGAATGAGAAACCGAGTTTTTCCCCAAAACTCGGTTTCTATGTAATTAAAAGGGAGATTAAGCATGGCATTGACAAGAATTAATGCAAGCGCCGCGACACTTACCAAAAATAGAACCGAAGGCGCTATATCACAATTAAGCGGTATGTGTGTAACGTGTGTAGATGGCTGTATAGGAATGTGTGATATTGGCAAATCAGCCTACCGCGGTCATGAGGTTATATACCCTCAACCATTTGGTATTATTACCGCAGGGGCGGAAAAGTATTACCCCGTTGACCTCTCGCATTTTAACATTTTGGGTACTGCGGTTGGCGCGGTAGGAATAGAACCAGATAGCGACAAAGCGATATTTCCGAATGTAAATCTGGAAACCAGCATCGGTAGGGATAAAGGGATTAAACTTAGACTTCCGATAATTATACCTGGTCTTGGTTCAACTGATGTTGCCAAAAATAATTGGGATGGACTTGCCATAGGCGCGGCACTATCTGGAATACCATTGACTATTGGGGAAAATGTTTGCGCTATGGACCCCAACTCAGAAATTGAAAATGGAAAGGTCGTTTATTCTGAGGAACTTGAATATAGGGTAAATTTATACAAACAGTGGCAACAAAATGGCTATGGCACCATTGTAATTCAAGCCAATGTAGAGGACACTATGCTAAGTGTTCAGGAATACGCTATTTCTCAGTTGGGTGTGGAAGCGGTTGAACTTAAATGGGGTCAAGGGGCTAAAGATATAGGCGGCGAGGTTAAGCTTAAAAACCTAAAAAAGGCACAACTCCTTAAAGAAAGAGGATACATAGTATTGCCTGACCCAACAGACCCGGAGATAATCGAAGCGTTTGAAAATGGGAATTTCAAAGAATTTGAACGCCATTCACGGGTTGGAATGGTAAGCAAAGAGGGATTCTTACAGCGTGTTCAGGAACTCCGAGATGCAGGCGCAAAATATGTATTTCTCAAAACCGGAGCGTATAGACCAGCCGATTTAGCAAGAGCGGTAAAGTTTGCTTCAATAGCTAAACTTGACCTTCTGACGGTTGATGCGGCTGGCGGTGGGACTGGTATGAGTCCCTGGAGAATGATGAACGAATGGGGTATTCCCCCAGTGGAAATTTATTCTCTCTTGTATAAATATACCGACCGCTTAGCTCAAAACGGGGAATTTATACCAGACATTGCTATTGCCGGTGGATTTACCATGGAAGACCAGATATTTAAAGGGTTAGCTATTGGAGCACCTTATGTCAAACTCATAGGAATGGCACGTGGGCCTCTTGCCGCAGCAATGGTAGGAAAAACCATCGGAAGAGCCATTGAAGAAGGACAAGTACCAGTATATATCAGCCGTTTCGGTGACAAACCCGAGGAAATTTTTGTTACCGCGCCGGAACTAATACATAAACTTGGAGGTAAATTCAATAGCGTACCCACAGGTGCCTTAGGCCTTTATACATATATGCACAGATTAGCCCAGGGCCTGCGTCAGTTGATGTGCGGCAATCGGAAATTCGCCTTAGAATACATTAGTCGTGATGATATTACTGCTTTAACAAAAGAAGCGTCTGAAATTAGTGGAATTCCTTATGTGATGAATACCGACGAAGAAGAAGTTGAAAAAATATTAAGCGATTAAGAAGGCATGTTTCAGAAAATAGTTCCCCTCCCCCTTAATCCCCCTTACCAAACAATCCCCCTCCCCCGTAATTTCGGGGGAGGGGCAGGGGGTTGTGGGGGGACAAAGGGGGTAGGGGGCATACGCATCAATTTAAGACCGCCTTGGATGTTTTGAGCGCAACTGGTCTTGCAACCTCTATCTTTCGCTTTAATCGTTCAAGCATCTCCAACGCCATGCTATCTTTCACATCATGAGAACTTATCCGAAGCTTCCTCAACCTTCTATTAGGCGTCCAGAGTTATACAAAGCATAAAGAACGCGCCTGCACACCATAAAAAGTAAGCCACACTGACGGGGTTTATTAAAGAATCCCCCCTTTTTATTTCATCATATCACATTTTCCCGTTTAGAACAACAAAAATTTTTCATTTCCTGAATGCAAAACAATTATTGACAATTTCCATTCTTGTGATACTATTCTTTTGCAATAAACACCTGCGTGAAACTCAGAAAGGACTTTTTTATGAAAAAATATGTTTTGACCATTTTACTAAGCACTCTAATCGGCCTCCTCATACTGGCTGAAAATACTTTCGCCGCGAGTGAGGTCGTTATTGTCACTTCTTTTCCTAAAGAACTGTTTGAGGGCTACAAGAAGGCTTTTGAGGCAAAGTATCCGGAGATTACCGTTGTGGTGAAATCCAAAAAGACTTCGGAGGCCGTTGCTTATGTTCGAGAAACCGCCTCTAAACCAGATGCAGACATTATGTGGGCAAGCGCAGTAGATGCTTTTGCCGTTTTGAAAGCAGCTGGTCTTTTGGCACCGCATACACTACCGAAAGAAATAGCTAAACCTATTCCAGCCAAAATGGGGCCTTATCCGATTCACGACCCGGATGGTACCTACTTTGGATTTGCGTTGAGCGGATATGGCATAATGTGGAACAAGTTGTACTTACAAGCTCACAAGCTAAAAGCACCGAAAGAATGGACCGACCTCACAGAGGTGATTTACTATGGGCACTTAGCGATGAGTTCTCCGTCCCGCAGCGGCACTACGCACCTGACAGTTGAAGCTATTTTGCAAGGATATGGCTGGGAAAAAGGATGGCAGATAATCCTAAACCTGAGTGGCAATATGGCGGCGATTACCGAACGGAGTTTTGGCGTGCCACAGGGCGTCATCAATGGCGAGTTTGGAATCGGAATTGTAATTGACTTTTTCGGCTTGTCCGCCATCGCCAGTGGACAGCCGGTAGATTTTGCTTACCCTTCTGTAACGCCGATTGTGCCGGCAAACGTTGCTTTGATAAAAGGTGGGCCCAACCCTGAAAACGCGAAAAAGTTTATCCATTATCTTTTGAGCGAAGAGGGACAACTATTGCTGTTTGACCCCCAAATCAGCCGTCTTCCGGTTATTCCTGAACTCTATACCAAAGCCCCAAAAGGGTTTCCGAATCCCTTTAAAATGGAAGCGTCAAGTTCAACCTTTGATGTTGATTTATCTGAGAAACGCTATGGATTAATGAACTCCTTATTCGACCAGGTGGTGACCTTTCGTTTAAAAGAACTGAAAGAAGCCTGGGAAGCCATCTACAAAACCGAAGCCGCTATTCAGAAGCGCAAGTCTCGCGGCAAAGATGTCAGTAAAGCGGCGGAGTTGTTAGCTGAAGCCCGAACTCTCGTCAGTACAGTTCCTCTCAGTGAAGAAAAAGCGAATGATGCGACTTTCAATCAGAACTTTAAGGAAGAAGCTACCGATGTGCAAGCCAGGTATGAAACTGAGTGGGATTCCACAGCCAAGGCAAACTATGCAAAGGCGAAAAAATTGGCGATACAGGCGATGGATGAGGTGAGATAATCATGGTTCAGGTTAGCATAAATGAAATAACACAAGATTTAACTGATTATCTTCAGCGTGTAGAAACGGGGGAGACGATTGTTATCATCAAAGCCGGTAAACCAATAGCAGAGATTAAGCCTGTCGTTTCAGTTTCTAAGCGATTACGACCTTTTGGATTATGCACCGGTGAGTTTACTGTGCCTGATGACTTTGATGAACCGTTACCTGAGAAAATCATTCAAGAGTTTGAGGGAAGATGAAACTTCTTTTAGATACTCACATCTTTCTCTGGTTCCTTAGTGGGGATAAGCGCTTGCCAGCAGCCATGCGAGATAGCATTCGTGATTTTGATAACGAAGTCTATTTGAGTGTTGTATCGCTATGGGAAGCGATTATTAAATACCAGCTTGGCAAATTGCCGTTACCTAAACCGCCAGAGAACTATTTACCGATACAGCGTAAATTACACCAGATTTCCAGCTTGTCTTTAGATGAAGTTAGCGTGTCTCAACTTGCCAATTTTCCACCAATTCACCGTGACCCATTTGACCGTATGTTAATTTGTCAAGCTATAAAGTATGGCTTGACAATTGTAACTGTTGATAATGTAATTTGTAATTACCCTGTCCCGGTTCTAAATCACACCTAACACTGGTTGCATGCCGGGGCGATTATGCAGAGGAAATCATGAGACAATCAGGCATGTTGTGGTATCACTAAATGCGTGAGAATTATGAGCATAAACAACCCTCCTGCCCCCCTTTGGTAAGGGGGATGGTGTAGTGGGTCGCTGGGAAATCCAGTCACCATTAGGATTCTCAAATATTTAGTGATAGCACAACATGCCCATGAACTCTAAAATGGAAACTATTCTTTCTTTTCTTAAATCCAAACTCAGTATCAAAGAATTTGACCGCAACCAGTTTATCATATTTCTCTTGCTATTGGCGCTGCTGTGCGTTTTCATTTTGTACCCTATTTTACGAGTGCTGTATGTCGCATTTACCCAGGGAAATTCCCCAACACTGGCTCATTTTCTGAACTTTTTTGAACGAACTCTGTTCAGAGAATCACTGTGGAACAGTCTCTTTGCTGGTCTAATGGCCGTGATTTTCGGGAGTTTAATCAGCCTGCCTTTGGCATTCTTCACGGTAAAGTATGACTTCAAGGGTAAAGTCTTGATTAGAACCCTGGGTATTCTCCCTTTGGTGATGCCGCCAGTTGTGGGGGCGATTGCGATGCAGTTGGTACTGGGCCGTAGTGGGGTTGTCAATTTGCTGTTACTACGTTGGTTCAAAACCACTATTCCGTTCATGGAAGGATTAACCGGCGTCATTATCGTCCAAACGCTTCATTATTTTCCTTTTATTCTGCTCAACGCTTCAGCGTCTTTAGCGAATGTAGACCCCTCTTTAGAAGAAATGGCGCAAAATATGGGGGCGCATGGATTGCGCCTGTTCCGAAAGATTACCCTCCCCTTAATGATGCCCGGCTACATCGCCGGCGCATTACTTGTTTTCATTAAAACCGTGGATGACCTGGGCACCCCTCTAATGCTCAATTACACCAACATGCTCGCGCCTCAAGCCTATCTGCGGATTACCAACATCGGGGTTGAGGATAAAGCGGGGTATGTTATCGCTGTCATTCTGGTGATGTTGTCCCTGATTTCTCTCTGGATTGCCATGAAATATCTGAGTCTGTCCGAATACGCGACTATTCAGCGGGCAACAACCGGAGCCAGCATCGCGAAAAGAATCACTGGTTGGAAATTGGCGATAGTCCTGGGTTTTTGTATCTCCATCTTAACCAGCAGTTTAATTCCCCATATCGTGATTGTTCTGTTGTCCTTCGCCAAATTCTGGAGTTTCACACTATTGCCGACACAATGGACTCTGGCACATTATGCAGAGATATTCTTACAGACGCCTCATTTTGTGAAAAACACCCTGATTTACTGTCTGTTAGCGGCAGGGATTGATGTAGTTTTGGGCGCACTAATTGCTTTTCTGTTGATTCGGGGACGAATTATCGGCAAAGCACTTTTGGACGCGATTGCGACTCTGCCGCTGGCGATTCCGGGCGTAACATTGGCAATCGGTTACTTGCGGGTATTTCACTCACACGCAATTCCCCTCTTAGGAGTACCTTTAACTTCCACCTGGTTTATCTTAGTTATCGCTTACTCTGTCCGCAGATTACCCTACACCTTGCGTTCTTGCTACGCCGCGATGCAGCAGATTCACGAATCCCTCGAAGAAGCCGCGATGAATTTAGGAGCAAATCGCCGCAGAACTTTTTTCAAAATTACGTTTCCACTAATGACCGGAGGCTTAGTCGCCGGAGGCGTAATTTCTTTTATCACCTCTGCGGTGGAATTGAGTTCAACCATGATGTTAGTGCCGAGAAATGAATACGGCCCGCTCTCTTACGGCATCTATGTCTACATGCAAAGCGCCGTCGGACGGGGACCAGGAGCCTGTTTGGGAGTTGTAGCGATTGTTGTGGTTGCCATCGGCACATATCTGGTGAATAAAGTTTTTAGTGATAAATCAGGAAGCGCATTTAAGATGTGATAGATACTGGATATGCCTGAAAATCTTCTGCGACGGTTGAAGGAAGCTTAAGGACATGACAGAATCACAGAGCTGAAACCCTCTCTGGAAATTCCTTGACAACTCCTATTCCTAATGATATAGTTTAAAAACAAAATCTTACGAAAAGAGAACAGAGAGATTACTTAGAATCAGAAACCGAGTTTTTTCGGAAAAACTCGGTTTCTACATCAAAGAGGATGAGACATGAAGCATAATAGCGCCATAAAAAGAGATGATGTAATCTTTAGACCGTTCCTTAGTCATATCAGTGGGAAAATAAATTTATGGGTCAATGGACTCGGCAGCGCTTACTTATTAGTGTATTCTACAATAGTTTCCATATTTAAGCCCCCTTTTGAACATTCACTCATCCTGAAGCAACTCCATATTGTTGGAGTTCGTTCCTTCCGGGTGGTGTTAGTCACAGGAACTGTTACCGGGATGGTTATAGCTTTGCAAGGCTTTTACCAGCTCGCCGAGACATCTACGGAAGGCATGATTGGGGCGATCGTTTCAGTTTCCGTCGTCAAAGAACTCGGTCCCATTATTACAGCGTTCGTGCTTTCAGGCAGAATTGGTGCCTCTATCACCGCGGAACTCGGCGCGATGAAGGTTTCGGAACAGATAGATGCCATGATAGCGATGGGGGTTAGCCCCATAAAGTACCTGGTTGTACCTCGCTTTATCGGTTGTCTGATAATGTTGCCGGTGTTGACCATCTTCGCGGATGTCTGGGGATTTTTCGGTGGTTTTTTGATTTCTGTATTTATGTTATCAATGAACGCAAGGTTCTTTTTAAATCAATTTCGCACCGGCCTTATGATAAACGATGTTATCATCGGCTCAATCAAATCTGGAATTTTCGGCATGATAATCGCCATTGTCGGTTGCTACAAAGGTTTTTCGGTCAAGCAAACAGCCGGCGCTGAAGGCGTAGGAAGCGCTACAACAGGCTCAACGGTAATGTCATTGCTGTTCATTTTAATGACGAATTTCTTTCTTGACCATCTGCTGTATACGGTTTTGGGGCTTTAAGGTAAGATGGCAAGGGGGCAAAACGGCAATTGGCCTTTAGCCATCTTGCCCTTTTGCCCCTCGTAAGGACAAAGTCAAAATGAGATATCACAATACTGCTGAAAAAAAAATAACCTTTTTTCTCTGGGGATTTATAGAAACTTTAGGACGGAATGCGCTTGCTTTCACTCGCCTTTTAAACCTTAGATTTCAACGTATGGTTAGCAATTTGGGCAATGCGACGCTTTTTGTTTCCTCTACTATTTCGTCTATCTTCAAGCGTCCTTTAGGATTTGAACTTTTGTTGAAACAATTTGAAGTGGTAGGGGTGCGTTCCTTCCCCATTGTGCTTATTACAGGAGCTTTCACAGGAATGGTCTTTGTACTGCAATCGTATTATCAACTGAAACGCTTTTCCCTGGAAGGAATGATGGGAAGTACTGTTTGTCTTAACGCCGTCAAGGAACTTGGGCCGGTCTTGGTTGCGTTTGTGCTGTCAGGTAGAATTGGCGCTGCTATCACCGCTGAGTTAAGCACTATGAAAGTTACTGAGCAGGTGGATGCTATGCAGAGCATGGGGGTCAATCCGGTGAAATATTTAGTGGCGCCGCGTTTTTTAGCCTGTTTCATCATGTTGCCTACATTGACTATCTTCTCAGACTTTATGGGGATTGGCGGCGGATATGTGGCAGCGGTATATCTCTTTGGTATAAATGGGAATTTTTTTATTCAACAAGCGCGCCTCTTTCTTTTTATCAGCGATATTTTTGTCGGTCTGTTAAAAGCTGCTACTTTCGGCATGATAATCGCGATAGTCGGTTGTTATAAAGGCTTTTCGGTCAATACTACGGCAGGCGCAGAAGGTGTAGGGGATGTGACAACGGGTTCTGCTGTGATATCGATAATACTAATCCTGGTCATGAATTTTCTCCTTGACCACTTGCTGTATGCGGTTTTAGGGCTTTAGAATGACGTTTGCCTTGTACTAGTCCACTGAGGATTTGAGCCTCATTATCATCTGGATGAGGCCAACGCAAACATCAATGAAAAAACCCGTTTTCTCGGAGAAAACGGGTTTCTAGCATTAATGCCCCCGACTGGACTCGAACCAGCATGCTTCAAGAAGCACAGGCCCTCAACCTGCTGTGTATACCAATTCCACCACAGGGGCATCTAAATTATAAACGGTTATTATTATACAATGAAAACTCGTTTTTGTCAAGGATTTTTTCCAAACTTTTTCTTTTCCTAAAAGAAAAAGTTTGAACAAAAAGAAAAGAAGAGGAAATTCGATCAAAAGAAACCATAAGCCGAAGGCGTTAGTGAGCGAAGCGACCACTGAGGAATTTCTATTCTAATACTTGACAACTTATATAGAAGTTGATAAAAATTTATATGTCCAAAATTTCTAAGGTCATAGCATTTACACTAACAGCACTTGTTGCCATTGAGTTCTTTCATAGATATTCTCTGGCAAATCCACGCTATCATTGGAAAACTTTTACGAGGCTTGATGGTTTAGCTGGGAATAACGTCCGCGCCATTTTGCAATATAGTAACGGCGATATCTGGTTCGCCACCAGCGCTGGCGTCAGCCGCTTCAATGAGCTGTGGCAGAGATACACGAAAGCGGAGGGGTTGGCAGATAATGATGTAATTGGGATGGTTGAGGCGAATGATGGCAGTCTCTGGTTTGCGACGCGAAATGGGATTAGCGTTGCTTTTATAAATCCTGAACTACCTTTCGAGCAACCTATTTTTAAATCGTTCAGCCAAAACGATGGTTTAATAGATAATCAAATCTTAGCCATCACAAAGGATACTGAAGGAAATATATGGGTGGGGACACCTTCGGGTGTCAGTAAATTTAACAAGGAGGGGCAAGAGGGCAAGGGTGAATATTGGGAGAATCATCAAGAAGCCATTTTCCCCCCTGTGGACGGGGGGGTTGGGGGGGGGTTGCTTTCTCGCGGTGTAACCGCTATTTGCGCGGCATCAGGAGGTTTTGTGCCGTCGGGAAGTCAGCAAATGTGGTTTGGAATTCGGTCTTCAGCGACCGAATTTAGTGCTGTCAGTCGATTTGATGGGATAAATTGGGTTGTATTTACTACTGCTGATGGCATACCTAATGGAAATATTAACTCCATCGTAGAGGATAGCATCGGAAATATCTGGATTGCGACGTCTAATGGCGCCGCGAGATTTGATGGTAATAAATGGGATACATTCACGGTTGCCGACGGTTTAACCGGAAATAATGTTCAAACAATAATGGTAGATAAACAATGGAGACTATGGTTTGGAACAAACGGTGGCGTCAACGTTATTGATATGGCGTGGAGTGTCTTAGAACGACCATTTGAAAATTCATGGCAGATAACCACAAAAGATGGCATCGTCAGTGATAACATCCAGGCGATTTTAGCAGATGGAAATGGCAGGCTGTGGTTGGGAACCAGCAGCCGAGGCGTAAATTTTTCCGATAGGTCATGGCAGATATTCACCACTGAATCAGGTTTGGCAGATAATTCTATCACCGCAATTACTGAAGATAAAATTGGAAATCTTTGGGTGGGTACATTAAATGGATTATGCCGGAATTCAGAATTCGGAATTCGGAATTCGGAATTTGGGATTTCCAATTCCGAAGGATGGGAGATATTTACCATCGCAGATGGGTTGCCGGGTAATGAAATCCGTTCACTTACAGTTGATAAATCGGGAAACGTATGGGTCGGAACTGACAAGGGTATCGGTGTATTTAATGGTATTGGTTTCCGTCAATACACCCAGAGTGATGGTTTGAGTAGCAACAGCGTACATACACTCGCCACAGATTCAGCGGGGAATATCTGGGCTGGGACCGGTGTGTTTATCGGCGAACCAGACCCATTTGAGCGCTTCGTTGGGCTTAATAAATTTGATGGTACAAATTGGTTTCGTATTCCTGCCCTTGAGGCAATTGCTTCAACACTGTTTGAGGACAGTGGTGGTAATATTTGGATTGGCACATTTCGCGATGGCATTAGAGTCTTGAATAATGATGTTGTTCAAAAGTTTACGATAACTGAAGGGTTAGCTTCTAATACTGTATCTTCCATTATAGAAGATAGCGCTGGACGAATATGGGTAGGCACAGCAAACGGCATTAGCATTTTATCGAACGATGACCAGCCGAAAGGCGAAGGTACTTCCGACTTCCGACTTCCGACTTCCGACTTCCGAATATGGATGACTCTCACCACAGATGATGGCTTGATAGATAATCGAGTTCAATCCCTTTTTCGTAGCAGTACAGGAGAAATTTGGATTGGAACAGCCTCCGGCGTCAGCGTCGTATCTGAAGATACTACCTCACTTATCACTCATCACTCATCACTCATCACTGTAACTGATGGTTTGGCGAGCAATGACATTGGGACAATCTTGGAAAGCAGTGATGGCAGCTTATGGTTAGGCTCAAATGATGGCAACGGTTTAACCAGATACGTCAGAGAAAAAATCGCACCGCGAACACGGATTACCAGCGGGCCTAGAGGAATTGTTGGTGAACGTAGTGTTACATTCGAATATGAAGGCGGTGACGCCAGCACACCGAAAGATGAATTGTCTTATTCATATCGGATTGATTTAGATAATTGGTCGCCCTTTACAAAAAGAACTATCGTTACATTCTCCAATCTTGATGATAAAAAAGAACATGAGTTTGTCGTTAGAGCGCGAGATAAATATGGAAACACAGACCTAGCTGGCGCTAATGCAAGATTTTATGTCGATGCCGAACCTCCCTTTGTAAAAATTACCGACCCAACCGACAATCAAGTGATAGGCAGGATATACGATATCATCGGAACCGCGACAGATGGGGATTTTAAAGAATATAAAATTCAAGGTTCAAACTTCGTTGAGAAGTCTTCAAAACCAATAGAAGATGGTATTCTCGCTCACTGGGACACTAAAAATTTAGCAGATGGAAATTATACAATTCTACTTACTGCCTGGGATACTAAAAATGGAGAATACGATAATGAACACACAAACTCTGATAGAGTGCGGGTAATAGTGGATAACACTAAACCCAAAGTCGAGATAATAAGCCCCAAAACGGGAGAACCCCGCGCTGGTAGAATCGAAATTGTCGCTCTCTTAGAGGATATTCATCTTTATAGTTATACACTGAAATATAAACAGGCGCGGGGAAACATTGAGGAGGAGAGACAAATTCATTTTGAGACTTCCGAAGTCTTCAAGACTTCGGAAGTCTTAGAATTAAAATATACATGGGATTCATCAAATGTTTATGGAAAAGCAACCTTGATATTGGAAGCACAGGATAAAGCCGGAAATGTAGGAGTTGCAGAGATTACTCTGGATTTAGAAAATGACACAGCTAATCCAATTACGCAAATTACCCAGCCGACAATAGGCCAGGTTATTAGCAAAGATATTGACATCATTGGCACTGCTGATGATAGCACTTTGGTCGAGTTTACCCTCGAATATTCCTCTGTACCCCCCTCTTTGGGGGGGGTTGGGGGGGGTGAAGTCAATCCGATAGATTATAAATTGATTAAGCGCTCAACCTTTCCAATAAACAATGATATCCTGGCGGTCTGGAACACCGTTAATATCCCCGATGGAAACTACATCTTACGTTTGAAAGCTGAAGATGATAACGGCTATTCCAACGAAACAACTGTCCCAATAAAAATAGATAACACACCTCCAATTGCTTCAATCAAATTTCCCACTAATGGAGAAACTTTATCAAGTAGCAGTCGCACCGAAATTTTGGGCGTGGCCATGGATGCTAACTTTGATAGATACATTTTGGAATATGCGCAACAACCAGCAGGACAATGGAACTTAATAAGCGATTCTAATGAACCGATAAATGAGGGAGTTTTGGGAAGTTGGAACACTTCAGGATTTGACAGGGAATATTTCTTGAAATTAACTGTTTGGGATAAGGCTGGATTGTCCAATAGTGATTCTATCATGATTATCCTTGACGATATCTTCCCAAGTGTGCAAATATCCTCTCCCAGAGAGGGAGAAATTATATCAGGTATAGTGGAAATAGTAGGAACGGCGGAAGACGACAACTTTGGGTATTATAAGGTTGATTTTCAGAAGGAAAGCGATGGAAGGGAGGGTGAGGCTCCTGAACCCTGGCAAGAAATACTGTTAAATCAAACTTCTCGAACTACGCCTCAAAAGAATAGTCTTCTTGCCCTTTGGAATACTTTGGAAGGAGCATCGCCTTTAAATGGTGATTATGTTATTCGTCTTACCGCTTTTGATAAAAGTGAACATGAAAAATCTGTGGAACGAACAGTAATCGTTGATAATAAAGCACCTGAAGTATTTATTAGCCAACCGGTAAATTATCAGCAAGTAGGGGCGGGCGTCTCTGCCAGCCCGTCGGAAGTCCGAATAATCGGCACAGCCGACGATGAAAACTTCGCGGAATATGTCATAGAATACGGTCCAGGAGAAGCCCCCCCCAAATGGGACTCAGTTGCTGAGACTCCATTTCTGAAAGGAGTGCGGGATAATTTACTAACTGTATGGAATACACAAGGCAAGGCTGGCAAATACACTATCAGGTTAAATGTTATTGACAAAGCACAACATCAAGGTGAGGCAAGGATAATTGTAAATGTTAAAGAACCTATTTTGCGTTCAACAGGTGGCGAGGCGACGGACAATAGTTCCAAGGCGAAAATTATCATCCCACCTAATAGCCTCTCTACATCTACAGTTATAACCATCAATCCAGTACAAAATATCCATGTTTGTCCTGCTCCTTCAGGCTTCGCCCACACAGGTATTGCTTATGATTTTGAGCCGAAGGCGGCCCGATTTAACAAGATCAAACCCGCAACAATTACAATTTATTATCCCAATAGTATCAATCTCTCAGGAGATGACAACCCCCTAACCCCCTTTGGTAAGGGGGATGAAACATTAGCGTTGTTATTCTGGAATGAAAAGGGA
>Ga0194125_10004043_pt1 | contig 23192 bp, 14 predicted proteins | sample TA2KigC250mmetaG_FD_148626 | JGI IMG/M metagenome (GOLD analysis project Ga0194125, IMG submission 148626) | Freshwater microbial communities from Lake Tanganyika, Tanzania - TA2015034 Kigoma Deep Cast 250m | ecosystem: Environmental > Aquatic > Freshwater > Lake | place: Tanzania: Lake... | reverse complement strand
GCGCGCATCCGTTGGGGCCTTCGCCATGTCCACACGCTCGCCGAAGTGCAGCATCAGCGAGGTCTCGAACTCGCATCCATGGATGCAGCCGCCGGGCAGGGACTTGCGGTGCCGCTTCACCGCGTCGGCCGCCATCTTGGCGACATCGACGACCGCGACCGCGACGTTCGTCTCGTCGCCGACCTCCCGCGCGACCATCTCCAGCAGCGCCGGATGGTGACCGTGCGCATTCAGCAGCACGATCTTGCGGAAGCCCATCTCGATCAGCGAGGCCACGATGTCGTGCACCATGTCAGCCAGGACGCGCGTGCGCAGGCGAATGGTGCCGGGCCACTGCTGCATGATCGAGGCCGAGTAGCCGCTCCAGACGCCGGGCAGCACGAGCACCGGCGGGTCGGGATGTACGAGCTCCGCCGCGGCCTCCGCCGTGCGCTCCGCGATCACGAGGTCCGTGTTCACCGGCAGGTGCGGCCCATGCTCCTCCACCTGCCCCACCGGAATCAGCGCCAGCGCGCCCCGCTCGACCCACTCGCCGATCTCAGGGCTCATCAGCTCCGCAAACCGTATGACCTCGCCCATGTCCTTGCCTCTGGGAGGGGCCGCATGCTGCGCAGCAGCATCCGGCCCCCCGTCGTTCAAACCCGAACAACCTCGATCCCCAACCACCGACACGCATCCTCGATCTCCGCACTCACATCCCCGTAGCACAGCGCGAAGTGCTGGCTGGCGATGGTCTCCCACAGCCGCCCGGGGTCGCCGTCCAGCTCGACCTCCAGCGCAGGGAAGCGCCCTTGGCGGAGGTCCGTCTCGACGCCCGTACCCGTCCCGCAGTTGAGACGGTAGTCGCCTTGCGTCCCCTCAACCAACCGCGCGAAGGTAACTTGCCCTCGCCTGAGTGTGCAACTGCTGATGAGGCCGTCGAAGCCCGGGTAACCCAGCTCGCAGATGCAGGCCCTCTCCTCCGGGTTGCAGAGGCTGAATGGCGCGAAGCCGCACGATGACAGCAGCATCCGCTGCCCGACGATGTCGAGGACATCACCATAGCATCCGACCTCGCCCGTGATGTACTGCAGCAGGCACTGGGTGACGGTCGTTACGAGGTCGCCCTCGCAACCGGCGACGACCCTATCGTCCGCGATGAGCGACACGGGGATGCAAGCGGTCATGCCGTACTGCTGGGAGAGTTCATACTGGCACTTCACGTTGACCGCATCGAAGCCGCCGTCGCGCACGATCTGGCGGAGCCCCGCCGCCAGCCTTGCCGACTTGAGCAGCCGATCCTCTTCGGCGCGCACGTCCGCCTTGGCCCGCAGCTCCTCGGCGGTCGCGCGCACGACCTCCTCCGGCACTGCCTCGGCCGCGCGAATGAGCGTGTACGTATCGATCTGCTCGACCTCCGGCCCGATCCAGCGGCGCATGAGCACATGGTCGAAGGTGCCCGGATACATCCCCATCGCCGCGTAGCCGATCAGCGCGATGCGCGTGCGCTTCAGCCGCTTGATCGCGTGAGCCGCGCGGCAGAACGCAGCGGCGCGGTCCGCGACGTGCTCCTCGGCCGGCAGCCCCAGGATGTATGCGGGCCGATACTCCATCCGGTCAAGCGCGCCCTTCAGCACCGCCGCCGCGACGAAGGAGCCCGTTGACTCCCGCTTCCCCTGCCACGGGAACATGCTGTAGCCCCACACGGCGAAGGGCAGATGCTCGATCTCACGGATCGCCTGCAGCGCGGTCGGGCACTCGATCCACGTGCCCAGGAACACGATGACCCCGTCCGGGTCCTGCCCCGCCAGCCGGATGCCGGCCTCGCGCGCCGGCAGTGGCCGGGTCAGCGCGGAGGCCTCGAAGAGCACCTCGATCCCACGCGCCTCCAGCGCCTTGGTTGCCTCCGTCGCGAACTGCAAGCCGATGTCGTTCGGGTAGTCGGGATGCCCGATCAGCAACACGCCGATCTTCGGCGGCATGAGGTCGCCTCCTCGGTGCGCGTCAGCCTCCGCCACTTCGCCGCAAACCTCCGGCGGACCTCGCAGTGAGGAATCGGCACGCCCTCCGGCGAAGCACCCGTCGGTCCTGAAAGGAGCCCGCCCATGCCTCGCTCTTGGTGGACTCTGTGCGCGCTGGCATCCATCGCTGCGGGACTTGCAGCCCCGCTGGCGAGCCAGCAACTGCTCCTCGACAAGGAGCAGGGCGAAGCGTATATCCTCGACCGCGGCGTGCTCTTCCGAATCGACCTAAATACGCTGCAGGTTCTCGGGCGCAAGACCCTCTTCCGCGGCCCCGGGCCGTGGGACAACCGCCTCGTCGTGGCGCGGTCCGACGACGGCCTGACCTTCGCCGACACCGGCGTCGTGCTCGCCGAGGGCGGGGGCGTGCCGGACCTGGTGTGGGATGCGCAGGGCCGGCTCGTGGCGATCTTCCAGTACTTCCCCGATGACTCAGACCAAGACTTCGACCGCATCGCCGTCGCCTTCTCGACCGACGATGGGAAGACATGGACGAAGCCTCAGCCCATCGAGATCGACGGCCTTCCCGCGCAGGGCAGCCGGTCGCCGTGCGATCCGGACCTCGTCCTCCTCCCCGACGGCCGCGCGCGCCTCTACTTCACCTGCGACTTCCACGCCGAGGAGCGCAAGTGGCCGCGAACGCTGTCTGCCATCTCGGAGGACTGCGTGCACTTCCGGCTGGAGGAGGGGGAGCGGTTCGCCGATCCGCCGAACCCGGTACTCGACCCCTCGGCAATCCGCATCGGGGAGACGTGGCACCTGTTGATCCCACGCATGGCGCCGGGCGCGCCCGCCTATCACCTGCAGTCGCAGGACGGCCTGCACTTCGAGCGCCTGGATGACCTGCAGATCCCCGGCGTCGAGCTGCGCGGCAACATCGTCCAGGCGCCGGGCGGCTACCGGTTCTACGGATGCGGGCAGGCCGGAGTCACCATCGCGTTCTCGCCCGACGGATTCCAGTGGCGCTTGGAGGCGACAAGCATCCCTTGGGCGATCGGCGACCCGGCAGTCGTGCGGATGAAGGACGGAACATACCTGATGGTCCACATGCAGCGCCGTCATTGAGCTTCGCATAGACACTGGAGCAGTGGGGCGGGCATTCTTGCCCGCCGAGGGGCCATGGCGGGCAAGAATGCCCGCCCCACTGCTTTGGTAGCTAGGGCCTTGGTGGGTCGGTACGCAACGCTGCGAAGGGGCATTGCCGATGATCATCGACTTCCACGCCCACCTGTGGGCACGCGACGACGCCGAGGAGGCGATGGCGGCCGTGGCCGCGCGCCACGGCGTGGACCGAATCTGCATCAGCGCGATCCGCAGCTACGTGCCGGATGTGGAGGAGGTCCGCGAACTCAACGCCCGCACGCTTCGAGCCATCCGCAAGTGGCCGGACCTGTACCTCGGCTTCGTGTACGTGAACCCGAAGCACGGCGACACCGCGCTGCGCATGGTCGACGAGGCCGCTGAGCAGGGCATGGTCGGCATCAAGCTCTGGACCTCCTGCTACGCGAGCGATCCGTCGGTGCGTCCGATCGCCGAGAAGGCCATCGAGTTTGGCTGGCCGATCCTGCAGCACGCCTGGCGCAAGTGGACCGGCAACCTGCCGACCGAGTCCGACCCGCGCCACGTTGCGCGCCTCGCCGAGCGCTACCCCGAGCTGAAGCTCGTCATGGCCCACATCGGCGGCGACTGGGAGTACGCGATCAAGGCGGTCCGTCACTGCCCGAACCTGTGCGTCGATACCAGCGGCTCGCTCGCGCACACGGGGATGCTCGAGATGTCCATCGCGGAACTCGGCGCCGACCGCGTCATCTGGGGCACCGACATGCCGGGCGCTGACCTGATCTACACGCTCGCGAAAGTCGATCGCGCGCCGCTGAAGCCCCGGGACAAGCAGAAGCTGCTCGGCGGGAATGCTCTGCGGCTCTTCGGAGGGAGTGTGAGCCGATGACCATCGACTTCTCCTGCACCATCGGCCCGTGGGCCTTCCGCCGGCTTCAGGTGACGACCGTCGAGGGCACGCACAAGGCGCTGCGCCGCGAGGGGATCGACCGCGCGGTCGTCAGCTCCCTGCCCGCGGTCCTGTACAAGAACCCGCACGCGGGGAACGAAGCGCTCTGCGAGGAGATCGGCCCCGCGTCGCGGTTCTTCATCCCCTTCGCGGTGCTCAACCCGAGCTTCCCGGGCTGGCGCGAGGACCTCCGCCGCTGCGCGAAGGACCTCGGCATGAAGGGCCTGCGCCTCTACCCGAACTACCAGCGCTTCTCGCTCCGCAGCCGCGAGACGAAGGCCCTCGTGCGCGCCGCCGCCGAGCTGGGCTGGGTCACGTGCGTCTCGGTGCGTCTGGAGGACGAACGGTTTCACCACTGGGCGATGAAGGCGAAGCCCACTCCCGTCGCGCAGATCGCGCAGCTCGCCCTCGACATCCCCGACGCAGCCATCGTCCTCTCGGGCGGCAGCCACCCCGACCTGCAGGCGTTCTTCCGGGCCGTCAGCGACGCCCCGAACGCCCACGCCGAACTCGGTTGGGTGAAGTCGCCGCTGGAGGCGGTGAAGACCTGCGTGGAGCAGTTCGGCGCCGAGCGCCTGCTGCTGGGAACGAGCTTCCCCTTCGACGTACCGTGGTGCGGGACGGAGAAGATCACCCGCGCCGACATCCCTGAGGAGGCGAAGCGAGCGATCATGGGGGGCAATGCAGGGAGGCTACTGGGAAATTAGGGACAGGCACCAATTTTCGACATGACGTCCGTCGAAAATTGGTTCCTGTCCCTAATTTCCGACTACCTCCACTCCAACTTCGTCACGCGGTGCAGCCTCGCATCGACGACGTACACGTACCCATCCGCATCGACCGCCAGGCCGCGCGGCTCGATCACCTCGACCCCGGAGGACTGCGTCCCGGCGAAGACCGCGAGGCATTCGCCCTGCGGGCTGAAGGCCTGGATGCGCGCGTTGCCGATCTCCGCCACGAAGATCGTGTCATCCGGGTGGACGACGATCGCGACGGGCTCGAGAAGCTGCCCCGGCTGGCTGCCCGGACTGCCGAACGCGCCGATCGCGCCGCCGCGCGAGTTGAAGATGATGATCCGATGCGTCGCGGCGTCGGCCACGTAGCAGTTGTACTCACGATCGACGCCGACCGCCGTTGGCCGGAAGCCCGACGCATCGGCCCTCATGCCGGGGAACTGGAGTTGATACCGGCCGCCCGCATTGAACTTCTGGATGCGGCTGTTGCCCGAGTCGGCGACGTAGATGTTGTTGAACGAGTCGCGCGCGATCGACTCGGGCGCGTGGAAGCACCCCGCCTGCGTGCCCTCCATCCCGAAGGTGAAGTCGAAGCGCCAGGTCGGCGTGAACTTCTGAATGCGGCAGTTCCCGGAGTCGAGCACGTAGACGTAGAGCAGCGGATCGACCGCAACGCCCGTCGGGTAGAGCAAGCAGCCGGGATCGCGGCCGGAGTACTCGTAGCGGTACACGTCACGGTAGGGGGTGATCTTCTGGATGCGGTGGTTGTTCGTGTCCGCGACGTAGAGGTTGCCCCAGTTATCGACCGCGACACCATGCGGCGAGTTGAACTCGCCCGCGCCGCTGCCCGGCCGCCCGATGATCGAGACCGGAATCAGCGCCCGCCGCACCTGCGCCGCCTCGGCGCGCTGCTGCACCGGCTCCTCGCCGATCTCCAGGAAGTGCAACCGTTCCTGTTCGTCGTCCGCCACCCGTCGCTCCCAGTGAGGTTAGTGTCGCGCCGGTAGATGCGAAGATGGTGGGGCGGGCATTCCTGCCCGCCAGGGGCCATGGCGGGCAGGAATGCCCACCCCACTGCCCCCGCATACGAGGCTCAGTAGTGTCGCTTGCCGAGCCCTACGTTGGACGACCGCACCTTGCGCAGCCACGCCGGAGCGCGCGCCTGCGCCGCCTCCGTCGTCACGCTCCCCGCCGCCTCGGTGGACGCCGGCCGCGCTCGATCCTCCGCCCACTCCCGCAGGTCGTCGATCTGCTCCCGCATGGTGACCGCCAGCGGGAACGTCTCCCGCACCGCCTTCAGCACATCCTCGGTGGTAAAGGGTCGGCCTTCGTCATCGAAGGCATCGTACATGGCCGACACGACCGCCTGCTCGATCTCGGCGCCAGAGAAAGAAGGCGTCTCATCGGCGAGACCCTCGATGTCGAACTCCTCGAGGGACCGCTCGGCCTTGAGGCGTTTGGCGACGTGAATCGTGGCGATCTGCCGGCGCTCCTCGTGGCTCGGCAGGTCGATGAAGAAGATCTCGTCAAAGCGCCCCTTGCGCAGCAGCTCCGGCGGCAGAAGCTGGATGTTGTTCGCGGTCGCGATGACGAATACGGGGCTTCCCTTCTCCTGCAGCCACGTCACGAAGCTGCCGAAGACGCGCGAGGTCGTGCCCGCGTCGGAGAACGACGAGCTTTGGGTGCCGGAGAAGCCCTTCTCGACCTCATCCAGCCACAGGACGACCGGCGCAATCGATTCGGCCGTGCTGATCGCGCGTCTCATGCGCTCCTCGCTCGACCCCACGATCCCCGAGAAGATGCGGCCCACGTCCAGGCGCAGGAGCGGCAACTGCCACAGGTGCGCGACGGCCTTCGCGGTCAGGCTCTTCCCACAGCCCTGAACGCCGATCAGCAGCAGCCCCTTCGGCTGGGGCAGCCCGTACTCTCGCGCCGCCTCGCTGAACGCCTTCCGCCGCTTCATCAGCCACTGCTTAAGCAAGTCGAGCCCGCCGACGTCGTCAATGGTCTCGTCGGTGTGGAAGTACTCCAGCACGCCCGACTTGCGGATGATCTGCTCCTTCTCCGCGAGGATGACATCCGCGTCGAGACACTGCTTCTCGACGAGGGACTTCATCAGGACATTATCGACCTCGATGGTCGTTAGCCCCTGCGCCGCGCGCACGATCTGGTCCAGGTCCTCGGCCGCGAGGTCGCAGCGCAGCCGCTCGTCCTCTTTCGTCATCTCCGCCGTCTGCTGCACCTGCGCGCGGATCTCGTCGGCGGTCGGGAGGGCGTAATCGACGACGGTGATCTCCTTCTCCAGTTCCGTCGGCAACTCCAGAACGGGCGAGACCAGAATCACGCTCTTGTAGCTGCGCTTGAGGTGATAGGCGAGGTCGCGGAGCTTGCGTACGATCTGCGCGTCGTCTTTCAGGAAGCGGTGGAAGTCCTTGAACAGGAAGATCGCGGCATCCTGGGACTTCATCACCTCATCCATCGCCTGCAAGGGATCGGTCGTGCCGTCAGTGCGGGGACGCTGACCCTCCTGGAACAGACCGTTCGTGGTCGTCCAGATGAAGAGCTGCTTCCGCCGCCGCTCGGCAACCGCGCGCAACGTCGCCTCGACGCGGTGCTCCTCCCACGAGACCACGTAGATAATGGGGTACCGCGCCCGGATGAGGTTCTCGATGTCCTGTGCCTGGTCACGCACCATCGCCGGCCTCCCGTTGCGCTATGCTTCGCCGACCAGCCAAGTCATCCTTCCTTGCAATGACCTTGCCCAACCACGAAGGGCCTCCGCCTCCCTCTCTCGAAACGCCGTTGCGGGTAGCCGTGGCGGCCGCTGCCGTCCACCTGGGAGCGCGGGCTTCCAGCCGGCTGGCGCGAGGTGGCGCCGCACCGAGCCGTCGCCGTTCCGTTCGCCCTTCCGGAGGCCTCACCCATGATCCTCGCCTCGCTCGGGGTGCTTCTCTCCATGTCCGAATCACCCTCATGTGCCGCCCAGCGCCTGGACCTCGACCTCGCCTCCTCGGAGTGGGACATATCCACCAAGGGCGCCTTCACCGTGCACCTTGACCGCCGGGGCGTGCTCACGATGTCTCATGCGGACGTGCCCGCGCACAACGGCGAGTTCGGGGCGATCTCGCGGACCGTTGACCTCCCGCAGGACCGCACGGGCCCCCTCGTCTTGCGGTTCTACCTGACCGACGACTACTGCGGCGATAAGCAGCAGGCGACGTACTTCCGCGACGCGGTGAAGGACCGCATCTCCGACTGGAAAGAAGAGGTCCGCTTCTGCGAGGTGCTGCTCGATGATGTTGTGGTGTGGTCGAAGGACGTAATCGGTCGCAACGGGACGACGCCGGGGGAACGGTTCTATGACCTGGAGATCAGCGACTTCGTGAAGGACAAGAAGGACGTGGCGCTGGTCTTCCGCGTGAAGGACACTGCCGACACCGAGGACGCGACCTTCGCCACCGACGTGTTCTGGGCGCGCCCGGAGCTGCTCTGGGGCTTCGGCGACACGCCCCCGCCGGTCGAGTTCCCCCCGCGTCTCCCATTCCGCCGCGAGAAGTTCCGCCCGACCGCGCCACCTGCGCCTCTGTCAGGGAGCACGAGCCTCACGGTACGCAACCCAACCGACGTCTCCCTCGACGCCTGGCCGATCCGCTGGGGCGTGCCGTTCCCTCAGGGCGCGGTCACCGAAGCCACACACGTCGCCCTCCAGGACCCGGCGGGCAAGCCCGTCCTTCTGCAGACCCAGCTTCTCGCTCGCTGGCCCGACGGCAGCGCGAAGTGGCTGCTCCTCGACTTCGTCGCACCCCTGAAGGCCGGCGACACACCGTACCGGCTCGACTACGGCGCCTCCGTCTCCGCGGCCGTCGCCTCCGTAGGAGCGGCTTCAGCCGCGATGCCCTTCCCCCTCTCCCTCTCCGGGGTGGCGATACGGGACGGCAGAGAGGTCGTCCTCCGCGCCCCGCTGGCTGCTGCCGGAACGCTCTCTGCGGGCGGGCCGGTCTGCCGCGAAGTCCGCGAGTCCGTGGACTGCAAGACCGACGACGGTTGGTGCCCCTTGCGCGCCGACCTCTCAGCGAGGGCCTACGTTGGCTTCCCTGGCATCCTTGTCCGGCACACTGTGGAGGTCGGCGGCGCCAAGGGCGGCGTCGCCCTCCGCGAGCTCGCGGTGACCATCGGCGGCCCTTCGTGGGCGACCCGTTCGATCGGGGTCGGCGGCGTCGCCACGCGTCTTGAGGGCACGCCCTGCGAGGTGCGACAGGCCGATCAGGACACCATCGTGATGCGCGGTCGGGACCCCGGCTCCTCGCCGCCAACGGCCGGCTGCTGGGACGGTTGGGCCATCAGCGGGGACGGCAAGACGCTCGTCTGCCTCCGCTGGCCGTGGCAGCAGGCCCCGGTCGGCCTGCGATCCGGTGACGCGGGCGAGACGTTGCTGCTTCTTGCCGCCTCGGAGCGCCTCGCGCTGGCGCCAGGCGAGGCGAAAACGTGGGAGTACATGGGCTGGGCGGATGACCAGGGCCTGAGCGCCGAGAAGGCCATCGCCCTGAATGCCGTGTACCAGAAGCCGCCGGTCGTCGTTCTCGAGCCCGGTTGGGTCGCCGCCACCGCCGCCCTGGGCCCGTTCCTGGAGCAGGACGAGCGCCGCTTCCCCGAGTACGAGGCCGCCGCGGCTCGCCTCGCCCCTGACGTGCTCGCCCAGCGCGAGCGCCAGAAGGCCTATGGTTTCGAGAACTTCGGCGACCTGCAGTTCGGCTGGGGGTTCGGGGAGGCCCTCACGTACTGGCAGAACACGGAGTACGACTACGCGCACGCGCTGTTCTGGCAGTTCCTCCGCACCGGCGATCCGGAGTGCTTCTACGCGGGCGAGCAGGCGGTGCTGCACTACCGGGACGTGGACCTCATCCACGCGAACGACGAGCATCCCGACTGGACCGGCGGCGCGCACCATCACAGCGAGACCCACACGGGCCACGGGCCGAGCATCAGCCATCACTGGACCGAGGGGCTCTTCGACCATTGGCTGCTGACCGGGGATACGCGCTCGCTGGAGTGTGGGCAGCAGGCGGCGGAGTACGCCGCGCGCGTGGCTCTCGCCTCGGGTTACGGCGGCGGCGAGCGCGAGGCGGGTTGGAACCTGATCGCGCTCATGGGCGCCTACCGTGCGACCGGCGACGACGCGATGCTGAAGGCCGCGGCCAAGAAGGTTGACGATGTGCTCGCCTATCTCGACCCGGTGCGCGGCGTGTCGTCGGCCCCGATCTTCGAGCAGACCGCTTACGAGGGCGGCACGCCCTTCATGGCCGCGATCCTCATGCGGGGCCTGACGGCCTACTACGAGGCCACCAAAGACGAGCGCGTCGGCTGGGCGATCTGCGGGCTGTGCGACTGGATGGCGTGCGAGATGATGCCCGCACCCGGGCGCTTCTTCTACAAGCAGACGCCCCAGTGCCACAGCGTCAGCTCGCAGCTCCTCGCGGTGGACGGGACCGCCTTCGCCTGGAACTTCACGGGCGATCCCGTGTATCGGCAGCTCGCGCTGGACGTGTACCGGCAGGGCGTGGGCACCGCGAGCCTCACCAACGTTCGCGACATGCCTCACGCCCTCGCGCTCCTGACCACCGCTCTGCCTCCGGTGGCGCTGGCGAGCGTCGAGCGCCCGTTCCTCACGCCGCGCGCGGCCGATCCGCCACCGACCGCCACGTTCAGCCTCCGCAACCTCAGCGGCGAAGCCGAACAGGCCGAGATCCGCCTGACCGCGACCGACTCCGCTGCCAGGCAGTCGGTCAGCGTCGCCGTCCCGGACAACCGCGAGCCGGTTGCGGCGAAGATCGCCCTGCCGATTCGCGAGAGAACGCCCGGAGCGCAGCGCTTCGCCTACGAGGTCGTCTGCCGGGATGAAGGGGTCGCCCAAGGGGAACTTGCGAGCCTTGTCGTCGCCGACCTACCGCGCGTCCTGCTGTTAGCTCCGCCGGACAACCTCACGACCCGCAGCCTGGACCTCCTGGGCATCCCGTACCGGCGCGCGGACATGAGCGGATTCACTCCCGCTCTCCTCACCGACGCTGACGTGCTCATCTGCGGGTTCGACGTGGATCGCGCTCCGCTGGAGGCCCACGCCCAGGCGCTTGCGGAGTGGGTGAGAGGGGGGAAGGTGATCCTCGGCTTCCGCGACAGCTCCGGCCACAATGGGTGGCTGCCCGCGCCGGTGAAGCAGGACGCCTCCTACCAGCCCGGTGAGCTGCTTCAGCCCGACGCCGCGCCGTTCCGCCTGCTGCACGAGGTCACGGCCGACACGCTCCGCGCCGTTCACGGCGGCTCGATGTACTCGGCCTTCTACGACCTCGGCGTGGGCTGGCAGCCGCTCGCCTCGGCTGGCGAGAAGCAGGCGTGGGACAAGACCGATCCCGCCTCGGCGGGACCGCACTATGGGCTCATCCAACTCCGCCTCGGGAAGGGCCGCATCCTACTCAGCCAGCTGATCCCCGAGTACGCGTGGCTGAACGACGACGCAGCCGCCCACGACAGCGCCGGGCGGCTGCTGCTCGAAAACCTCGTGGCCTATGCGTGCCTCTCTGCCGGGTAGACGGCACGCCAAGCGATCGGGCACGCCACGCCCTTACCGGGGCATGTACGTCCCTCGGTTGGCGTAGATGTCGCTCGCGTTGAGCCACTTGCCGTGGCCGTCCGCGAACGCGATGTTCGAACCCTCGTTGTGTACTGTCGCATCCTTCTGCTGCGTCTGCGTGGCGGTGATGATCGTGCACGGGTTCCCCGAGCCCGGCAGCACGGCAGGGGCGCGCGGCCAGGCAAAGCGCCAGTCGGCGCCCATCGGGTGGCAGCTGTCGCCCAGCATCGCGCACTGGGCCGGGAACCTCACCAGGGCCATGGTGATCGGGCCGTAGTGCAGATTGGGGTTCATGCCGTACGACGGCATGAGAGGGAAGATGTGCTGGTTGTAGTTCCAGCTCGACTGCGACCGGATGTAGCTGGGGCAGACGTATAGCTGGTAGTTCTTGACGTACGGGTAGACGCCCTCCCACCAGGAGCAACCCGAACCCACCGGGCTGGGGATCACCGGCCAGGGCGGATAGTACCCGGGGTACGTCTCGTCGTAATCCTGGCAGTACATCATGATTCCGAGACCCAGCTGCTTGACGTTGCTCAGACAGCTCGTCTGCCGAGCCTTCTCGCGGGCTCGGGCAAACACAGGGAACAGGATCGCCGCCAGAATGGCGATGATCGCGATGACGACGAGCAGCTCGATCAGAGTGAATCCCTTGCGCATAGCTCACGCTCCTCTCTGCATTCTCACGGCTGTCTGGGCCGGTAGTTCGGCACGGGGGCTGGAACTCCTTCTGCCAGAAACATGCCGGGGGCAGAAAACCTGCGCCTCCAAATAGGTATCCGCGGTTCTCGTCCGAGCCGTTCTCGTGTAGGGGCGCGATCCCCATCCCAGCCGTTCCTGTGTAGGGGCGCGATTCATCGCGCCCGCCCATGTAGGGGCGCCATTCATGGCGCCCATGAACCGATACTGCCGACTCCCGTGTAGCCGTCCCCCGTCTCTCCCCCGTCGTTCCCCCGCCTCACCCCCCGATGTTCAGGTAGTACCGGATGCTGATCGTGGGGTCGATGAAGTAGTTGATGACGATGCGCCAGAGGATGCCGCCGATGAAGATGTGCGCGAAGACCAGGCCCAGGAACGCGGGCACCACCTTGCGATAGAGCGGCAGGCCGCCGTACCTCAGCGTGATCCGCTGGGCCGCCCAGGCGAAGAAGAAGGCGAACCAGTACGGCGTGTAGTCGCCGTACAGCGTCCCGAGGATGAAGCCGACCGGATGGAAGGGGATGCTCGTGAACCGCGCCCGCAGGAACGTGAGCAGCAGCGCGAACGCGAACCCGATTCCGTAGGCGCTCACGACCGGTGTCTCCGGCCCGCGCGGGTAGTTCAGCGCGCGGTCGAGCAGCTGGTACTGCCCCCGCGACCAGCTCAGCGCCCACGCCTGACCCGCGCGGCCCGTCTTCTCACCGATCAGCCCCTGACCGTAACGGTAGCCCACGTCCAGGTGGTACCACCATACGAGCGCCATCCCCACGACGCACGCAATCAGCATCAGCGTGACCATCGACCGCCGCCGCACGCGCCCGAAGTCCGCCAGCCGCATCCCGTCGATCTGGTACTGCGCCGCGCTGTGGGCGAAGATGGTCCGCCCGATGTAGAATAGACCGTAGAAGAGCGTCGTGCCGGTCGGCCCGGCCAGATTGCGGATCGCCCTGGTCCCCAGCAGATGCACCGGCGTCTGCTGGTCGAAGCCGTACGGGTGGTTCCACACCACCGGCGGCCCGATCTCCGCGCGGATGCGCGCTGCAATGAGCACGTACATGTACAGGGTCGCGAAGTAGATGACCAGCAGCGTCAGGTTCTGCCCCGCGTGCAGCATCATGCCGATCATCAGCGCCGTGCTGGCCAGCAAGCCGAACACAAGCACGCGCGGCGGGAAGGCCTCCTCGCGATCGAGCGGCGACGGCTGCCCGCGCACCGAGCGCCAGATGACCGCCAGCTGTCCGCGGGCCACCCAGATCATGTACCCCGCGAACGCGATGCACGCCCCCCCGCTCAGTTCCATGTAATACGGGAAGCCCGCTTGCCGATAGCCCGCCGATAGCCCGATGACCTTCACGACCTTGATGAACAGGTAGAAGAACCATCCCGAGAACAGCGCCTCCCCCGACGCCAGGAACGACAGCCCCCACACCTCCAGCCCGAAACTGACGTACAGCGGTCGCACGTACCGCCAGAAGCCCTCGGTCATCCCCTTATCGATCGGGTGGACCCATTCGACGTGCGGCAGGGCGGGCACGAAGGCGTGCGCGATGTTCATCAGGTTGAACGCCGTGCCGATGGCGAAGCCGATCCACATGATCGGGTTGCGGAAGAACCCGCGCGTCAGACCCTCGCGGCCCTCCGCGCCCGTGATCTCCAGCGGCAGGAACAGCAGGGGGAAGGTCAGGCGTTCGTTCTCCACCCACTGCCGTCGCATCAGCGCCGCCAGGCACATCACCGCGAACATCAGCGTGAGGTTGAACCCCGACCACCAGGCGAGCGGCCGCCACCAAACGGCCCACGGCACGCGGCCCGTCGGCGCGCCCTCGAACCACTGCGTGATGACCGTCTCGTCCTGCGGCGCGTAGTACGCGGGGTAGTGCGCGAACAGCTCCTTGAAGCGGTTCACCTGATCCCCGTAGTAGGCCGGGAACATGGTGTAGTGTAGGATGTAACCGCCGCGGTCCATCGAGAGCGAGATCGACACCGCCGCGTAGATCAGCAGCAGCTCCCCTCGCGAGAACGGTCGCAGGAACGCGGGCAGCCGCTGGCCTCTTGCGACCCAGTGGAGCACCAGGTTCAGGCCCTGGAGCAGCAGGAGGAAGAGCAGCGCGGGCACCGGCGGGACAACGTACGGCACCCAGCAGATCCGGATGAAGCCCGTGCGCGTGATCCCGGCGTAGGTGGCGAAGATGAGGAGAACCGCGACGATGATCGACCTCGCGCCGAGACCGACCAGCCCACCCTCCGGCGGGGCCGCAATCGCCTTCTCAGTCGGTTCCGGCGTGGTGCTCACTGGGGAAGCAGCTCACTTGCGCAGAGCGGCGTCGAACTCCGCCGTACCGTCCCCGTCCGGCCGCTCCTTTTCGCGTAGCGGCCCCTTGCAGTAGATGCCCAGCCGCAGCCGCTCCTGGTGCCGGACGAGGCACCGCTCGACCAGCCGCACGGGATCGTCATCGTAGAGAATCTCCGCCCCCGTCTCCTTGCGGATCATCGCGTGGATCTCGTCCAGGCGGTCCGCGATGCCCTGCGTCCCCTGCAGCGCTCCGATGAGCTTGCACTCATCGTACGCGATCGCGAACTCGCCCAGCGTACCGCTCCGCCCCCCGACCACCATCACGATGTCGCAGCTTCTCACCGCCGCCACCTCGCGCCCCATCAGCCCGCTGCCGGTGAAGATGAGGATGTCGTACTCCTCCCAGGGCGAAGCGTAGTAGTCGATATGCTCGTACAGGCACATCGCCGGCGAGACGCCGACCACGAGCCCCCCAACCTCCCGCGCGCCCAGCACGGCCTCCTGCGGCAAGCCCGGACACGCACCCGTGATGGTGACACAGTCCTTCTCGGCGATGGCGCGCCCCAGCGCGCGGCACTTCTCGAGCACCTCCGGCGGCCAGTCCCCTCCCGCCGACCCCATGACGCCGATCGTGATCTTCCGGCTCGCAAACATGGTCCTCTCCCCGTGCGGACGACTGCGTGTCGTCTACCGTTCCCTGCACCCGGGCCGATAGCCTCCTCCGACCCTTGACACCGCCCCACCGCTTCGGCATACTGCGCGTGCTCGGGGCCCGCAGTGCGCGGCCGCAACACGCCGCGGCACGGTGTCGTTGTAGGGGCGGACCCATGTGTCCGCCCCTCTGCGGTCGTGGGCGGACACATGGGTCCGCCCCTACGACGACGCGCGCCACCGATCTCACGAGCCGGAGCACGCAGGAAGGACGTCCGTCACGCCATGGCTGAGCCGCTGAGAGTCCGTTTCGCTCCTTCGCCGACGGGCAGCCTGCATGTCGGCCACGCGCACACCGCGCTGTTCAACTGGCTGTTCGCCCGCCATCACGGGGGCACGTTCATCCTGCGCATCGAGGACACCGACGAAGTTCGCTCAACCGAGGAGTCGATCCGCGCGATCTACGACGGCCTGCGCTGGCTGGGCCTCGATTGGGATGAGGGACCCGATGTCGGCGGCCCCCACGCACCGTACATCCAGTCCCAGCGCCTCGACCTCTATGAGGAGCAGTACCGTCGGTTGCTGGAGTCCGGCCGCGCCTACGACTGCTACTGCTCGCCTGAGGAGCTGGAGGAGCGCCGCGAGATCATGCGCGCGCGCGGCCTGCCGCCGCGCTACGACAACCGCTGCCGCAGCCTTACCGACGAGCAGCGCGCGGCCTTCGAAGCCGAGGGACGCAAGCCCGCCATCCGCTTCCGGATGAAGGACCACGGCAACACGGTCATCCACGACCTCCTCCGGGGCGACGTGCCGTATGACAACTCACTCATCGGCGACATCATCATCCGCAAGACCTCGGGCTTCCCGACGTACCACTTCTCCGTCGTCGTGGACGATCACCTCATGGAGGTAACGCACGTCGTCCGCGGCGAGGACCACATCAGCAACACGGTGCCCCATCTGCAGCTCATCGAGGCGCTCGGCTTCGAGCCCCCCAAGCACGCGCACCTGGGCCTGCTGATGGGCCTCGACCGCACGAAGCTCTCCAGCCGCCACGGCGCGACTGACCTCGCCGCGTACCGCGAGATGGGCTTCCTGCCGCAGGCGATGGTGAACTTCCTCGCGCTGCTGGGCTGGTCCACCGGCACGGAGGACGAGATCGTCTCCCTCCGGGAGATCGTCGCGGGGTTCGACCTGGACCGCGTCAGCAGGGCGCCGAGCGTCTTCGACTTCGGCAAGTGCGAGTTCATCAACGGTCAGCACATCCGCACCGCGCCAATCGACCAGCTCATCGACATCGCGCACCCGATCCTCGCGAAGGCGGGCCTCCTCGAGACCGACCTCTCACCCGCGCGCCGTGAGTGGCTGGGCAAGGTCATCGACCTCATGCGTGACCGGATGCGCACCGTCGCCGTACTAACCAGTTGGGCGCGCTACTTCTTCACGGACGACTACGAGTACGAGGAACGCGCCCGCGACAAGTGGCTGCGCAGACCCGAGACACCGGGCACGCTCGACGCCCTCGCCAACGACCTGGCCGCGCTCGAATCATGGACCGCCGAGAGCACCGAGGCGGGCGTCCGTGCCGTTGCCGAGAGCCTCGGCATCGGCGGCGGCAAGGCGATCCACCCCTGCCGCGCGGCCGTGACGGGAACGACGGTCGGCCCGAGCCTGTTCCACCTCCTGGAGCTGCTGCCGCAGGAAACGGTCGCCTCCCGCCTCCGCCGCACCGCCGAGCTCTGCCGCTCCGGCGCCCTCGCCGAGCCCGGCCCGGTCGCCGAACCGTAGCCGCCCGTCGTTGTAGGGGCGGACCCACGTGTCCGCCCCCTTCCCTGCGAAAGGACCAGAGCATGTCTGTCATCAAGGTTGAGAGACTCAAGGACCTCACTCCCGAGCGCCGCCGCGACATCGTCGAGCGCTCGATGGAGGACATCGCGGGGATCTTCGCCGACGTTCGCGATACGGTCCTCGCGATCCGCGACCGCGGCGACGAGGTCAGCGTCAAGCACTATGCCAAGCTCAAGCCGGGCATCACCTCGGCGGACATCAAGGCCACGCCGGAGGAGTACGAGGAGGCCTTCCGGCTCGTCGATCCGCAGGTCGTCGATCACCTCAAGCTCGCCGCCGACAACATCCGCAAGTTCCACGCCGCGCAGCTCGATCGCGAGATGTGGTCCATCGAAGTGCTGCCCGGCGTCCTCGCCGGTCAGATGGTGCGCGCCCTCGATTCGGTCGGCTGCTATGTGCCGGGTCGCGAGGCGACGTATCCGTCCAGCGTGCTCATGACGATCCTCCCTGCGAAGGTCGCGGGCGTGAAGAACGTGGTGGCCTGCACACCGCCCGGCGATGGGATGAAGGCGAACCCGGCCACGCTCGTCGCCGCCAGCATCGCCGAGTGCGACGCGGTCTTCAAGATCGGCGGCCCGTGGGCGATCGGGAGCATGGCCTACGGCACCGAGGTCGTGCCCAAAGTGGACAAGATCGTCGGCCCGGGCAACAAGTACGTCACCGCGGCGAAGATGGCGGTCTTCGGGATCGTGGACATCGACTCCCCCGCCGGTCCGAGCGAGATTCTCATCCTCGCCGACGGGACCGCGAACCCGAACTGGCTGGCCATCGACTTCCTCTCGCAGGTCGAGCACGACAAGGACGCGGCGGCCGTCCTGGTGACACCCGACGAGCGCCTCGCTCAGGCCGTCGCCGACCGCATCAATGAGGAGCTGCAGACCCTCCCGCGCACCGACTACATCCTCCCGGCCTTGGAGAACAACTCCGCGATCCTCGTGACCGACACCATGGACGAGGCCCTCGACTTCACGAACGAGTACGCCACCGAGCACCTGGAGATCGTCACCCAGGAGCCGATGTCGATGCTCCCGAAGATCCGCCACGCGGGCTCGATCTTCCTCGGTCCCTACGCGCCGGTCCCGGTGGGCGACTACGCCTCCGGTACGAACCACGTCCTGCCGACCGGCAAGTGCGCGCGCATGTTCAACGGGCTTTCTACTGACGACTTCGTGAAGCGCCCCACGTTCCAGTTGGTATCGCAGGAGGGCCTGCAGCGCCTCGCGCCGACCGTCATGTCGCTCGCGGCCACCGAAGGCCTGCCGCTCCACGGCGAGACCGTGAGGCGCCGCGTCGAGGGAGGGTAGCGCGGGTGTCGGACGCGCGCGTGTGGGACTTCGACACATACCCCTGGGTGGACGACGACTACGACGGCCGGATGCGCCGCATCGAGCGTCTCTGCTACGACGAGACGCTCGACGCGCTCCCCTCACTCGCCGAGGTGTTGCCTGGCGCCCTCGTGCTGGACATCGGCACCGGCACCGGCAACTCGGCCCTGCCCTTCCTCGAACGCGGCTGCCGCGTGGTCGGCGTGGACCCCTCCATCCGCATGCTGAGTCAGGCCCGGGCGAAGATGGCCGCCTGGCCGGGCCGCTTCACTGTCCTCCTCGTGCCCGATCCCTTCCTGAACCTCCCGTTTGCCCCCGCGACCTTCGACGCAATCACCTCCGCGTATGCGATCCACCACCTCGACGACGCGGCGAAGGCCCAGGCCGCTCGCGAGGTGCATCGCGTGCTCAAGCCCGGCGGCGTCTTGGCCGTCGCTGACACGATGTTCCGCGACGAGGCCCACAAGGCCGAGGCCCTGCGCGCCCACGCCGACATGGAGGACGAGTACCAGCCCCTGTTGACCACGTTCCCCTCCCTCTTCGAGCAGGCCGGCTTCCTCGTCCGACTCCATCAGATCGGCGAACTCGTCTGGGTCCTCACTGGCCGTCGCTGAACAGGAATCCGCGATCCTCGTCCGATCGGTTCCCGTGTAGGGGCGCGATTCATCGCGCCCGCCCATGTAGGGGCGCCATTCATGGCGCCCACGAGCCGAGATCCCGGATTCCCATACAGGACATGCGCCGTCGCCTCTCGCTGTCACCCTTCGTGTGTTTCGTGTATTTCGTGGTTCCATCGCCGTTCCCTGACGGGAAGGCCTCCGGCCGCACGCGGCGAAGCTGCCCTCAGGTGGTCTCTCTGCCACCCGAGGAGGGTCCCTCATGCTCCGGCACACGGTCTACCTCAGCCTTCTCTCCCTCTGCCTTGGTTCCGCGACCGCGGCGCCCTTGCTCACGAACGGCGACTTCGCGCTGGCGTCAGCGGAGGGCTGGACGATACCCGCAGCCCTCGCCGACATGGCGAAGGTCGTCGATGACGACGGCCACAGCGGCAACTCCAGCCTCCGGTTCACCATCGTAGCCGGCACGAAGGTGGAGGTCGTCACGCAGCGGGTCGCGTGCCAACCCAACTCGGAGTACGTCCTGTCCGCGTGGCTGAAGAGCCCTGACCTGCTGCCCTCGGTGCAGGTCGCCGGCGACGGCGACCGGCTTGCGCGGCTGGACCTGACCGACCACGAGCGCTGGCAGCCCCTCAGTGCGCGCTTCAACAGCGGGCGGCTCACCGAGCTGACGGTCAGCCTCTTCGCCCACGCCTCGGAGGGCGCGATGCCCGCCGGCACCGCGTGGGTCGATGACGTGCAGATCACCCCGGCCGCCGAGTACAAGCCCGAGGGCGGTCCGGTCGCGGGAGGTTACGCGGGTCCGCCGCCCGGTCCGAACCTCGCGCTCGGCAAGTCCTACACGCTGGCGCCCGCGCCGAACTACGGCTACTGCACCGAGCCCGGCGACGCGACGCAGCTCACCGACGGCGAGTACAGCGTCGGCTACTTCTGGACGCAGCCCTCGACGGTCGGTTGGTCGAACGCGGCGTACGCCGACATCACCATCGACCTGGGCGATGTCTGGCCGATCAAGGGCTGCTCGTACAACACCGCTGCTGGCGTCGCGGGCGTCGCCTGGCCCGCTCTCCTTCAGATTCTGGTGAGCGATGACGGCCAGACGTGGTACTCCGGCGGCGACCTCATCGCGCATTCCGCGAAGTTCGGCCTCCCGCCCGAGGGCGTGTATGCCACGCACCGCTACGTCGCGGACGACCTCAAGCTCCACGGCCGCTACTTGCGTCTGATGGTCGCCGGCTCGGGTCCTTACACCTTCGTGGACGAGATCGAAGTCTACCAGGGACCCCCGGAGCTTCTCGCTGCGGACATGGGGGAGCCGCTTGCCGGCGCGCCCACCGAGTTGCTCATCTCCCAGCGCGTGGTCGCCGCCGTGCGTGCGCGGCTCCTCAAGGACATCGAGGCCCTGAGAACCGAGGCCGGCGCCGACGGCGTCTCCGCCGAGACGAAGGCCTGGGCGCTCAAGGAGGCCGACCGCCTCACCGCCGCCGCGATGGCCACGCCCTCCGAGATGTTCACCCCCGAGTGGCGCGCCATCCACCCGCTCACACCAACGCATGCAGAGATCTATAAGGCGCGGGCGCGCATCGCGCGGGAACGCGGGGCGCCCTCCTTCGCGGTCTGGCAGAGCGGCCGCTGGGACCTGCTGCAGCCGATGGACCTGCCCGAGGGGCGGCCCGCAAAGTCGCAGATCACCATCCACGCCCTCGGCGGCGAGTACCGCGCCGAGACGCTGAACCTCACCAACATGAGCAGCGAGGACCTGACCGTCGGAGTCCGGGTCGGTGACTTGCCCGGTGGGGCGCATCCCGGCTACCTCGCCGTTCACCAGGTCGAGTGGATCGAGACGCAAACGGGCATCCCCGTCGCCGATGCACTGCCGCTAGCCGAGCAGACGGCAACCGGCTGGCGCGTCACCGTTCCCTCCGGCATGACGCGCCAGGTGTGGTTGACCTTCCACGCTACCGACCTCGCGCCGGGCACGCACGCCGGGACGCTGGTCATCCAGCCGGAGGGTCTCGATGCCAAGGCCACTCCCGTGCCCCTGCAGTTGCGCGTCTACCCTCTGCGTCTGCCCGAGCGGCTCTCCTGCAGCCTCGGCATGTGGGACTACTCCTGCTCGCTTATCTACGACCTGACCGCCGACAACGTGGACGCAGCCATCGCGAACATGAAGTCGCACTTCCTGAACACGCCCTGGAACGACGCGGGCTGCGTGCCCTGGCCGCAGAGCTTCGACGCGGATGGGAAGTTGGTGGGCGAGCTGAACTGGGACCGCTTCGATGGCTGGATCGCCGACTGGGCCGATGCGACGAACTACGCCGTGTTCCTCGCGGTGAGCAGTTCGGTCGGGGGCGTGCCGATGAATGACCCGCGCTTCCCCACCGCCGTCGGCGAGTGGATGCACGCGTGGGCCAGGCACCTCGCAGAGCTTGGCGTGGAGCCGAGCCGGCTCATGCTGCTCCTGGTGGACGAGCCCAGCACTCAGGAGCCGGCGGACATCATCACCGCCTGGGCGAACGCGATCAACGCCGCCGAGCCGGACATCGTCGTCTGGGAGGACCCGGTCCACGCGCAGCCGGACAAGCTGACCGACATCCGCATGTTCGAGGCCAGCGATGTGCTCTGCCCGAACCTGGGCATCTTCGCCAGCGGCACCGATGCCCACCGGCAGTTCTACGAGAACCTCCGGCAGCAGGGGAAGACGCTCTGGTTCTATCAGTGCAGCGGGCCGGTCAAGACCTACGACCCATACTACTACCACCGCCTGCAGCACTGGTATGCCTTCAAGTACGGTGCGGTCGGCAGCGGTTTCTGGGCCTATGGCGACGCGGCGGGCACCGGCAACGCGTGGAATGAGCTTCGGGCCTCTCGCGCCTCGTATACTCCCGTCTACCTCGACCAGACGAGCGTGACCGATGGCAAGCACTTCGAGGCCGTCCGCGAAGGCCTGGAGGACTACGAACTCCTCAAGATGCTGCGGGACCATGCCGACCGCCTGGCCGCCGAGGGCAAGCAAGCCCGCACCGACGAGGCCCGCAAGCTGCTGCAGACCGTGATCGACGACGTGTGCGGCGCAGGCTACGATCCCGGGAAAGTCGCGTGGACTGTGGACAAGGACCGCACCCGCGCCGACGCCGCGCGCGTGAAGATCCTGGAGGAGCTGATCCGCTGAGTGGGGGTCCGCGGTTCGCGTCCTAGCCGTTCCCGTGTAGGGGCGTGATTCATCACGCCCACCATGTAGGGGCGCGATTCATCGCGCCCGAGGCTCGCTCTCGCGGATTCCCATCTACCGCGCCGACTCGACGACCCACACGGGCTTCCAGATGCCGCCCGCGTAGGCGCTGTCGTGGACGCGCACGACGATGTGCGTCGCCTCGTCAGGCCGGTACTTGCCCGTAACCTCGACGGCCACGGGCTTGTCCCAGAGCACGCCGGGCTCGCCGGTACTCTCGCCGACCTTCTCGCCGTCCAGCCAGACGGTGCAAAGCTCATCCACCGCCTCGAAGAGCAGCCACATCCTCCCGCCCGACCCGGCGGGCAGCTTCGCATCGAGGGCATACCAGCCGAAGCCCTCGTAGCCGGGGTAGCCTTGCCCTTCCCAGGCCTGGTGGATCGAGATGGGCTTCCACGAGGCATCGACCCTGCCCGGTAGCTGCCACTGCTCGCGCTCGCCGACGGCCTCGGGGTCGGTGCGGAACTGCCACTGCTCGGGAAGCTGCAGCAGCCGCTTGCCGGCGAGCGCCTCCAGGGGAGGCGTGTAGCCGACGTACAGCGCATACCGGGCATCCATCGGTATGGCGATGTCGTGCCGCGTCGCCTCCTCCAGGATTCGCGCGTTGAGCTCGATCAGCGCGACCTGCTGCTCCGTGGACTTGTCCTCCACCGCCTGCAGTTGGTAGAGCCGGGTGATGTCCACGGCGAACTGCTGGTCTGCCACGCGCGCGCGAGTGAGATCGTCGGGGGCCAGGCGATAGGCCCGGCGCAGCAAGCGTTCGGCGTTCGCCAGCACCTCCGGCGTGAAGCGCTCCAGCCCCCGGAAGCTCACGTGATCCTGCGGGCTCTCGGCGACCGCCTGCTCCATGAGGGCGGAATACTCCAGCATCGGCTCGGCGGCCGGTCCGTACATGCGCTCGCAGAAGTCCTGCACGAATGCATCGACATCCGTGTTCAGGTCCCACAGCAGGCGGGCGCGCAGGCTCAGGAACAGGGCCGAGGTGTTGAAGTGCGCGTCCCACTCATCGGTGATGTTCCGCACGCCCCGCCGGTGCACGGTCCGCAGGAAGTCGCCTTCGGAGTGGTAGAACGCCTGGGGCACACCCCAGTGGGGGTACTGCAGATACCCATAGAGCGTGATGTTGCGCGTCCAGCGCTGCCAGTCGCGCAGCCGCCGCA
>Ga0194125_10004034_pt1 | contig 23221 bp, 17 predicted proteins | sample TA2KigC250mmetaG_FD_148626 | JGI IMG/M metagenome (GOLD analysis project Ga0194125, IMG submission 148626) | Freshwater microbial communities from Lake Tanganyika, Tanzania - TA2015034 Kigoma Deep Cast 250m | ecosystem: Environmental > Aquatic > Freshwater > Lake | place: Tanzania: Lake... | reverse complement strand
TCGGACTCCGTGGCGTTCCTGAGAGAAGATCGTTTGTGGCACAAACAATCTACTCCAGTTCCGCCTGGAGTCCAATTCGCTAGTCTGAATACTTGCCAGTCTTTTCTACTTCAGGGAAATCAGTGTGTCAATAGGATTCAAGCCCGATTTGACTTGTGATTACCCATAACTCCAAAGTGTCATTGCGAGGAGCGTTTTTTTTGCGACGAAGCAATCCCCGAGTTGCAAGGAGATTGCTTCGCGGAGTTTACACTGAGCGAAGCGAACGTGCTCGCAATGACACTTGTGGGTAATCACCAGGATTTGACTTGTACGCGCGGCGTGGTAGAATCGAGATTGGAGATTAGAGATTCGAGATTGGGTCTCTGCCCCCTGACTTTTGACCTCTGATCTCTATCCTCAGGGAGGAGGAATCCAACGATGCAAGTGATCGCACACGGTCGCGGCGAATTGATCCAGCCGCCCGATCTGGAAGCGTTCCGCGAATGGAACCGCGCGCAAAAATCGCGCCAACTCGTGGACAAGGTGATGAGCGACGCGGAGGCGGTGAGTCGTTTCGTCACCGACGGCTGTTACATCGGCACGGAATTGTACGGCACGGTGCGCTGTCCGATGTCGCTCACGCGCGAAGTGATTCGCCAGCGGAAAAAAGATTTGCGCGTCTGCGGGCAAGGCGTCCTCGAACTCGATCTCTGGATCGGCGCGGGGCTGGTGAAAAAGATCGATCTCACCTACGTCGGATTCGAAGTCTTCGGCACGTCGTCCGCATTTCGCCGCGCGGTCGAGTCCGGGCAAATCGAAACGTGCGTCGAGTGGTCGAACGGCGCGATCACGTGGCGGATGAAAGCCGCGGCGATGGGTGTGCCATTCATCGCGACGCGCGCGATGCTCGGCTCCGACACATTCGAATACAGCGCGGCAAAGATCGTAACCGATCCGTTCACCGGAATGCAAGTGTGCCTGCTTCCCGCGCTCATCCTCGATGTCGCGTTGATCCACGTTCACCGCGCCGATAAATTCGGCAACGCGCAAATTGACGGCATCACCGGCTTTGCATTCGAAATGGCGCGCGCGAGCAAGCGCGTGATCCTCAGCGCGGAAGAAATCATCTCCACCGAAGAAATTCGCAAATCCCCCGACCGCACGATCATCCCGTACTATCTCGTGGATGCGGTCGTGCCCGCGCCGTTCGGTTCGCATCCCGGCGAAATGGCGTATGTCTACGAGCGCGACGACGCCGTCTATCGCGAATGGATCGACGCGAGCCAAACCGCCGAGGGCGCGCAAGCGTATCTGGACAAGTACGTTTACAACGTGCCGGACCAGCGCGCGTATCTCGATCTGATTGGTGAGACGCGCTTGGCGGAGTTGGTGACGCGGCGCGAGAAACGCGAATAAGTGTCATTGCGAGCCGCGTAGCGGCGAAGCCGCCGTAGGCGTCCGAGCAACTTGGGGATTGCTTCGTCGCAAACAACGCTCCTCGCAATGACAATGGAGATGCTAATGCCCAACCAATCCTACTCTAAATCCGAGCTAATGATCTGCGTCGCGGCGCGGTTGTTTCAGGATGGGACGACCGCGTTCATCGGCACCGGAATTCCGATGCTAGCGGCGATGCTGGCGATCAAGACGCGCGCGCCCGGCGTCGTCCCAATTTTCGAATTCGGCGGCACGGGTGCGATCTTCGAGAAACTGCCGAATATGGTCGGCGGCGCGCGCACGTTTCACAAAGCGATTGCCGCGTCCGGCATTTGCGACATTATGGAGACGGCGCAGCGCGGGTTCATTGATTACGGTTTCATCGGCGGCGCGCAGATCGATCCGTACGGCAACTTGAACAGCACGACGATTGGCGCGCACGATCATCCGCGCGCGCGTTTGCCCGGCAGCGGCGGCGGCAATGACGTGGGAAGTTTGTGCTGGAAGACGGTCGCGATTATGCAACACGACACGCGGCGATTCGTGCCGCAAGTGGATTTCATCACGACGCCGGGTTATCTGACCGGCGTCGGCGCGCGCGAACGCGCGGGCTTGCCGCGCGATAGCGGACCCGTGAACGTCGTCTCGACGCTCGCGCTGATGGATTTCGATCCGGCGACGCGGCGGATGCGTTTGCTCGCGACACATCCGGGCGTGACGGTTGACGATGTGATCGCGAACACAGGATTTGAATTGCTAATCGCGGAAACTGTCGGCGTGAACGATCCGCCGAGCGGGGAGGAGTTGCGCTTGTTGCGGGAGGAGATTGATCCGGAGCGGCTGTATATTTAGCAGTCAACAGTAGACAGTAGACAGACAAAGGTGATCCGCGAATAGTTCGTCGTGTCATTGCGAGCCGAAGCGGCGAAGCAATCCCCAACTTCCAACTTGGAGATTGCTTCGTCGCGAAAAACGCTCCTCGCAATGACAATTCGAGATTATTTCATCGCGCGATTAATTACGCGCAGCGCGGTCTCAATGTCCTCGCGCGCGATCCCGCAATGCGTCACCGCGCGAATTCTGCGCTCGCCGTTCACGCCGATCAGTACGCCATCGCGCGCGGCGCGTTCCGCGAGTTGCCGCGCGGTCAGCGCGCCGGTCAGATCGAAAAAGACGATGTTCGTTTTCATCCGCGCGGGATCGAGCGCGATGCCCGGAATCGCGGCGAGACCTTCCGCGAGTCGCCGCGCGTTCGCGTGATCGTCCGCGAGCCGCTCCACCATCGTTTCCAGCGCGACGATGCCCGCCGCCGCGATGATCCCCGCTTGCCTCATTCCCCCGCCGACCATCTTGCGTTGACGTCGCGCCTCCGCGATAAACTCGCGCGTTCCGCACAAGAGCGAGCCGACTGGCGCGCTCAAGCCCTTGGATAGACAAAACGAAATCGAATCGGTGTACTGCGTGAACTCAGACGCCGGTACGCCGAGCGCGACCGCCGCGTTGAAAATGCGCGCGCCGTCGGTGTGAACGCGCAGATTGCGCGCGTGCGCGAGATCGGACACCGCTTTGTGATATTCGGGTGTCAGCGGCGAGCCGTTGCACGCATTGTGCGTGTTCTCCAGCGCGATCAGTTTCGTGGGGGGCCAATGCACATTGTCGCCGCGAATCGCGTTGGTGATGTCGCCGAGCGCGAGCGTGCCGTCCGGCTGATTCGGGATCGTGCGCGGAATGATTCCGCCCAATGCCGCCATCCCGCCGACTTCGTTGATGAACGAGTGCGCCTTGTCGCCGACGATGATTTCGTCGCCGCGCGCGCAATGCGTCAGCAGCGCGACCAGGTTCGCCATCGTCCCGCTCGCGACAAAAAGCGCGGCGTCTTTTTTTATTCGCGACGCCGCGATTTCTTCCAAGCGATTGACGGTGGGGTCTTCGCCCATCACGTCGTCGCCGACTTGCGCGTTTGCCATCGCCGCGCGCATTTGTGGCGTGGGCAAAGTTACAGTATCGCTGCGGAGGTCAATCGTGTTCAATGGGAAAACTCCTTGTTTCGTGATGCGTGGTGCGTATTGCAATTCGTTTATTCGTTTCAAAATTCGTTGACACCACTTTCGATCAACTCCACCACCGCGCGCGCCAGACACGCGACGATGAACGCGGTGAACGAGAGTCTTTCGCTCGTGCGCGCTTGGTGCGCGCAAAAACTGACGCGCGTGCGTCACGTCCACCTCCAGCAAACCGTGAACGATATGCCGCCGCGCGCCAATTGCCAAACTGTCCGCCACCACTTGCCGCCGCGCCGAAAAGGGTTGGACGGTGAAGGAATCCTGGTTCACAACGCTAATGGCTCGTGCGCCTCTCTCCATTCGTGTTTCGCGCGGCTTGACGCTCCAGTTCTTGCGCGCGCTGTTGAGTCGCGGCGTGCCGGCGCGCGTTCTGGATCGCGATGGCGATTTGGTCGGCAATCGTCGTGAGAATCGAAATGGCGTCCGGCGGAAAGGCGTCTGGCTCCTTGCTTTGCACATCCAGCACGCCGATGACCGCATCGCCAATTTTCAACGGCAAGGCGGCTTCTGAGCGCGTGGCAGGCAAAGCGGGATGCGCGAGGTACGCGTCATCGGCGGCGACATCTTGCGCCACGCGCGCTTGCCCGGTTTGCGCGACGAATCCGATCATTCCTTCTTTGCCGACCCGGAGTTTCATCACGCCTTCGAGTTCGTGACTCACGGTCTCGCTGCTCGACGCGGTCAAGACCGCCCACTCGCCCGATTCCTCCGTGAGGAAAACTCCGGCATGGTAATAGCCAAAGCGTTCGCGAATCAAATCGGCGACGCGCGGGAGAATTCGTTCGGGGTCGAGAATCGAAGTGACCGTGCGGGCGACCTGAGCGGCGATTTGCAGGCGCGTGGCTTGCAGGCGCGCCCGTTCTTCGGCGCGCTTGCGTTCCGTCAACTCTTGCTGAACGGCGGCGAACAAGCGCGCGTTTTCGACCGAGACCGCCGCTTGCGCCGCGAAGGTAGAGAGCAATTCCAAATGTCTTCGATTGTAGACCTCTGGCTTTTCGTAATCCTGAACGGTGATCACGCCAATCACTTTGTCGCCCACCAGCATTGGGACGGCGAGCAGGCACTCGGCGGGTTGTCCCTTGGCAACATAGCCCAGCCGCGCGATCTGCGCCTCGACGTCGCGGGGCAATAGCAAGGGCGCCTTGCTCGTGATGATGTATTCGGTCAAGCCATCGCTAAAAGTGCGCGACGCGACGTTGCGGCGCGTGCCGTCAATCGTGTAAATGGGAAAACTAATCTGCCGATTCGCTTCGTCGTACAACGCGATGTAGAAATTGCGGTTGTCCAGCACCTGCCCGATCGTCGTGAAGATCAATTCGAGAATCTCGGTCGGTTGCGCGAGTCTGCTGAGCGCTTGCCCGATCTGGTTGAGCGCGGCGAGTTCCTGATTGCTTTGCCGCGTTTCCTGCTCGGCGCGCTTGCGTTCCGCCAACTCTTGCTGAACGGCGGCGAACAAGCGCGTATTGCGCACCGCGCTCGCGGCTTGCCCCGCAAAGAGCGACAAGAGGCGCACGTCCGCATCGTCGAATTGACGCGTCGAGTCATTCATTTCGCTGACCGCCAAGACGCCGACCAACTCGCCGCCGGAAAGCATCGGCACTTCGACGACCGCTCGAATCGGCATACCGTCGAACTGGGTGGAACGATGAAGCCAGACGCGATAATCCGCCACAATCAGCGGTTCGCGCGTTTGCGCGACGCGCCCCGCCATCCCCTCCCCCAGCCGCAAACGCGTGCCGACGGGGAGCGCGGTATCCGTTGACAGCATCACTTCCAGATCGCCTCGCGCGGCATCGTAGAGATAGATCGAACCGCCGGGGGCGGCGAGTAGCGTCGCGGCGCGTTCGACAATCGAGCGGAGCAGCGTGGGCAAGTTTTGTTGCGTCGCCAGATCGCGCGTCGTTTCGTACAACGCGGCGAATTCGTTCGCGCGGCGCTGGAGCGCTGCCTCCGCGCGTTTGCGTTCGGTAATATCCTGCGCGACGCCGGTCTGACCGATCACGCGATCGTCTTGGAGCACCAGATTGGCGAGAAAACTAAACCACTTGACGTTGCCGGCGGTATCAACGATTCGAAATTCGCGAAAGGAAGATGACTGGCGCGTCTTCACTTGTTGGAGGTACGCTTCCGAGGTCTGCTGGCGATCCGCCGGATAAATAAAGTGCAAGTACGGTTTCCCGATGAGGTCGGCGGCGTCCGCGTAGCCCACCGCTTTTGCCGTGGCATCGTTGGCATAGGTAAAGTGCCCTTGCGCGTCCACACTCACCAACAATGCCTGCGTCCCCTCGGTGATGGTGCGTAAGCGTTGTTCGCTTTCGCGCAGCAAATCCTGTTCGTGCGCCAGTTGCGCCGTCCGCGCCTGAACGAGTTTTTCGAGTTCGTCACGCGATTGCCGCAACACCAGTTCGGCGCGCTTTTGTTCGGTGACATCCCACAGGATCCCTTGAATCCCGGTGCGGCTACCCTCGGCATCGCGGGTGAGCGTTTTGACGATCTGGACGAAAATCTGCTCGCCGCTCAAGATGTTCTGCTCTTCGACCGTCTCGAAGATCGCGCCGTCCGCGCGAACCCGCCGGTCATCGGCGCGATATTGTTCGGCGCGCGCGCGGGGGTAAAGATCGAAATCGGTCTTGCCCAGAATCTCTTCGCGCGCTTTGCCCAACTCGTCACAGAACCGTTGATTGACGAACGTGTACCGCCCTTCCAGATCCTTGCGAAAGATGCTCGTCGGCAAATTTTCGACGAGCGTCTCGTACACTTTTTCGGAATCGAATAGCCGCTGTTGGGCGCGCTCCAGTTCCGCCGCGCGATGATCCAGGGTCGTGCGCAACGCGATCAGTTGGCGGTTGGTTTCCAGCTGCGCGCGCTCGACCAGATTCACGCGCGCCAGCGTATCGCGCAGATTGCGCGTCATCAGGAACAACAAGAACGCCAGCGCGAGCAGGATCGCCGTTTGGGTCATCCACGCCGGCGCGGGTGGGATCGCCAGAACCGGCAACTGCACGAGCGGGTTGCTTTCATTCTGGGCGATCGCGATGACGCCCAGGATGCTCAACGCGGTGAAGAGCAGTCCCGCGCGCGTTCCCAGCAACACACCCGCCGTGAGAATGACGATGCCATACCCGGCTATGCCGGGGCTATGGGTGCCTCCAAACAACGCGGCGACGGTCGTAACGATTACCCAGAGCGTCGCGCAAAGTAATCCACTGGCAAAGCGAAGTTTGCCCCGATGGATCAAGAACAAGACCACCGCACGGATCACTGTCCCCAGCACGACCGATTGCAAGGCGAGCGCCGACGCGCTGGCAGTAAACAGCGCCCTGACGCCAAATACGATGAAGGTCGCTAGAATCGCCAGCGAGATCGTATTGAGCAAACTGGCAAGGCGAGCTTGCTCTTCGTCTTGAAAAATCGGCGGAGTGAGAAATGCGACAAGTCGCTTTAACATATCGGCTGATCCCTTCGCCCATTCACGCGGGCGGTTGGACACCGCAATAACAACTGCTCGAAATTCGACATTTGTGATCGCGTTCCGTACTCAATTTCTTCAGCCATTATACCACAAATCACATCGGTTTTCACAATTCCATTTTCTTCTGCTTGCCGGATTCTTTGACGCGCGCGGCTTGCTTGAACGTGCCGCGCACAATCGGCAGTTTCGGGTCCGCGCCGTTGAGCAGTTCTTCAATCGTCAGAATTTGGAGACGCGGAAAATCGCGCTGGACGAGCGCGCTGTGATAAAACCCGGCGGCGATTGCTTCTTTCTCCATTTCGCGCGTCGCCGGTTCGAGCGTGATGAAAATGCCCGCCGCCGCGTCTTCGCGCTCGACCGCGCCGCGCAGATCGCGCACGTCGCCGGATTTGGTATGCCCGCTTTTCACTTGAACGAGCGCGCGCTTGGGTTTGGCGCGCGGATCGTCAATAAAGGTGATGACGCCGTCAATGCCGCGATCCGCGCCTTTCTTACCCCCGCCCCGGCTCTCCGCCGTTGTCGCAGGGGAGGGGGAGCCGAGGGGACGCGCTTGGACGAGCGACAACGCCCACCATTGGAATTGGTAACGATTGTCGCGCGCGAGTTGGCGCGCGCTTCCCAGGTCTTGCGGCTCGCCGATGACGCGATAATCCTTCCCAGGTTTCAGATCGAACATATCTTTGAGCCGATTTTTCTGGAGCGCGATGGAGAGGTGCGTGATGTCAATGCCGATCCATTTGCGTTTTAGTTTTTGCGCGGCGGCGACGGCGGTGCCGCATCCGCAAAATGGATCCAGCACGATGTCACCTTCGTTGCTGCTGGCGGCAATGATGCGTTCGAGGAGCGCGAGCGGTTTTTGCGTTGGGTAGGGAAGCTTCTCACCCTGCTGAGCCGACAACGGAGGAATATCTGTGATTACCGATTTGATCGGTGTTCCCTTTTGTTCATCCAAATAACGTTTCAGATACGGGCGCCCACTTTTGCTCCACTCAATTCTACTGTCAGCATCCAACGCTTCGAGTTTTCCGCGCACAACACGCCATCCCCATTCGGGCTTGAACCCTTTGTACTCGTATGATAAATTCGGGCGAGGTCCCATTGAAGCTGTTCGGATAATATGATCAAGCCGGTACACACCTCGTTCATCTTTGCGCGTGTAAAATTCATTGATGTACTTCGGATCGTAATCCAGAAATACATCATTCCAAGCAACTTTATTTGATTTGCCGTAATAGAAGACTGTATCGTGGACTGCACCCCATTTGCGGGAATCATTGTGACTACTCGTCCGTTGCCAAATAATCTCATTCACGAAATTCTCGCCACCAAAAACTGTGTCGAGTACGATCTTGAGATAATGACTCGCGGTCGGATCGCAGTGCAAATATAAACTGCCGGTCGGTTTCAGAACGCGGTGGAGTTCCACGAGCCGCGCCGCCATCATCACGAGGTACGCCATCATCTGGTTCGCGCCGATGAATTGCCGCAGCGCGCCAATCATCGCGCTGACGCGTTCCGGCGCGCGCTCCACCAATTCGGCGTACGTCCGCTCCGCGCTCTCGCCCCAGTGCCACGTGTCGTCAAACGCTTCGATCTGCGCGTCCGCTTCCGCGCCGCGCTCGTCTTTGAACAGCACGTTGTACGAGCGATTCGAGTTGAACGGCGGGTCGAGATAGATCAGGTCCACGCTCTCGTCCGCGAGATACTCGCGCAGAATCGCCAAATTGTCGCCGTAATAAAGTGTGTTGGTGGTAATCGGTTTGGGCATTGTCGCGCTCCTGTGAGACCTTCCAGGTCTTGGAGACCTGGAAGGTCTATCAACTCACTTCCACACCGCGTTGATCGCCGCGATCCAATCCGCAATCGCCGCGCGCAAATTCGTTTTCTGTTCGATGTGGATGAACCTGCCGGTGTACGCCGACGCGCCAATCGAACAAACTTGCTCGGCGGGGACATTGTTCAGCAAGCGACCGCCGACATTCGTGCCGCCGATCAGATTGCACGCGGGCGAATCGCCGGGGACGGTGATAACCCACTTTTGATCGCGCGCCGCGATCTTCGCGCGCAAATCCAGAATCTGGTCGCCGGGTTTCGGTGGCGCGGAAAAACCATACGTCAGAAACGCGTCCACGCCCGGACAACTCGACGTGCCCATTCCGTGAAATTGGATCGCCGTCCACTCTTTGCCGTTCGCGTTGTAATAATCGGACAACGCTTGCGTCGCGATGAAAAACAAACTCGTGTCGTTGTGCGCCGCGTCCGCTTCGCCTTCGCCACTCGTGGGTTGGCAGGTCGAGCGCGCGGGATTCGCGTCGCGATGACTGCCCGCCAAAAGAAAACTGCGCGCGTTCACGCCCTTGAACACCGCCATCGCTTGCGTTTCCGTCGCGATGTCGTAAATCGGATGCGGCGCTTGGATGCTCAACTCGCGCGTCGGTTGATTGTTGACGATGAACGTGCCCCACGCGCGATCGATTCGATTGTCCTTGTTTTCGTCGCGCGTTTCCATCAGCACGCAATAACTCGCGTTGTTCTGCTTGTCCGTAAACGTGCCAACCGTGTACGCGATTTTCAAATTGTCCGGCAGAACGATGTCGTCGCATTTGCCCGCGAGCATTTGCGCGGTCACCATCTTCCACGCGTCTTGCACTTGCTTGATCGGCACAACGTAACCGGAAGTATCGCGGCGCGGCATTTTCGCGGCGATGCACGCGCCGAGTTCTTCGAGCGTGTTCGATGCCGCGCAATTTGCGACCTCTCCCCCAGCCCCTCCCCTCGTAGGGGAGGGGAGCAGGGGTGGAGTTGGCGTCGCGGGCACGCGCGTCGCGGTGGGCGCGGGAATCGTCGCGGTTGGCGGCACAGGCGTCGGACTTGGAATCGCTGTCGCGGTTGGCGGCACGGGCGTCGCGGTGACCTCTCCCCTTTGCCCCTCTCCTGATAGGAGAGGGGTTGGGGGTGAGGTCGGCGCGCACGCGACGATTACAATCAACATTACAACCGAAAACACCATTGTTCTTTTCATCGCGCTCTCCTTTGCCTTTGATTTTGACTTTTGCCTTTTGCCTTTTTACTTTTTACTTCAATAATTCCGCACCACCGCGCGATACACCGCCGGTTGACGACTCTGCATCGTTTGCAATTCCTCGCGATATTTTTTCACGTCGTCCAGATCGATCTTGGCGATGGCGTATGCCTCCTTCGGACGATCATTGTCGTCGCGTCCGACGCTGGCGACTTGTTCGCCGCGCGGCGCGATCACCGCGCTCGCGCCGCCGAAGGAGTACGTGTACTCGTCGCCGATCCGATTCGCGCCCGCGACGAACATCGCGTTTTCGAGCGCGCGCGCGCGCAAGTACGTCTGCCATTCCTCGATGGACTGCGCTTCCCAATTCGCCGGAGCGACGATCAGTTCCGCGCCGTCGAGCGCGAGCGAACGCGCGGCTTCGGGAAATGCAATATCCCAGCCCAGCATCAAACCAATCCGTCCAAAAGTCGTTTCGAAAACGGGGAAGCGAAACCCGCCGCGAAAGATCGGACGCTCTTCCGGTTTCAAATGGACTTTGTGATATTGTCCCATCAGCGCGCCATCGGGTCCCAGCAAGATCGCCGCGTCGTACATCACGCTTTCGACTTTGTGCTTGACGACCATCCCGAACGCGAGATGCGCTTCGTGACGCGCAGCGCGCGCGCCGAGCGTTTCGATCGTATAGCCCGGCGCTTGCTCCGCGAGTTCGGTGAACTTGACGCCGCACTCGTAACCGGTCGTCGCAAGTTCCGGAAAAACGATCAGGTTCACTTTTTGCCCCGCGCAAATATGGTCAATGATGTCGCCCATTCGATCCAGATTTTTTTGCGGCTCGTTCAAGCGCGGATGAAACTGCGCGAGCGCGATGTAGACTTGTCGCATCCCAACCTCCAATCCCTAATCTCCAATCCCTAATCCCCATTCTATCACACATAGCACGAATGTTCAAACCCGCGCCAGGGTTTTGTCATTGTCATTGCGAGGACGATTTTTGTCCGAAGCAATCCCCAAGCCGCTCGGGGATTGCTTCGTCGCAACCGCTTCGCGCTCCTCGCAATGACACACGCACGCAACTTTGACAAAGCCCTAAACCCGCGCCGGTCAACCTTCTTTGACATTCGTTCTGACCTGTGGTACATTCTGAATCGTGAGGACTCGCCAAGAGTCTACTGGCTTGCGTAGAATCTGCAGCGCAAGAATATTCGAGATGAAAACAAATCAGTGGTGGTCCCTCCGCGCGAAGATCGTCCTGCCCTATATTTTGTTCGCTTTGCTGTTGGCAATCGGCGCGGCGTACGTCGGAACGCGCGTCGTCTTCGATTCGATCGAAGAACGCTACGTGAATCAATTGATCGAAGCGGGCAAACTTGCGTCCGAATGGAAGGTGCGCGAAGAAAATCGTCTGCTGGCGACGCAACGCGTTCTCGCCTACGCCGAGGGAATTCCCGAAGCGATTCACGCGAGCGACGCGGAACGCTTGCGCGAACTGATTTACCCCGTCGCCGTCAACAACGGCGAAGAAGTGATTCACGTGCTCGACCGGCAAGGCGCCACTTTGCTTTCGCTGTACCGACGCGCGCAAGGAAACCTCGAAGAGTACGAATTTCAACGCGGCGACGATTCGTTCAAACAACTGCCGTTCGTTCAGCGCGTCTTGCAAGGCGCGACCGATTCGGCGGGGGACAAGCACGCCGGAATCGCGCGCGGCAAGCGCGGCGATTACGTATACGTCGCCGGAGCGATCTTCGATGCGCGCGGAAAAAGCGTGGGCGTTGGGCTGGTGGGCAAATCGCTCGGCACACTCGCGCGGCAAATGCGCGAAACGACGCTCGCCCAAGTGACGCTATACGATCACGCGGGACAACCCCTCGCGTCCACCTTGCCCCAGCCCCATTCCTTGAACGACCCTGCCGCGCGGACTGCGGCGCTCGCACCCGGTCAAAGTTACACACACGATTGGATAGCGTCCGACATCGCGTATCGCGAAATCGTCGGCGCGTGGCAGCTTCGGCACGGCGACGCGCTGGGTTTCGTCGGCGTCGCGTTCGCCAAAAATTTTCTCGTGCGCATCAGCCAAAATACCTGGCTTCAGGTTTTGCTCTCCGTGCTTGCCGCGCTCTTGCTCGTTGTGGCAATCGGCTTTGTCATTTCAGGGCACATCGCGCACCCGATCGTGCAACTAGAGCAAGCTGCGTCGCGCGTCGCCAACGGCAATCTGAAAATTCGCGTCGAGCCGACCGGCAACGACGAAGTCACGCGGCTGGTCCAGCAATTCAATCAGATGGTCTCCCACCTCGATCAATCGAAAAGCGATTTGATCGCGGCGTACGACGCGACCCTGGAGGGCTGGGTGCGCGCGCTCGATCTGCGCGACAAGGAAATCACCGGACATTCCCAGCGCGTCACCGATTTGACGCTCCGGATCGCGCGCGCGCTGAATGTCCCAGCCGCCGCGCTGGAACATATTCGCCGCGGCGCGCTGCTGCACGACATCGGCAAGATGGCGATCCCGGACTCGATTTTGCACAAACCGACTTCGCTGATCGAAGACGAATGGATCATTATGCGCCAGCATCCGGCGTACGCGGTCGAGATGCTGCAAAACATTCCGTTCTTGAGACCCGCGATCGAAATTCCAGGCAATCATCACGAACATTGGGACGGCACCGGTTATCCGCGCGGGTTGGAGGGCGAAGAGATTCCGTTGGCGGCGCGCATCTTTGCCGTCGCAGACGTGTGGGACTCGTTGCTCTCGGATCGGCCGTACCGCAAAGCGATCCCGGTCGAGCAGGCGCGCAAGATCATCGCCGATGATTCCGGCGCGTATTTCGATCCGCGCGTCGTCGAAATCTTTTTCAAGATTGTGGATGCAGAACGCGCGCCAACGGAGATCCGATGACGCGAGCCGATCCGGCGCGTCCGCGCGCCTACCGCTTGCTGATCCTTGGCATCGCGGGGGTGGGCCTCGTGTGTCTCCTTTCGATCCTCTCCGCCGAGTGGCGCGCGGCGCAACGCCGCACCGAGATACTGCCGGTGTCGCTTAGTTCCAAGCGCACCGCCAATTACCACGCCGATCCGACGATCATTCGGATTCCCGCCGTGCGGCTTGAGTTGATTGCCGACGCGATTCGCGATCAAGAACCGGACGCCGATGCGGCGGCGCGCTTTGCGACCGTGCAAGCCAATCTGTTGACGCCGGTGGCGTGGCTCGTCTCGCCAACGCCTACGCGCACGCCAACACCCACGCGGACTCGTACTCCCGCGCCATCGCCCACTCCAACGGCTACACCCGATCCGTGGATTTCGTTGGGCGTCGCGCGCGTGGGATGCAATTATCAAGTCACTTTTCCGCCGGTGAATGCAAGCCGGTTCAAGTTTCAAATGATCTCCGGCGGCGGACCGAATAACCACATTTCGTTTTATTGTTGCGGCTCGAGCGGCGCGGCGTTCTGGGTCAATGGCGCGTGGGCGCCGGTCACCAACCTATCCGGCGTCTTGAATGTGGGCGAGTGGCGCGAAACCGGCGATTTTGGCAGCGCGCTCGTCAGCCGCGCGCGTTTTGACGTGGGTTGCAATGACAAGGAACAAATGCAAGCGCAAATATTCTATTTGCCCGCGGCGACTCTTGCTCCGCACATCCCAACCCTGACGCTCACTCCAACTCTCCCATCACGCTGAGGACTGGTGAATCAAACATTGACGAATCTTTTCCCGCGCACCGCGCGCATCAACGCGCGCAATCATCTCGCAATCGCCGGGTGCGACGTAGTTGATCTCGCGCGCGAATTTGGCACGCCGCTCTACATTTTCGACGACGCGCATCTGCGCGCGCGCGCGGCGGAAATCCGCGACGCGTTCCAGTCGCGCTGGCAAAATTCGCTCGTGTTGTACGCAACCAAGGCGTACTACTCGCCGTACATCGCGCGCGTCTTCAAGGACGCGGGGCTCGGCATTGACGTCACGTCGGAAGGGGAACTGGAAATCGCGCGGCGCGTCGGCTTGACACCGGACAAAATTTATTTGCACGGTAACAACAAAACGCCCGCTGAAATCCACGCCGCGCTCGCGCAAGGCGTGACGCACATCGTCGTAGACAATCTCGACGAGATCGAATTGCTCGCGCGGCTCGCAGATGAGTTGCGCGTGACACCGCGCGTCTTGCTGCGCCTCGCGCCCGCGATCGATCCGCACACGCATCGCTATCTCGCCACCGGCATCGCCGAATCGAAATTCGGCTTGCCGATGCAAACAGGGATTGCGATGGAGGCAGCGCGACGCCTCGCGCATTACGCCTCACGCATCACGCTCGTCGGACTGCACGCGCACATCGGCTCGCAGATTTTCGATCTCGCGCCGTACCGCGACACCATCGCCGCGCTCACCGATTTTGCCGCTGAGTTGAAAAGCGCAATTGGCTTTGAATTGCAGGAACTCGATCTCGGCGGCGGCTGGGGCGTGCCGTACGTCGAAGAACAAAACGCGCTGGCGGTGGAGGACATGGCGGAAACCATTGTTTCAAGTTTCAAGTTTCAAATCCCAAGTTCAAAGTTCAAAGTTCAAGGTTCAAACCTCGAACCTCGAACCTCGAACCTTGAACCCGAAACCTCGAACCTTAAACTCGTTTTCGAGCCGGGACGCGCGCTCATCGCGTCAAGCGCGGTTGCCGTGTACACCGTCGGCGCGATCAAAGAGATTCGCGACGTACGAACTTATATCGCGGTGGACGGCGGAATGGGGGACAACATTCGTCCCGCGCTGTACGGCGCGCAGTACACCGCGCGCGTCGCGAACAAGATGAACGACGCGCCAACCATGCGCGCTGCGATTGCCGGACGATATTGCGAGCAAGGAGATATTCTCATCAATGAGGTCGCGTTGCCGCGCGTGTCTGCCGGCGATCTGATCGCGATTCCAACCGCAGGCGCGTACCAAATTCCGATGGCAAGCAATTACAATTTGATTCCGCGTCCGGCGGTGATCGCGGCGCGCGACGGCAACGCGCGCGTCATCCGCCGCCGCGAAACGGTGGAGGATATGCTGAGGTGCGACGTTGATGAATAGTGCTGACCAGGAGAGTGGGAGACAAGGAGACAAGGAGAATCTCCCACTCTCCCGTGCCCCCGCGCTCCCCCTCGTATTTTTGTTAGTCGCGCTTGCCGCGTGCGCGCCCGTCCGCATTCCGACTTCTGACGAAACGCCAACGCGCGCGGTGACGATCACACCCACGTCGCTCGCGCCAAGTTCTGCGCCGACGATCACGCGCGCGCCTACGCCCGCCGGGACGCCCTTGCCCACGCCAACACCAGGCGATACGCCCGTCGGCGGTACGCTCACCGTCGGCGTCGTCGGCGCGGCAACCGCCGATGTCAACGCGTTGCCGCTGATCGTGCAGAGCGCGCTGTACGATTCGCTGTTGCGGATCGATCCGGCGGATGGATCGCTCAAGCCCGCGCTCGCGGAAACATACCAAGTTGCGGACGATGCCAGGACGATTACATTTCGCTTGCGCTCCGGCGTTCGCTTTCACAACGGCGACGCGTTGACTGCCGACGATGTGGTCGCGACGCTGACCGCGTTCAGCGCGTCCACGTTTCGCGGTACGCCCCTGACCGATTTCGGCACATTCACGCGCGCGATCGCGCTCGATCCGCAAACGGCGCAACTCGCGTTCAGCGACGCGTATTGCCCCGCGCTGACAAGCATCGGCACGTTGAAGATTTTGCCGCGCGCGGTGGCGACGAGCGCGAATTTTCCGCGCGTGACGAACGCGCAACTGATCGGCACGGGCGCGTTCAAACTCACCGCGCGTACCGACGAACAATTCACACTCGAACGCCACGCCGATTATTTTCGCGGCGCGCCCGCGCTCGATGGGTTGAGCGTGCGCGTCTATGCCGATGCCGCCGCGGCGCGCGCCGCGTTCGCGTCCCGCCAAATCGATCTGATGCCTGCCGCGCCCGGCGAATACGCCGCGATCAAAAAATTCGCGGACGCGAAGATCATCGCGACGGACGCGCCGGAGTTCATCGCGCTGATGTTCAACTTGGACACGCCGGCGCTCAACGATCCGCGCGTGCGTCAGGCATTGACGTACGCGCTCGACCGCCAAGTTTTGCTGGACGACCTCGCCGGGCAAGCGCGTCCGCTCGACACGAGCGCGCTGCCGGAGTTCTGGGCGTATCCCAAAAACCTGCCGGGTTATTCATTCGAGCCAACCCGCGCCAAACAATTTCTGGCGGAGGCTGGCTGGCGCGCGGGCAGTGACGGGCTGCTGCGACAAAACAACCGGACACTCCGCCTCGAATTGTGGACGGAAGCGGACGATCCGTTACTGGAGCCGCTCGCGTTTCGCTTGCGCGAAATGTATGCCGCGCTAGGAGTACCAATCGAATTGGAATTGAACGATCGCGCCGGCTGGATCACACGCGCGTTCGAGCATCGGTTCGATCTGTTGTTGCTCTCGCGCAAAATGCCGCTCGACCCGGATCAACGCGCGTATTGGCAGGCGGATCAAAACACCAAAGGCATTGGGTTCAACTTTGGATCGTATGCCAGTGCGCGCGTGGATGGCGCGCTCAAAGAAGCGGTGCGCGCGCCCGGTTGCGACGCGCGCGCGCGCGCGGCATCGTCCGGCGAAGTCCATCGCGCGCTGATTCCGGACGCGCCGGTCGTTTTTCTCTTTGCGCCCAAAAAGTATTTGGTCGCGCGCGAGCGCGTGTTCGCGGAGCGACTCGCGCCCAGTCCGTTCGCCGGAGATTTCTGGAATCTGAATGCGTGGGGAGTCAGATAGTCACCGCGTCGCGCGTTTTGCCCACGCGACGCGTTGACTCGGCATCACGGCTGGTGCAAAGTCTATTGACTTGCCAACCAACCTAACCCCCAGCCCCTTCCCTGCGAGGGAAGGGGAGCAACTTTCCCCCTTTCCTCGTAGGAAAGGGGACAGGGGGATAGGTCGGACGCGACTTTGCACCAGCCGTACTCGGCGTCCGAGGTTTGATTGACTTGAATTCCTCATCGTGCTATACTTGGGGCTGTCAACAGAACTTGGCGCACAAACAATCGGGAGGCTAAAAATGCAAACGCCAAAATTTTCGCGAGTGTTGTTCGGATGGATCGTGTTGATCGGACTGGGGATCTCGATCGTCGGATGCGGTTCACTGCCGTCGCCGTTCACGCAACCAACGCGCGTGGTGCAGCCCGCCGCGCCGACGCCGGTGCCGACACCTGCGGCGACAGAAACTCCAGCCCCGCCGCCGACGCCGGTGATGCCGCCAACGCCGGTCGTTGCGCCGCCGACCATTCCGCCGACGCTCACGCCAGCGCCGACCCAGGCGCCCTTGCCCAATTTGTCCGGACTCAAGTTAGCGACGAAAGATTTACCGGGCGGATTTGTGGATGCCACCGCCGACAATCTCAAACGAATGAACCTGACCGAAGACGCGATGAACGCCGCGTTCCGCGCCATCGGCGCGCAAGCGCGCGTCCAGAATTTTGCCGCGCTGCAACATTTGCAGCGCGCCCAGGTCGTCGCGAATTTCTTGATCGTTCCGCTCTCTGCCGCCGAAAAAACCGCGCTGACCGCGCAGTTGGCAAGTTCGGACAGCGCGTTGAAAGCGTGGGGGAGCGCGCTGGTGGGTGAAGCCGGGCTGAAGAACGCCAAGCCGCTTGCGGGCGCGGACAAGTTCGGCGATAAATCGGTGGGGTTTACCACCACTTCGCCGATGCTGGGTGCCAACATTCGCGCGGACGCGGTGATGATCGTGCGCGGCAGCGTCGTCCAAGTCGTGCTGTCATTTCATCCCGATAGCGTGCCGCCTGCGATCAGCAGTGTCGATCTCGCTAAATTGTTGGACACGCGGTTGGCAAACGCGTTGGCGGGAAAGTAAAATCCAAAAACAAACTCGCACAGGTCTCAACCCTGTGCGAGTTTTTGTTCCAACGCTTCACGCGTTATTTCGATCAGCTCGACGTCGAACACCTCCGCGAATCGCGCCGCCACACGCGCGCGCACCGCGCGCATTTCGATCGGCGCGTTCAGCGCGCGTGCGATCGAAGTAACTGATTTGTCGCGGATGCCGCACGGCACGATCAGATCGAAATGCGCGAGATTCGGATCGACGTTGAGCGCAAAGCCGTGATACGTGATCCCCTGCTCGATCCGCGCGCCGATTTGCGCGATCTTCGCGTCGCCCACCCATACGCCGATGAGTTTTTCGACGCGCGCACCGCGAATGCCAAAATCATCGAGCGCGCAGATCAGCGTTTCCTCCATCGAACGGACGAACCAACCGACATCCAATCGAAAATCGCGCAGATCGAGAATCGGATAGCCGATGAGTTGACCGGGGCCGTGATACGTCACGTCACCGCCGCGCTCGACGCGGAAAACGTCAATGCCGATTTGTTGCAGCGCGGCGCGCGACGCGAGAATGTTTGCATCGCGCGCGTTGCGCCCGAGCGTAAAGACCGGCGGATGTTCGAGCAGCAGCAACACATCGTTCAGCGCGCCGCGCTGACGCGCCTCCACGATCCGATGTTGCAGCGCGAGCGCGTCGGCGTAGGGAACAAGATCGAGGTTGACGAGCCAAACAGAGCGCATTTTCGATTTTCGATTGCCGATTTTTGATTTCACTTTGCTTGCCGCGTAGAATCGAAAATCAAAAATCGAAAATCGGCAATTACAATTTCCGCAACTCCGCCAACAACTCGCCATTGTCCGGCATCACGCCGCCTTCGTACACTTTGACCCAGCGAATGATCCCTTGCTTGTCCACGACGAAAATCGCGCGGTCGGGTCTGCCCAGTTTTTCGTTGAAGACGCCGTACTGTTGCGCGACGGCGCCGTGGGGCCAAAAATCGGCGACGAGCGGATACGAAATTCCGCCGAGCGCTTTGCCCCACGCTTGCTTGGAAAAAATCGGATCGCAACTGATAGCCAGAACCTGGCTATGCGTTCCTTCGAATTCAGCGCGCTGCGCGTCGTACGAAGGAATCTGCTTGTCTCAGGTCGCGGTGAACGCGAACGGATGAAACGCCAGCACGATGTTGTGCGCGCCGCGATAGTCGCTCAGTTTGACATCGAGTCGTTGCACATCCGGTTTGGTGATGACGCCGGGCAACGCAAAATCCGGCGCCTGATCTCCGGTTTTTAACGGGACTGCCATTCGATCCTCCATTTACAATGCGACCGCCGACGGACGACCGCCGACCGTCGCGAATCTTCATTTGTTTGTGTGCGTGATTGTAACAACAATGCAAGTGATTGTCAACCGCGAATTGTCAAAGTACCTAGTTTTGAGTATAATGGGGCTGCAAGAACAGCCAGCTCAGCGAAGAGGAGGTTTGATGACATCACAGGCGACCCCTGTCCCCATCAGCACGACGCGACCGCGCGGCTTGTCCGGGCGGCGCTTGCGGCGCATCCAGGAAATCGGTTTGGGTTATCTGCTCCTCGCGCCGGCGTTGACGATTCTGATCGTCTTTGATTTCTTCCCCATCTTTTTCGGCGCGTTCATCAGCACGTGCGATTGGAAGCCCGCCGCCGCGATTGGCGCGGAGACTCTGCTAGATCGTTGGCTGGGTCCGTGCGTCAAGTTCGTCGGATTCGAGCATTACCTGCGCGCGTTCAACGATCCGCAAATGTGGCAGTCGCTCATCGTCACGGCGACGTACGCGCTCATTTCCTTGCCGATCCAATTGGGTCTGTCGTTATTCTTCGCGTATTTGTTGTTCCAGAACGTGCGCGGCAAAGAAATGTTCCGCGTCGTTTTCTTCTTGCCCTACATCACCTCGTCGGTTGCTTCCGCCGCCGTCTGGAGTTTCCTGTACAATCCGGACAAGGGGCTGATCAACAACTTTCTGGTTCACCTCGGCGTGATGGATCCGGAAAAAGTGTGGAAGTGGCTGGGCGAGCCGACCGGCATTTTCGCGTTGATGGCGCGCAACGCGGGCGTCGCTTTGCCGGAGTGGCTTGGCGGACCCAGTCTCGCGCTGCTCGCCGTGATCTTTTATACGACCTGGGTCTTCCTGGGTTATGATATGACGCTGTTCCTCGCCGGGCTAGGCAATATCCCCGGCGAACTGTACGATGCGGCAAAGGTAGACGGCGCGAGCGGCTGGAAACTTTTCCGCCACATCACCTTTCCGCTCCTTTCCCCCACGACGTTTTTCATTTTGATCATCACCGTCATCGGCATCTTCAAAGCGTTCAATCACATTTACGTGATGACGCAAGGCGGTCCCGGCGACGCAACGACGACGACGAGCATCTACATCTTCCAACAACTGTATCAGTACAATCGCTATGGCTATAGCGCGGCGTTGTCGTTCATTTTGTTCATCGCCATTCTCGGCTTGACCATCGCGCAAAATCGCATCGCGGGTAGCCGGGTGGTCTACGATTAGGAGCGAATCAAGATGGCTAGCGAACCAAACACTTGGCTGAGCGCGCCTCAGCGCACGCACACGCACCCTAGCTGGACACGCGTGCTGATCTACGCGGTTTTGATCGTGGGCGCGCTGGCATCTGCCCTGCCGTTTTTGTATATGATAATGACGTCGTTCAAAAGCTACGGCGACATCATCAACAACAATTTCTGGCCCTGGCCCCCCTTTGGCAACGAAACATTGCAAATGCAGAATTACCCAGACGCGATCGAGAATGTCGGCTTTGACAAGGCGTGGCAAGTGCCGCTCGTCGTGCGTTATTTCGCGAACAGCATCATCGTCACGGTAGCCAGCGTCGTCGGCATCCTCCTCACCTCGATCTTCGCCGCGTACGCGCTGGCGCGGATGGAACTGCCGGGTAAGAATTTCATCTTCATCCTGATTCTCGCGACGTTGATGATTCCGCCCGATTTGACACTCGTGCCCAAAGTCGTGATGATGTTCAACTTTGGCTGGTACAACGCGTATCCCGCGCTCGTCGTGCCATTTCTCGCCAGCGTCTTTAGCATCTTTCTGCTGCGTCAATTCTTTATGCAGATTCCCAAAGACTTGTTCGACGCGGCGCTGATTGACGGCGCGGGACATTTGCGTTATCTCTTCACGATCGTTTTGCCGCTTTCCAAGCCCGCCGTCGTGACGACCGCGCTGTTGAATTTCATTTGGGCGTGGGACAGTTTCAAGTGGCCCCTGCTCGTCACGCGCGATAGCAATATGCGCGTCGTCGCCGTCGGCTTGCAGCAATTTATGGCGAGTGAAGGCGGCACCAAAGTCCAGTTGCTGATGGCATTCGCGACGATGGTCGTCGTACCGGTGCTCGTGTTCTATTTCATCACGCAAAAATATTTCAAGGAGGGGGTGATCACCACCGGCATCAAAGGGTAAACATTTGCAAGCCACCGAACGAGCGGCTGTGCTCCGATGTCATTTCGAGACGCGTTTCCCTCGACTACGCTCGGGACAAGTTTCGCGCCGAGAAATCGCGTCATTGCAAAACGAGATTTCTCACTCCGTTCGAAATGACAGGCGCCCGGTCGCGAAAAACAACTCAACTTCTGGAGGAGAAGTTCAAATGAAAAAACTATTCCTGCTCATCGCGCTCGTCATCGTCGTGACCGCGCTTGCCGCGTGCGCCGCGCCAACGCCGGAACCGACGAAAGCGCCACCGCCGCCCGCGCCGACCACCGCGCCCGCCGCACCCAAACCCACGGACGCGCCCAAACCCGCCGAGCCGACCAAGCCCGCGCCCACCGTCGCGCCGACCGCCGTCAAGATCAACAACCCACCCAAGACCGCCGCGGAAGTGGACGCGATCGATCTAACCGGCAAGAAAGTGAGCGTCACGTACTGGCACAATCGTCCGCAAAAAGATCAAGATATGCTCCAGAGCATGCTTGATGAATTCAACAAGACGAATCCGTACGGCATCACCGCCAAAGCCGAAATCGGCGGCGCGTCGTACAACGACGTGTACAACAAGATCAACGCCGCGATCCAAGCCGGTGCGCCGCCGGATATTTCCGTCGCGTACCAGAATCAAGCCGCATTCTATCGCGCGCAAGGCGCGGTGATTGATCTGAACCCGTTCGTCAAAAGCGCCAAGTACGGCTTGAGCGAAGCGGACCTCAAAGATTATTTCCAGACCTTCCTCGCCAGCGATGCCAACCCACAGTTCAAAGGCGAAGTCCTCGGATTTCCCACACAACGTTCGATGGAAGTGATGTACGTCAATATGGACTGGCTCAAGAAATTGGGCTATGACAAAGTCCCGACCGATTGGAAGACCTGGGAAGAAGCCGCCTGCAAGGCATCCGACCCTGCCAGCAAGAAATACGGCTGGGCTTTCCGGCACGACGCGTCCAACTTTGCTTCGCAAGTCTTTTCGCGCGGCGGACGCATCCTCGCGGAAGACGGCTCCGCCTATGCCTTCAACAGTCAAGCCGGGATTGACACGATCACGATGATCCAACGAATGTTCGCGAACAAATGCGCGGTCGAAATCCCGACCAGTGAACGCTACGGCGAACAGAACCGTTTCGCCGCCGGTGAGATCCTCTTCGTCTTCGCTTCGTCCTCCGGCTTGCCCTTTTATCAAGAAGCCGTGAGCAAGGGCGCCAAGTTCAACTGGGATATCGCGATGCATCCGAATACCGGCAAACCCGCCATCAATCTCTACGGCGCGAGCGTCTCGGTCTACAAGACGACGCCGGAAAAAGAACTCGCCGCGTGGCTCGTCATCAAGTTCTTGGGTCAAAAAGAACAAACGACACGCTGGGCGATTGCGACGGGTTACCTCCCGGTCCGCAATAGCGCCAAAGCCGACGTGATCGCCGCGTTCAAAAAAGATCCCGCCTGGGGTCCCGTCGCCGATTCGTACGCCAAGATGTTCGATTGGGCGCAGTACGCGATGGTCGAGTCGCCGGTCGCCGGGTACGATCCCGTCCGCACCTTGATTGACAAGGACGTGATGAGTAAAGTCATCAACGATCCCAAAGCGGATGTCAAAGCGATTCTCGACGCGGCCGTCAAACAAGCCAATCAAATTCTCAAAGAGAACGCACCCAAGTAGAACGATTTCGGGGCGACCCAACGGTCGCCCCGATTTTATTTGAACGCGTCGCGAATTTCCTGAACGATCTGCCGCGCGTCACTTGTCGGCGCAAAACATTTTTGGTTCTCCTCAGATTAGTGGGGGAGAAGGCATGCCCAATCCCCCGTGTTCTACCAGAACTTGAAGGCGGAAATGTTCAAAGATTTGATACCCACACGCACGACGGATGATCGCCCGGATCGCACGGT
>Ga0194125_10004033_pt1 | contig 23226 bp, 29 predicted proteins | sample TA2KigC250mmetaG_FD_148626 | JGI IMG/M metagenome (GOLD analysis project Ga0194125, IMG submission 148626) | Freshwater microbial communities from Lake Tanganyika, Tanzania - TA2015034 Kigoma Deep Cast 250m | ecosystem: Environmental > Aquatic > Freshwater > Lake | place: Tanzania: Lake... | reverse complement strand
AAAAAGACTTGGAGAACTAGAGAAAATAGCTTTGGGCTTTCAGGGAGTGGAAAAAGCCTGGGCTTTGCAAGCTGGCAGGGAAATCAGAGTTTTTGTTAAGCCGGAACAAGTGGATGATTTGCAAGCGAAAACCTTAGCCAAAGACATTGCCAAACAAATACAGGAAGAATTAAGATACCCCGGAGAAATTAAAGTGACGGTTATCAGGGAAACGAGAGTGGTTGAACACGCAAAATAATTGTTAATTTCAAAAAGCGCTGAGAGGCGCTTTTTGGCTTTAGATATTTATCCTTTTTTCCAGTAAGCGATTACTTTCTGCCTTCTTTTCTCCAAAGAATCTTTGCTGGATATTCCAGGGCCATTAATGCATCCCCCATCACAGGAAAGAATATCCAATAATTTTAGGTTTATTTCCGTTGGGAAATTTTGCAGAGTTTTTTCCACCAAAGGCAGGCCCGAGATAACATCATATTCCGGATCTGTTAAATTCTTGTTCAAGCACGATGACTGGGCCAGGCCTCCTGAAACAGAATAAAGCCTGGTTTGTTTGCCTGTAATATCGAAAAAAGCTGATTTGTCTCTTTTTTGAGGGAAGATTTTTTTAATCTCAAATATCCTTTTAAGCTCCTTATAAGTCAAAACCAAAATATCAAGCTTAGGACAGTCTTCTTTGGCTTCAAGTTTTTTTGCAATACATGGCCCAATGAAAACTTTTTTGCAGTTGGGGTATCTTTTTGAGACTATTTTTGCGATTGCTGCCATCGGAGAATCAATGGACGTTAAAAAGGGAACGAGCTTTGGATATTTGTTTCTTATCAACCTGACAATGTTCGGACAGGGATTGGCTATATATTTTTTGTTCGGATGCAGTTTTAAAAGAGCTAGCAACTGCTTATTGGTTTCTGTGGCTCCCCTGGCTACTTCAGCCACGTATTTGAACCCCAATCTTTTTAGCATGCCGACAATCTCAGGATAGTCAAAATCAACTGGGAAAGAAGGAGCCAGCATAGCTGCCATTTTTGTTTTTTTGTCTAAAAGATTAAGAAACTCTTTTATTTCCGGAGTTAGATTGTCAGCCATAAAAAACCTAATTAACTTTTTGCTTTTTTAAAACGTTAAACAAAACAAAAGAAACCAAGCCCCCGGCCAAAGCTGTAAAAAACTGATTTATTCCCATTGTCTGCAAAAAAACAGCAGGAATGAGCTGAAAATCAAAATAGATATTGGCGATTGCCAGTAAAAAGATAAATTTAGCTGAAGCTGCCAAAAAGACAGAAAGGGAATACTTGGAATAAGGCAATTTTTGATATAGTTTTTTGAAAACCAGGATTAAAATAAAATTTCCCAGCCAAATAATAGGCAAAAAATAAGTCAAAAACGAAGTGAAAGGACCAAAAATGACCCCTCTTGTTAAAACTGCCAAACTGGGAAAGAGAATTAAGGGCAAAAAGAATTTTTTAGGTAAGAAAACAGCTGTCAAAAACAAGCAGGTATTGACTATTGTTCCCACTAGCCACTGCGGGCCAGCCAAAGAAAAAGGCACGATAAACGATAAGACGGAAAATCCCAAAAAAACTAAATTGGCTGTAGGCTTTGTTAAATTTATCGGGAAACTTAAAATTCCGGTTTTTGAGTTCATGTTTGTGTAGCGGGTGAAGGGAATCGAACCCTCGTACTCTGTTTGGAAAACAGATGCACTGCCATTGTGCTACACCCGCATCGGGGCATCCAGATTTGAACTGGAACTAAATCCTCCCAAAGGACTCGTGCTACCGTTACACTATGCCCCGTTCATTCCCATTTTAATGTAAGTTGGTCTTTTGGTCAATTTTCTCTTGTGGTATACTAAGATAATAATGATTGGCAAAAAAATTCTTGAACAACTTAATATTTTCAAGCAATGCCGGAAATACGGCCTACCTCTTTGGCAATGCCCTCAGTTTCTTTTCCTGGTAATGGGAATAATCATTATCTCCTCTTCCTTGCTTACTTATGCCATCGGTAGCCATTATATAGAAGACCCTTTGCTAGTCGCTTTGCTGGTAATCATTATCAGTATTATTCTGCTTATTATTGCTTCAACCATTACCCACAGCTTTGAGACTTTGGCAGAGACCAACAGGATGAAATCAGAGTTTGTCAGCATTGTTTCCCACCAGCTTCGCTCCCCGCTTTCCAACCTAAAATGGGTTATTGAGCTTTTAATGTCAGGTAAGGTCTGTCCGGTTGCAGAAAAACAAATAGAATACTTTAGAATCTTGAGGGAAAACAGTAAAAGGATGGATGAATTGGTATCTGACTTGCTGACTGTTTCCAGAATAGAGCAAGGCAGGCTGCCTTTGCAAAAAGAAAAAGCTTCCCTCAAGGAATTGGTTGAGAAAATAATAAAAGAAACCGAAATTCTGGCTAAGGCTTCCAACATTGAAATAGAATTTATTCACGAAGATAGAATACCGGAGATTATTTTTGACCCTTCGCAGGTTAAATTGGCAATTGCCAATCTTGTGGAAAACGCTGTTCGCTATGCCAAGTCAAAGGGAATCGTAAAGATAATCCTGAAAAGAGATAAGGATAAGCTTTGCCTTGAAGTAAAAGATAGCGGGGTGGGCATTCCGGAAAAAGACCAGAAATATATTTTCCAGAAGTTTTTCCGCTCAGAAAACGCAAAAAAATACCAAGCAGAGGGTTCTGGCCTTGGCTTGTATATAGCCAAATCAATCATTGAAAAATCAGGAGGGAAAATGGGATTCAGCTCAAAAGAAAACAAAGGGTCGACGTTTTGGTTAACATTACCGATAAAATAAACTTTATGAAAACAATTCTTTTTATTGAAGACGAATCCACTCTCCAAAAGACTTTGGGAGAGGTTTTGACCAAAGAAGACTACCAGGTGATTTCCGCTCTAGACGGAGAAATAGGATTAAGGACGGCAAAAGAAAAAAAACCAGATTTGATTCTGCTTGATTTGATTTTGCCGAAAATGAACGGGTTCGAAGTTTTAAAGAAAATAAAGGAAGACGGAGAAATTAAAGACATACCGATAATCGTTTTGACCAATCTTGAGTCGATGGAAGACATACAAAAGGCTTTGGAATTGGGAGCAGCCACCTATCTGGTGAAAGCTAATTACGGCTTGGAAGAATTACTGGAGAAAATAAAAAATACCATCAACGAATAATAGCCTGTTTATGAGAGTAGAGCCGCAACAATTGAAAGCTTTTCTTTTGGACGCTAAATTAATCACTGAAAAGCAGTTTGGCGAAGCCCAAAAAGAAGCTGAAAAGAACAATCAGAAAGTGCAGGATGTTTTAGTTTGCAAAGGAATTATTTCCCAGGAGGAGCTGATCAAGATGGAAGCTTATATTTTGGGCATTCCTTTTGTCGATTTGGAGAGGGAAAAAATTGAAGACGAGATTTTAAAAATTATTCCCGAGCCGATTGCCCGCTCAAACAACATAGTTGCTTTCAGAAAAAAAGGAAAAGACTTGGAAGTGGCCATGCTCGACCCCGAAGACTTGGGAACAATAGATTTTATCAAAAAAACAGCTGATTTCAGGATTCTGCCGAGATTAACCACGCCTCAAGGAATAAAAAACGTCCTTTTGCAGTACCAAAAAAGCCTGGAAGCTGAATTCGGAGATATCATTAAAAAAGAAGCAGGCGATTTAAAAACAGTTAAAGATACAACTTTAACCGAAAAAGGAGAGGCAGAAGATTTGAAAAAGGCAGCTGAGGATCTGCCAGTAATTAAAATAATCGACACTCTTTTAAAACACGCTATTTTGGGCAGGGCATCGGATATCCATATTGAACCGACAAAAAAAGAAGTAATAGTCAGATACAGGATTGACGGCATATTGAGAGATGCCATGGTTCTGCCGAAACAAGCCAGTTCCGGCATTGTCGCCAGAATAAAAGTTTTGTCTAATTTAAAGCTTGACGAGCACCGTTTGCCTCAGGACGGCCGCTTCAGAGTTGAAGCTGAAGACTACAAGTTTTCAATACGTGTTTCCATTCTGCCTGTTTTTGACGGAGAAAAAGTGGTAATGAGGCTTTTGTCTGAAACAGCCAAAGCATTCACTTTGGAACAATTGGGCTTGAGAGGAGATGCTTTAGAATTTATCCAGGATAATTTGAGAAAGCCAATCGGCATGATTCTGGTAACAGGTCCCACCGGCTCTGGCAAAACCACTACTTTGTATTCAATGATGGAGATTTTGAACAGTCCGGCAGTAAACATTTCAACGATTGAAGACCCGATCGAGTACAGGATGCCGAGAATCAATCAGACCCAGGTAAATGCCAAAATAGGCTTGACTTTTGCTTCCGGTCTCCGCTCTTTGGTCAGGCAGGACCCAGATGTAATTATGGTCGGGGAAATCAGAGATAATGAAACTGCCAGCTTGGCCATCAATGCTGCTTTGACCGGCCACTTGGTCTTATCCACTTTGCACACTTCTTCTGCTGTTGGCGCCATGCCCCGTCTTATTGATATGAAAGTTGAACCCTTTTTGATTTCTTCAACCTTGAACGTTGTTTTGGCTCAGAGACTGGTCAGGCGGCTTTGCGACGAAAAAGAAAAGTACGCTTTAAAAGATTCTGAAATTAAGAATCTTAGCAAATACTGCGATTTAGACAGAATCTTAAAAGCTTTGAAAGAAGAAAAGATAATAAAAGAAGGGCAGGGCTTGAAAGACGTTACTTTTTATAGGCCTAAGATTACAAAAGACTCTCCTGAAGGATACAAGGACAGAATTGGAATTTACGAAGCATTGCCAGTTACCGAAACTATAAAAGAATTAATAGTTAAAGAAGCTGATGCCGAGCAAATACAAAAGCAAGCTGCGCAAGAAGGCATGAGGACAATGGTTGAAGACGGCTTTATCAAAGCAGCTCAAGGCATCACTTCGATCGAAGAAGTTTTAAGAGTAGCTGTAGAATAAAAACATATGCCAATTTTTCATTATTTCGCCAAATCGTTAAAGGGAGAGGAAAAAACAGGAATAGCTCAGGCCAAAGACAAAAAAGAGCTATCTCAGATTTTAAAAGAACAAGGTTTTATTTTAATTAGAGCTGCAGAGAAAGAAGAGGCAATAAAGAAAAGCGAATCTGGCAGCTTGCTTTCTTTCGGCTCAAAAGTTTCTTTGTCTGAAAAATTAATCTTTACTAGAAACCTTCAGGTTATGGTCAGCTCTGATTTAGCTTTGCCCAAAGCTCTTGAAACTTTAGCTTTACAAACTAAAAATAAAAAGTTTAAAGAAACCATTTTGGATGTAAGCGAAGAGATTATTAAAGGAAATAATTTTTCTGACGCTTTAGCCAAACACCCTCAAATATTTTCAGGGCTTTACCAAAACATGGTGAAAGTCGGCGAGGAAGCTGGTAATCTAGATGAGGTTTTGAAAATTTTAGCCTTGCAGCTGGAAAAAGAGAATGAATTAAAGTCAAAAATAAAAAGTGCTATGATGTATCCCTCGGTCATAATCGCTGCCATGATCGGCATAGGCGTTTTAATGTTGATTATGGTTGTGCCTAGTCTGGCTAAAACCTTTGAAGAATTAGAGATTGAATTGCCGCTTACCACTCAAATTGTTGTTGGCTTGGGAACGTTTTTAGCCACCAATTGGCTTTTTGCTCTTTTAGCTGTTATCTTGTTGGTTTTTCTTTTATCTTTTACTCCGAAACTGAAACCGGGCAAGAGAATAATGGATGCGTTGTTTTTGAAAATTCCAGTTGTTTCTGCTTTGGTTATAAAAACGAATTCTGCCCAGACAATCAGAACCCTCGGATCTTTAATCGCAGCTGGCGTGCCGATTATCAGGTCTTTGAAAGTTACTTCAGACGTTTTGGGCAATATTTACTATAAAGAGGCTCTTTTGCAAGCCACAGAAAGAGTTAAAAAAGGAGAAAAGCTTTCAGACTCCTTAAAGCCGTACGACAAAATATTTCCTTTGGTTGTTATCCAGATGATTAAAGTCGGCGAAGAAACAGGTAAAACAGCGCCTATCCTTACCAAATTAGCTGACTTTTTTGAAGAAGAAATAGATTACGCTACCAAAAACATGGTTTCCGTCATTGAGCCGGTTTTGATGATTGTTATCGGGGCGGCCATCGGCTTCTTTGCCATTTCAATGATCCAGCCAATGTATTCGATGCTTGGAGCAATTTAATGAAAAATACTAATTTAAAGAATTCAAAAGCTTTTACTTTTGTTGATATTTTAATCGGCATTAGCTTGATGCTGATTATTTTTATCAGCATTTTTGGCGTTTTCCAGTTAGCTTCAAAAGTCATTGCCCTTTCTAAAAACAAAATAGCAGCCTCTTCTGTCGCTAATGAAGAAATAGAAAAAATAAGAAATCTTGCTTATTCTTCCGTCGGCATTATTGACGGTGTTTTACCTACAGCTTCTGGCACTTTATCTTCTACTGGCACTACCACCTTGAATAATGTTACTTATTTTGTTGAAAGAAAGATTGAATATATTTCAGATGAGGCTGATGGAATCGGAGGAGCTGACAGTTGTGATTTGGATTATAAAAGAGTAGAAATTGCAGTTTCCTGGCAGGGCCGGTTTTCCGGAAGCGTGAAAATGGTTACTGACATTTCTCCGCAGTCCAAAGATGAAGAGCTTGCTTCTTGCCAGTCCCAACCATAATTTTATGAAAAAAGGATTTACTCTTGTTGAAACTATGGCCACTATCGCTGTTTTCGCTTTAGCTACTGGCGTTGTTATCGGTTTGATTATCACAGCCTATAGGACATACGGGCAAGCTTGGCAAAGATCTGTATCTGCCAATGAGGCAAGAAAAGTAGTTGAGACAATGATCCAGGAAGCAAGAAAGGCCAGATCTGGAGAAGACGGTTCTTATCTTCTCGGCAAGGCAGACGATGGAGAATTGATATTTTATTCAGATATTGACAAAGACGGCAGTATTGAAAGAGTCAGATATTTTTGGCAGGCAGGAGACACAGCAAATAGTTTTAAAAAGGGAGTGATAGACCCTTTCAATGACCAAGGAGTAATCAGTTATCCTTTAGACCAGGAACAAATTACTGCCTTAAGTTATTTTGTCTGCAATAATCCGCCTATTTTTAAATATTTTGACAGTAATAACCAGGAAATAGCAGAAATTAGCAGCAGGATACTCGGAACAAGATTAATACAGATTTATTTAGTCGTTAATATTGATCCGGAAAAAACTTATCAAAACTTCGAACTGTCAGGTTCGGCCCAGATAAGAAATTTAAAAGAAGAATAATATGTCAAAAGGAATAATTACTACATACGCTTTGGTTTTTGGAGCTATATTCACCATATTGCTTGCCAGTATTGTCAGCGTTGTTTTGCTGCAGTTAAAGCAAGTAAACCAGAGGCTGGCCTGGAACCAGGCATTGCACACTGCAGAAGCAGGCCTTCATTATTACAGATGGTGTTTGAACAATGCAGTAGAAGATGATTGCCAGTTGCAAAAAGAGCATTTTGACATTGAGAATAATTCTTTGGGAGAATTTACTGTAGAAGATTATACCAATTATGGTTGCGGAGAAATGGTCTCCAGGAGAATATATTCCACTGGCTGGACTAATAAATTTCCAAATGCCAAAAGAAAGATAAGCATGTTTTACTCCCGTGCCTCAATAACAGGATTTTCTTATTTGACCAACAGCAATGTTTGGGTTGAATCTGGCACGCAGGTAAAGGGCGTCTATCGTTCAAATGCTGGCATTAGAATGGATGGCGATAACAAATCTTCTGTTCTTTCAGCTACCAGTTCCTGGCTTTGCACTGCTTCTTACGGCTGTGATTATTTGGCTTGTCCCAGCGATTGCTCTCGAGAAGGGTCAGCTTGCCGTTGCCCTGGTATTTTTACAACGACCAAAGAATCAAATCCTGATTTATTCTCTTTCCCTGTTGATTATTTTAATTTTGATGCAATTACCATAGATTTAAGAGCGATAAAAGACATTACCAGCAGTCACCCTCTGCAGTATTATTGGCCTCCAGTAACAGAAGTTGACCCTATTGGTTTAGGATATCATCTTAAGTTTTTGACAACAGGCGGTTTTGAAGTATGGATTATCACTAATATAACTTCAACCTATGCTTACAGCACAGAAGAAGGCTGGCATTACGATAAATTTATCATTACCGGAGAATATCGTTACGGCGGAACGATTTTCACAGACCCTGATTGCGGACTTATTTTTGTTGCAGATAATCTTTGGATAGACGGGGAGATAAACGGCAAGGTAACGGTGGCTTCCGCAGACCTGGAAAGCTCGAGCAAAGATACAAATATTATTTTGTCAGGAGATATTTATTACGATAATCAAAGTGGTTCCTGTGGACTGGCCTTAATCGCTGAAAAGAATATTCTGATTGCTCCCAATGCTCCAAGCCAAATGGAAATGTATGGTATTTTCGTTGCCCAAAAAGGAAGATTTGGCATAAACCACTATCCTTCCAATCGCAAGAATAAATTAAAGATTACGGGCTCAATAGTCAGCAGCAACAGAATCAGGATCAATTGGGCTTCCGGAGGTTCGATAATCTCAGGTTTCCGGATTTACGAGCACAAAGTTGATTCAAACGTGATTTACAGTCCTCCGGTCTTTGTCCCCTATACCGGCTCTGACTTTAGAATTGTCGGTTGGGAGGAAATATAATAAAATATCAGTATAATGTTTAATTTTCTTAACTCAAAACAAAAAGCTTTTGGTCTCGATATTTCCGATTTCTCTTTAAAAATTGCCAAACTTAAAAAAAATGGCCAATTTTTTTCTGTTGCTTCTTTTAAAGAAATGCCTTTGGAAAACGGCATAGTCAGGAAAGGAGAAATCAGAGACGAAGATAAATTAGCAGAAGTTCTTAAAAAAGCAATAAGAGGGGTTCAGGGTGAAAAATTGCAGACGAGAGAAGCTGTTGTTTCCTTGCCCGAAGAAAAGTCATTTTTAAAAATAATCCAAATGCCGCATCTTCCAAAAGAAGATTTAGGTCCGGCAATAGTGCTTGAAGCTGAAAATTATATTCCTTTGCCCATGAATGAGGTTTATTTTGATTACCAGGTTATTGTTCCCCCTCAGGATCACTTGGACCATCTTGATGTTTTGATTGTCGGTTTCCCGAAGAAAACGATTGATTCTTATGTCAGTTGTTTGAAAAAAGCCAATATCAGGCCAGTCGCTTTAGAGCTTGAATCTCTGGCTGTTGCCCGCACCTTGATAGAAAAGGAAACCTCTCCTTATCCTGTCTTTCTGCTTGATTTTGGCTTAAGCAAAACAGTTCTTATTATATTTTCCGGCTATTCTGTAAAATTTACCTTTTTCTTGCCTATTTCTTCACAAGAACTTACTGATGCCATAGCCAGATCAATGCAGATTGATTCAGCCAAAGCTGAAAACCTTAAAATAAAATACGGCTTGGAAGGCAAAGCAGATAAAACAGGAGAAGCGGTTTTTAATGCTTTGATCCCGCCTTTAACCGATTTAATAGAGCAAATTAAAAAATATCTTGATTATTATCGGACTAGGGCCGAACAAGAGCATTTATCATCCGAGGATATGAAAAAAGAAATTGTTTTGGTTTGCGGCGGCGGGGCAAAACTTAAGGGGTTGGTTGATTATCTTTCTTCTCAGCTTAAAATTCCAGTAAAAATAGGGAATCCTTGGGTTAATATTCTGCCTCCAAACAAGCAGCCCCAGGAAAAAACTTTGATTTACGAAAAAGAAGAGTCATTAAGCTATACCACGGTCTTGGGATTAGCTTTAAGAGGAATAAAAGAGAATGATTAATCTTTTACCGCCATTAAAAAAGCAAGAAATTGAGCAGGAAGAAAACTGGAAAGTTTTGATGACTTTAGGTATTAGCATTATGGCAATTCTAATTTGTTTTATTTTGATTTTGTACGCAATTAATATTTTTATTGCCGGAGATGTTGAACGGGAAAGAATTCTCTATGAACAGAAGGAAAGAGAGTTCGAATCGTCTGAAATGCAGGCTCTTAAAACAAAAATAAACGAATTTAATAAAGTCGTTCTTCAGCTTGATAATTTTTACCAGAATCAATTAAAACCGACTGAAACCATAGATAAGATTCTAAAGACAATCCCGGAGGGAATTTATCTGACAAATTTATCTGTTAATCCGGGGAGCGACAAAGACCGGGTAACGCAATGCGAACTTAAGGGATTTTCTCCTGTTAGGGAAATACTGCTTAATTTCAAAGAAAATCTCGAAAGAGAAGAAAATTTCAAAGAAGTTTCTTTTCCGCCCTCAACCTGGCTAAAATCGACTGATATTAGCTTTACCGTCACTTTTAAAATAAATGGCAGCATCTAAAAAGATTAATCTCACTTTAATAATTATTTGCCTTTTAACTGTTTTGATAATTGCTTTTGTTATTGCTCCTCTTTTCAAATCAATCAGAGACAAGTCTGAAGAAATAGCCGTTCAAAAACAGAAAGCAGTTCTTTTGGAGTCTGAAGGATTGAACTTAAAAGAGAACGAAGTTTTCCAGGAATCTTCCCAACAATTTATTCAGGAGGTTAATAAATTATTCATAGATTCAGAAGTTCCTTTGGAATTCGTTAATTTCCTGGAAAATACTTCCAAAAAATGCCAGCTTATAATAGATATTCTGCCAAATTTTGAGACAAAAAGAGAAAATGATTCATGGCCATACTCTGTTTTTCAGCTAGTTTCCAGCGGGTCTTTTTCTGATTTTTTAAACTTTTTGGAAAAACTTGAAAACAGCCCTTATCTGATTGATATCCAAAATATCAATATCAGCAGATTAGGCAGCCAGGGAGAAGGCGGCCAGTCTTACGTTAAAGCCAGTTTTGCGATAAAAGTATTCATTAAATAAAATGTTTAAGCTTAAAGCGGCAAAATTAAAAGAAGAATTGTGGAAATCGACAAAAAGCTTGGCTAAGCACAGTTTTCTGTTTTTCATAATACTGTTTCTGATTATTGCTTTTTCGGGCTGTTTTATCTTCTATTGTTACCAATCCGGCTATTTCCTTAGCATAGAAGGTGAATTAAACGGAGTAAAGCCGTTGAAATTCGACACAGAGAAACAACAGAAAGTTTTGGAGGAATGGCAGAAAAGAAACGAAAACTTCAATTCAACCAGTTCTCATCAATATTCTGACCCTTTTCAGGTTGACTAAAAGCTGATTTTGGGTAGAATAGATACGTTAAAAACTTGCCCCTGTAGTTTAATGGATAAAATAGGGCCCTTCTAAGGCCTAGATATAGGTTCGATTCCTATCGGGGGCACAAAAGTTATTTTTACCACAGTACAGTCTCTTGACCTTCCTCTTTTTGAAGAATATAATAAAAGAATGCCAATAGTTTATTGTAGGGTATGTAAAAAAGAATTCTATGCAAAACCAAGCTTATTAAAAATTGGCTGGGGAAAATACTGTTCTGCTAAATGTCAATATAAAGCGCAACGAAAAGGAAAATTTGTTTATTGTTATATTTGTAGGAAAGAAATTTGGAGAAAACCACGTCAACTTAATCACTCTAAAAGTAAAAAATATTTTTGCACTAAATCTCATCAAACTCTTTGGAGAAACCATAAATTTAGTGGTTCTCAACATCCTAATTGGAAGGGTGGTGAGAATATAGAACATAAAGCTCTTCTGCTGAAAAATGGGATTAAGCCGATTTGCAAATTATGTGGATGCGAAGACAAAAGAGTTCTTGCCGTACACCATCACGATGGAAATAAAAAAAATAATAATATAAAAAACTTAGTTTGGATATGTCATAATTGTCATCATTTAGTGCACCGCTATAAAATTAAGATTTATAAATAGTTTTTATGGTGACCGTAGCTCAATTGGTTAGAGCTTCGCGCTGTGGCCGCGAAGGTTGGCGGTTCGAGCCCGCTCGGTCACCCATACAACGTCAATATACAGCTAAAATATATCAAATATAACGTCCACGAACCGTCTCGTAATTGAGGCGGTTTTTTGATAGAATAGGGTAATATGCTAGAAGAAAAGCAAAATTTAGAAACATCAAAAAAGAAAGGTGAAAATAAGCTTCTTAAAATACCTGGAATGGGTTTATTTATAATTTGTATTATATTAAATATTATTGCAATCGCATTATTAGAATTAAATATTTTTGGAGATACATTATTTTATTCCCTCGTCTTTTACTGGAATTTTATAATACTTCCTTTAACATTTTTATCACTCATTATTGTTTTCGTAAGTTTAGTTTTAAAAATAATAAAAAAACCTAATGAAGAATTATTGCAAAAAAAAGAGGCAAAAAGGAACATAATAAAAAAAATTATTTTTGCAATTATTCTTATTGCTTTTATTTTATTCTTTATCTTTTGTCTTTATGTAATATTTGGTGCAATAGCCGATATGAAATTTGAAGTTAATTGGTAGGGTTTATACGCCCAAAACAGGTTCTAACATCGTTCACTAGACGACCTAAAATAAACAGAGCATACTGCGTTTATATGCTCGATTATTAAGGATTGATCTCAATAGCCTATTTTTTCTCTTCCAATTTAACTTTTACAGTTGTTTCTTTTTTATCTCTTAAAACTTTTAAAGAGATTTCCTGATTGATTTGACATTTTTGGAGAATACAGGAGAGCGGATTTTCTTCTGTAATTTTTTCTCCTTGGCATTCCAAAATTATATCAAATTCTTTTAACCCTGCCTTGTCAGCTGCTCCTCCCGATACGATGGCTGCTTCTCCTAAAGTTTCCCTGGTTATCAAAGCGCCATAATCAACAGGCAGTTTGTTTTTCTCTGAAATTTCCTTGTTCAAGATAATGTATTTTACTCCCAAGAAAGGTCTTTTTACTTTTCCGTATTTCTTAACTTCTTCCAAATCTCTTTTTGCGTAATTAATCGGAATGGCAAAGCCTATATTCTGGGCGCCCATGACAGTGGCTGTATTAATGCCTATTACTTTCCCTTCAATATTGACCAAAGGCCCTCCGGAATTGCCAGGATTAATGGCTGCGTCTGTTTGGATTAAGCCTCTTAACATTTCCGCTTGCTTGGATAAGCCTGAAAAAGCAGTAATATAGCGGGATAAGCCGGAAATCACTCCAGTGCTGACCGTGTCATGAAATTCCCCAAGAGCATTGCCGACAGCAATAACCGTTTCTCCCAACTCGACTTTGTCCGAGTCAGCCAATTCTAGGCAAGGAAAGTTCTTGCCCTGGATTTTTAAAACAGCAATATCGTTGATCGGGTCCCTGGAAATAATTTTAGCCGGATAGGTTTTCTTCGGTTCGTAGATTACCGTATAATCTGCGTCTTTTTCTCCGACTACATGGTTGCTGGTCAGAACATATCCGTCTTGAGAAACGATAAATCCTGAACCGCCTCCGATTTTCGTTTTTTCTTTCTTGCCTTTTTGCATTTTCGGGACGAGGAATTCCTGCTCGCCGTATGGGAAAAAATAAAATCCCTCTATTTTAGGAAGGTCACGGGATATGACAATAGTGATAACTGCCGGGCAGACTCTTTTTGCGATTTCAATAATCGGCGATTTTTCTATCATATTCTGCTATTTTATCATATAAATAAATTGTCAACAATGAAAAATTATGCTAACCTTAATAATTGAAAATTGTCGTTTAAGTCCCCGTAGCTCAATGGATTTAGAGCAGTCCCGTCCTAAGGGAAAGATTGAGGGTTCGAGTCCTTCCGGGGACACACGGGCCCGTGGTATAGCGGTAACACGCGTCCATGGCATGGATGAGTCCGGGGTTCGATTCCCCGCGGGTCCACAGCATCTGGCGAGGTGCCAGAGTGGTTTAATGGGGCGGTTTCGAAAACCGCTATACTTGAAAGAGTATCGGAGGTTCGAATCCTCCCCTCGCCGCATATGTTCAACTTCAAAAAAGACAAAAAAGAGCCAAAAGATTTAAAAGAAGTTTTAAAACAATTTAAAGTCTTAAAAAAAGACTTCGAAACTCTTTCTAAAGAGTTCAATGATTTAAAAGAAAATCATCAGTTTGACGTCCAGAAAATCGGCATGGTCAGGTTTAATCCTTTTTCTGAAATCGGCGGAGACCAGAGCTTTTCCGTTGCTTTGCTTGACGGGAATGACGACGGATTGGTTATTACCAGTTTTTATACCAGGGAAGGAAACAGGGTTTATGGCAAGCCAATAAAGAAAGGCGAATCGCAGTACGCTTTATCTAAGGAAGAAGTAAAAGCAATTGAAATGGCAAAAAAATATGGAGAAAAAAACCCAAATAACAACCAGGCCGCCGATAGTGGTGGTGCTGGGGCACATTGATCATGGAAAGAGTTCCTTGCTTGAAGCGATTAAGGACTTTAGGATTACAGCCAGAGAATCAGGCGGTATTACCCAGCATATCGGCGCTTATCAGATTGAAGAAAAAAAAGGGAAAATCACTTTTCTCGACACTCCGGGGCATGAAGCTTTTTCCCAAATGCGCTCTCGGGGAGCTAAGGTAGCTGATATCGCTATCTTAGTTATTGATGCAGCTGAAGGATTAAAGCCTCAGACAAAAGAGGTGCTTTTGAATATTAAAGAATTCGATATTCCTTTTATCGTTGCCTTAAATAAAACAGACAAGCCAGAAGCTAATCCGGAAAAGGTAAAAGGAGCTTTGTTAAAAGAAGGCTTTTCGGTTGAGTCTTTGGGCGGTAAAATTCCTTCAATCGAGGTTTCAGCCAAAACGAAAAAAGGAATTCCCGAGCTTTTGGAGCTTATTCTGTTAATTTCAGAGATGGAAGAGTTAAAAGCTGATTTGCAAAAACCGGCAGAAGGAGTGGTTATTGAATCGTATTTGGATAATTCAAGAGGGCCGACAGCTACTTTGCTTCTGACTGATGGCTGCTTGGAAGCAGGAGAAATAATCGCTACTAATTCAGCTTTAGTCAAAATAAAGAGCGTAGAGGATTTCCAGAAAAATCAGATAAAAGAAGCTTTTCCGTCTGATCCAATTATTATTTTTGGCTTTAACCGGGTTCCGAAAGTGGGCGAAGAATTCAAGGTTTTCCCTGATTTGGAAAGCGCTGAAAAGCATATTGAAAATTCAAAAAAGGAAGTAATATCTCCAGACGCAGTGGAAGCTGCAGAAGGCCAGAGAATTTTGAATTTGATTATAAAAGCTGATGTTTTGGGTTCTCTTGAAGCGGTTGAGGGGATTTTAAAATCTCTTCCTCAAGAAAGAGTCGTCTTAAGAACATTAAAATCAGAAGTCGGAAATATTAACGAATCAGACGTAAAGCTGGCTTCCAGCTCCAGGGCAACTATTCTTGGATTCAGAGTAAAAGCAGATACAACAGCTGCAAAAATATCAGAAAGAGAAAAGACTAGAATTCTGTTGTTTGACGTTATTTACGAACTGGTTGAAGGCGTGCGCAAATTAATGGAAAAAGTTGTCCAATCCCAGGATATAAAAACAGATTTGGGCAAAGCTAAAGTTTTAGCCAAATTCCTGACAGATAAAAACCGCCAGATTATCGGCGGCAGGGCAATAGAGGGAGAAATAAGAAAAGGAGCATCAGTCGAAGTTTTCAGGAACGAGGAAAAGATTGGCCAGGGTAAAATGATTAACCTTCAAAGAAACAAAAAAGATGCAGCTTTAATCCAAAAAGGAGAAGAATGCGGCATTCTGTTTGAAGGAGAAGTGAAGATTGAAGAAGGAGATGTTTTGCTGTTTTACACCGAAGAAAGAATAAAAGGTCAGCTATAATTTAATGCTCAATCGTATCTCAAAAGTAAACCAGCTGGTTAAGAAAGAGTTGTCTCAGATTATTCTTAGGGAAATTGATTTTTCCCCGGGCGTTTTAGTCACTTTGACAAGGGTCGAAACAGTTCCCAATCTTAGCGAAGCTAAGGCGTATATCAGCGTTATGCCGGAGAAAAAACAAGAAACAGCTTTCAAAATGATTGAAAATAAGGTTTGGCATTTACAGCAATTATTGAACAAAAGATTGAAAATGAGGCCCATCCCTAAGATTTGCTTTATAAAGGAGAGGGAAACACAGGAAGCTGGAAGAATTGAGGAGATATTGGCAGGGTTGAAAAAATATGAAAAATAAGATAGAATTTAGCCATGGAAATTGTCCAAAATTTTATTCCTACGATAAAATTTGATTCCCGTGGAGGGCATAATAGGTATAAATGCAATTTTAGTTTTTTTGAAAAATGGACCGATAGCATGGCTTATGTATTAGGTTTTTTATATGCAGATGGTACTATAATTGATGCTATTTCTTCAAGAACTCAATATGTCAAATTTACCAGTATTGATAGAGAAATTATTGAAAAAATCAAAATGGCGATAGGGACAAATAGTCCTATCTATGTTTGTCCGCCCAAGATAATTACTCATATAAATGGTAGATATAAGAGCAAAGAATCATTTGCTCTCAGGATAGGAAACAGGAGGATGTTTAATAATTTAATCTGCCTCGGTCTTGTTCCTAATAAATCAAAGGTTATTGAATTCCCGAATATTCCTTTAGATTATTTAAATCACTTTGTGAGGGGTTATTTTGATGGGGATGGATGTCTTTATCTCCAGACAGCAAGGGGCATTTCTAATTCTGCTATAGTTAAAAAACTTTCAGTTATTTTTACTTCTGGTAGCCTTATTTTTTTGAAGAAATTAAGTAAAGTATTAAAAACCCAATTAATATTGGGAAATGAAAATATTTATATTAGTCAAAGAGCTTTTCAGTTGAGGTATTCCATGAAAGATAGTTTAAAGATATTTAAATTTCTATACAAATCATGTTCTAAAAAATTATGCTTGAGAAGGAAATTTGATATTTTTAGTAATTATTTCAAATTTTGTCCCCAAAAAATTGATATGGAAATTAATTCTATCTTTAAAAATCTTTCTTGAGAATCCAAAAATTTACATGGCCTGGTACCCAAGAAGCTAGGGAACGCTCTGCAAAAGCGTTACACGTGGGTGCAAATCCCACCCAGGCCTCAGATAATATTTTAGTATGCCGGGGTGGAGGAATGGTAGACTCGAGGGACTTAAAATCCCTTGACCGTAAGGTCGTGTGGGTTCGACTCCCACTCCCGGCACTAAAAAATCCCCCGTCATTATTAACGGGGAATTTAATTTTTAGAGTTATCCTTCCAGAATTTCAATGTATGTTTTCTTAACTCCGAATTCTTTAGCTTCCCAATAGGAAGGAAACCAGATATCAACGTGATAGTCGCCCTTTCTCCAGTTCATTCTATCTTCCACGACAAATACCTTTTCTCCAAAAATCTCAGGTATTTTCATTTGGGTTCCGAAAGAAAAGTAGTTATTGGCAATAACCCCGTCTCTTACCCATGTTCCAGCAGCAGTAATAAAAGGAGTGTTGTCTGTTTCCCAGGGAGTGCTGGAATAGGCAGTAATAATGACCGGTATCTTTTTAACTTCTTTAGCTGTTTCAGTAGAAGGGCTGACAACCGGAATTAAGGTGTTTTGGCCAAAAAGAGCCAATTTCTCTTGGATCAAGGCGTCTGCGCTCAATAGCAATTCTGCCTCGCTTTTTTGAATAGGCAGTCCCATAGACGGCATTCCAAGGATTAGAATCCCCAAGCCGACAAAGAGAAAAAATATGATTTTTGCTTGAATCCCTGATAAATCAGGGACTTTAGAGTATATATCCATTTTAAAACCCCGTTTTTACGGGATTATGTCATTATAGCTTATCTGTAGGTTTTGTCAAGGGTATAATTTGGAGCATATTTACGGGTTTATTCGGGCATTCTTTGTTAAAAATTCTTAACTTTATGCTCGGGAAAAATCCCTGAAAGTCAAATAATGGAGCGGGAGACGGGGGTTGAACCCGCGATCTTCTCGTTGGCAACGAGACGTTCTACCACTGAACTACTCCCGCGGATAATAAACATTTTTTAAAAGTTCTTTTGATAATAAATTTAACCAAAGACGTAGTTTTTCTTTAAGATAAGTGCTGCTAATGCTAATATAGCACACACCATATGGTATTCTTTTTGTCTTATGCCTACCTTGAATGACAATACATTTATTAAAATTCTTAGCTGATAATCCAGATTTTTTAATCCAGAAACTTTTACATTTTTCTGGATTTAAATCAGGATAGAGCAAGAGATAGGCGCGTATCATTTTCCTGGGCACACCACATACCATACAGAGAAATTTTATAAATACTCTTATTAGAGAAGGATCAATATTTCCAACCCTAATTAAATTTCGTGATAATTTATCGCCTTCTCCCCAATATATTGCTATTCCAGCAACAAATATAGGATGTAATTTAAAATTTTCAAATTCATCTTTTGCCTCATTGCGAGCCTCCTTGTAGAGTTTTGCTAAATGTTTTCCTCTAATTTTATTAAGATTACGTAATCTTATTGTATTTTTCTTTTGGGCTTTTTGGGCAAGAACACGTTTAATTTTAATAGACCAATGAGTTTTTTGCAGCCAATTTGAAAGGGTACTTTTGGGTAAGCCTAAAATATTTTTAATTTCGCTATAACTTTTACCTAGACTTCTTAGTTTTAAAGCTTCTTTTTTATCTTTTCTCATGGTCCGCGATATTTATAATAGCATAATTATATCACGGAGGTTCAATTATGTAAATATGTGCCGGAGACCAGACTTGCACTGGTTACCTTTTGTTTTTCAGACAAACGCTCTACTACATGAGCTACTCCGGCATATTTTATAAAAAAAGCATTAACTTGCCAAATTAGTGGACGGCACAGGACTCGAACCTATAACCCTCGCGATGTAAACGCGATGCTCTAACCATTGAGCTAGCCGTCCTTCTTGGAAGTGCCCAGGGCGGGACTTGAACCCGCACGCTCTTTCGAGCACGGCCCCTCAAACCGTTGTGTATACCAATTCCACCACCTGGGCCTATCTTATTCTGTAACTATTTCTTCCCTCTTTAATTTAGCTTTTCTGCCCTTAGCTTCTCTCAAATAATAAAGCTTTGATCTTTTTGCTTTACCCTTTTTAACCAGCTCAATTTTATCGATAATCGGGGAATGGACGGGGAAAATTTTTTCAACGCCTACCCCGGAAATCACTTTCCTGACAGTAATGGTTGAATTTACGCCCTTGCCGTGCTTTCTGGCTATGACCTGTCCTTCAAACACCTGGATTCTTTCTTTTACTTCTTGTTTGGCAGATTTGCCCTTTTTTGCTGTTTCCTTGATCTTCTGGTGAACTTTAATAGTATCCCCTGGTCTGATGTCGGGCAAGTCTTTTTTTAATTGATTTTTATTGAATATGTCTAATTTGGTGTTCATTTTAGATTATTTAATATTGTTTTTAAATTATCCGGCAATTCTGATTTGAATTCCATTTCTCGACCGTTTGACAGTTTTATCTTTAAATAAGATGAATGGAGAAAGTGCCTTTTTAAGCCTTTTGGCACGGATTGTCCTTTAAATCCGTACATCTTGTCTCCGGCAACAGGATGTCCCAAATAGGCAAAATGGGTTCTTATTTGGTGTTTTCTGCCGGTTTTCGGCTCAAGTTCAATCAAATCATAATCTTTGAATCTTTGCAATAGTTTGTACTGGGTTATAGCTTCTCTTTTTGCTTCCGAGTTCGGCTCGCCAGCAAGATAAACTTTTTGTTTCTTTCTGTCAGACGGTGAACGTCCGATTAAAGTTTCAATTTTTCCTTCTGTATTTTCTATCTTTCCAACAACAAGAGCTATATATTTTTTAATGACATTTCTTTCTTTGAATTGCTTTTGCAGAAGTTCCAGAGCGTTGTCGTTCTTTGCGATTAAAAGCACTCCCGAAGTATCCTTATCCAATCTATGAACTCTTTTTTCAAAGTCATCGGAATTAACTCCTGCAGGCTTGTCAATCACCAATAAATCTTTATCTTCATAAATGGTTTTCATGTGGACATAATTATTAGAAGAATAAAAAGCTTATCTGCAATGCTATTAACAAAATTATATTAGTTAAGTTAAAAACTTCCTTCTTTAGCGTCCACAATCAAGATTATTAGCAGATGGCTTATTGGTTATCGTAAATGTTCCTTCTCTAGAAGCAGTGAAAAAACCTCCCCCTTCAAGTTCAGCATAAACGCAATATCTTTGGCTATCAGAAGTGTTGTTAATAAAGTAATAAGAATAGTCTTCATCGTTTAGAGGGTCTTTAGGGATTGTGACTAAATATAATTCTAATCCTTGGTTTTTGAGGCCATCCATGTTTTTCGCTGTAGCATAGGCTCCATTCTCGTCATAATACATTTCCATAGCTAGAGATATTTGCCTAATGTCTGACTGTCTTTGGGCATCACGCGCTTTTTCTCTAGCTCCACTCATCGAAACCGTAAAAATCGATCCTATAATTAAAAAATAAGCCAATATATAAAGTATTGGAATAACTATCCCAATAACAAGAAGCTTCCTAGCTTTTTTAGGATTGGTATCCTTATTAACTATCCAGGCTATTAAGCCTCCAACAATACCCAAGAAAAGAGGAGCGAAATACCACCAGTTAGAAACTTTTTCTGGAATAATTGGTTGTTCAACTCCGCATTTCGGGCATATTTTAGCTTTTTTATCTATTTCTACACCGCAATTTGAGCAAAATTTAGTATTTTTTTCTTCTACCATAAAATTATATTAATTAAGATAATTCGACCTTTTTATGTGGGCGGTAGAGGACTTGAACCTCTGAACCTCTTCAATGTCAGTGAAGCGCTCTAACCAACTGAGCTAACCGCCCTTACTGATGCGCACGGCAGGAATTGAACCTGCGACCCTCAAATTATAAGTTTGATGCTCTAACCACTGAGCTACGTGCGCATATTCTGTTAATAGTGCTCGGTTATTGCCTTTAACGTCATAAAGATTTTTTCTGCAAGCGATACACTGTTAATTCTTAAATTACAAGTTCCGTGACCAAATCCACCTTTATGATTTATTCTTTTACTGGAACTTTTTTTAATATAAGGACGTATAAATTGCGAAAGAGGAATTTTCAATATTTTTGACCAAAATACCATTTCATTATTGATGTTCATATCTTTATATAAGTGTAATCCAACTCGCATTTTTTTTCTGGGAACAGACAAACTTTTATTTAGCCAACGTATAAAAAATCTGATTATAGAAGGGTCTGAATTTGAAATAGAAAGACCATCTCTTCGGCATTTTGTTCCTTCTCCCCAATAAAGAAACAAACCCGCAATAAAGAAATTACGATTTGTTAAAGGTAAAATTTTTTTCTTTTGGGCTTTATAAATTTCTTTAAGTCTTTCTTTTCTTTTCTCTCTCATTGTATTTCGGAATCTTTCTATAGCTGCTTCGCCTTTCTTCCGTCCTTTTTCTTGCAATTGCCTAATTTTCTCTTCTGAAAGAGGATAATTTCTAAGCCAAAGACTTAGGGTGCTTTTACTGACTTTTAAAATTTTCTTTATTTGACTATAGCTCATTTGCTTTTTTTTGCGTAAAGCAATGGCTTTTTCTCGTTCTTTGAATTTAGCCATAATCAAACCAATAAGGTTAATTAATATAATCAATATCTTATTGGTTCATTTTATCATTCGTATTATAAAAGAACAAGTTAATTTTGGTTTACATGCGCATTTTATAATGATTTTATCTTCAGTTTAGCCGTCTTTTCTCTCTTTATGCTTTTTTGCTTTTTAACCTTTTTGCCCAGAAGCTCTTCAAACTCTTCCTTTTCAATAGTCTCTTTCTCTATTAATGTTTTGGCGATTTTTTCAAGAAGAACTTTCTTTTTCGTTAAAATCTTAGTTGCTTGCTCTTCTGCATTTCTGATGAATTTTTCCACTTCCTTGTCTATCTGGCCGGCTATTTCTTCAGAATAATTCCTTTGCTCTGAGATTTCCTTGCCAAGAAAGACCATTTCTTCTTTCTCGCCAAAAGAAATAGGGCCCAAAGATGACATGCCGTATTCTTTTACCAGTTTTCTGGCTAATTGTGAAGTTCTTTCTAGGTCATTTGATGCGCCAGTGGTTATTTCCTTGAACTTCAGTTTTTCTGTGCAATAGCCCGCCAATAAAGTTGCCATTTCTGCCAGAAACTCTGATTTTGTCCTCATCCTTTTTTCCTCTTTCGGCATTGTAATAGTATATCCAGCTGCCATTCCTCTGGCTACAATGGATATTTTTCTAACAGGCTCTGTCCCTTCCAAAGAGTCAGAGACTAAAGCATGGCCAGCTTCGTGAAAAGCGGCAATCTCCTTTTCTTTTTTTGAAAGAACGTGGCTTCTCCTTTCCGGTCCCAATAAAACCTTTTCAATGGACTCTAAAAGCTCTTGCTGGAAAACCTGCTGTTTGTTTTTTCTGGCAGCTAAAATAGCTGCTTCATTAACCACGTTAGCCAAATCCGCGCCTGAAAAACCAGGAGTTCTTTCAGCCACTTCCCTTAAATTGGCATCTGGATTTAAAGGTTTTCCCTGACAGTGGATTTTTAAAACTTCCTCCCTGTCATTAATATCTGGCAGATCCAGGACAACTCTTCTGTCAAAACGGCCTGGCCTTAAAAGAGCTGGGTCTAAAACGTCAGGCCTGTTGGTCGCTGCACAGACAATAAGCTTGGTATCCCTTTCAAAACCGTCCATTTCAACCAAAATCTGGTTTAAAGTCTGTTCTCTTTCATCATGCCCTCCTCCCAGACCTGCTCCCCTGTGTCTGCCTATGGCATCAAGCTCGTCAATAAAGATTATAGCAGGAGCTGATTTTTTGGCTGTGGTGAATAAATCCCGGACACGACTATTGTGTAAAAGTATTGGTTTTTCTCCTCCGAAGAATGCTTCATTGTCACAACCGCAAAGGTCATAGACATAGCCATTGAATTCTTTTTTAATGATATTCTGAATAACTGGTTTTTTATATTCAAAAGTTTTCTTCTTATTTATGAAGGGATTAGTTGTCCTGCCTATAATTAAATTCCAATATTTTGTTTCCGGTAGTAATTTATTTTTAATAATTCTGCCTTTTTTATTAAGGCCTTCTTTTATTTCTACTTGGATTCCATGCATTGAACATAGCCAAGAAAGTTCTCTAATTAGCTGTTGGCTGACCGAACTCATAACCAATCTGCCGTCTTTAGCAATATAACCATCTCCCTTAGAAAATCCTTCGAGATAATTCAAGAAATATTCTTTTGATAAATCCCATAAAAACTCAGGAACATGTTTGTTGTGGCTTCCATTGCCGCAATGTCTTTCAAAAAAATCTCCCAGAAACTTTGAATGATAAG
>Ga0194125_10004032_pt1 | contig 23233 bp, 20 predicted proteins | sample TA2KigC250mmetaG_FD_148626 | JGI IMG/M metagenome (GOLD analysis project Ga0194125, IMG submission 148626) | Freshwater microbial communities from Lake Tanganyika, Tanzania - TA2015034 Kigoma Deep Cast 250m | ecosystem: Environmental > Aquatic > Freshwater > Lake | place: Tanzania: Lake... | reverse complement strand
TTTCATCACCCGCACACGCAGCACATCCAAAGCCGCCGGCGATAGACGCCGAGTATCGTCTTCTCTCATTACTCACAGTATACACCAAACCGACTCCCATGTCAAACATTTTATGCTCTGATTAGTAACATTCAAACAACCCAGATGCTACCATCCGGGCAGGGGAACCGCTACTGATTTTCAACTAAGACAGGGACATCCTCATCCGATACGCGTCAAGATACTGACAGGAACCCCATTTCGGGGAGCTTCGGGGCATGACGCGGCCGAGCCGCGAGGTTGAGGTAGAGGCTAGGGTCTAGGTTGAGGTCTGGCCGGCCTGCACTGGGTCGTGGTAGTGGCAGGCCGCGGCGTCCTTTACCTCGACCATCAGTTCGTCGAGCGTTGGTGCGCAGGTGAGAAGGTCAGCACCGATTGCGCGAGCGCACCACTGCTCGCCGTCGTTGTGGACTTCTACCTTGACGACCACGCTTGATTAGGACTCTTGTGTCGAACTGGTCAAGGACAACGCAGGCCCGGGTATTAGGGTGGGGACCGGGACGGCCGGCTATTCGGCAGGCAACGGCAACCGGGCGAAGAAGCGTTGGATCTTCGGTCTCCCTTCGCCCAGCCGCAGTGTGACCGCGCCGTCGACTCGCGTGTTCACGTAGTCTACCCCGGTTCCTTTGAACCGCGGTTCGAGTCTCGCCGGAGTGGGATATCTGCCCATGACCAGAACATAGTCCGGTCGTACACGCTCGTAGAGGGCGGGCGGGTTACCCTTCAGGCTGCCGTGGTGCGGGGATTTCAGCAGGTCGGCTCGCAGGTCTTCGCCGGCGAGCAGGTCCGGATTGTCGAGGTCGCCGGGCAGCAGCATCTTGAACTTGCCCAGCGTCACGGACGCAACCAGCGATATGTCATTGGTGCGGGCCGCGCCGGCGAGGAAACGCGCCCTAGTCGCGTCATCCGGCCAGAGGAAGTCCACCTGAAACCCGGACCCGGTCAGATGGGTTCCCTTCCCGACTACGACGACCTCTGTTCCTCTCGCGTGCAGCCGTGTCAGGAGACCTTGGTAGTCCGGGTCCCGGCTCTCGGTCGTCGGCACCAGCAGTCGTCGCACCCGGAAGCTCCGGGGCAGGTCCAGCAGCCCGCCGTAGTGGTCGTTGTCAGGGTGTGTGACCACGACCGCGTCCAGCCGGTGGATGCCGCGGCTGCGCAGGTAGTCGCGCAATACCCCGGTACCGTTGACCCCGGCGTCGAAGAGAATCCTGTGGCCGAGGCTGTCTTCCAGCAGGATCGCGTCGCCCTGCTTCGGGTCGAGAAACGTGGCCGAGTTGCCCGGCTTTCTCAGTACCCCCTCCCAGGCCATCACGCACAAGCCGGACACGAGAAGCACTGCGAAGCCGGTGCGGACGCGCTCCCGATTTGCCCTCAGGGCGAGCAGGCCGAGCAGGTAAGCCCAAGCAACCCAGAACCAGGATAGCCGGCCCGGCTCCCATATCGCCCAGTCCAACCTGCCCATGAACAGGGTCAGTTGGAGCAGAGCCCACAGCACGAGCCAGAGCGATTGAGCGAAAACAGCAGCCAGCCAGTGGCTCACTAGATTCGCCAGCAGAACAACGATGCCAAGCGGCATCGCCAGGCCAACCAGCGGAATCACCGCGGCGCTTGTCGCGAAGGCCAGCGGCTGGACTCGGCTGAAATGGTGCAGAAGCAGCGGAGCCGTGAAGAGCGTCGCCGCCACCGAGACAACCACCGGCGCCAGCACCCAGCGGCTGAACCATCGCAGGCGAACCGCACGCCCCGCCAGCTGCTGAGTCGGTCCGGCAATGAGGACAATACCGAGCGTGGCGGCGAAGGAAAGCTGGGCTCCGACATCGAATAGCATCGCCGGGTCGATGAGCAACAACAGGATGCCGGCCGCACAAAGCGAAGCGACCGGCGAAAGCCTGCGCTGGGTCGGTGCGCTGAGCAGGACGGCGCAGGCCATCAGGCCGGCACGTGCCGGGGCCGCCGACCAACCGACAAGTAGCAGGTAGAAGACCACGCCAGCGACCCCGGCCCAGAACCTCCACCAGCCGCGCACGCCCAGCACCGAGAGCAGAATCCAGAGGAATCCGACCACGATGCTGACATTCATGCCGGAGACGGCCAGTATGTGCACGAGACCTGCATCCCTGAACGCCTCCTGCACGTCCTTGGGCAAGCCCTGGCTTCCCCCGAGCAGCAGCCCCACGAGCAGCGCTCCCTCGTTCCCCGGCAGCACCTGGTTGATGACGCCGAAGATGTAGGACCGAACCGGTGCGACCAGCCGGTTGCGGACGCCCGATCCCCTGCCCCGAGCCAGAACAGTGACCGCGTGGGCCGATGCGCTGCCCACGAAACCTCGAGCAGATAGAACCGAGTTGAAGTCCGGCACACCCGGGTTGCGCGGCCTGTCCAGGGGCTCGATGCGACTGCCGACCATCACCACATCGCCCGACCGCAACACGGCCGCGCTATCCCTGAGCCACACGGTCACCTTTCCACGCAACGGCGGCGACAAGGAAACGACCGCCCGGCGTGCGACACCTGGCGCAGGCTCGGACTCGACCGTTCCCTCAAACCGCTCCGCCGCGTAGACGCGCGGATCCACCGGCCCCGGTGCTCGAACCTGGCCGCAGGCCATGGCAGCAGCGCCGACCGCAAGATAGAGCGACCATCCGCGGCTCACCCGTGCCAGTCCGACGGCCACCACCGCCACCAGGGCGACCAGCCAGAGAGGGGCCGGCACCAGCCGACCAAGGAGGATGCCCGCAGCCGCAGCCACCAGAGCCCTCGCTGCCGCGTGACGCATCCCGGGCTCGGCTCGGCCGGCGAAAGCAGCGGTGAAGCTCACACAGCAGGAGAGTAGACGCCGGCCCCCGTCTGTCAAGCAGAGCAGAGCCCTGCCGCACAGCCGGAAGTGTGTCCTCAGCAAGGCGCCTCCCTCAAGTGCGAGAGTGCAGTGCCGAGCACCGCCGTCGGCCTGACCGAAGAGGCGAACCCGGACGGCCGGGAGGCACGTTGCTCCACGCCAGCAGGACCAATATCATCTCGCCACGTCCGGATTGGGTGGCCCAATCCCCGATTGACAATCAGGGGCTGACAGCTAGAATGTTGCGCTTCATGAGCGTGACAGTGGGCTTACTGCTCCTGCTCAGTGCGGGCCCGATCGGGCTCACAGCTGGGGATGAACCGGTCTCTCTCTACAAACCCGCCGTACTGACTTCCTTCGAGTGGCAGAGCATCGACTCGCCGCAGTACGCTGGCGAGTCGATTGACGTCGTCATCCTCGCCATGGATGACAGCGGCAACAGCTATCCGCTCAACGGCATAGCGCTTCTCTCGACCACTCTCGGAGACCAGTTCGTATACCCTTCGTATGTGCAGTTCAATGATGGTATCTGCAATAGCAGAGTTGTAGTAACCATTGCCGAGAGCCTGGCGCTGCGGTGCTCGAGGGACACGGTATCGGGAACAAGCGAGGTTTTCGAGGTGCTTCCGGGCGCGCCGAAGAGGCTCATGGTGATCCTGCCCGGCGAGCAGCTGACGCCCGGCCTGACCGGAGGTCGCGCCGGGTCTCCCGACGAGCAGACAGCAGGAGACTCGTTCTCCTTCGAGGTCTACCGGACCGACGGTTGGTTCAACCAGGTGGACCAGAGCAACGACAGTGTCGAATTGGATTCGGACAACCGGTTCGACCGACTGCCTGCCGGTGGCCGGTTGCCAAATGGAACTGGTTCCTTCCCCATAGTTATGCACGCTGCCGGCGAACGTCACATCACCGCCAAGCTGGCAAGGTCGCTGCTTGAGGACATCTCGTCACCGGTGACCGTCCGCCCCGGGCCGTACAAGAACATGCTGCTTATCGCGCCGGGAGAGGTCCTGATGCCGGGTGACACGTCACCACTGGAATCCCTGCCAGGCAAGGAAGGAACTCCGTCCCCGCAGTACCTGCGCGAGCCCTTCGGCGTCAACGTCTACGCCTGCGACTCGTTCTGGAATCCACGAGACGGGCTGGGAGATACGGTCTTCGTGCGTTCGGACGTGAAAGACTCGTGCACGCCGTCTGCAAACGAACTCACCGATTCCGTCCGTTTCTCTTTCCAGTTCAACCAGCGCGGCGAAAACCGCCCGCTGTGGGTCCGGGACAGCCTGACTGGAGCCGAGTCCTACATCACCTACCTGGACGTCCGCGCCCGCGGGGCGTCGCTTTCCGCAATAGCGCCGGATACGGTTCGTTCCGGCGAGACTGCTCAAGTCTTGATCCGAGTCGTTGACGTACACGGAGAACAGATTCCCGCAGCGCTTGTCCGGACTTCGGTCGTCAAGGGCACCGGTACGATGATCGAGCCTGAGTTGCTGACCGATACTGCCGGGTATGCCACCGCCCACTTCGTTTGCACGCCCAGCCCGGCATCGGAGCAGGATTCCATCAGGATCACATCGGACAACGCCATCGCGGTTATCGGCATCTACGTCAAACACCTTTCCGACAGCCTGTTCGCCTTCCCCAATCCGTTCGGATCCATCAACCAGGACCGAACGCTGATCTTCTACAGCCTGCAGAAGGCGGTGTCGGTCAAGGTGAGGATATACGACCCGTTCGGCAACAGAGTGTGGACGCGGAGTTTCAGCCAGGGAGAACCGGGCGCCCAGTTCGGAGACAACACCATCTACTGGGACGGCACGAACAACAAGGGCAAGCGCGTCGCCAGCGGTATCTACGTCATCCAGGTCCTCGGCACGACCACCACCAGCATTGACTTCAGGAGCCTTTACCGGGTAGGAGTCGTCTGGTGAGAAGAGCTCTTCTTGTCGCCGTCGGCCTCGTCGCTGCCTGTTCAGTCGCTCGGGGAGAGGGCGGCTCGGCCGGCGAGTTCCTGAACTACGCGATCGCCCCGCGGAGCCTGGGCATGGGCAAAGCATTCACCGCGATCGCGGATGACATCCAGGCCGGCTACTTCAACCCGGCCGGGCTGTACCAACTCAATGCCCAGGAAGTGATGATGGGACACTCCCAGCTGTACGGAGCCCGACTGGAGTACGTCGGCTGGGCTCTGCCCACCAAGGCAGCGGGGACCTTCGGCTTTTCTCTGCTCAACTTCGGCTCCGAAGGGATCGATGCGAGGAGTCCCGAGAACCAGCGGATGCAGAGCTACTTCTTCATGGAGAACGCCCTCATCGCCTCGTACGCCTATAACCCCTGGCGTTTCCTCGGCTTCGGCGCCAACCTCAAGCTGATCACGAAGAACATCGCCGTCTACTCCGGCGTGGGAGTTGGCGCCGATGTCTCAGCGCTGATCTTGCTGCCGCGCCCGCTCAGCTTCGGCCTGGTCCTGCAGAACCTCCTGCAGCCGGCTGTCAGACTGAGGGATAGCACGGACTACTATCCCCGAAACCTCCGGGCCGGCGCCGCGGTTCGGCTGGTCAACGACCGCGTGCGGCTCGCCGCCGACCTGGTCGTAAAGGACTTCGCGAGTAGCTCCCGCCGCAGCCTGACCCCCCACGGCGGGATCGAGTTCGAGGTGCTGCCCGACTTGCTCATTCCCCGCTTCGGCCTCGACGCGAATGAGATTAGCGTCGGTCTGGGCGTAAACAAAGTCTGGGGCAAGATGGCCGTGGGCGCCGACTACGCATTCCTGTTGCACTATCCGTCCGGCTATACGCTTGCCCCCACTCACAAGATTGGCGTTTTCCTGAACTTCGCCGGATACCGGGTTTGGATTGACGCCCAGCCGGCTCTCTTCCGGCCGACGCCTGAAGACAGGTCAAACGTGCTCTGGATGGACGTGCGGCTGATGGCGCGGGCGAGTTCCAGGCGCTGGCAGGTTGTGGTCAAGAACCAGTACGGCGAAGTGGTGCGCAATTTCAGCGGCTGGGATGCCCCACCGGCGCGAATGACATGGGACGGCCTCGACGACGACGGCCGCCTGGTCGCGGACGGCAGCTATAGCTACAGCATCGTGGTTGTGGACGTGCGCAACCGTCCACTCTCGTTCTCCGCCCCGCTCACTCGCATCCGTACCAGCGGTCCCACGGGCAAACTCGAGATCCGACCTCAAGACCGATAAGGTGACGATGGTCCAGGTCCTGATCACCGTTCTGCTCGCCGGCGCATTGTCGCCAGAGCAGTCACATCAACTCGCCGAACGGTACAACGTGGCTCAGGCAGCGATAGGACAGCGGAACTACGTGAAGGCCAACACCGACCTGAACGCGCTGGTTCGTGACTTCGGTTCCAGCGAGTTCGGCGACGAGATGCGCTACGCACTCGCCGAGACGTACTTCAACCTCGGCCAGTATGACCGCGCTGCCGACATCTTCAACCAGCTGCTCGGCAGGCCGCATCACCCCTACATCAAACCGGAGGCAATGTACGGGATCGCCATTTCCGAGATGATGCGAGGCAACTTCAAACAGGCGCGAATCACACTCGAGCAGCTGTCGAAGCAGCAGGGCTACGACACGGACGACCGCACCAATTTCGCGCTGGGAGTGCTGTACTACTTCCTGAAGAACTACGATCAGGCGGCGGCCAAGCTGAACGGCCTCAAACTGCCGGAGGCGAAGTTCTACCTCGGCAAGGTCTATTCGGCCACCGGAAAGCCGCTGCCCGCACTGCTCCAATTCAGGGCGGTCACTGACGACGTGCCGAATACGTCGCTGGCGGTGATGGCCCACTTCGCCGCCGGCCAGGCGCTGTTCATCAATCACGACTACGATGGCGCGCAGGCCAAATTCCAGTTCTTCGCCGACAACTTCGCCTATTCGCCGCTGGCCGACTATGCCCGTTACTTCCTCGGTTGCGCGCAGATCGCGCAGAAGCAATACGCGTCGGCAATCGACAACCTGACGCCGTTGGTGAGCAGCGACAACAGCGTGCTGGCCGCGCATGCAAACTACTTCATCGGCTGCGCGGACATGGCGCTCGGTCAGGCGCAGCCGGCGGTTGAGCGCTTCCAGCGCGTCCGCGCCAACTACTCGCGGACGCGGGTGAGCGGGTACGCCGACCTCCAACTCTCGCGGGCGGTACTGGCAACTGCGGACACCGCCCAGGCCCTGCTCGGCACCAGTCAGTTGGCGACGATGTTCAAGACCGGCGACCTTGCCGGCACCGGCAACTACATGTCCGGGGTCATCTACTACCAGCTGGGCCAGTACGGCAGTGCCGCGCGGCAGTTCGAGACGATCCTGGCGAGCCACGGCGGCACCGGTCTGCGCGAACCTGCTTGCGCCATGCTGCTGCTCTGTCTGAGCAGCTCGGGGCAGTGCGACAAGGGCGCGGCGCTCGGCGCGAAGTACGTTACCGACTACCCGACCGACTCTACCGAGTGGCGCGCCAAGACGCTGTACTTCCTGGCCGAATGCTTCTACTTTGACCGCAAGTACAACGAAGCCGATGACTTCTACCAACAGGCATACGCCCACCCGGCCAGCTCCGACATCTCGGTCTACGCCCGGCTCGGCCGCTGCTACAGCCTCTATCATCTCGGGCGACTGAACGAGTCCGTGCGGGGCTTCAGGAACCTGGTCAACGCCCGGCTCGGCGACACCGCCTTCACCATCAGCGCCTATCTTGGTTACGGATACTCCCTCTTCAACCAGAAGGAGTACCTCAAGGCGCTGGACGTATTCGAACCCCTCCAGAAGACCTTTCCGGGCGAAGAAATGGCCACGGTCCCGGCCTACTTCTACGCCGGGTACAGCTACTACCAGTTGGGCTACTACGGTCAAGCGGTGGACGCGTGGAGCGAACTCATCAACAGGTTCCCGGCCGATGCGACGAGGGCCCCCGAGGCAGCCTTCCGCAGCGGCGACACCTACTTCAAAGCGCTGGAGTACGACAAGGCGATCAGCATGTTCAACTTCGTGATTGAGCGCTACCCGTTTTCGCAGTTCGGCCCTCCGTCGCAGGCGCTGATTGCGCAGTGCTTCTACAACCGCAAGCAGTACCTGGATGCGGTTCGCGAGTACCAGAAGTTTGTCGACCTCTACCCCGCTGACGCACAGACTCCCAGCGTCCGTCGAAGCCTCGAGACCAGCTACTACCTTGCCGGTCAGGAGGACTCCGCGGTGATGGACGACTTCCTGAAACGGTTCCCGCAGTCGGAACTGGCAGCCGAGGGGCAGTACAACAAGGGCAAACTGCTCTTCGACGCTGGCGCGTTTGTGCAGGCCATCGCCGAACTCCAGAAGGTAGTGGTCACTTCTCCCGGCCTGCCCATCGCTGCCGACGCGCAGCTTCTGAGCGCCGAAGCCTATGCGAGGATGATGAGCTGGCGCGAGGCCACGCAGGCATACCAGAAGTTCCTCGACTACTTCCCGCAGCACGAGCAGCGAGCCGGGGCCATCTTCAACCTGGCGACCGCTTACTTCAATTCCGGCGCGTACGAGCAGAGCCTGAGGCACTTTCGGACAGTCGTCGACTCGTTCCCTGCGTCGGAGTTTGCGGAGAGCGCCCGCAAGAACGCCGACATTTCGCGCAAGCGGCTCGGTGCCGCCGAGGGTGAAGGCGAAGACGCGGCCGAGCCCGGTGCCCCGGAGGCGCGGCCGCCGGACCCCGACGCAGACCCGGCCGCCCCGCTGCCGGCACCAAACAAAGGAGACAATCAGCCATGAAGATAATGGGCAAAGACCTTTTTCAGGTGATGCTCGACCCGGTCATGCTAGTGCTGCTTGCCGCGTCGGTTACTGCGCTTGCGCTGGTCATCGAACGCTTCATATACTTCCGCAGGAACCGCTGCAATACGGCTACCGGGGTGCGCGAACTGCGACGGCAACTCTCGTCCGGCGGCCTCTCCGCCGGTCTGCAATGGGCCCAGAACCAGAACAGCCCGATGGGCCGGATGTTCGTCCAACTGCTGGAGAACGCTACCCTCGACGCCGAGGAACTGGCCGACCTCAGCTACAGCCTCATCATCGACGAGCGCATCAAGTTCGAACACCTGCTCGGTGGCATGGGAACCCTTGCCAACGCTGCCACGCTGCTCGGACTGCTCGGCACCGTGACCGGACTCATCAACTCGTTCAACCAGATCAGCGTCACCAAGCAGGCCGGCCCGGACGTCGTCGCCGGCGGCATTGCGGTTGCCCTGCTGACAACCGCCTGGGGCCTGGGAATCGGCATACCGACGCTGTTCGCCTACAACTACTTCAACAAGAAGTCCAGCGACCTGGCGATGCAGCTTGAGGCCGCCGCGGACAGGGTCATAGTGATGCTGGGCCGTGCGCGTTCCAGGGCCGGCAGCAAAGCGGCTGAGACAGCGCCGGCGCCCGGGCCGCGACCGGCCGAGGACACGGGCTGGAGATTCTGAAATGCGCCGGCGGCACGAAGAACACCGGAGGAACGACGGCCTCATCGTCAACTCGCTGGTTGACATCGCCCTCGCGCTCGTCATCGGGTTCATGGTGGCGATGCCCATCTTCTTTGAGAACGGTATCTTCGTCTCCGCCCCGGGGGTGGCCCAGGCCGGTGGTGCTGTACCGTCCGGCTCGGATATCAAGGCCAACGTTTTCCTGGCCAACGACGGCCGGATCCTCCTCAACGAGATCACGGTCTCGGAGGACAGCCTGCGCGTGCTGCTTCCGCGCCTCCTTGACCGGAGTGTCGAGCGTCGGGTCGTCATCTCGAACGAGAATCTCGTGCTGTATGATGCCGTCGTCCGCGTGATGGACATGGCCAAGCAGACCGGGGCCAGTGACGTCGCCTGGCTCCGCACCAGGACTGCACCCTGAGCTTGAAAGCTGCCCCCAACCTCGACATTCTGCCGATGGCCTGTGTCGGCCTGATCCTGGTTCTGGTCATGATGATGATATCGCCCATGGTCGTCTCCCACACGCGCACGCCGGTCGACGTGCCTGAGGCCCACACCGGCCAGCGGGAGGTCCAGAATGACATCAGCATCATCCTGACAAAGACCGGGCAGTACCTGTTTGACGACGAACCGGTCGCGACGCTCGAGGAGGTTGGCAGCCTGGTCGCCGCCCAGGTCGCCCGCGACCCCTATGTACTGGTCGTGATCCGGGCCGACAAGCAGTGCTACGGCAACCAGGTGCTCGACGTCCTCTCTGCGGCAAAGAAGGCAGGTGCGGCGCGCATCGTCTGCGCTACGAAGAAACTGACGATCAAGAGCTAGCCATGCCCGACGGAATCGCGCTCCGTAACATCACCATCCCCGAGGATCGTCGGTCCCCGGTGATTTGGATTGCTATCATCCTCTCGGCAGTAGTTCACCTGGGGAGCATGTTCGGCTTTTCCAACCTGAAGCCGGCCGCGGTCAAACCCGGGGAAGACCTCATCCAGGTCAACGTCTATGACATCACACGTCGGCCTGAAGTCGCGAAAGTCATACCCAAACAAAAGATCGGGGGCGGCGACGCACCCGGACTCGTCGATGCCGCCTCGATGGGCTACACGCCGTCCGGAACCCCTGACGGCCCAACAATCGACCTGCGGGCCGCGCTCGACCGCGGCCCATCGCAGGCGAAGATCGATCTCAGCCGATACGAACTGGACCGTTCTGCCGGTACCATGGACCTCATCTACCTTGGTGGTAAGGGTAGTTCTCAGTCCACTGACGAGATTCTCTCCCAGCCGGCAATCGCCATGACCCGCGCGCCCGGTCGGGGCAGCGGGGACGGCCGCGGCGTCCCCGGCATACCTCAGCCCGCCGCGCAACTGACTATCGAACACCGCGAACTGGCGAAGCCCGCCGCTCGCAGCTTGCCGGCCAGCGCTGACCGGGACCTGCCCACGGTGGAAACCCCCGTCACCCGCGGAACGAACTTCACCGTCGCCGGGCCGATCTCCCAGCGCGAGATCACCAAGAAACTCGTACCGCGGTATCCGAAGTGGGCACTCGAGCGCCGCGTATGCGGCACCGCCGTGGTGCGGATCTGGGTCCAGCCCGACGGACAGGTCAAGGGTGTGCCCACTGTGGAGTCAAGTTCTGGCTACCCGGACCTGGACCGGGTCGTCGTGGACGCGCTGCGCGGATGGGAGTTCGCGGCGCTGGGACCCGATGTCAAGTCCGAGGACCAGTGGGGCGAAATCACATTCAGATTCGTCCTATCTTGAGGATATGACGCTACTCATTGTTGCCCTTCTCTTTTCCCAACCAACCCCGGCGTCGCCCAAGCCCGAGAGCACCGCTGCCCGGCCCGCGCCGAACGCCGACCAGCATGCGATCGGAGAGGAAGTGATCAAAGGCGAAACCGAAGTCAAGATCGAGGACACAAAGCTCTTCTTCCCGCCGCAGATTGACCCTTTCTCGCCGGTCAACGAACTGCTTACGCCGGAAAGCTATGTCCTCGACGAGGCCCTCCACTACTCGGTCGACTCCCTGACGATTCCGCAGTACTTCGCCCACTCCTCGTTCCTGCGGATCCCGACCGAACGCAACTTCATCTATGGCGACATGATGGTCTTCCTCCCGACCTTCGAGCAGCGGGTGTCCACCTGGGATCTGGAAGTGTCGAACTCGCTCGGCGAGGCCGTCCGCCGCATCGCCCGCAAGGGACAGCCGCCGGCGGTCATCACTTGGGACGGCAAGACCGACTCGGGCGAGCCCATCGCCCCCGGCGAGGTATACAGTTTCACGTTCAACGCCTACGACGCTCAGGGCAACCAGACGCGGATCCCGGGCACACCCCAGCGCGTCAACGGGTTGGTACAGGAAGCTGGCGGAGAATGGGTGGTATCGATTGCTGCGGACATGATCTTCACCGAAGGTGGCGCGCAGCTGCTTGAACGGGCGACCCCGCGCCTCGACGAGGCGGCCAACGTCGTCAAAGAGAAGCTCAAGAGCCAGGTCGTGGTCTACGTCTACACCGAACTGGAGCGCCTCTCGGCTGAGCGCTGCCGCGTTATCGAGGCCGAGTTGAACCGCCGCGTCGTGCTGCCACCCGGCGCGCTCAGTGTCGTTCCCCGCTTCGTACCAGGTCTTCAGCCCAAGCTCTCCAAGATCGAGATCCGCATCCTCTAGGCATCCGGCGCGTTCCCGCTCCCGCTACGCCGGCTTCCGGCAGCTCTGCCTGATTTGACGGACGGATGCCGCCCACTATCATTAAGGTTGTGAACAAAACCAGTGTCCGCGAACCGCAGATGGGTTCGAGATGGCCGACGCACCGCCTGTCAGCGATCATAGCCGGCACCGGGGCACATGTCCCCGCGCGCGTCATGACCAACGCTGACCTCGAGAAGATTGTGGATACGTCAGACGCTTGGATAACTGAACGCACGGGCATGAAGGAGCGTCACATAGCCGCGGCCGGCGAGACCGCGTCGGACGTTGCCATGGTTGCCTGCGAAAAGGCTCTGGCTGAATCGAAGGTGAAAGCGGAGGAGCTCGACCTCATCGTCGTCGGCACCGTTACCGGTGACATGCCGTTCCCTTCGACCGCCTGCGTTCTGCAGGAACGGCTCGGCGCGTCACGCGCCGCTGCGTTCGACGTCAGCGCTGGCTGCACCGGCTTCATATACGCACTGAGCGTTGCCCAGCAGTTCGTCGCCAATGGGGTCTACCGGACAGTACTGGTCGTCGGCGTGGAGCTGATGAGCAAGGTGACCGATTGGACCGACCGGTCGACCTGTGTCTTGTTTGGCGACGGGGCTGGCGCTGCGGTGCTGAAGGCCGGAAAAGACACGGATACCGGCATTCTTGGCACCTACTTGGCCGCCAACGGCCATGGCGGCCAGCACCTCTACATGCCGGCCGGCGGCTCACGCCATCCGGCCAGCGTTGAGACCGTGCAGCAACGCATGCACACCTGCAAGATGAACGGCAACGCCGTCTTCAAGGTCGCGGTCCGCAATATGGCTGATGCAGTCAAGCACCTGTTGCAGGAAACCGGTCTCGGAATCGATGACCTGGCTCTCCTCATCCCCCACCAGGCCAATCTGCGCATCATCGAGGCGACAGCCAAGCTGCTCAAATTCCCTTCCGAACGGGTCTTCGTCAACATCGCCAAGTACGGCAACACCTCTTCGGCCACGACGATCATCGCGCTGGACGAGGCCCGCAAGGCCGGGTTGGTGCATCCCGGCGACAACGTGATGCTCGTCGCCTTCGGCGCCGGTCTCACCTGGGGCGGCGTCCTCATACGTTTCTGACCAAGAGGGCTCGGGACTCCAAGAGCCCGGTGTCGGAGACCGGAACCTCTGGTTCTTTGGTCCCCAAGCCCCTTCGCTGGCACTGACCGTGGACTACCGCGTTCTCTCTCTGCTCGCGCTCCTGTGCTGGGGCGCGTGGGGCTTTGCCACGAAGCTGGTCTCACGAAGTCAGCCGGCCGAAGGTGTTGCCTTTTGGAGTACCCTCGCGAGCATGCTACCCGTCACTCTTTTCGCACTCCTGGGTGGCGCGAGCCGCTGGGTCCGACCGGCGCCGCTCGCCCTCGCCTCCGGCCTCGCGGCCGGGGTCGCGTCGGTCCTCTTCTACGTCGCCATCCGCAAGGGCCCGGCTTCGGTGGTGATGCCTTTGACCGGAATGTACATACTGATACCGGCGCTGCTCGGCTTCATCTTTCTCAAAGAGCCGGTCACAGTCACACACGTCCTCGGCCTGGTCTGTGCCGGGTTGGCGGTCTTCTTCCTGACCCGCTAGACGCGGCTCGGCCGGACCGCGACGTGCAGGATTCCGCCGGCGCCTGCCAGCCCGGCAGCCACAAACATCACCGTCCGGTATCCAAACCCGCCGGTCAGGCCCAGAAGCAGCGCTCCCCCGACCGCGGAGAGGCTGAGAACCGACTGGAACATCCCCGCCGCCGTCGAACGTTCGGGATTGACGCGCATCAGTTCTCGCAGCGAGCCGAGGTACAGACACGACCACGACAAGGCCAGCACTACCTGTATCGGCACGACCTGCTTGAAACTCGTGACCAGCCCGAATGAGAAAAAGACCAGGGCCGAGAGGACGAAGCCGAGGATGATGAGCATCCGCTCCCCGGCCCGCTCGAGCAGGTTCATGAACAGGACCTGGCCGAAAGGGTTGATGGCAAACACGATGCCGACCCAGAGGCGGCTCGCACCCAGGTCGGCAAGGAACACCGGGAATATCGACCAGATCGAAAACGCCCCGATGTGGCGCAGCAGGAATGAGAGGTAGATGGGCCAGCTCCGCCTGAGTACGCGCATGTCGAGAAACGGCTGCTCCAGCCGAACGTGCTCGTGTTTGAGGCCGGTCCAGGCGAGAACGACAGTCGCGCCCATCAGCATAGCGGCCGCCGGAAACACCCAATCAGGTCTGAGCATCCCAAGCGTGAGAGCGCCGATACCCCAGCCCAACGCGCCGAATCCGGTGTACCGGCCGAGCAGCTTGCTCCGGTTGTAGAAGTACGCCATCAAAGCTGCCGGAAAGATCCCGACACAGGCTCCGGCCAGAGCCCGGGCCGCAAACAGCCCTCCCAGGTTCCGGGCAAACGCGTGCAGCGTCAGGGCGACGGTCGCAGCCACGAGGCCGGAGACAACGAACTTCTTTCGGTCCCCGTAGTCGCCCCAGCGACCGAAGACGATGCTCGATATCAGGGTCATCGCCTGATAGCAGGCGACGAGCAACCCGATCTGCTGGCTGCTCGCCCCGTATCCCCGGGCAAGCAGCGGGATATAGACAATCACCACCATCAGGCTGGCATTGGTCAGGAACTGAACCGCGTAGGCGGTCAGCATGGAAAGGACTCGAGGATTTCAGGATTCAGGGATGCAAGGGAACTGGCGGCAGGCACTGGAATCCTGGATTCCTTGATCCCTGGACCCCTTCAATGCGCCGGCAACGGCGCGAGACGACTCACCGGCAGGGATTGATACCAATCCACCAGCCCATCGAGCTCTGCCCCTCGCCCGCGCGCGGCCAGCACCTGTGCTCGACGCATGAGGAAGAAACGGTAGCGTTCGAGAGCGGCCCGCGTCCTCATGTCCGGTCCATTCCGGGGAATCCGCACTGCGAATCGGGTGTAGTCAAACTCAGGCAGCACCGTGTCGCTTCTGATCTGGAACAACAGCCCGACCGGTACCCGCCGCTCGCCGGCGAGCATCTGCCCGGCGTCGAGCCCTGCGTCCGCATCATGCGTCATGTACGCCGGTCGCTCCGGGCTGCGCGTGATGAAACTCTCCAGCAGCGCGATGTAGCGGCGCTGGATCTCGGCCGGGTCTTTCAGCCGCCCCTGCTCGAACTCATCGAGGTACCGCATGTAGCTCCCGATTTCCGACCGTGACCGCTCAGCCAGCCAGGGGTAGACTCGGGACAGGTAGTCGAAGTACCACGAACGCCGGATGAGCTCCTTGTCGATGATGCAGACGTCGGGGCGCATATGCTCGACCTGCTGCAGGTAGAAGACCGGCGAGTAGACATCCCACCAATCGGTGACTATGGTAGCGTTCTGCCCGGCCGAGGCGAGGGTGTTCAGCGCGCAATCATAGGCGACGTAGTCCCCCTGCTTGCCCGCAACCCGGAAGTTAAGAAGCAGGGCGAGAATCCCGGCAAGCCAGGGTGCCTGCCGCACAACTGCCCTCGCTACCGTTCCCACATTCGACATTCTACGTTCGACATTCGCCAGTATCCCATCCAGTCCCACCATGCCGAATACCGCGAGCGTGACCAGGCAGGGCAGGTAGTAGGACTCGATGTCGGGAATCGAGTAGTTGACCGCGTACGCGAACGCGACGATGGCGGAGACCGCGAGACCGATGGCAAGCCCCCGCCTCTGCCGGAACAGTCGCACCGCCCCGTAGAACACGATCGGAACCAGCACGTACAGAAAGCTGCGGGCCAGCAGTCCCGCACCTCGCCCGGCATTGCGCATCACCTCGCCGAAGGACTGCGAGAACATCCAGACCTGGTACTGCTTGCCGGTCACGTGCCACCAGAACCGCTCCAGACTGTATGGGTTGCCCCATGCCAGCAACGGCCCGGCGCGTGTGCGGAGAACGAGAAACAGATAGGGAGAAATGCCGAGCAGAAATAGCACCGCCAGCACCGGGACCCGACGCACCAGTTCTCGCCGATACGCGAGAACGACAGCCAGCGCCACGCCCAGGACCGTGCTTGCCGCGGACATGTGGTTGGTCAGAGCCAGTCCGGAGAGGTATGCCAGAATGAACAGCGGCCCTCCCTTGTCGACCGACTCGGCGGACAGCCAGAGAAGCAGAACCAACACTAACGTCAGGCTGTAGACCTCGACGTCCACCGCCACCGCCCACACGGGAAACGAGAACCCCAGCAGCAGCGCACTGGCACCGGCCACGCTCCGCGAGATCCCCAGCCGCAGACCGAGCAGCAGCAGCAACCCGACGCCCGCGGCCGCAAGCAACGCGCTCAGTGCCGCCACGCGGTTCACAACCATTGCGACCGGCACCAGCGTCGCGAGTCGACCCAGCATCGTGTACAGCGGGTATCCGGTCGGATGCAGGATGTTCAGCAGGTAGCACCCCGCTGCCAGCTCGCCCGAGTCAATCAGGCCGACGGTCGGCGAGAGAGTGAGGAGATAGACGGCGAAGACGAGGGGCACGACGAGCCACACCCAGAGCCGACTCGCCGTTCTCAAGTCCGAATTCCGAATCTCGAATGACGAATCAATGACGAAGCCCAAATGACCAATTCGGACTTCTCCTCCATTCGGGTTTCAATCGTCATTCGGAATTCGTCATTCGTCATTCGCCTAGGTATGCTGCTTTGACTCTCTGATCCCGCAGCAGCTCAGCGGCCGGGCCGGACAGCACTACCTTGCCGGTTTCCAGCACATAGGCCCGCTGCGCAACCTGCAGGGCCATGAACGCGTTCTGCTCGATCAGCAGGATGGCCGTGCCCTGGCGGTTGATCTCACGGATGATGTCGAATATCTCTCGCACCAGTATTGGCGACAGTCCCATCGAAGGTTCATCGAGCATCAGCAACTTCGGCCGCGCCATCAGCCCGCGTCCCATGGCGAGCATCTGCAATTCGCCGCCCGAGAGCGTTCCCGCTATCTGGCCGAGCCGTTCCTTGAGACGCGGGAACGACTTGAACACCCTATCCATTGAGTCGTCGGCTTCTGCCCGAGGCCGGTTGTACGCGCCCAGCAGCAGGTTCTCCCGCACGGTCAGATAGGCAAAGGGCTGCCTTCCCTCCGGCACGTGGGCGATGCCGAGCTTCACTACCTGGTGCCCGGCCATGCCGTCAATCCGCCTGCCATCGAAGGCAATCTCCCCCTCGGACGGCTTGAGCAGCCCGGAAACGGTGCGAAGCGTCGTGCTCTTGCCCGCCCCGTTCGCCCCGACCAACGTGACAATCTCGCCCTCGTTCACCTCGAACGAGACGCAGTGCAGCGCCCGTATCGCGCCATAGTCAACGGCAAGGTCCTTAACGCTCAGAAGCACGCAGACTCCTCGGCGGAAGCTCGAATGACGAAGCTCGAATGAGCAATTCGGACTTTTCCTTCATTCGTATTTCATTCGTCATTCGGACTTCGTCATTCGTCATTTGCCTAGGTACGCCTCTATCACCTTCGGGTCCTCTCGAATCACCTCTGGTGCGCCCTGCGCGATGACCTCGCCGAAGTCCATCACCACGACCCGCTGGCACACACCCATCACGACCTTCATCTGGTGTTCGATCAGCAGCACCGTCAGCTTGAACCGCTCCTTCACGAACCGGATGAGTTCCATCAGGCTGCCTACCTCGAGAGGGTTCATCCCGGCTGCCGGCTCGTCCAACAGCAGCAGCTTCGGGTCGGACACCAGCGCGCGGGCGATCTCGACCCGCCGCTGCTCGCCGTAGGGCAGGTTTCGCGCCAGCTCATCCCTCCTGCCTTCCAGCCCGAGAATGGAAAGCAGCTCGGTTGCCCGCTCGGTCACCTGCCGCTCCTCCCGCCTGAACCCCGGCCCGCGCAGGACCGTACTCACCAGCCCGGCTCCGCCGCGGTGATGGTGAGCCACGCGGATGTTGTCGAGGACCGATAGCTGCTTGAACAGCCGGATATTCTGGAAGGTACGGGCAATCCCGCACTGATAGATGCGGTACGGCTTCATCCCACCGATGTCGGCGCCGTTGAACCGTATCTCGCCCGCGGTCGGTACATACATGCCCGTCACCAGGTTGAACACGGTCGTCTTGCCGGCCCCGTTCGGCCCGATCAGGCCGACCAGCTCGTTCTCGGCAACTGACATCGTGAAATCGCGCACGGCCACCAGGCCGCCGAAGGACTTGGTCAAAGACTTCGTCTCAAGCACAGCGCTCATGGCAGTGGTGAATTCCGAATGACGAAGCACGAATGACGAATGAAACCCGAAGCCCGAATCACCAATTCGGACTTCTCCTTCATTCGAGCTTCAATCGACATTCGGGTTTCGAGCTTCGTCATTTCTTCTCTCTCAGGAACCGGAACTCCGTCCCCGCGAATATGCCGCCGGGCCGCACCAGCATGAAGATGACCAGCAGCAACGGATAGATGACCCAGCGCCAGTCCTGCACTGCCGGCGGCAGTACGATCCTCAATCCCTCGAGCAGGAACGTCCACGCGACCGCGGCGACGATGGTGCCGGACATACTGCCGAGCCCGCCCAGCACCACCACCAGCAGCACGTCGATGGACTTCAGGAAGTCGAAGTTGGACGGGTGCAGGAACGTGAACAGGTGCGCGTACAGGCCGCCGGCCACGCCCGCGTACATGCAGCCGATGACAAACCCCAGGGTCTTGTAACGCGTGCTGTCGATGCCGACCGCCTCGGCCGCCAGCTCGTCCTCACGCACCGATATCAGGGCCCGGCCGATACCGGAGTAGACGATGTTGCGCAGCACCACCAGCGCCACTACGGCCAGCGGGAACACCCAGACGAAACTGGTCAGCCTGGGAATCGCGCTCATGCCCCGAGAACCGCCCATCATCGGGACTACCTGGTCGGCGTTGTCCAATAGCACCTTCACGATAATGCCGAAGCCGAGCGTCGCTATGGCGAGATAGTCGGACTTTAGCCTGAGTATGGGCAGGCCGATGAGCAGGGCAACCAGACCGGCGAGGACGGCGCCGGCGACCAGGCTGAGCGGCAGGATAGCCGGGCCGTGGCTGCCGATGCCTCGGGTCACAAGCGCGGCAATGTAGGCTCCGATGCCGTAGAAGGCAGCGTGGCCGAGCGAGAACTGCCCGGTGTAGCCGTAGATGAGGTTCAGTCCGAGAGCCGATATGGTCACGATCCCGGCCAGACAGATGATCTGCTGCCAGTAGGGATTCAGCGCGCCTGAGAGGATGAGCGCTTCGACTGCGGCGAACACCGCAACCGCGACCAGCAGCGCAACCACACCGGCTCCGAGGCCCCTGCGCGTGCTCATATGTCGGAATGCCCAATTCCCAGTTGCCAATTCCCAACGAATGCCAGAATGCCAGATGAGTGCCTGGTCATTTCCTTCCATTGGGGTTTCGTTGGGAGTTGAGAATTGACCATTGGGAATTGCCCTCTAGACCTTTTCCCTGCTCGGCTTGCCCAGGATCCCGGCCGGACGCACCAGCAGCACCAGTATCAGGACCCCGAAGGCCACCGCGTCGCGAAGGGTCGAGGAAACGTAGGCGGAGGTGAACGTTTCGACCACGCCCATGATAACCGAGCCGAGCATCGCCCCGGGAATCACGCCGATTCCGCCCAGCACTGCCGCCACGAACGCCTTGAGACCTGGCATCACGCCCATGAACGGATTGATCTGCGGGTAGGCTATGCCATAGAGCACGCCGCCGGCCCCGGCCAGCGCCGAGCCCACCCCGAACGTCACCGAGATGATCCAGTCCACGTTCACGCCCATCAGCCGCGCCGTGTTATGGTCGTAGGATACCGCCCGCATCGCGAGACCGGTCCGAGTCTTGTTCACGAACAGGGTCAGCCCCACCATCAGCACGGTCGAGACCGCGAAGACGATTATCTGGATGTTACTGATCGAGACCCCGCCCACGTCAAACGACGTGACCGCAAACGGCCTTGGGAAGGCCCGGTAGTCCGGCCCGAAAACGAACCTCAGGCTGGTGAAGTACTCAAGGAAGAGCGAGACGCCCATCGCGGTTATCAGGGCGGAAATGCGCGGGGCACTACGCAACGGGCGGTAGGCCACCCGCTCGATGAACATCCCCAGCGCGGCGCACCCGGCCATGGCCGCCACGATGGCGAGCGGCCAGGGCAGCTTCCAACTCGCCAGCGCGTAGAAGCCTACGTAGGCGCCCACCATGAACACGTCACCGTGCGCGAAATTGATCAGCCGCACGATGCCGTAGACCATCGTGTACCCCAGCGCGATCAAAGCGTAGACGAAACCAAGCTGCAGTCCGTTTATCAACTGCTGGAGGAAATACGCCACGCGCAATCAGAATCCCAAAACCCTCCCGGAAGTCAAGCCACGCGCCTGCCGAGTCGGAATCGGAGGTCCGAACCGGAACCCAGAGAGCCCAAGTTTGGGAGCCGCTGCCCTTTCAGATTCCCGCCCACTCGGAACCAGACTTGCAGCCTCGGTTTCCCGGCTCTGGATGGCGCTCCTCCCGGCGCGTCAGGATGGGGGAATCAAACTGTCTGCCCTGTGTGCCTGCCTCCCAACGCAGCGCTCCGCCTCCAGCGGGCACCGGGTCGCATTGACTTGGCTCATGGTCTTTCTATAATCACTGCGGCAGGTTTGCCAAAGGAGGCAGTATGGCCGGAAAGTGTCTGCTCCTGTTCCTTACTGCCGGGTTCGCCGCATGGTTGCCCGCGCAGGACTTGACAATCGACAGCCACGAGGTGCCGTCGCTCCAAGGCACCTATGGCAAGTTCAAACAGAACAGCTCTGGTTTCACTTGGCCGGCGTTCGACTCGACTCAGACCCATTGGGACCTGACTTCCTACCCCGGTGGCCAGTGGTCAAGGGTTGGCCTCGTTGATTGGACCACAGGCCAGTCGCCAGCTCCGGAGTCGATGCGGGCCGACGCGCCCGACCCACAGGTGATGGAGATCGACACGCTTGGCGACGGCGCTATCAGCAACATCTACGAGTACAAGGACTCGTCCGGCCTCTACTCCGACGGCGTAGATTTCACGCTGCTGACCTACCGGGTCATCGGCAACTACCGGCCGGATGCGAGGGTCTACGCTACGCCGATGCAGCAAGGCACGAGTTGGTCGAGCAGTGTCGGCTTCGAGTACGAAATCATCCCGGGTCTACCGTACAACGCGAGCGAAAGCCACTCCAAGAGAATCGTGGCGAAGGGCAAAGTCAGGGTACCCGCGTCCGGTGACTACTACTGGCCATGCCTCGTCATCCGCGACCACATGACCTATGCCGACAATCTGGGCAGCAACGACTCCCGGTGGATATACGAATGGGTCGTGCCCGGTCCCTTCAGCGGCGCCAACGGCGTGGCCGCAGCCCTGAGCCAGAGCGGCGATGACCCGGACTTCACCGACGTCGCAACCATGATGACGATATCGGTCTGCAATATCCCGGGTTGGGATGTGCGCCCGCCGGCCTTCTCGCACACGCGCGTCTGGCCGGATACGAGTTTTGTCGGACCGTTCGTCGTCTGGTCGGTTATCCAGGACAACAACTCGGTCGGCGAGGAGTCGCTCTTCTACCGGGTCGACACCGGCGCCTGGGTAGGGACCGAACCTGATTCGGCTCGGGGCGACACGTTCTACTTCACCATACCTGCGGTCGTCCAGTCGTCCCGGATTGACTACTACATCTGGGCAAGAGACCAGTTCTCGACAACCAATGACATCGACCTCTGGACCACGTGGCCGGTTTGCTCGCCTGAGAGCACCATGGTCACGTTCCACGTGGACCTCACCGGCGCAGCCGAGCAGGAACCGCCCGTTCCGGGCCGCATCGGACTCTGTGCTTTACCCAACCCGTTCGGAGGTGCGACCACTTTCTACTTCAACTACCCACGGGTGCGGCAGGCGATAATCAAGGTCTTCGCCAGCTCCGGGGAGCTGGTCCGCAGCCTGGAAATGACACCGGTACCGAGCCTCGGGTTCCAGGCCCACTGGGACGCCCGCAACGAGATGGGGGAGCCGGTTCCCGCCGGCACGTACCTCTACCGCGTGGAAAGCGCCGGCTACACGGAAACTAGGAAAGTGACTCTGACGCGGTAGGCGTGATCAAGTGGTCCAGTGGTCAGGTGCTCCTGTGCTCGGTGTCGGACTTGGGTCGTTGGGACTTAGTCGTTGACTCGTCGTTAGGAATTCGGATTTCGAGATTGATACCCGAGGTCACCTGACCAGGCACAAGAGGAGCCGCTGTGAATCTTGAGAGCGTTGACATAGTACGGCCCAATGACACCAACGTCGTAATCGGCCAGTCCCACTTCATAAAGACGGTCGAAGATATCCACGAACTGATGGTGACTTCGGTACCCGGGATGAAATTCGGGCTGGCATTCAACGAGGCCTCAGGCCCGTGCCTGGTCCGGCACTCCGGCAACGACTCCGCACTCGAGCAACTGGCGGTCTCCAACTCACAGGCAATCGGCGCCGGCCACAGCTTCACGCTGATAATGCGCGGGGCGTACCCCATCAACGTACTCACCCAGCTCAAAGCCCTCTCTGAGGTCTGCTCCATCTACTGCGCCACCGCCAACCCCGTCTCTGTCATCGTGGCCGAGAACGAAACCGGCCGCGGCATCCTCGGGGTGATTGACGGCGGACGACCGCAGGGCGTCGAAAGCGACAAAGAGATTGCTGACCGCAAGGCCTTCCTCCGCAAGATCGGCTACAAACAGTAGCGAGAAGTGCAATATGCGCACCGGGGCGGCCTCGGCCGCCCCTTCGCCTGCGCGGGTGCCCACAGTGGGACCAGGACCCAGCCGCACAACCATCAGTTTGACGGTGCGCCCCTGAGAGGGCATACTCACTGCATCGGAACATCACAAAAGGAACGACGTTGCTGATAAAGAAGACGGCAAAGAACCAGGTCACCCTTGCCAAAGCGCTGCTCGACCAAATCCCGCCTACCGACCACTTCGAAGCCGAGGTCCTGAACGGCGCCCTGGTCCTGCGGCCGGTACGGATCGTGCCGTTGATAGACATCGACAAGATCCGCGCCCGGCTCAAGCGGAGCCGGGTCCAGCCGGAAGAGGTTCAGCGGGCGGTCGCTTGGGCGAGAGACAAGACGTGATCCGGCTTGTACTCGACGCCGGCGTCCTGGCGTCGGCGCTGCTCTTTCGCTCTGAGGCATCGGCTTTGCTTGACGCCTGGCGTGGGAACCGATTTCTCCTCGCCGTCAGCAAACCGATACTGGACGAGTACGCCGGG
>Ga0194125_10004027_pt1 | contig 23254 bp, 21 predicted proteins | sample TA2KigC250mmetaG_FD_148626 | JGI IMG/M metagenome (GOLD analysis project Ga0194125, IMG submission 148626) | Freshwater microbial communities from Lake Tanganyika, Tanzania - TA2015034 Kigoma Deep Cast 250m | ecosystem: Environmental > Aquatic > Freshwater > Lake | place: Tanzania: Lake... | reverse complement strand
GAGCTCTTTGCTGCCCTCGCTGTCGAACGCGATGAGTTTCATGGTGACTGGAACTATAGGATCAAACCTCGCTCTGTACAGTAATTGTTTAAGTTATTTTTGCAGGATTCCTTAGGGTCTGCACGCCGCAGCAGCGAGTCGCCGCAGATGAGGATGCGAGGCGTATCGGGCGTCATGCCGCTACAATACACGAAAACGCGGGGGGAAGTCAAGCAAAAAAGTATAGACTTTCGCGGCGGGGAGCCAATCAGAGGGCAATCTGTCGCAGGGGAGCAAACAAACACCGGGGGCCACGAGTCCTTGTGGACTCGTGGCCCCCGGTGTTGAAGCCCTGGTATTCGTTTATCGCCTGAAGCAGGTTGAACGTCAAGCGTAAACCGGGCTGGGAACGCGCTGATAAGAAAACTCCTCCATCCCGATGGTTTGCTGGGCGTGCTCGATGGTCAAGCTGACCACCCGCCCGGCAGTATCCAGGTCGAGGTAGATGTTTTCGTTGAGCTCGCGCGTTTCGACTGGCGGGGCGGCGCTGAATTCGACCAGCGTCGTATCGGTGTCAGCAAAATACAAGATGCGCATAGCTTACTCCTTGAAATCGGGTCGAAGAAGGCATTGTGTACGGTCTCGCCATCTTCAAGCAAAATGACCCGCAGGGCACGGTTGTTCATTTCAGGGATGCGCGCCCAGCGCCGGATCCGTCCATCAGCCTGGCGTTCTTCGCGCAAAGGGTGTTGGATGACATGCACAATCCACTCGTCTCGGATGATGGCCCGATCCGGGCGTTGGCGCGTGTACAGAAAAGTACTGGGTTGCCTTCACGATTGACCACCGTCCGTCTGGCTGTAGGGTGACGCCCCGCGCGCCGGAGGTAGCCCGATGCGCTTCTACCAATCACAGTATACTCCCCTGCCCGCCGCGTTGTCAAAAGGGAGTCACCGCAGCGCCGCAGATCAGGATACGGGGAAGAGTGCGCGTCATGCGTCCACAAGTATCCGGCGCCGTTGCTTGTGTAGGTTGGCGAGGGTGCGGCTAGATCGCGTAGCTTGGTTCGCGCGTCATCAAGCGCAAATCTCGCAAGCGCGATTTGACTGGCGCGAGCCGTCCAACCTGGATGTAGACGACGGAGCGATTGAGATTGTCATCATGCTGGAGGTAGCTTTTGGCGCGGCGCAGGTTCTCATAGTTGAACAGCGGATCATTCTTATCTAGCAGCACTACGAGGGCGTCATGCGGGATGCGCTTCGCAAACTCCGGATGTTCGACGATGTAGTGATTGAACTCGGCAAACAGTTCATCGTACTTTTCCTCAAATAGGCTGCTCATTTTTGCCTCTTCATTTCTCTTTCGTACTGCTCGCGATATCTTCGCCAGTTTTTGCGAATGTCGTTTTGCCCCAGTGTCATCACTTCGGCGTTGGTATAGTACGGGAATTCCTCTTTCGTCTCCGTGCCATCGGGATGCAACACGTCTTTGTGTGGGCGATCGTGCGCAGTGTCGTATCGAACGATTTCGTGCCATTTGCCGTCAATTTCAGCTTCATACTGGATGACGAAGTCCGTGACGACGCCTTCTTCGAAGATGTGATGGTGCCTGTACCGATTGATGGGACTGCCTTGTAGCGGCACGACGAATTGTGTTTCGCTCATCGTTGATCTCCGCGCTTACCACGTCATTCTAGCATAACCGCTGTGTATACGTCAAACGGCTATCTGGCCAGTGCATGGGAATTGGGAGTAGGGAAGGAAACAAACAGACCGGGAAACAGGTAGACAAGGCAATTGACGAATTGTCACCGTGTCACCGTGTCACCCTCGCCCCCCAACCCGCTCCGCCGCGCATACGCCTCGACCTGACTACGATTCGCCAGGTGCAGCCGCTCCAGGATCTGCTTCATCTGATACTTGACCCCCGCCTCGCTCAGGTGCAGTTGGCGGCCGACCTGGCGATAGGTCAACCCCTGCGCCATCAGCCGCAGGATGTTGGTTTGCTCCTGGTTGAGCGCCGCGGTCTGCCCGCGCTGGCTGACCGTCTGCCCCAGCTCGCCCTGGATGCGGGCCGCCAGCTCGGGCGCGATGGGCGGCGCGCCCTGCTCCAGCCCGGCCAGCAGGCCGAGGAACTCCTCAGCCTGCAGGTTCTTGAGCAGATAGCCGGCCGCGCCGGCCTCCAGCGCGGCAAAGAGGTGCTCCTCCGCAGCCGAAACGGTCAGGATGACGATGGTCGCCCCCGGCCATTCGGCCTTGATGCGGCGCGTCGCCTCCAGCCCATCGCAGCCGGGCATCTGCAAATCCATCACGATCAGGTCGGGCCGCAGCGCCCGCGCCAGCGTTTGCGCCTCGAAGCCGTCCTGCCCCAGCCCCACCACCGCCATGCCGTGCGCGGTCAGCAGGCCGGCCAGCCCATCCAGGAACATCGGGTGATCGTCCACCAGCAGCACGCGCTGCGGTCGGGCCGGCGCAGCCGTCGTAGCGCACGGCGTCTGGATCGGGCACTCCACGATCACCCGCGTCCCCCGGCCCAGCGCGGATTCGATGGTCAGCGCGCCGCACAGCTCGGCCGCGCGCTCGTGCATGTTGGCGAGGCCGAAGTGATTGCCGAACGCCGATTGCGGATTTTCGATTGACAATTTTCGATTGGCGATTGACGCCTCATCATTAGCAATCGGCAATCCGAAATCCGCAATCCGAAATCCAACACCATCGTCCGCCACCGTCACCCGCAGCCGATCGCCCGCCTGCGCCAGCGTCAGCGTCACGTGCTGCGCCTGGACGTGCTGGTGGACGTTGTTCAGCGCCTCGCCGATGATGCGCAGCAGGTGCACCTCGGCCACCGGCGAGAGCCAGCGCTCGTCCCACGGCTGGGCCAGCTCCAGGGCGACCGGAATCCCGGCCTGGCGCTCGAACCCGGCCACCGCCTCCTGCAAGGCTTCGCCGAAGCTGCGTCGGCCGGCTGCCCGGAAGCCCAGGATGAAGCTGCGCACGTCGGCGTGCCCCTGCTGCGCGGCGTGCGCCATCTGGCGCAGGTTCGTGCGCGCCATGTCCGTCTTGCCCTGATCCAGCAGCGTCTCGACCGTCTGCGCCTGTACGTTCAGGTAGCCCAGCACCTGACCCAGGCCGTCGTGCAGCTCGCGGCCCAGGTGCTCACGCTCCTCGGCTGCGGCCAGCGTGCGCTCCTGCGCCACCACCTGCGCCTGTGCGGCCTGGCGCTCGGCGATCTCCTCTCGCAACTGCGTGTTGGCCTGCGCCAGGTCAGCCGTGCGCGCGGCCACGCGCGTCTCCAGCGTCGCGCTAAGCCCGCGTAGCGCTTCGGCGGTTTTCTGCAGTTCGTTGCGCTCGGTGCGCAGAGACACAGTCATGGTATTGAACGATTCGGTGAGGAAGCCGATCTCGTCGCGGTACTGCACCGGCGTCGTCGCGTCCAGGTCGCCGGCGTTGACGCGGCGCACCCCCGCCAGCAGCATTTCCAGGGGCTTGACCAGGTTCAGCCGGAACAGCGAGGGGAAGGCCAGCAGGGTCAACAGGCTGGCGCCGAGCAGCAGGTAGGCCAACGGCAACAGCAGGGTGTGCAGGTGGCGCCGGAAGTCCAGGTAGTAGTCCTGCACCAGGCCCGCCGGCCCGCCGCTGAGGGTGGCGCCGGATGCCAGACGCCCGAAGCCCACGTACTGGGGCGACTGCACCCTGGCCGCGCCGTCGAATCGTCCCAGGTAGTGCTGGACTAGAGGCTTTAGCCGGTCGCTCGCATCCAGCCAGCTAACCGCCTGAAGGCTCGATTCCGTGACCGTCCCCGGCACAGCGCCGATGACCCAGGCGCGGGCCGATGGCTCGTCGTCGGGGAGATAGGCCAACGCCGCGGGCAGGCCGTCGTAGCTGAACTCGAAGACGCCGCTGGTGTGCAGCACCGCCTGGAACGTGTAGACATCCTCCCCGTGATAGAACGCCGGCACGCGTTGCCAGGTGACGATCAGCCGGTCTGGCTCTTGCCGGGCGAACACGCCCCCGCCCGCCTCCGGGTGCAGGTCGAGCAGGAGCGGGAAGAGGAACGGGATGCCGCCGCCTTAGTGGTAGGCGTAGCTGAAGTAGGAGTCCAGCCGGCGCCCCAGGCCGATCGCGCCGTCATCGCTGACGTAGAGCCGGTCGTACGTTTGGCCGTAAAAGGGGAAGGCAAAGCGCAACGCCGCCACGTGCCCATAGCTGCCCTGGTGCTCGTGCCCCTCGCCGGTGCGCTGATCCACCAGGCCGAGGTCGGCGCCCAGACCTTGCCCTGCGTAGTCCCGCGTTGTCTGCGGGGAGCCCGCCGAAGGGTCGCGCTCGAAACGCAGCGGCGTCAGGGTGACATCATACCCGCCGGCCTGATTCGGCGTGAAGCGCAGCGTGCGCTGATCGGGCAGGGCGGGCTGGTACTGCGCCGCGTAGGCCGGCGTCGCCAGCCAGCCCACCGCGGCCAGCACGGTCAGCAGCGTCACCAGCGTCGCGCCCACCAGCCGCACCATGGGGGAACGCTTGCGCAACCGAGTGCGGGATGCGTCTGTGAAACCAGGAGAAGTATAGCGGGTCAGCCCCCTTCTGTCAATGGGCATCAGCCCTGGCGGTCCGGCAGGTGTGTTACGTTTACGAACGCTCTTGACAGCCCTGGTGAGTCGTGATATATTCTACTGGGCAACGTCGTAAGCCTTCTGATCGCAAATGAAACCCACAGATGATCGAGCGGTTCCGACCGCTGCATGGGGAGAAAGAGCAAGAATATGCTTGAGAGAACCATCCGCTTCGGCATCATCGGCTGCGGGCTGATGGCGCGCGAATTCGCCAGCGCGACCCAGCGCTGGGCGCATCTGCCGCAGATGGAGATGCGGCCGAAGCTCGTGGCGATCGCCGACGCCAGGCCATCGTGCCTGTGCTGGTTCCAGGACAATCTGCCGGACGTCACCGTGGCCGTGACGGACTATTGCGATCTGCTCGCGAGCCCCGATGTGGATGCCGTCTATTGCGCCGTGCCGCATCATCTACACGCTCAGATCTACACGGATATCATCGCGGCCGGCAAACACCTGCTGGGCGAGAAGCCGTTCGGCATTGACCTGGCCGCGAACGAGCGCATCCTGGCTGCGTTGGCTGCCAGGCCCAAGGTCTTTGCGCGCTGCTCCTCGGAGTTCCCGTTCTATCCCGGCCCTTATCAGATCATCAAATATCTGCAAGAGGGCCGCTTCGGCAGAATCATCGAGGTGGAGGCCGGCTTCTGGCATTCCAGCGATCTCGATCCCAACAAGCCGATCAACTGGAAGCGGCAGGCGCAGTTCAACGGCGAGTATGGCTGCCTGGGCGACCTGGGGATGCACGTTCTGCACATCCCGCTCCGCTTCGGCTGGATGCCCCGGACCGTGCACAGTTTGCTCTCCAAGATCGTGACGCAACGGCCCGATGGGGCGGGCAATTTGGTTCCCTGCGACACGTGGGACAATGCTGTCCTGACATGCGAGGTGGTCAGCCGCGAGCAGAGGTTTCCGATGCTGCTAAGCGCCAAACGCATCGCGCCCGGCGAAACCAACACCTGGTTCATCAGGATCCACGGCACGGAGTTCTCGGCCGAATTCACCACCAAGTACCCGCGTACCCTGCGCACCTTGACCTTCCGGTCGGGCAAACCGCAGAGCTGGGAGGCGCTCGACCTGGGATATGTCTCGGCTTATCCGGCTATCACGGGTCCGATCTTCGAGTTTGGCTTCCCCGACAGCATCCTGCAGATGTATGCGGCGTTCTGCGATGAGCTGATCAACCGTGAGCGGATGAGCCAGCCGTTCGGCTGCGCCACCCCCGCAGAGACCCATCGGCACCACCGCGTGCTGACGGCGGCTTTGGAGTCGTACAAGAACGGGACCGTGGCGACGCTGGAGTAGCACATGCCCAGGATCACGCACGTCACCGATGTAGATCGCGAGCTTTTCACCCGCGAGCTGGACAGCTTCGTCCCTGACGTGGTCTTCGACGCGCACGCGCACTTGTGGGCCAGGGATGATCTGCCGCCGGCCGCCCTGACCACCGCGTTCGGCACGGTGGATGCGCCGGTCGTTGACCTGGCGATTTACCGGGACTACATGGCCGGCCTTCTCCCCGGCCGGAGGATTGCGGGCGGACTGTTGATCCCCGGCGCCGTCGGCGCGACAGAGGCCGGCCTGACCGCCGAGAATGAGCTTGTCTCCCGCGAGGCCAGGTCAGCGCAGGGGTGGCGCAACGCATTCCTGATCACGCCCCAGATGGATCCCGACTACGTCCGTTCGGAGGTGCGCCGCCTGAGGGCAGTGGGCTTGAAATGCTATCACGTCCACAGCGGCAAAAATCCGAGCTGGGATGCCGAAATCCCAGACTACCTCCCGGAACGGTTGGTGCGGGTAGCCGACGAAGAGGGACTGTGCATCACGCTGCACATGGTGCGCCGGCGTGCGGTCGCCGATCCCAGCAACCAACACTGGATCCGCCGCTACTGCGAGACATATCCGCGTATGCGGCTCATCCTGGCGCACGCGGCGCGCGGCTTCAACCCCTACCACACCATCGAGGGGATTCAGGCCCTGCGGGGTTTGTCCAACCTCTGGTGTGACATGGCGGCCGTCACCGACGTGGGCGCGTGCGAGGCGATCATCGAGGCGCTGGGCCACGAGCGGCTGTTGTACGGCACAGACTTTCCTGTCAGCCATTTGCGCGGGCGGTGCGTGGCGATCGGGGATGGGTTCCTCTGGCTGTACGAGGACACTCTGGATTGGTCCACAGTCTGGTTCCTGCCGCTGCAACCCGTGTTGATCGGGCTGGAGTCGTTGCGCATTCTCAAGCAGGCGGCCTGGCGCCAACGCCTGTCAGATCGGCAGGTGGAGGACATCTTCTGCCATAACACGCGCAGCATCCTGGGATGAAAACCGCCACGCGGCAGGACGCATCCAAGAGGTGATCTATGAACTTCATCGCCGCCTGTACCGATAGCCAGATCGAAGAAATCCGGGACAAGACCGCGGACATCCTCGAAACCGTGGGGTTCCGCGTGGAACATGCGGATCTGCTGCGCCGCTGCCAGGAGGCGGGCGCGGGGGTGGACCTGGCGAGCGGGATCGTCCGCTTCCCGCGGTCTCTGCTGGCCGAGCTGCTGGCTGGCGTCCCGGTCGAATACACCGTGACCGGGGCGGACGGCGCCGAGTACACGATAGGCCGGGAGCATCAGCACTTGCATGCCATTGTCACCGACCCCTGGATCGTGGACTACGAGACGCAGGCCCCGCGGCGGCCCCGGCTCGACGACCTGCGCCTGCACACAGCCCTGGCGCAAGAGCTCAAACAGGTCGCCTTCGTCAGCCTGATGGACTTCCCGGTGACTGACGTGGAGGGGCCGACCTCCAGCTTGCGGGCATTCGAGGAACATGTCCTGGGCCATGCCAAGCACACCTGGGTTTTCGCCACTGACCTTGAGCGCTATCGCCACTTCCTGGAGGTTGGCAAGATCGTAGCCGCCGCCCAGGGCAAGGAGCTAGACGGCAGCCGGCTGCTGAGCGTCGCCGTGGGGGTGCTATCGCCGATGGTGGTCACCGGTCTGAACGTCGAGTTCCTTCTGCAGGCCTGTGCGCACGATTTCCCCGTGATCCCGACTGTCTGCCCTATGGCTGGCATGAGCAGCCCCTACAGCCTGGCCGGTACGCTGCTTCTGGGCAACGTCGAGCTGATCGGCCTGGCCGCGCTGACCCAGATCGTGCGCCGCGGGCATCCCTATCTGTATGCCTTCGGGCCGTCGGCCGCGGACATGCGCTCTGGGCACGATCTGTACTACACGCTCGACAAGGTGCTCTGGAAGATCGCCGGCGCGCAGCTCGGCAAGTCGTACAACATGCCGATTGCGGTCGAAGCCGGCGGTTCGATGACCTTCCGCTATGACCAACAGAACGGCGCGGAGGGGATCCTGTTCATGCTGGCGGCGCTCGGAGCCGGCGCCAACACCATCAACGGCATCGGCTCCACCTACAACGCCATCGGCATGTCGGCCGAGATGATGGTGATCCATACGGCCTGGCTGGAGGCGGCCCGCTTCCTCCAGCGCGGCATCCGCTTCGATGAGCGCCGTCTTGGGCTGGAGAGCATCCGGCGGACCGGGCCAGGCGGCAGCTACCTGACCGACGACCTGACCCTGTATTGTCTTCGCCAGCGAGAGTTTTTCGCCCACCCGCTCTTCGATCACGCGGGCGGCGCGGAGGTGGGCGAGCCGCTGCTGGCTCGTGCGCACGAGCAGGTGCAGCGGCTGACCGCGAATGTCGAGTCTCCGCTGCCGGAGCAGGCGCAAGAGGCGATCCGCCGGTATTGCGCGGAGCAGTACCGGAAGGCGGCTTCGCCTGGCTAGATCCGCCACGATCACCCCTGAGACCGATAGAACCTGCCAGGTCTCGCGCGGGGGCCGCACACCGTCCCCATCAAACCTGTTGCACGTCCAGCACCACCTTGATCGTGGCCGGGTCCTCGCCGTCCACTTTGGCGAACGCCGCGCCGATGTCGCGCAGCGGTATCTGGTCGGTGATGAGCAGGTTCGGGTGCAGCGCCCCGCGCGCCATCAGCCGGATGGCGCGCGGGAACTCGCCGCAGGTGACGCGCGTGGCGATGATCTCCGCCTCTTTGATCACCAGCGTCTTGAAATGCACCGCCGAAAGCTGCTCGCCCAGCCCGGCCGTCACCACGCGGCCGCCGTTGCGGATCATCTTGACGGCCTGCGCCAGCGGCGCCTCCTGCTCGGCGAACTCGTGGTAATGCCCCACCGCCTCGATCACGCAGTCGGCGCCGACGCCTTCGGTTATGTCTAGCACTCGACCGACCGGATCCTCATCGGCGATGTTGATCACATGGTCAGCGCCCAGGCGTCGCGCGGTCTCCAGGCGGAACGGCTGGTAGTCGGTGATGATCGTCAGGTTGGCGCCGGCCTTGTGGCACAGGACATCCAAGATGGACAGCCCCAGCTTGCCCGCGCCCAGGATCACCACGCTCTCGCCGAGCTGCACGTGGCCGCGCTGGAGAATATGGTGGCCGAGCGCGTACATCTCGACCATCGGCGCGTGGGCCAGCGGCACCTCGTCGGGCAGCCGATAGAGATGGCTGGCCGGCGCGCTGACGAATTGGCCGAAGCCGCCGCTCCACTCGATCCCCAACAGCTTGAGCGTGCGGCACGCGTTGATGTGGCCGATTAGACAGGCCGGGCACGCGTGGCACGAGATGATCGGATCCACGACGACCCGGTCGCCGGGCCTGAAGCCGCGCACGTTGCGGCCCACCTCCTGGACGATCCCGCCAAACTCGTGGCCGGGCACGGCCGGATACTTCACCCGGGCGTGAAACTCCCCCCGGAAAACGTGCAAATCGGTGCCACAGATGCCGGCATGGGTCGAGGCGAGCAGCACATCGTCCGGGCCGATCTGTGGATCGGGCAGCTCACCCAAACGAATGTCGCGATCTGCGTAGAGGATTCCTGCTTTCAATGTATTCTCCTCAAAGTTTACCCCCTCCAATCGCCGGCACGAAGTGGATTTCGCTGTCAGGCAGGACGCGGTGACGAAGGCCCTGCCGGCTGGCGATGCCGTCCACCGTCAAGACCAGGCCGCGGCGCAATTCGCCGTCTTCGAGCAGCCGGGCCTTGAGGCCGGGATGCCGGGCCTCAAGGCCCTCGATCAGGTCGCGTACCTTCTCGCCGGCCACGACCACGCGTTCCTGGCCATGGGTCAGGTCGCGCATGAGGGGGGGGATCCAAACCGTCGCCATTGCTCGTCCCTGGGCTGATGCCTCACCCGGCCTTCGCCCACAGCGCCTGTAGGACTTGCGCCGGCGACATGGGCAGGCGGGTGAGACGCACGCCGACCGCGTGGTAGATGGCGTTGGCCAACGCGCCGGCCGGCGGGATGATCGGCACTTCGCCCACCCCGCGCACGCCGTAGGGATGACCTGGGTTGGCCACCTCGACCAGGATCGTGTCAATCATCGGCAGGTCGGGCGCGACCGGCATCCGATAGTCCAGCAGGCTGGCGTTCAGCAAATGCCCCTGGCCGTCGTACACGTACTCTTCGTTCAGCGCCCAGCCAATCCCCTGCGCCGCGCCGCCCTGGATCTGGCCTTCGACATGATCCGGGTGTACCGCTTTGCCGACATCCTGGGCCGCGGTATAGCACAAGATCGTCACCTTGCCCGTTTCTGGGTCAACTTCCACGTCTACCACGTGAGCGCCAAAACCAGGGCCGACATCTTGTGGGTGGGTGGCGGCGCTCGCCATGATGGGGCGATCGTCGTTCAGCTTCTCGGCCGCCTCCCGGAAGGTGAGCCGCTGGCCGTCCGCGGAGAAGACGCCTTCCGCGTACGCGACCTCGTCTGGCTCGACCTCCCACAACTCAGCCACGCGACCGATCATCTCCTCTTTCAAGTTGCGCCCCAGTTCATACGCGGCCCAGCCAGAGCCGAAGGTCGTTCGGCTGCCGCCGCTCACGTCGTTGTAGCCCACCGAATCGCTGTCAACCACCTGCGGCTTGACGTCCTCGAACGGGATCTCCAACGTCTCGGCCAACTGCATGGCCAGGGTGGTGCGCGTGCCGCTAAGGTCAACCGAACCGATCACGAAGTTCACACGGCCGTCGGCGTTCACGCTGGCCGAAACGGACGACTTGCCGCCCCAGTTGCCCCAATAGCCGGATGCGACTCCGCGGCCGCGGTTGGGGCCTTGCAGCGGCGTCCGATAGTGCTCGCTCGCCTGGATCGCCCGCAGCGTCTCCAGATAGCCGATGCGCCGATAGGCCGGCCCATCCCCACGCCGATCGCCCTCTCGCACGCCGTTGAGGAGCCGGAAGGCCAGCGGATCCAACCCCACCTTCTCGGCCAGCTCATCAATGACCGCTTCTCCGGCGTAGGCGGCATTGGTCGCGCCTGGCGCGCGATATGCCGAGGCGCGTGGCTTGTTGACCACGACATCGTAGCCGTCAATCTGAAGGTGCTCGATGCGATAGGGGGCGAGGATGATGCCCATGCCCGCGCCGACGGGCGAGCCTGGGAATGCGCCCGCCTCGTAGGCCATCCAAACCTCGGCGGCTGTCAGCCAGCCATCGCGCCGCGCGCCCATCTTCACCCGGATGAAAGATCCCGAGGTCGGCCCCGAGGCCATCAGCACTTCGGCGCGGCTCATGACCATCTTCACTGGCTTGTGGCCGGCCAGCCGCGAGAGGAGGGCCGCGATCGGCTCCAGGTAGATCGCGCCCTTGCCGCCGAAACCGCCGCCGATCTCCATCGGTACGACCTTGATACTCGTGAGGGAGACTTGCAGCACCTCTGCGGTCTGGTCGCGCGCGCTGTGCGCGCCCTGGGTGGTCGTCCAGATGGTGATCGTGTCGTCGCTGTTCCAGAGCGCGGTAGCGGTGTGCGGCTCGATGTAGCCCTGGTGGACCGTGCTGGTGATGAATTCGCGCTCCACGATCACGTCCGCCTGGGCAAAGCCCTGGGCCAGGTCTCCGCGCGCCAGCCGGCGATGGCTGGCGATGTTGGTGGGCGTCGCGCCCCTGACGCCCGCCTCCTGGGTGCGCAGATCGTCGAGCAGGATCGGCGCATCGGGCTGCATGGCCTGGCGCACATCCAGCAGGACCGGCAATTCCTCGTATTCCACTTCGATCAGCGCCGCGGCCTCTTCGGCCACGTGCGCGTTGACCGCGGCCACGGCCGCCACCGGGTGGCCGTGATAGAGCACCTTGTCTTGCGCCAGGATATTGGCGCTGAGATACTTCAAGCCGATGGCGCTTTCGCCCATCGCCTGAATCTTGTCGCCGACGCTCGGCAGGTCGGCGCCGGTCGCCACCGCCTTGACGCCCGGCAGAGCTGCGGCCTTGGAGGTGTCAATGCGGCGGATACGGGCATGGGCGTGCGGGCTACGCAACACCTTGCCGTGGAGCATCCCCGGCAGGTGAATGTCTGCGCCGAACAGCGCGCGGCCGGTGACCTTGTCCACGCCGTCCGGGCGGGGCGGCCGGCCGCCGATTACTTTGTAGGTTGAGGGGGTCATGTCAGATGTACCTTGTTCACTCATCATTGCCTCCCAGATAGTCAAACGAGACGCCAACCGGGCCAGCGCAATATCACGGCTTCTTCACGCAGTTGCTCTTTGGTCGCCGTGGCAAATCGCGTGCGGAAGAGGTCAATCCGCAGCAGCTCATAGCCTAACTCCTGGGCGATCTCTGCCAGGAGTTGGCCGGTGCGGATCATCACCCGCAGGTACGATGCTTGATCTCCGACTACATAGGCCAGCCGTGCGCCAGGACGCAGCGCCCGGCGCAATTGAGCCAGGTGGCGCGCCATACCGCCGAAATAGAGCCGCGTGACCCGACTGTAAAGCTTTTCAAATCCAGAGGTCTTGCCCAGCTCGACCCTGCGCTGCTCGATCTGGTCGGCCAGGCGCTGAATGCCCGCGTGATGGGCAATCCACTGATCATCGTCATCCCCACGGTAGACCCCGCGCGTGTTCGACCGCACCAGGGTCCCCTTGAAGGTCCTGAGCTCGGCAACGTCGCGGATCAATCCCAAGAGGACCGATTCCAGGCGGGTCGTTCGCGTGTAGTCCTTCTCGTTCGGATAAGGCGGCGAAGTGATGACTGCATCCACGCTCGCGGGCGCAAGGACCGCGCTGGCTTGCCGGGCGTCCGTCAGATAGGCTTCAGCAGCAGGATAGTGATTGCCTGCAACCAGGCGCAGGTCATCCGCCATCCGGCCGATTTCATTCAGCCACGGCCCAACGACCGCCGCGTCAGTTTTGATGCGATCCACTCCCACCTCTGGCCCAAAGCGCAGATTGCTGATCGAACCGACGGCCGTGTTCGCGAACGCCAGCAGCAGGTGTTTGTAGAACGACGCGTCGCGATAAGCCTCGAGCGCCTCTCGGAGCGTCAGGGCCTTGTGAAGCGGCAGCGGGCTGATCGAGTCCTTGATGAGCAGCCTGGCGGACTCTGGATCGAGCGCCTTGAGCGTCAGACCATCGGGCGCCGATGGCTGCAACCGGTTGTCATCTATTCCTTCGATCGAGAATCGCGCACGAACCACCGCGGCGATGTCGTTGGCCGCCGCCGAAAGCGCATCTGGATTAACGCTCCAATCGGTCTTCACCGAGCTGGCAAAGTGCGCAAACGGATTCGCTTCGAGACCGAGGCTCGGCAGACCCGCCAACTTCGCCTCGATGAGAGTGGTCCCGGTTCCGCAGAAGGGATCCAAGACGACTGAACGCCCGCCATTTCCGAACTCTCGCAAATAGTCGCGCACCAGGTGGGGCGGGAAAGAGAGCACGAAACGATACCAGCCGTGGAAGGCGCGGTCATCTGGGTTCAGCCGGTTGGCGCCGGCTGCGGCCGGCAGGCCTCTCGACTCCGCTCTCTCTCTCACGCGGCCATCTTCTCCGCGGCATCCAGGACCGCGCGCACGACCTTGTCGTAGCCGGTGCAGCGACACAGGTTGCCCGCCAACCAATAGCGCACCTCGCGCTCGGTCGGTCGCGGGTTGCGGTCGAGCAGCGCCTTGGCCGCGACGATGAAGCCGGGCGTACAGACGCCGCATTGCAGCGCCGCGTGCTCCAGAAAGCTCTGCTGGAGCGGGTGCAGCCCATCCGGCCGCGCGATCCCCTCGATGGTGGTGATGGACTTGCCTTCGGCCTCCACGGCCAACACCAGGCACGAGTTGACCAGCACGCCGTCCAGGATGACACTGCACGCGCCGCAGTTGCCGTTGCCGCACCCCTCCTTGACCCCGGTCAAGCCCAGAGTGTCGCGCAGAACTTCCAGCAGCGTCTGGCGCGGCTCGCAGAGGAAGCCGACCTGTTCGTCGTTGATCGTTGCCCGCACGTATACGTCATTCGTTCGCATGGTCATGTCACCTCCTCGCCAGGCTGGCGGCGGCCCGCTCGACCGCGATCCGCAATGCCCGGCGGGTCAACACCGCGGATAGATGCTTGCGCTGAGCGATGACCCCGCGCATGTCGCTGATCGGCTGCGCGGCCGCCTGGGCGATGGCCGCGGCCTCAGCGCCGGCTGACTCCAGATCAGCCAGCGCGTGGCCCGCCAGCGCAGCGCCAGCCTCTTGCACGAAGAGCGGCGTGGGCGCCACCGCGCCGAGCGCCACCCGCGCCGACTGGATGGTCTCGCCGGCCTCGTCCAACTGCACCGACACCCCCGCGCCCACCACCGCGATGTCCATCTCGTTACGCGGAATGAAGCGCAGATACGCCGCGCCAAAGCCAGGCTGGGGCGCAGGCAGATGGAAACTCGTCAGAAGCTCTCCCGGCCCGAGCGCCGTGCGGCCCGGCCCGGTGCAGAACGCCTCGACCGCAATCTGGCGCCGGCCGGCCGGCCCGACGACGTGGCAGACGCCGCGATGCACGATGAGCGCCGGGATCGAATCGGCCGCGGGAGAGGCGTTGCACACGTTGCCGCCCAGGGTGGCGCGGCCCTGGATTTGCACGCCGCCGATCAGCGAGACAGCATCTATCAGGCCGGGATAGGCGTGGGCCACGGCCGCGTTGTCGCAGATGCGATAGCACGGCACGGCCGCCCCGAGCCACAGCCCCTCGGCCGGATCGTAACAGAGCTCGTTGAGTTCTGGAATTTGTTTGACATCAACGAGCAGGGCGACATGCCGCCGCCCCTCCTTCATCTGGGGCAAGAGGTCGGTGCCGCCGGCCAGGACGCGCGCCTGGTCGCCCCTTTGGGCCAGCAACAAGACCGCCTGCTCCGCGCTCTGGACGCGAACGTAATCGAATGCCTGCAAAGTTCACCTCCGTGTTTCAGGGGACAGGAGACAGGGCTCCAACCTCCAACTTTCAACCCCCAACTCACCACACCAAAGACAGACAAGTGACGCCGCCGTCGGCCGTGGCGAACTCCGACATGGGCGCTGGCAGCACCGTGAAGCCGCGGCCGCACAGGGCTGCGGCTGTGGCTGGATAGCCGGCTGGCAGAATCACGCAGCCGTTCGCAGCGAGCGCGTTGGCCGCGTATGCTTCTGTCGGCGGCACGCGAACCACATCCAAGTCGGTCAGGACAGCCGGCAACGGCGCATCCTCGACTGCCAGGAGCACATTGTGGCCTAGATAAGTCATGACCGTCAGCAGATGCAAGGAAGAGCCTACCGGAACCGAGTAGACCGGGATGCCGAGGGGGGCCAGCGCCACGGCCAACTGGCTGACGCCCGCGGCGTTGGTGCGCCCTGAGCGGCCAACGATGATCCGATCGGGCAGGATCAGCACATCGCCGCCCTCCAGCGTGCCAGGCGGGATGATGCGGTCGGCCGGGAAGAGGGATGCCAGCCGGTCCGCGACCGTCTCCTCCTCGCCCTGCCGGCTCGCCGCGGCAAGCCGGCCGATGACCGCCCGGCCGCCCACTACCACAGCCGTGTCCTGCACGAAGCAGCTATCGGGATAGCGTTCGTCTGGCGGCAGCGCCTCTACCGCCAACCCCGCGGCCGCCAACGCCTGGCAGTACTCCGCGTGCTGCGCCTGGGCCAGGCGCACGTCGGGCGCTGCCGGGCTGTGGCTGAGCGTCTGCGCGAAGCTGGCCCCGGGCGGACGCACGAGTGCGGTTGTGAGCGCAGGGGTGGATCGCCGATCGGTCATGTCGCTGTCTCTGTGGGCGAAGACCATTCTATAGACGCCTGGAACGTCTGTCAAGCCAGGCGTCGCCGGACCAGCGCCCAACCGGCCTGCAGCCGGTTTCTACCTGCCTCAGCCGGCGGGTTTCAACCGCCGGTGGGCCTACTATAGCACATTATGGCTGCGCGCGACAAGTGGAGAACATTCCTTGACGGCGGCCCTTCGCCGGAGTACAATGGCTGTGAATGGCCTGGCAATGTGAGGTGTTATGTCTAAGACCAAAACCCGTTACGTCTGTTCGGTTTGCGGCAGTGCACAGCCGAAGTGGCAGGGCAAGTGTCCCGATTGCGGCGAGTGGAATACGCTGGTCGAGACGGTCATCCAGGACGCGGCCGCGCGGCGCGGTCCCAGCGGACCGAGCGGCGCGGCCGCCGCGCCGCAGCCGCTGCCCGACATCCCGGCCGATGGCTACGAGCGCATCCCGGTGCCCATCGGCGAGCTGAGCCGCGTGCTGGGCGGCGGAATCGTGCCCGGCTCGGTAGTGCTGATCAGCGGCGATCCGGGGATCGGCAAATCCACACTGCTGCTGCAGCTCTGCGCGGCGCTGGCAGGCGATGGCTCTGCGGTTGCCCTTCGCCAGGCGCAGGATGCGACCTCGAGTCGCGGCGAAGGCCCCGTGCTCTACATCTCCGGCGAGGAATCGGCCGCGCAGATCAAGCTGCGCGCCGAGCGGTTGGCGATCACCACGCCAAACATCCTGGTGCTGGCCGACACCCACCTGGAGAGCATCGCCGCGCACATCGAGAAGACGCAGCCCAGGCTGGTCGTCGTGGATTCGGTGCAGAGCATCTACTCGGACGCCATTCCATCAGGCGCGGGGAGCGTGACCCAGGTGCGCGATTGCTCAGCCCAACTGCTGCGGCTCGCCAAGTCACAAACCTTCCCGCTCTTTCTGGTTGGCCACGTGACCAAAGAGGGCGCGATCGCGGGCCCGCGGGTGCTGGAGCACATGGTAGACACGGTGCTCTATCTCGAAGGCGAACGCTTCCACTCCTTTCGCCTGCTGCGCTCGGCCAAGAATCGCTTCGGCTCGACCAACGAGGTTGGGGTGTTCGAGATGGCTGAACGCGGCATGGCAGAGGTGCGCAATCCGTCCGAGGCGTTCCTGGCAGAGCGTCTGCCCAACTCGGCCGGCTCCGCCATCGCGGTCACGATGGAGGGCACGCGGCCGATCCTGGTCGAAATCCAGGCGCTGACCAGCGCCACGACCTTCGCCCAGCCGCGCCGCACCGCCAACGGCGTGGACTTCAACCGCCTGCTGCTGATTGCGGCCGTGTTGAGCAAGCGATCGCGCATCCGCCTGGCCGACCAGGATGTGTTCGTCAATGTGGTGGGCGGCCTGGAAGTCGCCGAGCCGGCTGCCGATCTGGCCATTGCGACCGCCATCGCATCCTCGGCGCGCAACCGGCCCGTCGCGGCCGACCTGGCGTTGGTGGGCGAGGTAGGGCTGAGCGGCGAGCTGCGCAGCGTGGGGCAACTCCCGCGGCGGCTGAACGAGGCTGCCAAGCTGGGCTTCACGCGCGTCCTCGTGCCCAAATCGGTCGCCCGCAAGCTAGAGCATCCGCCGGCCGGGCTGGAGGTGCTCGGCGCGCGCACGCTGCACGAGGCGCTGGAGATCGCGCTAGTAGGAGAGGCCGCGAGTCAGGCAGACTGACCTGAAACGGCCATGCGATGAAGGCCAAATTGAGCGTGTCCCGCGCGTTGACATAGCTTACAGCCTGTGTTATCATCGCAGGTGAATTGGCGCGGGGCGTCCGGTTCGCATTGCAGGCAAGGTCAGGATGGCGCAAGTGATGAGTTGCAAATACCCTATAGCCGGTCGCACGACCATACAGAACTCACCAGAGACACGGGGGGCTATCTCCGTGTCTCTGTTGTTTGCCACACCAGTCAGCCGAGTCTCAACGTGAGCAAGTACATCTTCGTTACCGGCGGCGTAGTCAGCGGGTTGGGCAAGGGCGTCACCGCAGCCTCTATCGGCCGTTTGCTCAAGAGCCGGGGCGTGCGGGTCACGATCCAGAAGCTCGACCCCTATCTGAACGTGGATCCCGGCACGATGTCCCCGTATCAACACGGCGAGGTTTTCGTCACTGATGATGGGGCAGAAACCGATCTGGACCTGGGCCACTACGAGCGCTTTGTGGATGAGAACCTGACGCGCGCCAACAACGTCACCGCCGGGCAGATCTACAACCATGTGTTGAACCAGGAGCGCCGCGGCGACTACCTGGGCGGGACGATCCAGGTCATCCCGCATGTGACCAACGAGATCAAGCGACGCATCCACGACGCCGGCCGCCACAACAACGCCGACGTGGTGATCATCGAGGTGGGCGGCACGGTCGGCGACATCGAGGGGCTGCCGTTCCTGGAAGCGATCCGCCAGATGCGCAAGGATGTGGGTCGCGCCGGCGCTTTTTACATCCATGTGACCCTGCTGCCGTATATATCGGGCAGCAACGAGCTGAAGACCAAGCCTACGCAACACAGCGTGCGCGAGTTGCGTAGCATCGGCATCCAGCCCGACATGATCGTATGCCGCTCGGACCAGCCGGTCAGCGAGGCGGTGCGGCAGAAGATTGCGCTGTTCACCGATGTGGAGCCGAACGCGGTCGTGCCGGCCTACACTGCGTCCAGCATCTACGAAGTGCCGTTGATGCTAGAAGACGAGGGAGTGGCCGGCTTCATTGCCGCCCGCATGGAACTGAAGGTCTCGGCGCCTGACATGGGCGAGTGGCGCCGCCTGGTGGCGCGCATTCGCAACCCGAAGCCGGTCCTCCACGTGGGAATAGTCGGCAAGTACGTCGAGCTGGAAGACGCGTACATGAGCGTGCGCGAGGCGCTGCGCCATGCCGCCTGGTCGCTCGATCACGACATCGAGATCGCCTGGATTCCCTCCGAGCAGTTGGAGCGCCCTGGCGGGCTGGAGCGGCTGTCATCCGCGGAGGGCATCGTGGTGGCGGGCGGCTTCGGCTATCGCGGGGTCGAGGGCAAGATCGCAGCGGCGCGCTATGCGCGCGAGAATCGTCGTCCCTACCTGGGCTTATGCCTGGGCATGCAGGTGATGTGCATCGAATTCGGTCGCCACGTCTTGGGCCTGGCCGACGCCAACAGCAGCGAATTCAACCCCCAGACGGCCAATCCGATCATCAGCCTGATGCCCGACCAGCAAGGCATCGAGGCGATGGGCGGCACCATGCGGCTGGGGCTGTGGCCGTGTCTGCTCCAGGCTGGCAGTTGCGCAGGGCAGGCGTATGCGCCTGAAGACCGCATCCAGGAACGCCACCGGCATCGCTGGGAGTTCAACAATCGCTACCGGTCCGCCTTCAACGCCGCGGGCATGGCGTTCAGCGGCCTTTCTCCCGATGGCCGGCTGGTCGAGATCGCGGAACTGACGCCCGAGCTGCATCCCTGGATGCTTGGAACTCAGTTTCATCCGGAGCTTCGCTCACGACCGAACCGGCCTCACCCGCTCTTTCGCGCGTTCCTGGCGGCGGTCGTACAGGTCACACAGCAACGATGAAAAACTGGCGAAGTGTGGTATAATACCGAACGTGGAACGCGTGATCTTAAATCGCACATGCAAGGTGAGAGGGGGTAGGCAGATCTATGTCTGGACATTCTAAATGGGCGACGATCAAGCGCAAGAAGGGCGCGGCCGATGCCAAGCGCGGTCAGATGTTCACCAAGCTGGCGCGCGAACTGCAATTGGCCGCGCGCGAAGGCGGCGATCCGAACTTCAATTTTCGGTTGCGGCTGATCATTGACAAGGCCAAGGCCGAAAACATGCCCAGGGAGAATATCGAACGCGCGATCAAGCGCGGGGCTGGCATCGGCGAGGATGCCGCGGCGCTCGAGGAAGTGACCTACGAAGGATATGCACCGCACGGCGTCGCCTTGCTGATCCAGACGGTGACCGATAACCGCAATCGCACCGTCTCTGACATTCGCCGATCACTCAGTCGCGGGGGCGGCAACCTGGGCGAGTCGGGCAGCGTCGCCTGGCTGTTCGAGAACAAGGGCTACATCAGCATCGCATTGGAGGGCCGCGATCAAGAGAAGGCCTTCGAGTTGGCGCTAGATGCCGGGGCCGAAGATGTGATTTTCAACGATGACGCGGCTGAGATCTACACCCTGGCCAGCGATCTTCCGACCGTGCGCCAGGCTTTTCAAGATGCGCGCTACAAGGTTGATACCGCTGAGCTTCTGATGATGCCCAAGACCTCCGTCTCGCTGGAGCCGGCCGATACCCTTCAGGTCATGAATCTGATCGAAACGCTGGAGGATCTCGACGACATCGCCAAGGTTTACTCGAACCTGGACATCTCGGAAGAGGCGCTGGCGCAGATCGAGGCGTGACGGTGATCGTCCTGGGTATTGATCCGGGCACGGCAACCACCGGCTACGGTCTGGTGGGTGAGGATGCAGAGGGCGCGGCGCAGCTGTTGCGCTACGGCACGATCCTGACGCCGGCCGGCCAGCCGATGCCGGAACGTTTGTATAGTTTGTATCAGCAGTTGTCCGCGCTGATCCGAGGGTCGGCGGCCGAGGCGGTAGCCGTCGAAGAGCTGTTCTTCAGCCGCAACGTGACCACCGCCCTGACTGTGGGGCAGGCGCGCGGAGTGGTGTTGTTGGTAGCCGCGCAGGCCAGGTTGCCGGTCTACGAATATAAACCAGCCGAAGTAAAACAAGCCCTGGTGGGTTACGGCGGCGCGGCCAAACAGCAGGTTCAGGAGATGTTGCGCATCATGCTCGGCCTGAGCGAGATACCCAGGCCCGACGACGCAGCGGATGCGATCGCCGTGGCGATCTGTCACCTGCACGGCGTTCGCCTGCGCCGGCTGGTAGAGGAGAGAATGGCATGAGCCCAGACAGTACGCTTCCACAATCGCCGCGGCGCAGGATTCTCGTGGCCGAAGACGAAGACAACCTGCGCTCCTTGCTCAAGCTGTCGCTGGGGCGTGTCTACGAGGTGCAGACGGTGGAAGATGGCCAGGCCGCGGTCGAAGCCTTTGAGGATCAGCCAGCCGATATGGTCATCCTGGACATCATGATGCCGCGTATGGACTGTCTGACCGCATGCGAACAGATCCGCCGGCGCTCCGATGCGCCCATCATCATGCTGACGGCTCTCGGCAGCGTGGATGATGTGGTCAAAGGCTTCAACCTGGGCGCCGACGACTACATCACCAAACCGTTCACCTTCAAGGAGTTGATGGCGCGCATCGAGGCCGTCTTCCGCCGGCTTGATTGGTCGCGCCAGCCGCTTCCCACGCATGTCATCGTCAACGGCGAAGTCAAGCTGGACGCCGATACGCACCAGGTCTGGCTGAATAACCAGGAGATCCATCTGACGCCGATCGAATTCCAGCTGCTTCACTACCTGATCGGTCGGCCCGGCCAGAGCGTCAGCAAGGAGACGCTGTTCCGCGAGGTATGGGGCTACGATCTGGCCGGTGGCACGAATCTGGTCGAGGTAGGCGTGCGCCGCTTGCGCGAGAAGGTGGAACAAGACCCCTCCAACCCGCAACTGATTCTCACTGCGCGCGGCATGGGCTACAAGTTCCGCACGCCGCCGGCGCCGAACTCCCGATGATCGCTACGGTCGAGGGCCGCGTGAGCGCCAAAGCCCACGATGCGCTCATCGTGAGCGTGGGCGGGATCGGCCTGCGTGTATCCTGCCCACAGACTGTGCTGGCCGGCGCGCGAGTGGGTGAAGCGGTCCTGTTGTACACGCATCTGATCGTGCGCGAAGACGAGCTCGCGCTGGTGGGCTTCGCCAGCCAGGAAGAAAAGACCCTCTTCGAGCAGTTGATCACCGTCCCCGGCGTCGGCCCCCGGTTGGGGCTCTCTCTGCTTTCCGCCATGGCGCCCGATTCGCTCCGCATGGCGATTGGCCAGGAACAGCCGGACATGCTGGCGCGCGTGCCGGGCATCGGCAAGAAGACCGCGCAGAAGATCGTGCTGGAACTGAAAGACAAGGTCGGTCCGGTCGAGGTGGCCGAGGGGCTGGCCGCGCTGACCGAGGCCGACGCCGCAGTGATCGACGCGCTGACGGCCCTCGGCTACAGCATCGTTGAAGCTCAACGCGCGGTGCAAAGCTTGCCGCGTGACGTGACCGACGTAGAAGAAAGGCTGCGCCGCGCGCTGGCATCATTCGGCGGGTAGGCGACACTTGGCAGGCGAGACCCACACCCCCACGATTACAAGCCCTGCCAACCAGCGCATCGTCGAGGCGCGCAAGCTAAGACAACGCAAATATCGGCAGGCTGCCGCGCTCTTCCTGGTGGAGGGGCTGCAGTTATTGCACATGGCGCTGGACAGCGACGCGGTCCCGGCTGAAGTTTTCTACTGTCAGGAGCAGTTCGCAGGGGCAGAGGCGGCCGCCCTGTTGGGTCGCTTTGGGCAGCTAGGCGCAGACCTGATCAGCGTATCTCCACGCGTCATGGCCACCCTATCGGAGCGTGAAGAGCCGCAGGGGATAGCGGCGACGTTTCACATGCCGGCAGCCAATCTGACTTCGCTCGAGCTATCGGGGCGCGAGCTGGTTCTGGTTCTGGATCGGCTTCAAGACCCGGGGAATCTCGGCACGCTGATCCGCACGGCCGACGCGGTAGCCGCGGCCGCGGTCATTCTGGTGGAACCTTGCGTTGACCCGTTCGACCCCAAGACTGTACGCGGCAGCATGGGCTCGCTGTTCAACCTGCCGATCATCAGCGCCAGAGATGTGACGGGCCTTTTCGCGTGGCTCAAGGCTGGCGGCCTGCGGCCTGTCGGCGCCGATCCGCACCTGGGCGAGACTTGGGGTGCAGGTCTGTGGCGGGGCGGCGTGGCGCTCGTCCTGGGCAATGAAGCCCGCGGGCTTTCCGCTGACGTCGCAGCTCAAATCCACGCATGGGCAAAACTGCCGATCATCGGCAGGGCGGAATCGCTGAACGTGGCGGTGGCTGGCGGTGTGCTGATGTATGCATGGCTGCGTGAGAACCAGATCAGACACGTTCACCGGGCTTGAATTTCAGGGTCAACGGGTGTATAATGGTCACTATGAGCGTGATGGGTTGAGAGGAGATTGTCATGGCGCTAAGCGATAGCGATCTGATCCAGGTCAAGGACTATATCATTCGCCTGTTGCCAGAGGTGCTGGAGCACAACTCCTATTTCGGCGATATGGTGTACAACATCGTCACGACCAGGCTCTCGCGCCCGGATGAATTTGCGCGTCTGCTGGAACGATTGGATGCGTACAATGAGCAGTATCCATTCGACTTCCCAAAAACCCACGCGCTGATGGGCCAGCTGGTACAGCGGCTTGATAACCTGCAGGCCGATGTGACCGAGTTGCAGAGCGGACAAGAGCAACTACGCGCCGGGCAAGAGCAGTTGCGCAGCGATGTGACCGAACTACGCGCCGGGCAAGAGCAGTTGCGCAGCGATGTGACCGAGTTGCGCAGCGATGTGACCGAGTTACGCAGCGATGTGACCGAGTTGCGCAGCGATGTGACCGAGTTGCGCAGCGATGTGACCGAGTTGCGCAGCGATGTGACCGAGTTGCGCAGCGATGTGACCGAGTTGCGCAGCGATGTGACCGAGTTGC
>Ga0194125_10004025_pt1 | contig 23262 bp, 25 predicted proteins | sample TA2KigC250mmetaG_FD_148626 | JGI IMG/M metagenome (GOLD analysis project Ga0194125, IMG submission 148626) | Freshwater microbial communities from Lake Tanganyika, Tanzania - TA2015034 Kigoma Deep Cast 250m | ecosystem: Environmental > Aquatic > Freshwater > Lake | place: Tanzania: Lake... | reverse complement strand
GGTTACCCTGCCTTATCTCAGGCGCCGGCATTATGCGCGGGTGATGGATTTTGGCGCCGGCAGCGGAGATTTCTGCATTGAGCTGGCTAAAAATAATTTAGAGGTTACTTATTGCGACATCGGGGAGCAGTTGTCTGATTTCGCCAGGTGGCGCTTTCAAAAAAGAAACCTGAATGTAAAAATGGCCAAAGGCATAGACGGCTTGAGGGGCGAGGTTTATGATTGTATTTTCAGCTTTGACGCCTTTGAGCACATCAAGGATTTTGCACAAACACTCCAGGCATTGGCGGGGCATATCGCGCCCGGAGGTTCTTTGGTATTCAGCGGGGCTTTCAGCGGCAAGACATTGCATTTGGAGGAAAATGAGCGGTACGATAATTTTAAAAATTTAGACCGGTTAATGCGCGATAACGGCTTAACTTTTAAGGACAAATTCGCGCAATTTTATTTCTATAAACGCGCCAATGGATGTTATAATAAGTGAGGCCACGACTTACGTTCCGTAAGTCGTATGGCCGAACTTATCCAGCACTAATTTTATGAAACGCTTAAAGTTAGCTCATAGGGGTTGCTATGGCATCAACCCTTATCAGATAAAGATAAGGCTTTATAAAAATTAGTGCTGGGTTAATTCGCGCAATAACTTACGTTACGCTTGCCGCAGAAAGCGGCATACCGACCTTTCCGATAAAGTCGGGTAACGCGCTCCGTAAGTTATGCGCTCATTAATATGCGCGCGGCAGTTTATTACAGTAATCAGGATATCCGGATAGAAGAAAGGCCCAGGCCGAAGATTGGCCCGGGCGAGCTCCTGGTGCGGGTAGAGGCAAGCGGGATTTGCGGCAGCGACGTAATGGAGTGGTACCGCAGGGACAGGGTCCCTTTAGTATTAGGCCATGAGATTAGCGGCGTGGTGGAAGAAGTTGGCGCAGGGGTAAAAAAATATAATAAAGGGGACCGGGTAGCCTGCGCGCACCATGTCCCTTGCGGAAAGTGCCACTATTGCCTGAGCGGCCATGAGACGGTTTGCGATACCTTACGCCGGACCAATTTTGACCCCGGCGGATTTTGCGCGTCCTTGCGCCTTGCGGAAATTAACACGGCAAAGGGCGTTTATCTTTTGCCGGAAAAGGTCTCTTTTGAAGAGGCTACTTTTGTTGAACCCCTGGCCTGTATTTTGCGCGGCCAGCGCTTAGCCGGCGGGGTAAAGGATAAATGCGTCCTGGTTATCGGCAGCGGCATTGCCGGAATTCTGCATATAATTCTTGCCCGGCATTCGGGGGCAGCTAGGATTGTGGCCACGGATATTAATCCCTGCCGTTTAGAGGCAGCTAAAAAATTCGGCGCGGGCCTGGGCGTAAACGCCAAAGAATATTCGCCGCAAGTATTAACGGGATTAAATCAGCAGCGGTTGGCGGATTTAGTGATTATCACCAGCGGCGCGCCCTCCGCGATTACGCAAGGCCTGGAATCCGTGGAGCGCGGCGGGACTGTCCTGTTCTTTGCTCCGGTAGAGAATAACATTGCCGTTTCTATCCCTTTTAACAAATTATTCTGGCGCCAGGAAATTACCCTTACCAACGCTTATGCCGGCAGCCCGCAGGATTACCAGCAGGCCCTGGATTTAATTGCCGGCGGCAAGCTGAATATATCCAAAATGATTACCCATCGCCTGGGTTTAGCCGAAACAGGCGCGGGTTTTAAGTTAGTGGCAGAGGCAAAAGAGTCGCTGAAGGTTATCATATTTCCACAAAAATAGGAGGGTTTAAGATGGATTGGGGAATGAAAAACAGGATGGGCAGGATATTTAAAGAAGACGGCCACAGCGTTATGCTGGCTTTGGACCACGGTTATTTTCTGGGCCCGGTCAGCCGGCTGGAAGACCCGCAGAAGACCATTGAGCCGTTAATCCCCTATGTGGATTCGTTAATGCTGACCCGAGGGATCCTGCGTAATTGCATTAACGCCAAATACAATATTCCGGTTATCTTGCGGGCCTCCGGCGGCAATAGCATCCTGGACGAAGACTTATCCCGCGAAGCAATTACGCTTTCTCTGCAGGAGGCGGTGCGGCTTAATGCCTGCGCAGTGGCTTTATCTATTTATGTGGGGGCGCCGCACCAGCACCAGACCCTGGTGAACCTGGCTAGCCTTATTAACGAGGCGGAAAATTACGGCATCCCGGTATTGGCAGTTACCGCCGTGGGCAAAGAATTGGAAAAACGCGACGCCAAATACCTTTCTTTAGCCTGCCGCATTGCCGCGGAATTAGGCGCGCGCGCCGTAAAGACTTACTATTGCGAAGATTTTCATAAGATAGTAGAATCCTGCCCTGTCCCCGTAGTGATCGCCGGCGGGCCGAAAATGAAAAGCGAGCTGGATGTTTTAGAGATTGCCTATAACGCCATAGCGCGAGGGGCAAAAGGCGTGGATATGGGCAGGAATATCTGGCAGTCAAGATGGCCTAAGGCTATGGCTTCGGCTATTCGCAGCATCGTTCACGAGAAGGCTTCCTACAAAAAGGCCAGCGAGCTATTTGAGAGTTTAAAAGATAAGGAGAAATAAAGGCAGGCGGGAAAGTTAAGTTAATGACCGCTTTTTACGTTCGCGCAGGATTGCCAGGACCGGCGCAAAATCCATAAAATCCACTTTTTTTAATTTTATCCCCACCCTGTTATAGGCATCAGCCGTCCCGCTATTTGACCAAGCCACAGTTCCCTTGGTGCGCAGGGGTTCAGCGTTATCCGGAAGATTTATCCATATATCCAGAGGGGTATTTTTTACCAGGGCTTTGTTTGTGATTAGGCCTATACCTTCACCGCCGATATCAATGGTAATACCGTTGCCCTGCTGATTGGCATTAAGGTCAAGGTAGCTTAAGGGGAATTCAGCGGGTAACCTCTGAAACGTCCTTTTGTCCTGTCTTTTTAAGTTTAGCATAAAGCCCCCTTTTTAAATTTAAAAAAAAGCCACAGTTTCCCACCGTGGCTTTTTTCTGTTACAAAAGAAACATAGCATAGTTTTTCTTAAATTGCAAGAGAAATATTCCCTTAACCTTTGTGTTCGTAAGAGCTTTTATCCCTGGTAGAATTTCCTTGACAGGGGTGTCCATTCCCCTATATAATAGCTTTGATTTAAATAGTAAAATTTTACTATATAAGTGAGGCCATAAGTTATGGAGTTTGTTGTCAGATAGCATTAACGACATAACTTATCTGGCCGAACTTACCCAGCACTAATTTTATACAACGCTTAAAGTTAGCTTATAAGGGTTGTGTTGGCATCAACCCCTATGAGATAGAGATAAGGCTTTATAAAAATTAGTGCTGGGTTAATTCGCGCAGATAACTTACGTTCGCTAACGCTCCGTAAGTTATGCGCTCATTTAATGGATATCGTCACTTTACTTGAGGCGCAAGCCAGAAAATACGCGGATAAACCCGCGATTATTTTTAAAAACGAAAGCATTTCCTTTCGCCAATTAAAAGAGCGTTGCTTTAATTTAGCAAGCAGCTTGGCTAATGCGGGCATAGGGAGGGGCGACCGAGTTGCCTTATACCTGCCCAATTGTCCGGAGTATGTCTATAGTTATTTAGCGATTTGGTGCATTGGCGCGACTGCCGTGCCTTTGGACTTTATGCTGACTGAAGATGAGTTGGCTTCTTGCCTTAGCCATTGCCAGGCCAGGATGTTCATTGCCAGGCCCAAGCCGCATATTTCTTTGGCCGGATTAAAAGAGAAATGTCCGGCCCTGGAAAAAATTATTTCTTTAGAAGGGCTATTGGCCGACAAAACCAAGGCATTTGCCGCCAATGATATTGCCAACAAAGATTACGCCTGTATCTTTTATACTTCCGGTTCAACCGGCAGGCCCAAAGGGGTTTTGTGCAATTACCTGCAGCTGGCTGCTCCGCCCAAGGCCATGGCCTATTTTGTAAATTTCGGCGAAAAGGACACGGCCTTATGCGCGGCCTTGCCGTTTTCGCATATAGGGGGGCTGGTTTCCATACAAGGCGTGGTATTTTTAGGAGCCACGCTTGTCTTGATGGAGCGCTTTATCCCCGTTGATTTTTTAAAGCATATTGAGCAATATAAGGTTACCGGCTTATGGCTGGTGCCTTCAATGTTTTATGCCGTCTTGCAATCCAAGGAATTTGAGAGTTTTGATTTATCCAGCCTGCAATGGATAGTTTGTTTTGGCGCGCCGAGTTCCGCGGACCAGTTGCGCCGTTTCCACGGGCATTGCCCCCAAGCCGACCTGATTAACGGCTGGGGCATGACCGAGACCCAGGGGCCGGCGGTAGTTTTGCCGCGGGGTTCAAAAAAAGTAGAAAGCGTAGGCTGCCCCGCGCCCTGGATAGAAGTAAAGATCCTTGATGAAGAGGGCCGGGAGCTGGCAGCCAACCAGGTCGGCGAAATAGCGGTGCGCAGCTGGGTGGTGAGCGACGGCTATTATAAAGATGCGCAGGCTACAGCCGAAGCCTTACGTAACGGCTGGTTTCACACCGGGGATTTAGGCCGGCTGGACGCAGAGGGTTTCTTGTATATTGCCGGCAGAAAGAAAGAAATGATTAAAGTGGCGGGAGAAATTGTTTTTGAGCCGGAGGTAGAAGCCGTCATTCATAAACACAGCGACATTGCCGAAGTAGCGGTGATTGGCGTAGCGGATAAATTAAGGGGCGAGGTGCCCAAGGCATTTATTGTCTTAAAGCAGGGCAAGGCCCCGGACGAAGAAGGCCTGCGCTATTTCTGCCGCCAGCACCTGGCGCACTTTAAAATCCCGCATTATTTTGATTTTGTCAGCGCGCTGCCCAAGACCGGTTCGGGAAAAATTGATAAGGAAAGCCTGAGGGTTTAAGCTATGGAATGGGAAACTACCACGCAAAATAGATTTAAGGAAATGGTGGCCAAGATCCCGCTTTTTCACCGCCGCATCACTGAAGAGGCGGTGATCAACAGGGCTGAAGAGTATGCCAAGAAGAGGAATGCTGCGCAGGTCCAGGAGCAAGACGTCATCAGCGCCTTTTTTCTGGATGTGCCGTCCCCTTTTTACAGTATGATGGTTAGGCTATTGGAGCAAAGCGGGTTTGATTATAAAAAATACGGCTTTCCAAAAAATAAAAAATCATAAGCGATGAAAATAGCGGTCATCGGAGCCGGCGCCATCGGCAATTTAGTGGCCGGTTATTTAAAATTGGCCGGCCAGGATGCCAGCCTGGTAGGGCGCCGCTCTGTGGTCAAGGAGATACAGGCTAACGGCCTGCGCATTTCCGGGGTAAGAGGCGATTTTAAGGTTGCCATTCCCGCGGCGGAAAAATTACTTTTTGCGCCTGAATTGGTAATTTTAGCCACTAAGACCCAGGACATTGCCGCGGCCTTGAAAGACAATTTAGCTTTAGCTAAAGGCGCGGCAATATTGACTACGCAAAACGGCGTGGCCGCGGATAAGATTGTTGCCGGGTTCGTGGATAAAGAAGATATTATCAGCAGCATCGTTATGTTTGGGGCGACTTCTTTAGAGCCGGCTAAAGTAGTGCATAATTTTGAAGGCAGCTGGATTATCAGCGCGCCATTGCCGGGAAATGCCGCCGAGGCCGGCAAAATAAAGGATGTCTTAAATAAGGTATTTCCGGTTAAAGTCTGCGGGAAGATTTTGGGGATGAAATACTTGAAAATTTTCGTTAATGCCAATAATTGCATCCCGGCGATATTGGGCATAAGTATGCAGGAGGCCTTTGGCGATATCAATACCAGCCGCGTCAGTATCGCTATTTGGAAGGAAGGCTTGGAGATTATCCGCCGCTCGGCAATAGAGCTGGAGTCCTTACCCGATTTTCCTTTAGAGCGCCTTGTCAAATTATCTTCTCTGCCGGCGCAGGAGGCGGCGCAGGTATTTTCCGGGATTATGTTGAATTTAAGTAAAGTCCCCCTCTACGGCTCAATACTGCAGAGCATCAAAAGAAAAAGGCCGTCGGAAATAGATTATATCAACGGCGAGTTTGTGGGTTTAGCCGCAAGGCAGGGGTTGCGCGCGCCTTTAAATGAAAAGCTGGTGGAGATGGTGCATCAAGTTGAGGCAACCAGCAGGTTTTTCACGCGAGAAGAATTATTAGCCAATACAGAGGAATTATTAAGATGAGCGCGGTGAATACGCCCTTTCCTAAATTAAAACTTACCGTCAGCAAAGTTGACGGGCTTTGTTATCACGGCTATAAAATAGGGGATGAGCTGATTTTAGAGGATTTTACCCATCCCCCGGAACATTTTTGCCTGGGCCTGGCGCACGCCTTATTTCCGGTGATTTACGCCTTAAGTTTCGGCGCGTGTTTTCCATTCCGCGATAACCAGCGTTCATTGATGGTTACCTGCCCGGACGGCGGGAAATTGGAATTTAAGGCAGAGATCCTGGATAAACAGGGCAACGTACAAGTTATCCCCAAAGACCCGAATTTCTCCCGCCCAGCTATTCAAAGTGAGGGCGGGATCCCGCCCTCGTCTCAAGAACGCCTGGCGGGAAAAGGGCCGAACCCGAAAAAAATGGTCATTGAGGTAGTACGCAGTAAAGGTAAGTGCCATTACGGTTATAAAGTGGGAGATAAGTGGGAGACTAAAGGGCTGGCCTGTATCCCGGGTTTTTGCGGCGCCGCGTTTCACTGCGCGTTCCCCGCGCTCTTTGCGCTTAATTTCGGGGCGAAATTCTTCTTTATGGAAAATCCGGATTCCATTGATACGGTCACCTGCCCGGATTCAGGGAATATAGTATTTAAGGTAACGCGGATAGAAGATGTGTAATGTTGAATGTGTAATGTGTAACGCTGGTGTAATGGTTCTATGTGTAACGCAAATACTTAAGTTTTGTTTTTCCATTACACATTCTTTTGCCTTACACCCACATTACACGTTACACTTTACACATTACACAATAGTATAATGGCTAAAAAACGAGTGGTAATTACAGGTATCGGCACGATTTCTCCTAACGGCATCGGCAAGGCCAATGTTTGGAACGCGATGTCCGGCGGGGTTTCGGCGGTAAGGCGGGTGGATAGTTTTGATATCTCCGTGTTTAATACCAAGATTGCCGCAGAGGTAAGGAATTTTGACCCTTTTAAAGGGGGGCTGACCCATGAGGAAGCGATGCGTATGGACCGTTATGTGCAATTTGCCGTGGTGGCCGCGGATATGGCGTTAAGGGATAGCGGTTTAGATGTGCGCAAAATTGATTGCCGGCGCGCCGGCGTGTGTTTGGCTAACGCTATTTGCGGCACAAAATATATGGAGGAAGAGTTTGCCCTGGTTACCGAAGACGGCAAGCGGCCCATTGACCCGGCCAAGGTCAGGCCTGACCTCTATGATGCCGCGATGTTTAATACGCCCTCAATAGAGATCTCCGCCAGGCACGGGTTTAAGGGCATCTCCAGCACGCTTTCTACCGGTTGCACTGCCGGGACAGATTCTTTGGGTTTCGGCTTAGAGTCAATTCAGGACGGAGAGCACGATATTATGGTTTGCGGCGCATCAGAGGCGCCGATTACCCCGATTACCTTCGGGGCGTTTGATGTGGTCAGTGTCTTAGCGGTGGAAAACGAGCATCCGGAAATGGCCTCCCGGCCGTTTGATAATAAGCGCAATGGTTTTGTTTTATCTGAAGGAGCGGGGATATTAATTTTAGAGGAACTGGGCCACGCCTTAAAACGTAATGCCCCTATTTATGCCGAGGTCATTGGCTTCGGCACCAGTTGTAACGCCTACCATATGACCGACCTTCCCGCGGACGGCGCGGCAATGACAGAATGCATTAACCTGGCCTTAAAAGACGCCGGGATAAAGCCCGCGGAAATAGATTACATCAATGCCCACGGTTCTTCTACGCGGATGAACGACATCTTTGAGACCAACGCCTATAAGAGCGTATTCGGCGATTACGCCTATCAGCTGCCGATTAGTTCTTTAAAGTCAATGATCGGCCACCCCCTGGCCGCGGCCAACGCCATAGAATTGACCGTGGTGGCGATGATTTTTGAAAAGAACATCCTTCCTCCCACCATCAACCAGGAGGAAAAGGACCCCTTGTGCGACTTGGATTATATTCCTAACCAGGCCAGGGCCAAAAAAGTAAATATGATTTTAAAGACCAGCAGCGGTTTTTCCGGCATACATTCGTCGCTCGTATTAAGGAGGTTTTTAAAATAGATGGATAAGATTGCGGTTACAGGGATTGGAGTAGTAGCGCCTTCGGGCATTGGCAAACGTCAATTTTGGGCGAACATTAAGGCCGGCAGGTCCTTTATTAAAGAGATTACCCGTTTTGATTCTTCGCTGTATCCTTCTCATATCGCCGGGCAAGTTGACGATTTGGAAAAATACAGCCATGTTACCGAGCGGCTCTTAAAAAAGATTGACGCCTTCTCGCATATGGCGTTAGTCGCCTCGGAATTTGCCCTGCAGGACGCCGGTATTGACATCAAAAAAGAAGACCCGAATTTAGTCGGCATATTTTTAGGTAACGCCATCGGCGGGTGGTTATACGCCGAGACCGAGCTGCGCGATTTATACATAGAGGGCCGCGAAGGAGTCTCTCCTTATATGGCCTCGGCCTGGTTTCCGGCTGCGCCCCAAGGCCAGGTTTCCATTTATTACGGGATAAAGGGTTTTAGTAAAACAGTGGTCGCTGACCGGGCCGGCTCTCTGATGGCTATCGGTTACGGCCGCAAGGTGCTGGATAAAGATAAACTGAATATGATTCTTGCCGGCGGTATGGAGGCGCCGGTGACGCCTTACGCGCTTTTATGCTGCAATACCTACGGCACGCTTTCTCAAAATAATTCCCAGCCGCAGGCAGCTTACCGGCCTTTTGATAGAGGCCGCAGCGGCTGCGTTATCGGCGAAGGCGCAGGCGTTGTGGTGATGGAGCCAATAGAGCGGGCTAAAAAAAGAAACGCGAGTATTTGCGCCTATATCTCCGGATATGGCGCTACCTGCGACGGCGTGGACAGGATTCACCCGGCAAAAGACGGCCACGAATTGGCGCGCGCAATTAAAATGGCGCTGGACGACGCCGGGATTAATCCGCAGGAAATTGATTATATCAGCCTGGATGGCCTGGCAGTGGATATCTGGGATGATTCTGAAATCGCCGCGCTCCAGGAAGTTTTTGGCAGGCGCCTGAAAGATATTCCGCTCAGCTGCCCGAAATCCATGTTCGGTAATTTGCTGGGGGCAAGCGGCGCCATGGATCTGGTCATCACCATCCTGGCTATGGAACATAAGTTGTTGCCGCCGACCATCAATTTGGAAGATGCGGCAATCAAAGGTTTAAATTATGTAACAGGCGAATCCCGCCACCGCGAGGTGAATAAGGCGTTAATCATTTCCCGCGGAAGGGGAGGGATAAATTCAGCGCTGGTTATAGAGAAATCCTAAAATAATATAAATTACAATACACAAATTACAAACAAATTACAAATCCAAATTACCGAATGACCAAAAGAACCATTTCGGTTTTGGTCATTTGAATTTTGGCATTTGTTATTGTTTGTGATTTGGAATTTGTGATTTGGGATTTAAAACGGAGGGTGCAATGAAGATCTTATTTGTAATGCCCAAGGTCGGCGCCTGGGCCACACACGGAATACACAAGTCGCCGAATCAGCTTTACGCGCATTGGGCCAGCTATGCCCGCGAGCGCGGATACAATGACGTCGCGGTTATTGACGGCAGGGGCAATGAAATACCTATGGAGCAATTAATTGAACAGGTTAAATCCGCCAATCCCGATATCGTGGTAATGGGCGAGCAGATACACGGCTATGCCGGTTATGGAGTCTTGCGCCACTTTAAGGAGGCGGCCGAGAAGATAAAACAGGCGTTGCCGCAGGTAAAAATTATCCTGGGCGGCCTGTGGTATTCGGCTATGCCGGTGCCGACGCTGGAAGAGAATCCGGCGGTAGATTTTGTGGTGATGGGCGAGGAAGAAAGCTTCGGGGATTTAATTGAGGCCATAGATAAAAAGAAGGATTTAAAAGATGTGGGCGGGGTTACCGCGCGCATTGACGGAAAAATTGTTATGGGCCCGCACAAGCAGCTCTTGGCCGACCTGGACAAGCTGCCGCTGCCGGCCTACGACCTGTTTCCGATGGATAAATATGTCGGCCATACCCATTGGAAGCCGTTTGTGGATATGATTACTTCCCGGGGCTGCCCCTCTGCCTGCACCTTTTGCTATGAGTGGGACCAGTTTGACCCGCGTTCTCCTTCGGACTTTTTAAAATGGCGGGCGAAGTCGCCCGAACGGGTCATTGAAGAGCTGGAATTACTGCATAAAAAATACGGCGTAAAGGTCGTGGTTATCCAAGATGATAATTTTAACGTGGACGCCAAGAGGGTCCAGAGATTTTGCGAATTAAAGAAACAAAAGAATATCCCGGTCAAGTGGGTGTCGCTGGGGCGGGCCGTAGATTGGGTGAATTGCGAAAAAATCCTGCCGTTGATGAAAGAAACCGGACTTTTTATGGGCGTGTTCGGGATTGAAGTGACGACCCAGGATGAACTAAAGAGGATCGCCAAAGGAACGACCATTGACCAGATTAAAAAAACCATAGAAATTTTACGTAAAAATGATATCGCCATTGTCGCGGATATTATGATCGGCTTTGATTACGATACCGAGGCGATCATCAAGCAGAGGTTTGAATTCGCCGACCAGGTTGACCCGGATGTCTTATGGATCGGCTATGTTACTCCGGCGCCGAATTCCCCGATGTGGAGGATTGCCTTAAAGAAAAATTGGATTGACCCTAAAAAGGTTGATTTCAACACCTGGGATTTCTTACATCCGGTTATCCCCACTGAGCATTTATCCATTGAGGAATTGGGCCGCTTAGGCGCCTGGTGTATGCGGGAATTCTTTTCCAAGCCCGGGAGGATTAACCGGATTATGGAGAGTAACTTTGATATATTGGCAAAGCTTTGTTTCCAGGATGTCATGTCCGGCGTAGGCAAATGGGAAGCCGGAGCGGTAAAGGGCGAGGTGCATGTCTAGCCGGCGCTTTAAGATTTAGAAAGAGGAGGAAAGATGGAGATAAAAGATAAAATAAAAGATGTTTTAGCCGGTTCCTTAAAGGTAAAACCGGAAGAACTTAAGGAAGGGCTGTCGCTGGAAGGCGGTATCGGCGTGGATTCCACGGAGATGGTGGAGGCTGTGATTGCCCTGGAAAAGGCCTTTCAGGTAAAATTAGCCCAAAAGGAAGTTACTAAATTCTCCACGCTGAATGATATTGAAAAGGTAATTTCCTCTAAAGTCAATAAGTCATGAAGATTATAGATTTAAGCCTGCCTATAGACGATAAAGCCTTTGAAGTGCATAAAGTGGCTATTGAGCGTATCAGCCATAAGGCCGGCGTGGAAAAATTTAACCGGGTGATGGCGGGTAAGGCCCTGGCAGGTAAATTAAAATATTATTTAGGCAGGCGCATTATAAAAAAAGAAGATTTGCCCGACGAGGAATTCCTTTCCTTGGAAACCGTGCACTCTCCGGTGCATATCGGCACGCACCTGGATTATTCCTTTCATTACGGCTCGCGTTCAGAGGGCCGCCCGGCAAAGACCGCCGAGGAGATTCCGCTGGAATATTGTTACCAGGACGGCGTCAGGCTGGATTTGACCCATAAAAAACCGAATGAAACTATTACCGCCTCTGACATTACCTCTTGCCTGGAAAAGATAAACTATAAACTTAAGCCTTTGGATATCGTGTTTTTATTTACCGGCGCGGATAAATTATACGGCAGCCCCAGGTATTTCTCGGATTACCCGGGGGTGGACATTTCGGCGATTGATTACCTCCTGGACAGGGGAATAAAGATTTTCGGGGTGGACACTATGGGCATTGATCGGCCGTACCGGTTTATGTTAAAAGAGTTTTTGGAGAAAAAAGACGTAAAATACCTTTATCCCGCGCATTTTTATGGCCGTAAACGCGAATTTATCCATATTGAGCGGCTGGCGAACCTGGAGAAGCTGCCGGATTATGGCTTTAAGGTGAATTGTTTTCCTATCCGCATAAAGAATACCGGCGCGGCTTGGGCGCGCGCCGTGGCAATTGTTTGAGCGGGGCCTGCCGCGGGGCGCTTCTTGCGCTCACGCGCTACGAAGCATCCCCGCGTCACCCGCTCAAAAAATAGGCTACTTAAAGAATGGAGGCTGATATGGGGCACACTTGTAATTCTATTGTTATCAACGCGCCATACGATTTAGTCTTTGATATCTCTAACGACATCCCGCGCTGGACAGAATTATTCGGCAAGGAATATAAAAAAGCCGAGGTGGTAAAAAAAGAGGGCAATAAAATCACTTTCCGGCTGACTGACGAAGACGATAAAACCTGGCAGTCCTGGCGGCTGTTATTTAAGGATAAATATTTTACCTATGCCGAGAGGGAGGAGCCGAAATTCCCTTTTAAATATATGAAAATCACCTGGCTGTATACGCCCAAGCCCGAAGGCATGGCTTTGGCTACTGGAAGCCAAACCACGGCCTGCTGTCCTGTAGAGATGGCCTGGATTCAGCATTTTGAGATGGACGAAAAGGCCAAGTTTAGCGATAAACAGGTGGAGGGTTTTATTAATGAAGGTTCCCAGGCGAACCTGAAGATTTTTAAAGAAATTATTGAGAAAAAAGCACGGGAGGCCAGATGAACGCGCAATTATTAAAAGGGAAAACCGCGATTATTACCGGCGCCAGCCGCGGCATCGGCAAGGCCATAGCCTCCTCCTGCGCGGAGCTGGGGATTAATCTGGTCATCGCCGCCCGGCAGCGGGAACAATTAGAGGAGACCGCGGGCGAGATTGCCAAAAAATACAAGGTCCAGGTAGAGCCGGTGCCTTGCGATGTGTCAAAATTGGAAGATTTGGAAAATCTGGCGCAAAAAACCAGGGACAAATTCGGCAACATTGACATCTTAATCAATAACGCCGGAGTCTCCAGCCAGTATCCCTTTGCCGAGCAGCCGATGGAGGACATTGAGCGCCTGGCCCATACCAATTATTTGGGCTATGTGCGCCTCATCCGCCTGGTGATCAACGATATGATAAAAAATAAATCGGGAGCGATTATAAATATGGTTTCCGGCTCAACGCTTTGCGACCCCCTGCCGCGGAATTTTCTAGTTTACAGTTCGCTAAAGGTGGGCCTGCGTTCGTTCTTAAAGGGGCTGTTCTGGGAGATCCGCGACCACGGAATAAAAATCACTTCATTATTGCCCGGGGTAACCGATACAGAGCTGACCGGAAAATTAAAAGAGGTTACCCAGGATACCTCGCGCCTGATGACTACCGAGGCGATTGAAGACGCGGTAAAATTCGCGCTTACTGTGCCGGCGAATGTCTGCCCGCTGGAGATTTCTATTATTAACCAGCAGACGCCCTGGACCGCGCCGGTGATCCCCTTTAAGCAGCAGCACCCGGCTAAATAATATTGCGTAATGGAAAAGCAGGATATAAAAAATCTAAAAAAAAGATACCTGGTTTGGTTCTACAAGACGGCAAAAGAAGCGCTGGATAAAATTGAGCGCAAATTTACCCAGGCAGAGATTGACCGGTTCATCCTTAAGGAATTAAAAAAGGCGGGCCATAAAAAGGAATTAGAGAAATTTATCGCGGATTTTGAAACTTATATCGTAAATAAAGAGAATCAGGGCCGGGAGCTAAAATATAAAAACGGAAAATTGCGGCCTGAATATTCTTTTTTAGTTTTAAAATTAGCGGTGATAGAAAAAGCAATCGTACAAGAGCTCGGGCAAAAAGCGCTTTCAGAGATAAAATCGCTCTATGAAAGCGAAATGACCGAGCGAATTTTAAAGAGCACCGAACATTAGGCTAGCGTATAGCGTTTAGTTTTAACCTATACGCTAAACGCTATCCGCTAAAATATGATAATCGATAGCCATTCCCACTGGTTGCCCCGGCAGATTATTGAAAACGCCCATTTTTTCCACAAGGGCTGGGGAGATATTGAGGCGCAACTGAATTTGATGGCCAAGGCCGGTATCGGCAAGGCGGTCCTATCATATCCTACTTCTGACGCGCATTTAAAATTGGGCAGCATCAGCCTGGTTGCGCGCATCTATAATGACTATGTGGCCAAGGTTTGCCGGCAACACCGGGATAAATTTATCGGCGCGGCAGTGCTGCCCGTGGACAATAAGGTTGACCTGCTCAGCGAATTTAAGCGCGCCACCGAAGAATTAGGTTTTCCGGCGCTTTCCTTAGCCTCAAGCTACAGCGGGATATACCTGGATGACGCGATTTTCTTACCTATATATAAGCTCGCTCAAGAAAAGGAGATCCCGATTTTTGTGCACGCGCAAATCGTGCATCCTATCGGCTCTGAGCGGGTAGAAGACCCCTTATTGACGCCGGTGATTGAATATGTCTTTGATACTACTATTTGTATCGGCAAGCTCCTTATGTCCGGAATATTCGCCGAATACCCGCGCCTGAAACTCATTTTTGCCAATTTAGGCGGGGCGATTCCTTTCTTGCAGCAGCGCTTTGACGCGACCTACCAGATGCTGCGCGGGATGAATTTTGTTAAAGACCTGGGCAAAAATCCCACGGAATATTTAAAGAATATTTATGTGGATACGGGCGGAGATAAGGTAAAAAATAATCTGGTTTTGGCGCTGGATTTTTTCGGGCCCCAGCATATTCTCTGGGGCTCTGACTGGCCGGCAAAGCCGGATGTTGCCGGCTCTCTGCAGGTAGTAAAGGACTTGGATATCAGCGCATCCGACAAGGCCGATATCCTGGGCGGAAACTTGGAGCGTTTGTTAGCTCTTTGAGATTTTTACTCTCGGTTACGAGGGGGGCGGGTCCTGCCGAGGCATATTTCTCGCGTCACCGCTTGATTTTCCCCAGCGTGGAAAATCTGCGTCCTTCGACAAGCTCAGGACGCAGCCCTGAGCGAAGCCGAAGGGCTGCGCTCGAGCGGAAAGCCTCGCTCTCGCCGACTTCGCTTTAGCGGGCGAACCATGCCCGCTCGGCTTTCCTAACGTGCCGCTCAAAACATGCCTCGTCACCCGCCCGCGCATGGTTAAGGAGTAAGAAGGTAATTTAGAAACAGTTTTGTTTTGCTTATGATTGGTTAAAAATTATGGAAAGGAATGCTTGTATGTCTTCCCGAAATCAAATTCAGAATTTAGCGTATATATTATATTTAATTAGAGGGAAAAAAGAAGGAGGAGCGCTAAGCGATTGGCGAATGGCGGAAAAGATAATCGCATGGGGTAACGCTCTCTTAGATTTCGTTAAGCATCCATTAATATTGATAATTGCAAGCGGTTTATTTATTTGGTCCATTCAGCAAAGCTACCTATTGAGTCAAGAAAAGTTAAGGATGAGATTTGAAACAATGAAAATGGTTTTACCTATTTATACCAATTACTATCAAGAGATATGGAATGAATGGTATGCTTTTCTAAATAAGCAACCCTCTATAGAGTATCGTAGAAATATACAGAGGACAGTAGCTGAAGCAAAATCAATTGAAGCCCAGATCCCGATTTTATTTAATGATAAAAAGATTTATGAAGACTGGAAGAAGATATTACATTACTTTTGGGAGGCGCATTATCTTATCTCTAGAGAAGGACTTACCGAACAGCAGTTGAATGATAAGTTGAATCTAATAAATCCAGTCATAGGCGATATTTTAAATAGAATGTATAGAGAGATCAATAAATGAATCTGACGCATTTTCGAGTGGGTGTAAATTTTTAATGGGCGGATTGGCCGAGAAACTCAAGACAAGCCGCCCTAAGGATTAGCTCGACTAGCGAGAAACGCGACAGATTCACGTATCAATACTTGACATTGTTGTAAAAATATACTACAATTGTTGTAGAGGTGAACAACAATGACGGCGTTTCCGGAAATAGGAAAATCAAGATTACGTAGGGCGCTGTTGGGATATTTTTGTACCAATAGCGACGCCAGGCTTTATCTGCGCCAGGCCGCTGTGATATTAGCTGAGGACCCGGGCAACCTCTCCAAAGAGTTGAGGCATCTGGAGGCCCTGGGGATATTTAGCTCGGTAATGAGCGGAAAGCAGAAATATTATTCGCTCAATAAAGAATATCCGCTTTTAAACGAGTTGAAATCGGTCATTTTTAAGACTATTGGGGCAGAGGGTGCGCTTAGCAAAATAGTTGAGTCTATCCCGGGAATAAGAAAAGCGTTTATTTACGGTTCTTTTGCCAACGGTAAAGAAACCGCCGGCAGCGATATTGATGTTCTGTTAGTCGGTAAATTCAGCGAAGACGATTTTTTGAAAAAAATTTCAGCCCTAGAAGACAAACTGCAGAGAGAGATCAATTATACGGTTTATTCAGCGCAGGAATTCGCCAAAAAGAGCAAACAAAAGGGCAGTTTTCTAAACGAGATGTTAAAAACTAAGCCAATCATTCTAAAAGGCTCAACCGATGCTTGAAACACTCCTGAAAAAATTTATACAACAGGGCAAAATAAGAAAACAGCCGGCTGGTTTTGTACAGGTAGAGGCTTTTTTCAAGGAGGCGTTGATTGACTTGGACGAGGCAAAAAAGACACTGCAGGTTTCAAAGAGAGGCGCATATTTATTGGCTTATAATTCCATGCTCAAATGCGGCCGCGGTCTGATCTTATTGGAGGGGTATGTTCCCGATGACGGCGGCCAGCATAAAACCGTCATTGACGTGTGCGGTTTGATCCTGGGCGAAGAATTCAAAATTACCATGCGAAAATTTGATATTATGCGGCGCAAGCGTAACGATCTGACTTATGAGGCGGGCGTTCCGCTTTCGTCTAAAGATGCCGAATCTGCATTGGAAGAAGCGGGCATGCTGATAGCCGGAATATTTAAGAAAGTAAAATCGCACAATCCACAATTTGAATTGCAGTTGTAGCGGGTGGCGAGGCAGGCAGGGGCCGCTACCTTTAAGAAAGAGAGAGTAAAATGCAGATGCAAAAAGAGGTGCATTTAACGGGTAAGGACTTGACGGATATGGTGCAGCTTAGGCCCCAGGATGTGGGCAAATATGCGATTGTCCCCGGGCCGCGCGACCGGTTAGAGGCCTTAATTAAAAAATTAGAAAATCCGGTGAAGAATTTTTCCTTTATGGAATATACGATGTACACCGGGAATTATCAGGGGATTAAAATTACCGGCATTAACGGCGGCAGGTTTTCCACGGATACCTCTATTACCACAGAGGTAATCTGCAACGCGGGAATTAAGAATATCATCCGCATCGGCACCTGCGGGGCGCTGGACGAAAATATGAAAATCGGGGATTTATTTATCGTGGACCGGGTCATCCGCGGCGACGGGGTGACCCCTTATTATGTGGACAAGTCTTTTCAGACTGTCGCGGACAAGAAGATTTCCGACACCCTCTATGAAACCGCCAAAGCCATTGGAGTAAACGCGCGCCGCGGCACAGCCTGGACTACGGACGCGTTATTGCGCGAGACCCGCCAAATCGTGGAGCAAAAGCGTAAGGAAGGGGCGCTGGCCGTGGATATGGTTTCTTCAACGCTCTTGACTATCGCCCAGACTTATAACGCGCGGGCCGGCTCAATCCTGGCGGTAAGCGATAATGTGATTAGCGGAGAAATGGGTTTTATGAATCCCTTGTATTATATGGCGGAAACCAAACTAATTGAAATTGCCTTGGAAACAGTAAAGAAAATGGAGGGTAAGGAATGAAATTTTCCCCGTTATTCTGGCCGGTAGAGCTAAAGGGCAAAAGCATTTATGTCCTTGATGAAGCCCTCCTGCCCCAGAAGGTAAAATATTTAAAGATAAATAACTATAAACAGGCGGTGGAGGTGATTAAGGAGATGAAGGCCCGCGCCGTGGGCCAGGTGCTTTTGGTAATGTATTCTTTTATCTTGCTCTATCGGCAGAATAAATCCCGCAAGGATGTGGGGGAGATTTTAAGCCGCGCGGCCGACGCCTTTAATACTGCCCGGCCAACTTTATCTTTTAAATTCTTAACTGACATTGTGCTGGGGATGTATAGGCAAGGAGCAGCCTTGGATAAAGGCATAGCCAGTTTTCTGCAAGGCTTAAAGACTAAGCGCATGGCGCAGGCAGAGAAGTGCGGCCAGTTGCTCCAGGATAAGGATGTGGTCCTGACACACTGCAATATCAGCGGGCTAATGCCGTTAATCGGAGAAATCTGCCGCCAACAGGCAAAGGAAATAAGTTTTTTCGTGACGGAGACCCGGCCGTATTTACAAGGCGCGCGCCTGACCGCGTGGGAATTAAAAAGAGCCGGATTTAGCGTAACGCTGATCGCGGATAATATGGCGGCGCAGGTGATGAAGGAAGGAAAAATAAACAAAGTCATCGTGGGCGCGGATAATCTGGCGCAAAACGGAGATATCGCCAATAAAATCGGCACTTTGCAACTTGCGATTTTAGCGGATTATTTTAGCGTCCCATTTTACGTGATTTGCCCGCCCGCCTCAAATGCCAAAAGCGGCGATGAGATTAAGATTGAAGTGCGCCCGGAAAAAGAACTGCTGCAATTCCGCGGCACCTGCATTACCGCCAAAGGCGTAAAGGGTTATTACCCGGCTTTTGACATCACGCCCAATAGTTTAATCACCCAGCACATTTATTTTGCATGAATAAAAAAGAGCAGGATTTAAAAGAAGAGATGATTCAAGTCGGCCGCAGGCTTTATGCAGCCGGCCTTTCGGTGGCTAAGTCCGGTAATCTTAGCTGCGCGTTCGCCTCCGGAGAAATTTTAATTACCGCCACCGGCACTTTCCTGGGCGATTTAAAAGAGGAGGATATTGTGCGGGTTAACTTGGAATCAGGCAAGTGCCTGGATGCCAAGGCCCCCAGCACAGAATTGCCGTTACATTTATTGTGTCACCGTAACTTCCCCGATAAAACTGTAATCCACTGCCATCCGCCCTTAATTAACGGCTATTTTGCCGTGGAGAACTCCCTGAAAACGCTGACCTTTGAGACAAAATTATTTTTGGGGGATGTGCCGGTAATCCGGCAGGATACTCCGATGGTGAGTAACCCCCAGGAAGTAGTTGCCGCGCTGCAAAGAAATAATTTAGTGGCGCTGAAAAATCATGGGGTAGTGGCGATAGGCGATAAATTCACGGATGCCTTAAATTTAGTTGAGGCATTAGAGGAGGCAGTTAAGACCGCGGCTGTCGCGCGCCTATTCAATAAGGATTCCTATGACGCGCTGGAAAGCGCCTTAAAAGAAAACCTTACGGATAACCAGCCTGGCTATCAGATGTTCTCTAAAGAGCATATTCAGGCGATTGTAGAGCTGGTAAATAAAGACGCCTTTATCGCGCAGAAAGGCAAGGAGCTGGATTTGACAGTTGAGCTGGCCATAAAGATGGACGGCAGCGACAATGCCTATAAATTTAATTTTAAAGAGGGCAGGATTGCAGAGTTAGGGCTGGATGCGCATGCCCCGTTTGTTATTTCCGCGCCGCCAGCGGTTTGGGAACAGGTATTTTTAGGTAAATTGGATTCATTCGTCGCGGTGACGCAAGGTAAGATGCATTTAAAGGGCGAGCTGGGCAAACTCTCCAAATGGTATGTGCCTTTTACCCGGCTTTTCGCGCTTTTTAAACAGGTAAAGATTGAGCCTCGTTCGGGATAAAACTTCTGAATTGCTTTAAGGCGAAATCCCGACCCGGTTTTGTGGCTTCGGGATAAAAGTTTAATGAAAACTTATCCTTTATACATTAACGGCGAATTTATTCAGACTAAAGTTGAACAGGAAGTGATAAATCCTGCCACCGGAGAAATTATTGCCCGGGCCAGTATTGCCTCTGCCGCGGAAATAGAGGCGGTTTTGTCTTCTAGCCGCCAGGCTTTTGACCATGGAGAATGGCCGCGGCTAAGTTTTGCCGAGCGCAAAGAATTTATCCTGAAGATTAACCAGGGGATTCTTGACCAGGCCCGGGAATTGGCAGAGCTGGAAACGCTGAACACGGGAAAGCCGATTAAAGAAACCACTTTTATGGATATTCCCTCCAGCGCAAAAACCTTTGAGCATATCGCGCAGAATTTTGAAAAATATTTAAGCGCGCAAACCATCAAGGTTGAGGATGCCGAATGCCTGCTGGCGCGCGAGCCAATGGGCGTAGTAGTTTTAATTGTGCCCTGGAATTATCCTTTGTTGATTGCCTCCTGGAAATTGGCCTCAGCCCTGGCTGCCGGTAATACCGTCATTCTAAAACCCTCAAGCCTCACTCCCTTAACTGCCCTGGAACTGGCTAAAATAATAGACTCTGCCGGATTACCCAAGGGCGCGGTGAATATCATTAACGCCGGCGGAGATAAAATAGGCAGCGGCTTATGCTCCGATAAAAGAGTGGATATGATATCTTTTACCGGCAGCAACCCCGTGGGCAGGCAGATTATGGGTTACTCCGGGCAAAATAGCAAAAAATTAATTATGGAATTAGGGGGAAAATCCGCGGCTATTATTTTAAAAGACGCGGATTTGGAAGTCGCGGTCAACGGCTCTCTGTGTTCCAGTTTTTTAAACCAGGGCCAGATGTGCACGCAGATGTCGCGCATTTTTGTGCAAGAGGATATTTACGATAAATTTATCGCCGACTTTACCGCGAAAGCAAAACGGATTAAATTGGGCGCGGGCCTGGATTTCCAGGCCCAGATGGGGCCGTTAATCTCCGCGGGGCAGCGCGAAAAGGCCCTCGCTTATGTAGAAAAGGCAAAAGAGCAGGGCGCAAAACTCCTCTGTGGAGGCAGAATCCCCCAAGACAATAATTTGAAACAGGGATTTTTCTTTGAGCCGGCAGTCCTGGCTGATGTCCGCGCGGATATGCCTATTTTTCAGGAAGAGATTTTCGCTCCGGTCGTTTGTGTAAATAAATTTTCCACGAGCGAAGAAGCCGTATCCTTGGCCAATAAGAGCGACTTTGGCCTGGCCTGCTGCATCTGGTCAGGGGATGAGCGTTTGGCGCAGCAGGTAGCCGCTAAAATTAATGCCGGAATTATCTGGATAAATACCTACGGGATGTTTTATAACCAGGTTCCTTATGGCGGTTTCAAACAAAGCGGCTTTGGCAAGGAATTAGGCAAAGAGGGGTTTTTAGAATATACCCGGCTTAAGAGCGTCATTACCGACAGGAGCGCTGAGAAAAAGCCGTTAGTCAATTATTGGTATGCGCTCTAATGGACAACATTTATAATTTAAGTTTGCAGGAGTTAGAAGAAATTCTGGCAAAGTGGGCTCAGCCGGTTTTTCACGCCCGGCAGATTTTCAGCTGGCTCTACCAGAAACAGGCGCCGGAATTTTCGGCAATGAGTAATTTGTCCGCGGATTTAAGAAGGCGCCTGGAAGAAAACTTTTATCTTGGCGCCTTGCAATTAGTTAAGGCAGCCAGGTCCACGGACGGCACAGAAAAATTCCTCCTGGAGTTGAAAGATAAACACCTTATTGAGGCAGTACTTATTCCTGCCGAAAAGAGGCTGACCGGCTGTATTTCCACGCAGGTGGGTTGCAGATTTTCCTGTCGCTTGTGCGCCAGCGGCCTGGCGGGCTTTAAGAGGAATTTAACCTCTGGCGAAATGATTGAGCAGGTTCTATATTTAAAAAATAATTCCCGCGCCAGAAGGCTTACGCATCTGGTATTTATGGGTATGGGCGAGCCGTTGGATAATTACGACCAGCTGCTTAAGGCGATACGCGTGATAAATTCCGCCTCCGGCTTAGATATCGGCGCGCGCCGGATGACTATTTCCACCTGCGGTATTGTCCCGGGGATTAAAAAATTAGCGCAGGAAAAATTACAGGTAGAGCTGTCCATATCGCTGCATGCGGCAGACCAAGAAATCAGGTCCCAGCTGATGCCGGTAAATAAGATTTATCCCCTGGCGGAACTGATTGCCGCCTGCCGCCAGTATATCCGCAGTACCCGCCGCCAGATTACCTTTGAGTACGCGTTAATCCAGGGAATAAATTCGGATTTGCAAATGGCGGAAAAATTAGGTAAAATAGTAAAGTCGCTGAAATTATGCAAAGTGAACCTTATCCCCTGCAACCTGGTGGGGGAACTTAAGGTGAAGCCGCCGGATAAATTAGCGATTCTCCTGTTCTGTGATTATCTGCGTAGGCTCGGCATAAATGTCACCTTAAGAAAGCCACGGGGCCAGGATATTGAAGGCGCCTGCGGGCAATTGAGGCTGCGATATGAGAAAAAATAGAATATTGGTTCTATTTCTCTCTTCTTGTGTCGTTCTCTTACTGAGCGCCTGCGCGAAAAGGGAAATTAAAAACGTGGATTCGCGGGGAGAAAATATCATTTGTTTCGGCGACAGCATTACCTTTGGCTATGGCGCGGAGTCCGACGAAGACTATCCCTCCCGCCTGGGGGAGATGACTAAAATACCCGTCATTAACGCCGGCATAGACGGAGATACCAGCATTGAGGCCTTAAAGCGCCTTAAATCCGATGTCTTAAGCCGCTCGCCGCTTTTGGTAATTATAGAGTTCGGCGGCAATGATTTCTTAAGGCAGATTCCTAAAGAGACCACCATCAGAAACATAAACGAGATGATAGATAAGATTCAGGCCAAAGGCGCGATGGCAGCGGTCGTAGATATCAGCGCGGGGATGTTTTTGAAGGAATACCGCCGCAAATTCGCGGAGATCGCGCAGGAAAAAAAGGCGATTTTTATTCCCGGTATCTTAAGCGGCATTATTACCAATCCCAGCCTAAAGAGCGATTTTATCCACCCTAACGGCAACGGATACAAGGCGATTGCCCAGCGTATTTACTCTACCATATTGCCTTACCTTAATCAGAATACCCTTGCCAAAGAAGAATTAGCCCGAAAATAAAAAACGGGGCCAGCCTGGCTGGCCCCGTTTTTGGTGCCCCTGGTCTAAGGAATACCCAAAAGGCAACTTGTCAAATATCTTACTCACTCCAAGATTACTACAATAATAACCACAAGTCAATGAAATAGTGCCCCGCGCGCTTGGGCGCGCTTCCGTATCTCGCTTGCATCGTTCGCCTCGCTGTCGCTCGGCTCACTTGGCGCTCGCTAGGCCGCTCGCTTCTTGCTAATGCCTGTGCGTGTTCGGCTCGGCTTGCGGCTGGGGCTGGGCGGCGGCGCCGCCAGCCCCAGCGTCCTCTTAAGAGTATCTAAAAACTACGGTCGTCCGCTATGCCGCAATCGACACAAAAAGTGTCGCACTTGCCTATC
>Ga0194125_10004024_pt1 | contig 23265 bp, 15 predicted proteins | sample TA2KigC250mmetaG_FD_148626 | JGI IMG/M metagenome (GOLD analysis project Ga0194125, IMG submission 148626) | Freshwater microbial communities from Lake Tanganyika, Tanzania - TA2015034 Kigoma Deep Cast 250m | ecosystem: Environmental > Aquatic > Freshwater > Lake | place: Tanzania: Lake... | reverse complement strand
TTCAGGTTGGAACGCCGCAGTATGGCAAGGTAGCGGGGACTCGGAACTCCGGCCGGTCAATCCAGTTTGGATTGAAGTTGCACTTCTGACGCGGCGTCGCCCAGTGTGGAGCTATCTGCCGCTTGGGCGCCAAGGTAGCCGGAATGCATAGATTCCTGCGTCTTGTTTGCTTCGTCTGCGCTTTTTGGTTCGTCTGCGCTCTTTGGGGGCAGCAGAACGCCGCTTTGCCCGGCACTCGACCGCTTCCCGCCGAGGGGGACCTGTCTCACGAGATGGTGGAGGCGATCGATGGGTTTCTCGAGAGGGAAACGGCGCGCTTGCTCACGGTTCGGCAGCGGCATTGGAGTAGAGATTTCTCGTCGGCCGGGGCGTATACCGCGTCAGTTCAACCCAACCGCGACCGATTCCGCCGCTATGTCGGCGCAGTCGACACCAGGCCGCCCGTGCGGGCGCTGGAGTTTGTCGCTAGCACGGCTTCGCCGGCCGATATCGCCGAGACCGACGAGTACAACGTATACGCCGTCCGATGGCCCGCGCTCGACGGGGTGTGGGGTGAGGGCCTGCTTCTGCAGCCGAAGGGCAAAGCGGTCGCGCGGGTGGTCGCCATCCCCGAAGGCGACCACACCCCAGAGATGCTGGTGGGGCTCGCTAAAGGCATCGCGCCGGAGGCGCAGTTCGCCCGGCGCTTGGCCGAGCGCGGTGTAGAGGTAATTGTCCCCGCGCTGATCGACCGCGCTAGCAAGTGGTCCGGGAATCCGGCCGTGATGCACACCGACAAGCCGCACCGCGAATGGGTGTATCTACAGGCTTACCAGATGGGGCGCCACATTGTCGGCTACGAAGTCCAAAAGGTTCTGGCCGCCATCGATTGGTTTGCAAGCCGGCCGGGCGCGCTCCGTACAGGCGTCGCCGGGTACGGGGAAGGCGGCCTGATCGCTTTCTATGCAGCCGCGCTCGACACTCGGGTCGATGCCGTTCTCGTGAGCGGGTATTTCGAGTCGCGTCAGCGAGTGTGGCAGGAGCCGATCTACCGCAATGTGTGGGGACTGCTGGACGAGTTCGGCGACGCCGAAATCGCCGGCCTCATCGCTCCCAGGGCCCTGGTTGTGGAACACGCGCCCGTGCCTTCGGTGCATCACGGCGGAAAGTTCGCCGCCCCGGGCGTATGGCGGACGCCAGCAGTCGATTCCGTGCGCGGGGAGTTTGAACGGGCGCGCGCCATGTTTCCGCGCGACGGCCCGGTCCGGTTCCGTGGACGGCTGATCGAAGGAGCGCGAGGACAGCCCACCGGTCCCGGCTCCGCTGAGGCGCTCGCCGTGTTGCTGGATTTCCTTGAGGTGCCGCGCCCGCCCCTCCGCGGCAGCCCGCCCGCGCCCGCCGACCGCCGCCAGAACTTCGATCCCGGCGAGCGCCAGAAGCGCCAAGTGGAGCAACTCGTTGAACATGTCCAGAAGCTGCTCCGCCTGGCGGAATACAAGCGGCGCGACCGGTGGAACGCCGATCAGGCGGTTTCGGTCGCTCAGTGGGAGGCGCTCGCTGCAAGGAATAGAGAGTACTTTTGGAACGAGGTTGTCGGGCGGATGCCCGACCCCAGTCTGCCTCCCAACCCACGCACCCGAAAGATCCGGGACCGCGCAAAATGGGTCGGCTACGAAGTGGTGCTGGACGTCTGGCCGGGGGTGTTCGCCTGGGGCTACCTGCTGTTGCCGAAAGACTTGCAGCCGGGGGAGCGCCGGCCCGTAGTGATCTGCCAGCACGGGCTCGAAGGCCTTCCCGAAAGTGTCATCACCGAGGATCCCGACCATCGCGATTTCCGGGTTTACCGCGCCTTCGCCGCGCGCCTCGCGGAGCGCGGATTCATAGTGTACGCGCCACACAACCCGTACCGCGGCGATTTCCGGAAGCTTCAGCGCAAGGCGAATCCGCTCAAGAAGTCGCTCTTCTCATTCATCGCGGGGCAGCACCAACAAACGCTGGAGTGGCTTGCCGGATTGCCATTTGTCGATCCCGCCCGGATCGGCTTTTACGGCCTCTCCTACGGCGGGCGAACCGCCGTCTACGTGCCACCGTTGCTGAACCGGTACGCACTTTCGATCAGTTCGGGCAATTTCGCCGACTGGATGAAGAAACGCGCAAGCGTCGATGACCGCCACTCGGGCCTGTACGGCAACCAGGTGGACCTCTACGATTTCGACCTGGGCGAGACTTACAACCATGCCGAGATGGCATGGATGATGGCGCCGCGGCCCTTCATGGTAGAGCGTGGCCACCGCGACGACGTGGCCCTGGAGGAATGGGGAGATTACGAATACAGCAAGGTCCGGCGCCTCTACGGGCTGCTCGGCATTCCGGAGCGGACCGCCATTGAGCACTTCAACGGTGCGCACGAAATCAACGGAATCGGCACTTTTGAATTCCTGCACCGGCACCTCGGCTGGCGCAAACCGCAGTAGCTCAGAGCCTGTGCTCGGCGAACCAGCCGCGCAAGCGCATCAGATCGCGCCGCATGGCGGCAAATGCGTCCTCGCGAGGCATGGTAAGCTTCCGCGTGCCGTTCTCCACGCCACCGAGCGGGTACTCAAAATGCATCTGGACGGGCCCGGCGAAACCAGCCGCTTTCAACATGGGCAGGTACCGCTTGTAGTCGACCATGCCCTCGCCGATCGGGCACCAACGCGGGCGCCACTCGCCGCGCACGTTCTGCTCCCAGCGGAAGTCCTTGATCGCCACACCCCGGGTGAACGGCAGGATCAAGCGCGTGGCGTGAATCCACCCACCGTATCCGCCCTCGACGGTCGCGTGACCGATGTCCAGGTTGGCGGCGACCCACTGGGAATCGAAGTCCTTCAGCAGCAGCCAGAGATCCCAGATTGACGCGCCGACTTGATTCGGTCCTGAATGCGTGTGGTACATCGCGCACATGCCGTACCCGCGGTTCAACTCCGAGAGCGCTTTCACGCGCGGCCTGAGTGCATCCAGTCGCCCGGCGATGCCCGTCTCGGCCGTGTAGTTGAACCCGCCCCAGCGATAGTACCGGATGCCGAGCCGGCAGGCAGTTTCGAGGATGGCGTGAGCGTGCTGCGACCGGTCGTCGATGATGGCGGCCGTGATCATCGGCACGTCCAGGCCGGTCTTGCGGATCGTCTCGACAACGCGCGGCAAGTCTTCCCGGACCCGCTCGGGAAGCACGTGGCCTCCCGGCCGCACGCACAGGTCGATTCCGTCGAATCCGAGCGACTTGGCGGCATCCGCCATCTCGGGAAGTCCTAGGAACTGGAGGAACTTCGACATGATTGCGATTCTCAGGGGCTCCGGGCCGGTGGCGGGGACCGCGGAGGCCGCCGCCGCACCGCCGAGCAGGCGCCGACGTGAAATGGCTCCACTCATGAACGCTCTCCTTAGACCTGATCGGGGATGACCCACGGTTTGCGATACGTGCGCTTAACGTAGCTGTTGGCTTCCGCGTCGCCGGGAAAGCTCGCATTAGTGGGATCGTAGAGCAGCCGGCGATTGCCTACCCTGTAGGCGATGCTCGCCATGTGGCAGAGCGTGGCGGAGATGTTCCCTTCCTCGATATCGCAACTCGGCTGCCGGCGGCTGCGCACGCAATCGACGAATCCTCCCAGGTGGTCCAGTTGCATCTGGATGTGGGTGGACTTGTCGGAAGGGCCTTTCTCGCCGTTGGGCCCGAATACCTGCCAGCCACCGCCTACGCGTCCCAACAGCATCATCCCGTCTGTCCCGAAGACCTCGACGCGGGTGCCGGTGAATGGGTACCAGTCCGGGAAACTTGTTCCGTCGCGGACCTCCGTGGGGATCTTCCTCATATACGGCGTCGCCTCGCTGTGTTCGACCGCCACTACCATGTCGTCGTACTCGTAGCTGATCAGGCGGGTGTCCGGCTGCTCGGAATCGTCCCCGGTGAACACGAACTTGCCCCCTGCATGTTGAACGGCTTTCGGGTAGCCTTTGCCTAGGACCGCGCGGGCTAGATCCAACTGGTGGACGGCATCGCCGGTAAGGCTGCCGCCGTCGTAGTCCCACAGTAGCCGCGACACGTACATAGGATTATAGGGACGGTACGGTGCGGGCCCTATCCACATGTCCCAATCCAGCCCCTCCGGTGTCGGCGGATCGGGACGCCGGTGGAGCGGCTTCCGCTGGCCGAGCAGGTTGTGAACGCGCACCAAGTGCACTCTGCCGATCTTCCCGAAACGCAACAGTTCGGCTGCGCTCCGGAGGTAGGGCGCGCTGCGGGTCTGGAGTCCGACCTGAACCACCCTTCCGTATTTACGGGCCGCCTCGACCGCCTTGTTCCCCTCCCAGATGCTGTGCGAGACGCACTTCTCAAGGTACAAGTCCTTGCCAGCCTGGCAGGTCATGACGGCGCTGACGCAATGCCAGTGCTCGGGCGTGGCGTTCACGACGGCATCGACCGCCTTGTCGTCGAGGATGCGGCGGAAGTCGCCGGTGGTCTTCGGCGCAGGCCGTCCCGCAGCCTCGACGATCTTGACGGCAGGCGCATACCGCCGCTGGTTCACGTCGCACAACCACGCGATTTCGACGTCCGGACGCCTGGCGAGGAATCCCGTCAACTGCGTCCCGCGCCCGCCGATGCCGACGACACCGATCACGACCTTGTCACTTGCCGGGACCGCAAAAGGGGCGATGGCAGCCTCGAGAAACTGGCGTCTCTCCATGATTCAGACCTCGCTTAATGATATACCAGACGTGCCGTAGCGTCAACGGAACCGCGAACAACCGCGAACCTCTCATGGTCGATCTCGCGCGGTTCTGTCGACATTGAGTGAACAGGATGGGACCAACTGCGGTGAAGATCGAAAGATCAGTACCACCTGAAGTCGCGCATTGAGCGTCGAGCAAGGGAGGCTTGCGGGGCTTGGGCCGGCACATTTCCCCAGGGGGTTCCCACCGTCCATCCCTGCCGAAGATGCGCGTTCAGGGCTTTCATCGCGGCCGCTTTCTGAGGCCGCTCTCCACGAACGCGCCGAACCGGGCCGCCCAAGGAACTGCCGTGCCACCGATGGTTCTGTGTCTGCTATGTCAAGGCTAGTAGCCGGAGGCCGCTTGCGAATGGGGACACATGCGAGCTCGCAGGGCCGGTCAGGTTGTTTGAACACGGCTTGACGTCAGAATCGATTGACATCCACAAAGTAGCTGGGTGTATATTGCTATGGCAGTCATGTCTTGGCCTTCCGGGCCCGCGTGGGAAAACCTGCCCGGAGCGCGTCGTGGGAAATCGGGCCGTAACGTCCAGTTCGGCCTGAGGTCCCGCTTTTGACCAAAGGACGGAGCCGGGTGCCGGGGGCACTGGCTGCATCCCCAGGAGGTATGTGTGCCATGACAGGGTTCCGCCGGCTCCCGTGCATCCTGCTCTGGTGCCTTGGGGCAGCCCCATTCGAACCCGGGCCGGCGGCCGATCCCGTCGAAGGCGCCCGCCGGTTCCGCATCTTCAATCTCGACCACGATCCGGCCCCGGATCCCAAAGCGTTGGTGGATCTGCTCGTCGAGACGCACGCGAATGCTGTCCGCTACCCGGCGGTTAAGTGGGCAATTCGCCTTCACTTCCAGTCTGTTCCCGCGCCATCGCGCATACCCGGATCGGGATCTGCTGCCCCAGATCCTCGAGGCCGCGCGGCCTGGAGGCGCTCACGTTGTACCGTACGTACAGATCGGCGGGCACCTTACCGAACTGGGCGGCAGCGTGGCACTCCATCTTCTGAACCACACCGGCAACATGTACGAGACAAGCACACCGGCAAACTGGGCCGCACCGCTCACGGGTCTCGAGTTCACCCTGCGGCATCCGGACGGGAAGCGACTGCGTCGCGCAGTCGCAGTGACATCCGGAAAGCCCGTGGCGCTCACAACGTGCAGCGACTCCTGCCGTGTCCGCATTTCGCTTCCGGGCGTTTACGAGTGCCTGCTCTTGAGCTACGAGTAGATTGACGGACTGCGCGAAGGATCAGGCGGCCGAGGAGTCGGGCGAAGGCTTGCTACGCCCGTGGATCAACCAGTCGAATACGAGGATCGCGCCGAGACTCATGGCCGGCAGGATGGCCATGAGTGCGAAGATCAGCGCATAATTGCCTGTGCGGTCGACATACCTCCCAATCAGCGGGTTTACCAACGCCGAGAAGACATTCGACGACATGCCCAGCACCCCGGCCACGATGCCGACATTCGCGAACGAGAGGTCCTGCTGGCACGCGGTGTAGTTGGCGATGATCGACGTGATGCCCAGGCCGGCGAGCGCCAGCAGTGCAATCGCCACCGGAGCGCTCTTGGCCTGTCCGATGAGGACCACCGGTACGATCAGCGAGGCGGCCAGGGTGAGGGTGAAGCCGCGTGCCCGGCGCAGCGACCAGTCGCGCATGGTAAGTAGCTTGATCAATCCGCCGCTGAGCAGATTGCCGAGATCCGCGCCGAGAAAGATCGGCACCGTAACCAGACCAGCGGCCACGTAGCCCATGCCCCGCTGATCGTGCATGTACTTCGGGATCCACTCATTCAGGAAGTACCAGCAGGGGTTGACGGTGATCGCCACGGTCACCAGCGCCCAAAAGGCAGGATGCCAGAACACCCTCCCAGCCCCGCGCTGTCCGGAAGAAGCTGAGACCGTGTCCGCCGTCTCGTGCTGCCTAGCACTTGGACCGGCGCCGACTGCGGAATAGGCCGGCGTCCCGCGGCGCGTACTCGCCAGCCAGAGGATAATCCAGAAGATCCCGACGGCGCCGATGATGAAGAACGCCCATCGCCAACCGTATCGGATGGCGATCGGTGTGATGATGAGCGGAGCGATGAGCGAGCCGACGGCTGCCCCGCTGTTGAAAATGCCGCTGGCCAGCCCGCGATCCTCCGGCGGCAAGATGTTGGCCACGATACGGGTGGCGCACGGCCAGTTAAACGCCTCTCCGGCCCCCAAGACCGCGCGGGTCAACGCCAATTGCCGAGCACCGGAAACTACCGCGGCGGCAGCGCCGGCCGCCGACCAGACGCCCACAGCCAGCGCGTAAACAAACCGGATTGCTACGCGGTCGGCAAGGTAGCCCGCGGCGATGTGCGTGAACGCGTATGCCCACCGAAAGGCGGCCAGCAATTGCCCGAACTGCTCGTTCGAAAGCTGGAATTCCTTCGCGATCATCGAGCCGCAGAGCGAGATTGTCTGGCGGTCGAGATAAGTGAGCACCGTCGCCAGAAAAAGCACGACGGCGAGCCACCACTTCCAGGCCTCACTCCTGTCCCCAGGGGCCCGAACGTGCTTGATCGCTGCTCCGCTTCCTTCGGTCACGGCGCTCCACCTTCAGGGAGATCGCACACTGTGCCCAGACGAACGCCGGGCCCTCGAGCTCTTCCGGAACACAGGCTGGACTGGCGGTTCCTCATCTGCGACCCGGAGAGCGTCAGGCGATTCGCATTGTCATGCCGCCATCGATCGCAAGGTTCTCACCAGTGATGAAATCGTTGGTCACCAGCGCGACAATCGCCTGGGACACGTCCTCAGGCCTGCCCTCCCGGTGCAATGGGATGCGGTTTTCGATGTTGTTTCGGACCTGCTCCGTCGAGAGGTGATCTTGAAACGGCGTGCGAATGATGCCTGGCGACACACAGTTTACCCGGATATTGTCGTCGGCGAACTCCCGTGCGAGCGCTCGCGTGAACTGCGGGATCGCGCCTTTCGCCACGCCGTAAGCGATTGCCCCGAGGCAGCCGCGTACTCCGGCGGCCGACGAAATTAATACGATGGCGCCTTCGCGACGCTTCCTCATCAACGGCACGGCCGCCCGGCAGAGGTGAAACACCGCGTGCACGTGCAAATCGAAAGCCGAATACCAGGCTTCCTCCGATACTTCCAGAAGGCCGCCCATCGCCGGGGCGCCAGCGCAGTGGATCAGAACATCCACGCCCCCCAGAGCGCGCGCGGCATCATGCACCCAGCCAGTGGCCGCTTCAGGCGCGCGAACGTCCAAGGCCGCGAGGTGGCACTTTCCACCAGCGGCCTCGACGCTCGCCTTGACCGCGCAGGCCGCCGCGTCCACCTGCAACCCACTGATGGCCACGGTGGCACCCCGGCGAGCGAGTTCGACCGCCGTGGCGGCGCCGATGCCGCTTGTGCCTCCAGTTACCAGGCATACCTTGCCAGCGAGTTCCATAGGAGCCTTACTCTGCAATAGCAGTACACATGCATGGTAGCCTCGTTTGGCGGCGCTGTCAAGAAGCGCTTTCGGCCGCCAACGGCCTCAACTCAGCATATGTCGGAAATGGAATGGCTCACTCTGGTCCAAATTGGCTCTTTCGCCCGTCGGCTTGGACCGCATGCGGCAGCTCTGCCTCTGTCGCCCTTGGGGAAGAGGCGGCCTGGAAGGCCCGCAGAACCGCGTTTTGGTGCCCCTCAGGACCCATGCATCGCTGTGGAGCGGGCCCCAGGGGAATTTGGACAGCATCCGAAGGGTTATGGGAACCTGCTTTTCCGCTCTGCATCTCGTCCCAATAGAATCAATAACTTAGCTGACCGGAAACACTCTGCTCCTGGCTAATTTGGACAGTAGTGAGAATGGCTCATGATTCTCGTCGCCCCTCCTGCGCGGCGCTTGACATGCAGCGCCGTGGGCGATTACTATTGCTATGACAGTATTGTCATGTGGCGGTGGCGTCGGATCAGACACCAAGGGCATGCCTGAAGGGAGCATCGTGAACCGGCGAGACTTCATGAAGCAGACTGCAGCGAGCGGCGGCGTGTTGCATCACGCGCCGATGGCGGCTGGCGCACAAACCACCGAAGATCCTGTACGTGTGGCCCGCATGCTGCGCGTGTGCTCGCTCGAACACGGAGAGTTCTGGGATGCGAAGCGCGTCGTCGAGTTGCTCGTTCAATCCGGGGCGAACGCGATTCGGTGCGATGTCGGAATCTACCGCGGTCTCGTCACGATGTACCCCTCACGACATCTGCCACCGCACCCCGGCCTGGGTTCGCGCAATCCGCTGCAGGAGGTCATTAACGAATGCCGGAGGTTTGGCATCCGTGTGTTCCCCTACAACGCTTTCTACGGGAGGATGTCGCCGGTTACCTTCGAGCAACACCCGGAGTGGGCCGTTCAAACCGGTGCCGGCGAGCGGTTAACGCAAGCCTGCCATAACAACCCCGGCTATGTCGGCGCGTATACCGCCGCCTGCAAGGAGATCGTGAAGGGCTACGAGGTCGTAGGAATGTATTTCGATGGCCCAGTTGAGCCGGAAGACAGGCGGCGGCCCGATGGGAAGGTGGAGCAAGGATACTGCTTTTGCCGATATTGCCGTGCGGTCTTCCATCAGATCTTTGGACGGGACATGCCAAAGGATCTGCAACGCCAGTTCGAACCGCAGTTCCGGCGGGAGATGCTAGCGGTACACATGCACGGTGTCCGTTCGTTCACCGAAGCCGTCGCACAGGCGATCAAGTCCGTCCGGAACATCCCGGTGGTGGTGAACCTGTGCGATCCTACTATTCGGGTGCTGCGGCATCCGGCGATGGCCTCGGCGGACGGCGCGCTGGCGGCCGAGATCTCGCGCTCGACCGACGCCGGTTCGGGCGTGCCGACGAATTACATGAACGCGCTGGCCCGCGCGAAAACCGGAGTCGGGTTTGGCAAGGCTGCGTGGTGCTACTGCCCGATCGGGCCTTACGAGCAGCATGCCACCAACGACGATCTCGAAACCAGGATCTTCGGCCTGACCCAACTGGCCCACGGCGCCACGCCGCTGATGGAATACCTCCAAGCGTACCTGTATGACCAGGACGGTATGGCCGGCGTCCGCGAGGTCTTCGCGATGATGAAGCAGCACGGGCCGCTCTACGCCGATTTCAACCCCGTACCGTTTGTGGCACTGCACTGCTCGGCGCACACCATGATCAAGTGCACAAGCGAAGATCCGAGGCAGCGGATCGGGCATTGGGACAACAACCATTTCCGCGGCGCGTTCGCGCTTCTCACGAACGCGCACGTGCAATTCGATGTGCTGCACGACTCCCATTTCCGTGCCGGGCGGCTGAAACGCTATCGGGTGTTGTACCTGGCGAACAGCATGTGCCTCAGCGACGAACAAGCGGCGGCCATCCGGGAGTTTGTGGCCTCCGGCGGTGGGCTGTTGGCTACGGTCCGGACATCGCTTTTCGATGCCGGGGGGATTCGACGGCCGGATTTTGCGCTGGGGGACCTCTTCCATGCCGGCTACGGCGGCGACCAGCAGATCGCACCCGGGCGCCTCGGCGAGGGCGTCCCGTACTTGCGCATTGCGGCCGTGCATCCGGTAACAGGCGGGCTGCGGATGAACAAACTCATTCCGTGCCGCGGGGAGCCGTACCCGCGTGTGACCCCGCTTTCGGGCGGCGAGAGCCTCGCGCGGATGTACCTGGGCGACACCGGTGAGGCGTTCGAACCGATCCGCTTCAGCGAAACCAGCCCCGCCGCCGTGATTGCCGGCCGCTACGGCAAGGGGAGAGTAGTCTACATCGCCCCCGCCGTCGAACTTCAGTACAACGCCCGCGGGTTGCGCCTCCTGCGAACCCTTGTCTCGAACGCCGTCGAATGGCTATCCAGCGCAAGCAATCCGCTGCGTGTGGAGGCCCCCGCCTGTGTCGTGACGAGCCTCATGGAAAACGGAAGCCAGCGGGCGCTGCACATGATCAACTACACCGGCGACATGAGGGAAACACCCGCTGTGAAGGTGGATTGGGTTGCCCCGCTGGCCAATCTGCGTTTCGGTTTGAAGGCCGAACCGCGCAATCGCCTGAAAAGCGCCCGCCTGCTGACCGCGGCGACAGCGCTGTCGCCGGTGCGAGAGAACAGCTACGACTGGATTACACTGCCCAAACTCGGAGTGTACGAGTGCATCCTGTTGGATTACTCGGCTTAGGACAGCTTTGGCGTTACTTGACACGGCCAAACGATGGAGATGTCTTTGTATGCTATTTCAGTGGGAGTTTTCAATTCGAACACTTGTCGCCTGCATTCTCGCCCTGGCCCTTCCCGCCGGCCTGCTGGCACAGGCCTCGCGCGCCGGTTTGACCGGACGCGTGACCGACAGCAGCGGCGCCGTGGTCCCCGCGGCGACCGTCGTGGCCCTGAATACTGACACGAACTCGTCGTACAAGGGGGTCACCAACGAAGCAGGCCTTTACCAGATCCCGTACCTGCTTCCAGGAAACTACCAGATCACCCTTCAGGTGCCGGGCTTCAAGTCCTACGTGCGCCAGGGGCTCGTGGTGAACGTCGACAGCACCGTCACGGTGGACGTGGCGCTCGAGGTGGGTACCGTGACGGAGTCCGTCAACGTGACAGCGGCCAGTCCGGTGCTCGAGACCAGCACGGCATCCTCGGGACAGATCATGGACAACCGTCGCGTCAGGGATCTTCCGCTGACCGGCAATAACGCGTTCCTGATCACCGGCCTCGCCCCCGGCATGCAGCGCACCGACTACAGATACGTCGGCCTGCACGACACGGACTACTCCATCAACGCGCGCTCGGCGGGCGGCGTCGGCACGAATGAGATGTTGCTGGATGGTTCGCCGAACAGCGGCAAGCAGAACCGGACCGCTTATGTTCCCTATGCCGACGCGGTTGAGGAGATCCGGGTCGAGAGCACCAGCTTCGAGGCCAGCGTCGGCCACTCGGCCAGCGCCTTCGTCAGCATGCTCTCGAAGGCGGGGACGAATCAATACCACGGCACTTTCACCGAAAGCCACTGGCAGCAGCGCCTGAACGCGACCAGCTCGGCCGACAGCGGCGCCTATTGGGGCAAGATCAAGGCTGCCGAGGCGGCGGGGAACCTCGATCTGGCGAAGCAGCTTCGCAGCGAGCCCAGACAGCCCTCGGCCCATTCAAACAACTATGGCGCTTCCATCGGCGGTCCAGTGATTCTTCCCAGGCTGTATGACGGACGCGACAAGCTGTTCTTCTTCTTCCTGTTCAACGGTTACAACGACAGGCGACTGGAAAACCCAGGAAGCAAGATCTACACCGTCCCCACCGCGGAGGAGCGCCAGGGGGATTTCTCCCGTCTGCTCCGGATCAACGCTCCGAAGTACCAGATCTACGACCCGCTGTCCACGAAGCTCGATCCTGCCACCCGGCAGTTCGTCCGCACCCCGTTTGTGGGCAACGTCATTCCCTCGAACCGCTTCATCAACCCGATCTACAAGTTCTACGAGAAGTTCTACCCGCTACCGAACAACCCGCCCCAGATGAATCTGGAAGGCGGCAACAACTATTACGCCGCGGGCCAGCCGGCGAACTGGGACTACTGGGGCGTCCACAATCGCATGGATTACGCCCACAGCGAGAAGAACCGGTTCTTCCTGCGCTGGAACCACTATGACTTCGTGCGCGACTACAACGACTGGACCTACCAGTCGGCTCGCGGGCTGATGTCGGATTACAGGCACCGGAGGGAGTCGGGCGGCACGTTCGATTACGTGCACACATTCAACGCGACCACGATACTGAACCTGGCCGCCGGGGTGAGTCAATACTTTGCCGGCAATGCCAACGCCATCATTGCGGGCTACAAACCGAGTGACGTGGGGTTGCCCAAGTACCTCGACGACCGGGCGGGCGACAAGCATGTTCTGCCAAGGGTGACCTTCAATGCATATCGGGCCATCGGACAGACTCTGGATCTCGGCGAACGCATCACGGCGGCGAACTTGCGGGCCGAGTTCTCCAGGTACGTCGGGAAACACAGCGTCAGGTCCGGGTGGGACGGGCGGCAGTACTCGTATGCGGTAGCCTCCCAGGGCTTCAACTCGTCCGGGTCGTTCAGCTTCACCAACAACCTGCTCCGTCAGACCTCTTCGGCGACAGGCATCGGCAACATGGGCTTCGACTGGGCGGCGTTTCTGATAGGCATTCCGAATTCGATGGACATCGATACGATCGACTCGCGGTACGCCACGACGCCTTACCACTCGGTGTACGTTCAAGACACCTGGCGTTTTTCCAGTAGCCTGACCTTTACGCTGGGACTGCGGCTCGAGTATGCGGGAAGCATTAAGGAGCGGTACAACCGCGGGTTGCGCGATTTCGATCCGGGTGCACAGGTTGCGTTTACCGCGGCGGCGCAGGCAGCCTACGCTGCCAGTCCGATCGCCGAGGTGCCGGCTTCCCAGTTCACGGTCCGCGGCGGCGTTCACTACCTCGGGCAGGGCGTTCCGCGCACACTCTCCGATCCGACTCTCCGCGCCATGCCCCGGATGGGCTTCGCTTGGAAGATCGGAGCGAAAACGGTCATCCGCGGCGGCTACGGCTTTTACTTCGACGCATTCGACACGCACGCTTACGCAGACGGCTTTGACCAGTACGGCTACAGCCGGCCGACTTCGACGATCATCACGGACGACCAGGGCGTGACATGGAACGCGGGCGACCCGGTGCGCGGAGTTTCCCCGCTGGCCGATCCCTTCCCGCTTCGCCCGGACGGCACCCGCTTCGACACGCCTTTCGGCAATGCCCTGGGCGTGAATGCGTACTACGGACGCAGTTACGCCTACGTGTATCCGCAATTGGAGCCGGCCAAACTACACCGCTGGCGGCTGGAGATCCAGCGGCAACTGTCGGATCAGTCGGTCTTCAGCATCGCCTATGCCGGTTCCTGGGCCGGGAACGTCGGCCTCACCCAGCAGCAGAACCCGCTCGCAGAGCAGTATTGGGCCTCCGGCCTGACCAGGAACAACGCGGTTGCCAGCAACCTGACGCAGAACGTGACGAACCCCTTTTACGTCGGCAATCTCGGTCTCGTTCAAGACCGGGCCCTCTCGCTCTATGTCAACACGAACAGCTTTTTCACCAGCAGGACGATCCAGAAGAACAGGCTGATGCGCCCATTTCCGCACATGGGCAGCATCTCGCGGCGGTACACTACCGCGGGCAAGAACTCCTATAACGGCCTTCAGGCGGGGTACGAGAAGCGCTTCGGCGGCGGTTGGACCCTAAACACCAACTATGAGTGGTCGCACACGTTGGTCAAGGATTGGTATCCGAATGAGTTTGACCCGTTGCCCCTCTGGCGGGAAAGCAACAACTCGCGGCCCCATCGCTGGACAGCTTCGGGCATCTACGAATTTCCGTTCGGCAAGGGACGGCGGTGGCTGAATCGGGGAGGCATCCGGGACGCCGTGCTGGGCGGCTGGCAGGTTGGCGCCATCTGGCAGATGCAGAGCGGTTCCGCCATCGACTTCGGCAACGTGTTTTACTACGGCAGCAACCACCGGGATATCGCGTTTCCGGGCGGCCTTCCCAACGCTGACCGCTGGTTCAACACCGACAACTTCGAACGGGACAGCACGAAGGCTCCAACCAGCTTTCACCGGACGGTGTTCCCGTCGCGGTTCAACTGGCTGCGAACCATGCCGCTGAAGCAATTGGACGCGAACCTCCAGAAGACCTTCCGCGTGAAGGAAGCTTTGCAGGCCGATCTGCGGGTAGACCTGCTGAACGCGCCGAACCATCAGGTCCTGGGCGGGCCCAATACGGATCCCACCAGCGCCAGCTTTGGCCGCGTGACGAGCTGGGTGAACACGCCACGGTACATCCAGTTCCAGCTCCGGCTCAGGTTCTGAGGCGCGGGAGAGAACAGGAATGGACCGTCGCGAATTCCTGACAGGCCTCGGCGCCGCCCCGGTGCTGCCGGCCGCCAGTTCGCTCGAAGCCGCCGCGCAGGCGGCGGGCGGAGCGGTGGAGCGGGCCCGGCGGCTGCGAGTCTTCGTCCTGGAGCACGGCTACGGTTGGGACTGGAGCCAGCTCGCCGACATGCTTGCCCAGGCCAACGCAAACGCCGTCCGCGCCTCTGTCGGACTCCATGGCGAAGGGGGTGGCTGGGTGACCATGTACCCGTCCAGGCATCTCCCCAGGCACCCGCTGCTTGGTGAGCGGAACGAGCTGAAGCTGGCGATTGATGCCTGTTCGAGGCGCGGCGTCGGTGTGTTCCCGTACAATTCGCTGACGGGGTTCATCAACCCCGCGACTCTCGGCCAGCACCCCGGATGGAGGCGGGTGAACCCTCGGCCCTTGAAACAGCCGGGGGTGTGCTTTCATCACCCCGAGGCCGTCGCTACATACGCCGCAGCCGCCGCGGAAGTGGTTCGCGATTACCCGGTTATCGGGATGTATTTTGACGGTCCAAATCTGAAAGAAGAGAACTACTGCTGCTGCTCCCATTGCCAGCGGGTGTCACGCGAGCTCTTCAACCAGGAGATGTCGATGCACGCTAGGGACGTAGAGACGTCCTCCTGGCGCGAGATGCAGCTGGCGGTTCAGGGGCACGGCGTCGCGAATATCATGCGAGCGGTCCGCGAGGCGATCAAGGCTGAGCGCGATGTTCCCGTGCTCATGAACGTCTCGAACCCCATGGATTACATGGAGCACTACCCGGCCATGCGGCACGCCGACGGTGCCTTGATGGCCGAGCACCACCGCGGCAGTCGCGGGAGCGCGCTTGTCGGCGCTCTGATGAAAGTGAAAACGGGACGGGCGTTCGGAAAGGCGGCCTGGTGCTACTGCCCACCCGGACCCCACGAGAGCGAGGACCTGGTCACCTACGAGAATGTGGAAACCAGGCTCTTCGGGCGCTTGTGGCTGATGCACGGCGGAACCCCGATCATCGAGACCCTGAAGGCATACCTCTACGATCCGGCTAACCTCCCCGCCGTCCGCGAGCTGTTCGACCATGAAGATAGATACGGCCCGTTGTACTGGGATTGCGAGCCGGTGCCGTTCGCCGGCATCCTGAAGTCGCGCCAGACGGATGCGTGGCGGAGCGCGACGACGCCGTCCGTCCGGCTCGGCCACTGGACCAACGGGAACTTTGAAGGAGCTTTTCAACTCCTCTCCGAGACAAGGCAGCAGTTCGGAGTTCTGCTCGATGAGCACCTCGAAACCGCAACGCTCGCCAAGTACAAGGTGGTCGTCCTTGCCAACAACGCATGCCTCAGCGCCGCGCAGGCGGAAGCCGTCCGGCGGTACGTAAAGGAGGGCGGTGGCCTGATCGCCAGTCTCGAAACCTCATTGCGGGACGAGCACGGCAGGCAGCGTGAGGACTTCGCCCTCTCAGACTTGTTCCACGCATCGTTCCAGGGCGTTCGAACAGACATCCATTACGTCCGAATCGCCCGGAAGCATCCGGTGACCGAGGGCCTCGGCGGCAACGGCCTCATCTTCTGCCCGCTGCCGTACATGCAAGTCCAGCCGCTCGAAGGCGCCGAGGTCGTCGCCGCCGGCCGGCTCCTGGGCGAACGGGGGAAGCCGGGGCTGGACCGTCAGGAACACCGCAACGTCACCGCACCCACTGTGATCGCCGGAACGTTCGGCAGGGGCCGGGTCGTCTACTTCGCTGCACCGGTTGACGAGCTTTATCGCGACCGGGGCTTCCGGACCGTGCGCAGGCTCTTTGCGAATGCAGTCCGCTGGGTGGCCCAGGCCGACGCTCCATTCCGAATCGAGGGCCCGGACTCGATTTACGCGAACCTCACGGCGGGCGGCAAGCGCCGCGCTTTGCACCTGCTGAACTACACCGGCCACATGTACGAGCAGCCCACACGCAAGGTGGAGTGGATCGCGCCGCTGCACGAGGTTGGCGTTTGGATCCGCAACCCGGAGGGATTGCGGGCGGTTCGCGCATCGCTGTTGACTTCCGGCAAGACGGTGCCGTTCCAGGCGGTTGCCGGGGGCGTCACTGTGCAAATTTCCAGGCTCAATGAGCACGAATGCGTCATCGTCGACTACGATTAGTGCGAGGAAGCTCATGCGCAATCCCGACTTGTCGCCCAGCGGACCGTCACGCCGCCAAGTGCTGGCAGCAGCCAGCGGGCTGCGCGCCCGATCGGTGCCGACCCAACAGCCAGCCAGCCGGAAGCTAAAGGTTTTGATCTTCTCTAAGCACCTGCAATTCCTCGCAGGGGAAGCGCTGGCCCGAGGGGCCGTCGAGATCGGCTTCGACGGCGTAGATCTGGCCGTCCGGCGCGGCGGTCACGTGGAGCCGGAGCGCGTGGCCGAGGATCTGCCATCGCTTGTGGAGATTCTGCGCCAGCACGGTCTGGAGGTGCCGATGATCACCAGCGGCATCATCGATGCGGGGACACCGCACACCGAGGCGGTGATCGAGACCATCGCCAGGCTGGGTATCCGTCGCTACCGTTGGGGCGGCTTCCGTTACGAGCCCGACCGCCCGATCGCGGCGCAGATCGAGGCGCTCAAACCCCGCGTGGCCCGCCTGGCGGCCCTCAACGCGCGCCACAGCGTCTGTGCCATGTACCACACCCATTCCGGGCTGGGAAACGTCGGCGCGTCGATTTGGGACCTGCACCTGCTGCTGAGGGACTTCGACCCCGGCGCCGTGGCGGTCAACTACGACGTCGGACACGCCACCATCGAGGGAGGCAACGGCGACTGGATCAACAGTTTTCGGATCACGGGTCCGCATCTGAGAGGCGTCGCCGTAAAGGACTTCATCTGGGCCAAGGGCGAGCGGGACTGGCGCGTGCGGTGGTGTCCTTTGGGGGAGGGCATGGTGCGTTTTCCGCAGTTCTGCAAGCTGCTGGCGGAATCTGGCTTCTCCGGTCCGCTGCAAGTGCACTACGAATACCCCCTCGGGGGCGCCGAGAGCGGCGCAAGGATGATTAAGGTTGGACGTGATGAAGTCCTTGCCGCAATGCGGCGGGACCTTTTGCGGTTGCGCGGCTGGCTGGCCGAAGCGGGGCTTGCCGGGCCGGTCCGCGCTTGAATGACGAATCTGGATAGGAGAACAGATGATAAGCCGGCGATATTTCTTTTCGAACTCCATGCACGGGTTGGCCGGAGCCTCCCTCGCCGCCTCCGGCCGCTCCCGCGCGCAGGCCGCCAACAACAAGGTGGTGCTGGCGCTGATCGGCGCCGGCGGCCGGGGCAGCTCCCTTGCTGGGAACCTGGCCCTCGTGGAGAACGTGGAGTTCAAGTCCATCTGCGAAGTGAACGATGCCCGCGGCGAAGAGATCACCCGCAGACTGGAGTCGATCCGCGGCATTCGGCCGAAGCGCGTTCTTGACATGCGCCAGGCATTCGAGGACAAGGACGTGGACGGGGTTGTGATCGCGACGCCTGAGCACTGGCATGCGCTGGCCACGGTGTGGGCTTGCCAGGCGGGCAAGGACGTCTACGTGGAGAAGAACATCTCGCTCACCGTCTGGGAGGGCCGGAAGATGGTGGAGGCGGCGCGCAAGTACAAACGGATCGTGCAGTGCGGCACCCAAAACCGCAGCGCGCCGTACGCGGCGACGGCCCGCGACTACATCCGGAACGGCGCCCTCGGCCGGGTCGTGCTCGTCAAGGTCTACAATCTCCTGACCAGCGGGGGCCCCTGGAAAGCACAGCAGGACGGCCCGGTCCCGCCGGGGGTGAATTGGGACCTCTTCCTCGGTCCGGCCCGCGAAGTTCCTTTCAACCCCGGGCGGCTGCGCGGCTGGGGAAACTACTGGGACTACGCCGGGGGTCCGCTGTCCGGCGACGGGATCCATCAGTTGGACCTCACCCGTATGGCGCTGGGCGACCCACGGCATCCGGCAGCCACCTACTGCGCCGGCGGCAGGCTGGCGTTCGACGACGCGCGAGAAACGCCTGACGACCAGGTCATTACGTACGATTACGGCAGCTTCGTGATGACATGCGAAAGCGGCAACTTCACCCCATACATGAAGAAATTCCCGCCGGAGGTCCGGGTGGGAACCCAGTGGCCGAACTGGCCGCAGAGTTCCTGCCGGGTCGAGATTTACGGGACCAAACAGATGATGTACCTCGGCCGGCACGGCGCCGGGTGGCAGGTGCTGGAGGCCGACGGCAAATTGATCACGCAAGACAAAGGCTATTTCCCGGACAAGTGGCACCTGCCAAACTTTGTCGACTGCATCCGAAGCCGGAAACTGCCGAACGCCGACGTGGAACAGGGCCACTATAGCGCTTGCCTCGTACATCTGGGCAACGTGGCGCTCCGGGCCGGCAAGCAGCGGCTGGAGTTCGATCAGCCGTCCGAACGCTTCGTCGGCAACGAACGGGCCAACGCATTCCTGAAACCCGCCTACCGCAAACACTATCGCATTCCGGAGGCGGTGTGACATGCGCTATGAGGACACAGAAACGAATCGAAGGACTTTCATGATGGCCGGCGGGGGCGCGTTCCTGTCGCAAGCGGCCCCCTCGGACCAGGTTGTTCTCGGGCTGATCGGCGCGGGCGGCCGGGGCACTTTCCTGATGACGGTCTTCCAGAAGGACCCATCGGTCAGTGTCGGCGGCGTCTGCGATGTCTATGAGCCTAATCTGGAACGGGGGCTCTCGGCGGCGGTGAAGACGCCCGGCAGCCGTCCGAAGGCCTATCGAAACTACAAGCAACTCCTCGAAGACAAGGACATCACAGCCGTCCTCATCGCCACGCCTGAGCACTGGCACCATCGCCAGGTGCTCGATGCGCTGGCCGCGGGCAAGGACGTCTACGTCGAAAAGCCGCTCTGCCGGACGCCGGAGGAAGGCGTCGAACTGGTGGAAGCCGAGACCAAATCGAAGAACATCATCCAGGTAGGCATGCAGAGGCGGAGCTACGACCTCTACCTGCAAGGCAGGGAGATTGTCCGCTCCGGCGCGTTGGGCTCGGTGCGGATGGTCCGCTCCTGGTGGCTGAACAATTACCTTGCACCCTCCGGGGAACCGACGCTGACCGGGCCGCTCGATTGGGAGCAGTGGCAGGGGCCGATCCAGAAGCGCGTTCCGCTGAACGCCTACTTGTTCCGCAACTGGCGAAACTTCGGCGACTATTCCGGCGGAATTGTCGCCGACCAGGGCGTGCACGTCTACGACGGCATTCACATGCTGATGGACGCCAGTTACCCACGGGCAGTGACGGCGGCCGCAGGCAAGCCGCACAAGCCCGGCGTGGACACGCCCGAGTCGGTGGTCGTGATCGCCGAGTACCCGCAGGATTTTATCGCTGTGTTCTCTATCAACTACGCCGCCATGCGGTACAAAGGGCGCAACGACCAACTGAATCAACTCGACGGCGACCAGGCACGCATGGACATCGGGCGCGAGGACTGCAAGGTGTACAGGCAAGGAGCTGAGGAAACGCCCGCGATCGCCAAGACCTCCCCGCGCGGCTTTGGGTACGCCACCGAGCTGCACGTGCAGAACTTCCTTGAATGCGTCCGGACGGGGAAAACCCCGACTGCCCCGATGCGGCTTGGCTTCCAAGCAGCGCTCGTGGTGCAACTGGCAAACATATCGGTGAAGCAGGGCCGGCGGATTAGGTGGGATGACGACCGCAAGAGGGTTGAATTGTAGCGCGCGACCGGAGCGCCTATCCGCGGGGAAGCGCGACCGGCTTCTTGTGGCTGGCCATCTGGTGGGCTGTCTATTCCACCCCGAAAGACGTCCAGAGGGAGGTGTCGGTCCACCCGATTTCCGCTTGGCCGCTGTTCCGTATGCGCTTCGTCTGGCGTTTCACGGTGTCGAAGGTCTCCAGTGATCCGGCCCGCTGCTTCTACATTTCCTGGTTTCCATAGGCCAGTTCGCCTGGATTCCGTTCCTGACCGCCGACCTGGGCTGCCTGTTGGGGGGATGGCTTTCCTCGGTCCTGCTGCGCCGGGGCGCGCATCTGCAAGTTGCCTCGATTCTGTTTTTCTGCGCGCTGATGATGGCGGTCATCCCTGCGGTCCTGGTCGAGACCGTCGGGCTTTCAATCGCGCTGGTTTCCATCGCAACGCTTGGCTACACCGGCTCGGTCGCAGATGTTCTCTCGTTGCCCGCCGGCTTCTTCCCGAAGAACGTAGTCGACTCGATCTGGGGGCTGGCGAGCATGGGGTCCGGCTTCGGTGGGATGATCTTCAGTCTGGTGACTGGGTGGGTGGTGGATCACTACTCGTACGTGTCGGCGTTTTTCGGTATCGGTCTGATCCCGATGATTTCCGCGACTGTCGTCTGTTCGCTGCCTGGTCACGCGGCAGTATCCGCCGACCTAGCCACAGTGCGGCACACCGCATGCGAGTGCGGGGAGTCGGATGGGCGCAACGAAGTGAAGAACTGAAATGCTAAGGGCGGGCAGCGGGGTCCGGTCGCACGGTCTTCTTGATTGCAGCGGCCGCGCGGCATACAGTGAGGGAGGAACATGCTGACAAGTCAGGCAGGTAGCGTAGTTCTTCTGCCGGTGCTGGCGCTTACGCTCGCGTTCGCAGCGCCCGCGGGCATCCAGCCGGCTGCGGTCAAACTCGCTGTGCGCTGGGGACCGGTGATGCAGAGCACCACCGCTGAGGACAACACCGAGGCCAGCGACCGCTATGTCGAGGCCGTCTGGCCGATGCGGCTGAGCGAGACCGCTTTGTTGCTGGTGGACGTATGGGACTGGCACAGCGTCCGCAGCCATCGCCAGCGCGCCGCCGAGATCACACGCAGCACAATTCTCCCACTGGTCGAGGCGGCCCGTGAGGCCGGCATCGTTGTAATCCATGCGCCGTCGCCGGAAATCGCGGTGCGGTACGAGCAGTGGGTCCGCTACGCCGGCGATGCCTCGCGTGAAGCCGCCGTGGAACGCTTGCTGCGACAGAGATTCATTGATGTGCTGCACATGATGGATCCGCCGGAGGCGCTCAAGCCAATCGTCGATTCCATTCCGCCGGCGCTGAAAGCGCTCGCACCGGACGATCCTACGTGGCCGCCGGCGGACTTCCGCAGTCGCACCGGGGATCACGCACGCTATGCGCGGCTGCGGCCGCCCGCCTGGCGCGAGGCGGGGCGGCTCCGGGAGATCCCCGAGGTCCTCCGCCCGAAGCCGGGCGACTACGTGATCGCCTCCGGCGATCAACTGCACCGCCTTTTGAAAGACCGCAAAACCCTGCACTTGCTGTACACCGGGTTTGCCACCAACATGTGTGTGCAGAACTCGCGCGATTACTCAATGGAGCAGATGGGTCGCCGGGGGTACAACTGCATAGTGCTGCGCGACTGCACCACTGGGATCGAGAACGCTTACACGCTGGATGGCTTACTGCTGACCAAGGCGGCCATTCTTTCATTGGAGAAATTGCACGCTTCGGCGACCTCTGCCGACCTGCTTCGAGCGTTAAGGAGGTGATGCGGGCCGGTGGCGGCCGAGACGGCGTGCCGGGAGACACTGGAAAGCCAAAACACCTGGAGAGCACGACTATGGAATTCTCGGTATTGCGCCGCAGGGTCTTTCTGGCGGGGCTGCTCGCCGTGACAGCCTCAACGGGCCTCGTTTCTGCGCAGCAGGCGATCGAAGGCGGATCTCGGCTCATGCTCCGCTCCCGCTACCAGCCGTTCAAAGGCGCTACGGAGTGGGTCGAAACGAACTTTCAGCAGCCGCTGCAAGCGAAGGAAACACTCCTGTTGATTTGTGACATGTGGGACAAACACTGGTGCCGGGGCGCCACCGAGCGAGTGAACACGCTGGCGCAGAGGATGGTGCCGGTGGTCAACGCGGCCCGGGCCAAAGGCATCCTTGTTGTGCACGCGCCGTCCTCCACGATGGAGTTCTACAAGGACACGCCCCAGCGGCAGCGGATGCTGGCATTGCCGCGGCCCGAGCTGCGTTCGAGCCTGCCGCTGACCGATCCGCCCTTACCGATCGATGATTCCAACGGCGGCTGCGACGCACCCGGAGACAAGAGCTACCCCGCCTGGACGCGGCAGCACCCGGCCATTCCCATCGGCGAGGAGGACTTCATTTCCGACAATGGACTGGACATCTATACGCTCATGAAGCAACGTGGCGTCCGCAACATGCTCATCATGGGGGTCCACACCAACATGTGTGTGCTGGGCCGCTCCTTCGGCATCCGTCAGATGACGCGCTGGGGAGTGAAGTGCATGCTCATTCGCGACCTCACCGACACGATGTACAACCCCCAGGACCGGCCGTACGTGAGCCACGACCAGGGCACCGAGTTGGTTATCCAGCACATCGAGAAGTACTGGGCGCCCACCGTGCTGTCCTCGGAGTTGTTGCGAGCGCTAAAGCAGTTGGGCGGCACCCGCGCCGACGAGTCCCGTTGCCGACGGGACGAGAGCGGGATAGTGAAGGTGCCGGCCCCGGTAGGGTCGAGGGCTGGCGCCGTCGCTCCGTAGGGTCGGCCTATCCATTGCTCCCCGTTTCCGTTGGGAGTGCCTCACTAGCCGAACCGTGAGCCGGATTCCAGCCCCCGCCACATCGCACGTAGCGTGCGGATTTCCCGCACTA
>Ga0194125_10004023_pt1 | contig 23266 bp, 17 predicted proteins | sample TA2KigC250mmetaG_FD_148626 | JGI IMG/M metagenome (GOLD analysis project Ga0194125, IMG submission 148626) | Freshwater microbial communities from Lake Tanganyika, Tanzania - TA2015034 Kigoma Deep Cast 250m | ecosystem: Environmental > Aquatic > Freshwater > Lake | place: Tanzania: Lake... | reverse complement strand
CGTGCCGGTGAACGAGTACTCCTGCCACTCCGTAGTCAGCGGGAACTCCTGCTTGCCCACGCTGCCCAGCGAGACCTTGAGCACCACGCCCTCCGTCTTGCCCTTCGCCCAGATCGACACGCGGTACGCCTGATCGGCCTTCACCGAGATCGGGAACGGCGTGAGGCTCGGCAGCTCGTCGGCGGTCGGGCCGGTCATCCGCAGGGAGTGGCGACCGTGGCGCGCGACGCGCGAGTCCACGAAGCAGTTGGCCGCGCCGGGGATGCTCGCGTAGCAGGCCGACGGCGTGCCCGCGCTCGCCATGTTCTCCCAGCTCGGATCGACCACGAGGTTCTGCGGATCAACCGCCAGGTCGTCTTGCGGCAGCGGGCCGACGGGCAGCGCGTAGGCCCGCGTGCCGAAGGCGTCGATCGGCTCCTCGATCGCCCCGACGGCCACGCTCACCTTGCGGTCCTCGAAGAGCACGTCGGCCTCGCCGGTGAAGTCGATGCCCTCCAACTGAAGCCGCACGACCTGCGGCTTCTTCTCCGTGTTCGCGGCGAGGATCGTGATGACCCCGCGGTTGCGCAGCGCGCACGCGTGGACCGTGGGTGCCGAGGAGGTGACCTTCGGCGCCGGTTCATCCGAGGTGAGCGCGGGGGTCATCTCCGCCGTCTCCAGAGCGAGGGCGCCGCACTCGGCCCACATGACCGGCGACTTGGGGAAGCTGACCCTCGGCGAGCGGATGAAGTACTGCACGGCCCGTGCGCCGTGGATGAGCGCGAGGTAGGTCATCACGCGCTGCTCGTGGGCGGTCGGTTCGCGCTGCCACCACTCGTTCCCGCCGAAAGCCTGCGGCACCATCCAGAGCATCTTGCAGCGGTCGAAGGCGGCGTTGATGCTGTCGGCGGCGCCGCTGACATCGGTCACCGGGCGACTGGGGATCGGGTACGGATCGACCATGACGATGTCCATCGCGTTGGTGAACTGCCGCGCGTGTTCGGCGCCCTGGTAGAAGACGATGGTCGTCGGGTGGTACGGGTCGAGTTCCTTCACCAGGTTGTGGACCTTCGTGAGGTTGCCCACCCATTCGAGGCCGGGCTCATCGGCGATGTACCAGCTCAGCAGCGCCGGGTGATCGCGCACCGCCTCGATCTCGGCGCGCACCTGGGCCATCACCTCGTCGGTGAGGTCGCGGTGATACGGCCACATGAGGTGGTAGTTCACCTTCATCCCGATTTGCGCGCAGCGGTCGAGGTACGCCAGGATCGGCTGGTGCTTCTCCCCCTCGTGCGGGCCGCCGTGGTAGGGCGAGAAGAGCGTGAACCCGCGCCCTACCTCCCCGTCCATCACCCCCTCCTTCAGCGGGTAGTACGTGTAGAAGCCGAAGGGCACGAACGGCAGCCCATCGGCGATCAGGCTGCGGCTGACGTTGTCGATCTTCACCTCGTTCGGCTTGGGCGGCGCCTTGCGGATGCCGGTGGTCGCCTGAGCGAGTAGCTGGTCGCCGCGCAGCAGCCGGCACGTCACCTCGGTGAGCCCGTCAGGGAGCGGGCCGAGGTCGAGACGCACGATCATGCGCCGGTCCGTCACGGGCTGAGCGGCCTGGTCCCCGACCGCAAGGCTGAGGCCGTTCAGGTCGAGGTCCTCCGCGAGGTCCGCCACGATCTCCGCCTGGGCCTCGCTCGTGTAGAGAGACAGCCTCGGCATCACGCTCATGTACGGGGATGACTCCACCAGCAGCGGACCGACGCGCAGCAGCTCCTTTCCATCGGCCGGATCGGCGACGACCACCGCGAAGGTGAACTGGCCCCTGCGCTCGATTCGCGTCTCGCAACGAACCTCCGCAGCAGTCTCCGACAGGTCGGCGAGCACTGGCTCGCCAGATTCCGCCGGCGCTCGTTCCGCGCGGACTTGCACTTGCTTCGGCCCCTCAGCCGTGCGGGCGAGCTTGACCGTGAAGGCCACGCGGCCATCGCGCACGACCTTCGTCCAGTCGAGCCCCGCCAGCTTCAGGCCCGTCTCGGCGGCCGGTCCGGGCTCGATCCGCACGTCCATGGCCTCCGTGTGCTTCTCGCCCCGCGTCATCGCCTGCGCATACCACAGCGACCCGCGTTCCGGCGTGCACAGGAGGTTGAGCGGGCGCTCGGAGGTGATCGTCAGCGTGCCATAGGCCGTCGTGAATGACTGCTCGGTCGCGCCGCCCCACGGGTCGATGCGCCCCTGGTCGGGGCACTTCAGCTCGCCCTTCCGTTCTTGCCCATTCGCGACGATCCTATACTGCGAGTCGTGGATCCACGGCTTCCCGAGGCCCCACAGGAGCTGCAGCTCCGCCTTCTCGGGGTCGAGCACCTCGTACTCGTACTCCACGCGGAAGCTGCCGTCCTTGCGCGCGATGATCCGCTTCTGCAGCGCGAAGTGCTCGTCGCCATCGCGAATCGTGAGCACGCTCTGATCCGGCCCTTCCTCAACCGTCGCTGTCTCGTTCCCGCGCTCGGTCCGGTAGAAGACCTCCTCCCACGCGCGGTGGACCACGAACTCGCTCGTGCTCGCCGCGAAGACGGGAAGCCCGCGGTACGTGACCGTGCTGCCCTTGCCCGACTGCCAGAACACGAGCAGGTCGCCCACGACGAAGGACGCGCTGCTCAGTTCGGCGCCCTCCTGCGCCGTCGCCGTCCCGCCAACACAGCACAGCACCCCAACGCAAGCCGCAATCCACGTGAGCCGAACTGCCCGCCTCATGGCTGATCTCCTCTCACCGAAGTCCATCCGTCGTGTCTTCGTTGCCCTCTCCGCGCTTTCCTGGTCACGGCGCCTGAAGGCCCTCTCGCCCCGACGGCGAACTGTCCGTCGTTGCCGTCATCCGCAGTTCCGGAACTCCGGAACTCCGCAACTCCCGATGTCCATGACCCCCAAACAACGCATGTTGGCTGCGTATCGCGGGGAGGCGGCGGATACCCTCCCCGTCGCGCCCGAGTTCTGGTACTACGTCCCCGCGAAGCTCCTGGGCGTGGACATGGTGACCTTCGAGCGGGAGGTGCCGCTGTGGGAGGCTCTGCAGAAGACCTTCCGCCATTACGGCACCGAGGGCTGGGGTTGCGTGGGCGCCGGGCCGCCGTGCCCGGACGTGACGGGTTCCGGCGAGTGGATCGACCTTGGCGAGGGCCGCCTAGAAGCGCGCACCACCTGGCAGACGCCTGCCGGCGCCCTCACGATGCGCCAGCAGTACTCGCGGGAGGAACCCTCGTGGGCTGTGGAGCGCCCGATCAAGGTCTTCGAGCGTGACTGGCCGGCGTACCGTTACTGCTGCATGGGCCTGGTGGAGGAGATCGAGTGGGGCGCGATCCAGCGCCCGCTGGACTGTGTCGGCGAGGATTACTTGCTCGAAGTGATGGTGGGCGTCCAGTTCACCGACTTCATCGCCAATCCCCGCGAGGGCGGGCTGCCGCAGGGCATCTACGACCTCATCGAGCACGAGGCCTTCTTCGAGGCCCTGCACGAGGAGTACGTTGATTACCTCCGCCGTCTCACCCGGGCCGTGTGCGAGAACACGACCGCCGAGGCGCTCCTCATCGGCTGCTCGTGGTCGTGCCTCTCGCTCATCAGCCCGGCCCTGTGGCGCCGCTGGGACAAGCCCGTCATCCGGGCCGTCGCGGAGGAAGCTCACGCCCACGGGCGACTGCTGCACTTGCACTTCCACGGCCGCTGCCGCGACGTGCTGGCCGACCTCGCCGAGTGCGGCGCCGATTGCATCTGCCCCTTCGAGCGCCCGCTCGGCGGCGACATTACCGACATCGCCGAGCTGCGCGGTTCAATCGCCGACCGCGTCACGATGAACGGGAATGTGCACACGGTCGAGACCCTCATCCGCGGCACGCCCGCCGATGTGCGCCGCGAGGTCGAGGACATCCTGACCAACTGGCGCCCCGACCTCCGCCGCCTCATCCTCGGCACCGGCGACCAGGTCGGCCGCGAGACACCCGAGAAGAACATCGCGGCGATGATCGAGGCGGGACGGGAGCTGGGGAGGATCAGCGGTTGCTGAGCTTCACGAAGACGCGGAAGCAGTGGGGCGGGCATTCTTGCCCGCCATGACCCCCTGGCGGGCAAGAATGCCCGCCCCACTGCTTCCGTATCCACCAGGAACTCAGTAGGAGGCCTCCAAGATGCACACTGCCACGCTTGCGCTCGCCTGTCTTGCAGTCGGCGCTGTTGCCCTCGCCCAGGACGCCCCGCCCGAGCTGCGCCTGGGTCTCATCGGCCTGGATACGTCTCATGTCATCGCCTTCACGGGGATGCTGAACAACCCGAACCACCCGGAGCACGTGCCGGGCGCGAAGGTGGTTGCGGGCTTCAGAGGCGGGAGCGAGGACATCCCCTCCAGTTGGAGCCGCGTGGAGGAGTACACGAAGCAGTTGCAGGAGCAGTTCGGCGTCGAGATCGTGGACTCGATCCCCGCGCTCTGCGAGAAGGTCGATGGCGTGCTCATCACCAGCGTCGATGGGCGCCCGCACCTGGCGCAGGCGGAGCAGGTCATCGCCGCCGGCAAGCCCTTCTTCGTGGACAAGCCCGTCGCCGGGAGCTTCGAGGACTGCCTGCAGATCGCGCGCCTCGCGAAGCAGGCGAACGTGCCGTGGTTCGGCGGGTCGAGCCTCCGCTGGTGGAGCGGCGTGCGCGAGGCCCTCAATCCCGAGGTGGTCGGTGACATCGTCGGCTGCGACGCCTTCAGCCCCTGCAGCCTTGAGCCGCACCACATGGACCTCGCGTGGTATGGCGTGCACGGGATCGAGATCCTCTATGCGGCGATGGGGCGCGGCTGCAAGACCGTCCAGCGCGCTTCAACGAACGGCACCGATGTCGTCATCGGCGTGTGGGCCGACGGCCGCCTCGGGACCTTCCGCGGGACCCGCACCGGCCTGCACGACTACGGTGGGACCTTCTTCGGCACGAAGGCCATCACGACCGCCAAGGGCCACAGCTACAAGGGCCTCATCGAGCAGATCGTGCTCTTCACGCAGACCAAGCAGCCGCCGATGGACCCCGCCGAGATCGTCGAGGAGTACGGCTTCATGCAGGCCGCCGACGAGAGCAAGAAGCAGAACGGCGCTCCCATCCCGGTGCCCGAGTTCAGCCTGGACTGACCTGGAGCAGCGACAATGTCGGACTACCTCGCCTACCGCGACGTGGACCGCGCGTTCTACGAGAACCACCTGCGCGACTTGGTTCCCGCGCGCCTCTTCGACGCACACATGCACGTCCACCTGGCCCAGCACGTTCCTCCGCTGACCGACGAGTTGCGCGCGCGCAACTGGGCCGGCGCCGTCTCACATCCGGCCTACCCCGTCGAGGCGGCGGAGGCGGACTATGCCAAGCTCTTCCACGCGAGCGAGGTCAGTCGCCTGCAGTTCGGGACGATCTACCGCGAGGCCGACTTCGAGGCCTGCAACGACTACAACGCGGCGCACGCCGACCAGCGCCGCGTCTGGACGCTGCTCGTGCTCGACCCCACGCTGCCCGCCGACCGCCTCCGCGAGCGCCTGCTCGCAGGCCGCTTCAGCGGCGTGAAGCCGTACTGGTCGATGGTGCCCGGTAAGGCCGAAGCCGACGTGAAGCTCGACGAGATGATCTCCCCCGAGCAGCTTGAGGTGCTCGACGACCTCGGCCTGATCGCGACGATCCATGTCCCCGGCCCCGAGCGAATCCGCGACGCGCACACGCGCCAGGTCCTGCGCGATTGGTGCGCGCGCTACCGGAACGCACGCTTCGTCGTGGCGCACCTCGGCCGCGCGTACGCCTTCCCCTTCGCCCGCGACACCTTCGCCGACCTCGCCACCATCGACGGGCTGCTCTTCGACTGCTGCGCCGTCCTGAACCCGGACGTCTTCGAGCTGGCCTTCCGGACCATCGGCCCGCAGCGCATCCTCTGGGGGACCGACTTCCCGGTCCTCTCGCGGATGCGCGGCTACCGCGTCTGGGAGGGCGAGACCTACCGCAACATCACCAGCGCCGACTACCCCTGGAACACCGACCGCCAACCTCCCGAGGTCGAGGCGCAGTACACCTACTTCATCTACGAGGCCCTGAAGGGAATGCGTGAAGGGGCCGAGCGTGCGGGGCTGACGACTGCGGACCTGGAGGACGTGTTTGGCGCGAATGCGTACCGACTCCTCGCGGGAGGGTAGAGCGCCCATGCCGTCCATCGCGCGTCCGGTCTTGGTCTGCCTGGCGATGTCAACGACCGTCGTGCGTTGTCTGCCCGGCCAAGGAGTGGAGAACGCCATGCGACCCGGAATCCGTGTCGGCCTTACCGAAGGCGACCTGCGCGGCGGCGACCACCGCGTCCTGCAGGCCGCCGTGGACTACGTGGCGGGCTTGGGCGGAGGCACCGTGAGGATCGGTCCGGGCGAGTGGCTCCTGCGCGATTCGGTCCGGCTGCGCGACGGCGTGAGCCTGATCGGCAGCGGGTCCGCAACCGTGCTGAAGAAGGCTCCGGGCATCTCGTGCTCTCTCCTCGAGGACGGCGACTATGGGGATGTGCGCGTCCTGCCGGCTCAGCCGGAGGGCTTCGAGGTCGGCGACGGCGTGACCGTTCGCAGCAGCACCCAGGGCGGCTTCCACAGCACCGTCGCCACCGTCATCCGCAAGGACCCGGACGGCGCGCTAATCCTCGACGGCCTTCTCAACTCCGACTTCATGGTCGCCGACCAGGCGACCGTCTCTCGCGCCTGCCCGCTCATCCGCGCCGTGGATTGCGCCAACGTGGAGGTCCGCGACCTCGTCCTCGACGGCAATCAGCCGAGCTGCCCGCCCGAGGACGGCTGTCGCGGCGGCGGCCTCAACCTCCTGCGCGTTGCGAATGTTCACCTCGCGAACCTCACCATTCGCAACGTGAACGGTGACGGCCTCTCGTATCAGAACTGCCCGGACGTCGTCGTGGAGAGCTGCGTCTTCGAGGACAACGCCGGTGGCGGCTGCCATCCCGGCTCAGGCTCCGCGCGCCCGATCGTGCGGGATTGCACGATGCGGCGCAACGGCGGCTGCGGCATCTTCGTCTGTTGGCGCGTGAAGAACGGTCGCTTCGAGGACAATCTCATCGAGGACAACGGCCAGATGGGCATCTCCATCGGCCACAAGGACACCGACAACACCTTCGCCCGCTGCCAGGTCCGCCGCAACGGCTACTGCGGTGTCTACTTCCGCAACGAGCCCGAGCACGCCGGCGGCCATCGCTGTACGGTGGAGGAGTGCGTCATCGAGGACAACGGTCCCGCCGGCGACTACGCCGACCAGCCTCCTGCCGGCATCCGCGTCGATGGCCACACCAACAATGTCATTCTCCGCAGGAACCGAATCCGTGACAGCCGCACCGACGCTAAGACCCAAGCATACGGAGTCCTGATCAACGTGGACGCCGGGCCCGTTGAGCTGGAGGGCAACCTGGTCGAGGGCAACGCGAAGGGCGACGTCCTGGACCTGCGGAAGTAGCTGAGACAACGGTCTTGCGGGTTGCTGCATACACACGATCCGGGTATACTAGGCACATCACCTGGGCTGACCGAGGAGGTGGCAGGATGGCTGTAGCGACCAAGATACGAGACACCGAGGACTTGGCCCGGACCAATGTGGTCCTGGACGGCAAGCTGCTGCGCGAGGCCATGGAGCTCACCGGCATCGGCACCAAGCGTGCGCTGCTGGACGAGGCACTCCGCGTGCTGGTGCAGGTCAGGAAGCAGGAACGGATCTGGGAACTCTTCGGCACCGTGGACTGGGACGGTGACCTGGCCGAGATGCGCAGGAGCCGATTCGACGATGGTGATCGTTGACACCTCGGTCTGGATCGACGTTTTCGCCGGCCGCGACACCGCGCAGGTCACCTTGCTTCGCGACCTGTCGAGGAGGCAGACGATTGGGCTTGGCGACCTCATGCTCTGTGAGGTGCTCTAAGGTGCCCGGGGCCAGACCGAGTTCGAGCGGATCCGCGGCGTCCTGATGGCGCTCCCGTTGTTCCAACTCTCCGATGTGCCAACCGCCGTCGCGGCCGCGGCCAACTACCGTCTGCTCCGCACGAAGGGGCTGACCATACGTAGTACGGTCGACTGCGCTATCGCCACCTTCTGCATCCGCAGGAGATACGTCCTACTCCACAACGACAGGGACTTCGACGCGTTAGAGGAGCACCTCGGGCTTCAGGTTATCCACTGAGTCTTGCCGACACTCCAAGGCGCCTCGACTACGCAAGTCCAGGGAGCACCGCCCAATGCCTGCCGACGACCGCATCCTTGCGATGAACTACGAGCATCCCGAGTACATCCCGGTATCGGTGGGCCTGCTGCCTGCAGCCTGGGTGAAGTACCGCGAGGCGCTGGACGAGATCGTCCATCGGCACCCGACCATCTTCGGCAGCCAGCCTGATCAGCGCGACTATGAGGCGATGGTGCAGGGAACGTATGTCGCGGGCGAGCACATCGACGCCTGGGGCTGCGTGTGGAGCAACATCCGGCATGGCGCCGAGTCGATCGTGACCGGCCATCCCGTCCCCACGCGCGCGGACGTCCACAACCTCAAGGCCCCGCCGCCGGGCTCCGGCATCAAGCACGGGTTCATGTGGCTGATCCTCAGCGATCTGCGCGGCTTCGAGGAGCTGATGGTGGACTTCGCCGAGGAGCCGCCCGAATTGCAGATGCTCATCGACATCGTGCTGCAGTACAACCTCGGAGAGGTTCGTCGCCTCCTCGAGAACCACCCGGGCGAACTCATCTACTTCGGCGATGACCTCGGGATGCAGAACTCGCTCGCCCTCGGCGCCGAGCGCTGGCGCAAGTACCTGAAGCCCTGCTACATGCAGATCTACGGCCTCTGCCGCGAGGCCGGCAAGTCGGTGTTCATGCACACCGATGGCCACATCATCCCGATCATCCGCGACCTCATCGACTGCGGCGTGAAGGTCGTCAACCCACAGATCAGGGCGAACGGGATCGACAACCTCGTGCGCGAGTGCAAGGGCAAGGTCTGCGTCTCGCTCGACCTGGACCGCCAGATGTTCCCCTTCTGCACGCCCGCCGACATCGACGCCCAGATCCGGGAGGCCGTCGAGAAGCTCGGCGCCCCCGAGGGCGGCCTCTGGCTCACCGCCGAGTGTGGCCCCGACGTGCCGCTACAGAACATCGAGGCGATCTGCCAGGCCCTGGAGAGGTATCGAGGCTACTACCGCAACTGAGGCGACCGAGTTCCGGTGGACACCTTGCGCTTCGGCTTCCTGAAGTGCCCCGCCCGCATGGTCGGCTTGTCGTGCGCAACCGAAGGGGCGCCGCCGTGTGCCCCGGCGCCACCTTGGCCTGCTCAGGCCGTGCGCTTGACGTACAGCACGGAAGGCCCCTCAAACCACGCCCCGAGGGCCTGACGGCACCCGCCGGCGATGCTCCCGGCCTCCGTGGCGCGCCCAGTTGCCGGGTCGAACCACTCCACCGCAAACTGCCCCTGGGCTTCCCAGAGGTCGAGCCCCTCGTACCCGCCTGCGGGGAGGAAGCACAGGTACTCCTCGCCCCGGTTGGCGAGGCAGTAGGTGGACGTGCACAGCGACGGGGCGGGGACGCAGCTCGCGAGGTCCATGCGCTCGGCGAAGCGGCGCGTGTAGCCCAGGTTGCGGCGCACCGCGTCCCACAGGTAGTAGTGCCGCTGGTTGCGCGTGACGTCGCCATCCTGCCACCAATCGAGGCTGTCGGGGATAGGCTCCCAAGGGTCCATGAAGATGACGTTGTGCCCGCGCGTGAAGCTCTTCCAGATCCACCCCACCTCGCAGCCGTGCCCCCACAGGTGGTCGGTATCGTTGATCACCACCTTGCTGGCGTCGGCAACCGGCGGGTTGTAGCGATACTCGAAGAGCCGGCCGTTCGAGGGGCTGATCCAGTCCGCGCACGTCGCGAACAGCTCTGCGTTGTCCTGCTCTCCGCCCTCGGCGGTGATCCCAACCGGGTGCTGCCGAGGCTTGCCAGCCTCGTACTGCCTGATGAACGCGGCGAGGTGATCTTGCCACTGCATCGCGTCGGGGGTCCAAGGCACCTCATTGCAGATCTCGTAGAGCACGTTGTCCAGGTCGTTCACGGCATCGATGACGCGCTTCACGAACTCCTTCTGCCAGTGCAGGAGCTGCGGGCACGCCAGCGAGTAGACGTTCCACGCCCGGCCGTTGGCGACCACGGGGTCATCCGTGATCTCGTTGACGTTGTTGTCGGGATGCAGCGGATGGTAGGGCCAGGTGTCGGTCTCCGGCGTCGCGCACTTGATACACCAGCCCTCGAACATCATGACCGCGCAGTAGATGCCGTGGCGCATGGCCGCCTCGATGCGCTCCCGCAACCGCGCGAAGTAGGCCTCGTTCCAGCGCGTCAGGTCGAACTTCGGCCGACCGTCCCGCGCGAGCTCCGGCCCGGGCCGCTCCCAGGGCTGCGGCTCGAAGAGCGTGGGCGTCCGCGACCACGCGGCGTTCCGCGTGTGCATCCACTGCCAGAAGCGCATGAAGTTGTGCCCGTGGTCCTCGCACATCCGCAGGAACCCCTCGAAGTCCGTTCGGCGGGGCTCCCGGGTCTCGAGCCACATGTCCTGCATGACGGCCCAGGTGTGGGACCCGGTGAGGTAGATGGCCCTCCCCGAATCGTCCGTGAAGTAGCGCGGGTTGCGGTCCAGGACCCGCAACGGGCCCGCGAATGCATGCCGCATGGTAGGCCCCCTTCGGCGCGGCCCGTATGGAACGGACACCCGCCCGGTTGGGCTTCTCTACCGCGCCCCCACTCACCTCGGGGAAGGTACGAGAGCACTCCCCGCGAACCTCGCCCGTGCACGCCATGCCGTCGCTGCCGGAGGCTCGGGATCGTGGTTCCTCAGGATGGGTGCAGGTGCAGGCGGAGAGGGAACCTCGTCAGCGCATGGGTAGTGGTTCTTGCCTGCGGCGTCGCCGCGGCGCAGGGCCCGGAGGTTGACGTGAGCGACCTGCTCAGCCCGGCCTTCGTCGCCTGCGACAAGAAGCTGGTCGGCTTCGCGTGGGCCATGCCGTCGCCCTCCTACCTACGGGACCACATGGCGGAGCTGGAGGTGGCCGCGCCCTACCTGGACGGGCTCGTGTTCAGGCTACCCGAGACCGATCCCGGCCAGTGGCCGCCCTGGCTGCCGGCCTTCGACAATCGCGCCTGGAGCGAAGCCCATGTGCCCCTCGACACACTTCGCGCCATCCACTGGGGGCGCTTTCGGCACAACTTCATCTCCCTGGGCCCGGGGCCGACGTACGACGACCTGCAAGTCAGCTGGTTCGATGACGCAGCATGGGAGACCGTGCGGGCGAACCTGCGCCTGCTCTCCAAGGCCGTCGTCGCCTCGGGAGCGCGGGGCGTCTTCCTCGACGTGGAGAACTACTCCGGGGTATGGCATTATTGGAGCCCACAGGGCCTGAAGCAGAACCCGCCCATGCGCATCTGCCAGTATCCGGGATTCACCTTCGCGCAGGTCGAGGGGAAGGTCCGCCAACGGGGCCGCGAGTTCATCGCCGCTCTGCAGAGCGAGAAGCCCGATCTGGTCGTGTTCGCCACGGCGCTCCTGGGCGATAGCGGCAGCAAGCCGGACGAGGTCGAGACCAGCTACTACCCGCTCCTGAGGGCCTTCACCGAGGGCCTGCTGGAGGGCGCTGGGCCTGAGGTGCGGCTGGTGAACGGCTCCGAGCACACCTACTGGGTCAACGCGAGCGACGGGTACCTGTACTGGCATGACCGGCACCTTCAGAACAGCCTGAGCTTGCTGCCGCCCGAACTGCGGGAGCGGTGGCGGCGGCAGAGCGGCAGCGGGATGGCGGTCTTCTACGATGCGCTGCTCACGGGGCTGTACACCGAGAAGCTCCCGGTCGATCGGGAGTACCGCCTGAAGTGGCTGGAGCACAACCTCTATCACGGGCTGTTGACCAATGACGAGTGGACCTGGCTCTACTTCGAGAAGGCGAATCCCTGGATACGTGAGGGCGTCCCGCCCGAGGCTGTGGCGGCCATCGAGCGCGCCAGGGCCAAGGTACGGAACCGGCAGGCTCTAGGTTGGACGGTGGTCTGGCAGTCGTTGAGTGAGCCGGTCCCCTCCAAGGTCTTCGACACTCCGTCCTTCCGCATCACGCGACCCGCGGGCGATGAGAGCCTCTGGGGCGGCGATGGGGTGGTGGTCGAGGTCGTCCCCGCCGAAGGCGTGCCGCTGACCAGCGTGCAGCTCTATCTGGACAGCCGTCCCGCGGCGAAGCTGCTTGCGCCGCCCTTCCGCGTCACGCTGCGTAACGTCCCGGTCCGCGCACACCTGTTACGAGCGGTCGGCTACTTCACCGGCGACGCGGACCGTGGTGAGGCCGCGCCGGTGCTGTTCGAGGTAGCGCCCTGATGGCAGCCCTGCTGCGGGTCGCTCTCCTGGCCGCGCCGCATGGGAGCCGCGCCCAGCCCCCCGCCGATTGGCGCGACATCACCCCGGCTGCCTCGGTCTCGGCCTCGATGGGCGAAGCCCTCCCCGATGGCTTCACGCCCCGGGCGCTGTGTGACGGGTCGGTGGCCGCGACCTCCCGGGTGGTGGGCCATGCCAACCTGAACGCGCAGTTCGGGATGCGGTTCGCGTGGAGTGCCTTCGAGTCACGCTGGGAGTGGCCCGCGCCGCAAGCCGTCGCCGCCGTCGACCTGTACGTGGCCGACCCGACGACGGCCCACGCCGCGCCGGTGTGTGTCAAGCTGCGCGCGCAGGACGAGCGGGGTCATTACACGATCCGCCTGATCCACAACGAGTACCTCTCCTGGCAGCCCGCATCCGACTGGACGGACTCGGTCGATCCCGCCGCCCGAGCGCAGACCGTGCGGCTGCAACTGCGGCGGCCGTTCCTGACCACCGGCCTGCAGATCATCGTGGGACACCACCAGAGGTGGGTGGAACTCGGGGACGTACGCCTCTGGTCCGCCCCGGTGGCGCCGGCGCTGCCTGTGCCGCCGACGGCGGAGGCCATCCGGTGCTGGTTCGCCGACCCGTGGGCGGGCACTGAGGGCGGTGCACGCTTGCCGGACGCCGAAGGCCCCGCCGTCCCTTGGTCGCTGCGCATGTGCCGCAACGACACCGAGCAGGCCATTATCGGACTCCTGAACGAGGGTGATGCAGACGGAGCGATCACCGTGTCGGTGTCCGGCGCGCCCCCGGGGCTGCAGGCCGAACTACTGGCTGTCGGGGCGATCGAAGCCCGCGGCACGCCGCAGGAGTGGTGGGCCCCGGGCAAGAGCCATGTGGCCCTGATGAACCTGCTGACGGCGGAGGGGGTGCGCGGGTTCGCCGGCTACTTCCCGGCGCACTTCGTCGCCCCGGAGAGCTGGGAGAGGTTCCCGACGCTGGTCCTGGCGCCCGGGAAGCCCGCCTACGTGTGGCTGCGGCTCACGACGTTGGGGGAGACCCTCGCGCGGCCGGGCACGTACCACCTCACCTTCACCGCGGGCGCCTTGCGGCGGGACATTGCGGTCGAGGTCCTGAACGTGCGCCTTCCCGCGGAGCCGGTCGTCGAGTCGATCGCCTACGGCAGCGTGAGCGATGCGGACTCGCGCCTGCACCACACCACGGTCAACGGCGGCTATCGGCGCTTTGTGACCTGCAACCTCGTCGTACACATGAACCGGTGGGGTACGGACTTCGTGAAGCTGGCCCAGGACGACCCCGAGGGCTTCCGACAACTCGTGCGCCAAGGCGTGGACGACCTCTACCGGGACCTCATCGGCCGGGGCTATCGGAAGGACCAGATCCTCATCGAGATCTGGGACGAGCCGAACGATGCGAACATCGAGAGCTGGCTGCTCATCGCTCGCGAGATCAAGGCCTACGACCCGACGGCTTTGGTCTACGCCAATCCGCCGGAGGACTGGGAAGGCCATCCCTGCACGCTGGAGAAGACGGTCCGGCCGATGGCGCCCTACGTGGACGTCTGGGCGCCGCACCTGAACCTCATCAACCGGTTCCCCGAGACCCTGGCCTGCATGAAGGCCACCGGCAAGCCCATCTGGTTCTACCAGAACGTGGGCCTCGCGTACTCGCGCAACGAGGGCTCCGGCACCGCCTGGTATCGGACGGCTCCGTGGCAGGCGCTTCGGCACAACCTGCAGGGCGTTGGGTTCTGGTCGGCGGCCGGCTACTACGGTGATCCGTGGGACGACTTCGACCGCGATCCCTACACGGACTGGCCCGACGCGGCGGTGGTGTTCGCGGACGAAGCGGGTGGCGCAATCGGGACGCGCAACTGGGAGGCCTGGCGCGAGGGCATCGAGGATGTGGCCATCGGGCGGATGCTGGCGCTGGCGCTCGATGAGGGCCGACTGAGCGAGGCGGACCGCGCGCCAGCCCGCCGCTGGCTGGCTGAGACCCCCGACCGTGTCATCCGCGAGAGCCGGGCGGAGGCCGCAGTCGAGGCGAGAGCGCTGGCGCTGGCCTGGCTGGACGCGGCCCAGGATGACGGCCAGTGGCCCGAGGAGTGAGCGGACGGCCGGGCAGGGGAGGATCGGGCAGGGCTTCAGCCCGCAGGGCACCGCGTCTGTAGGGCACATGACCCCGACCTCGCCCGCAAGGTCCCTTGGCCTGGGAGGCGGAACCCCGCCCTCCACGAGTCGGTGCGGCAGGTGAACTCGCCTGCCGCCCTGGGAAGGCAGTGACCCAATGACCGGCCAGTCCTTCGACTTCCTCAAGCGCCTCATCGACACGCCCAGCCCCAGCGGCTACGAGGAGCCCGCGCAGGCGATCGCCGCCGAGCGCCTCCGTGAGCTGGGCGCGGAACTCTCGGTCGATGTGCATGGCAACCTCCTCGGCACGGTGAACGAGGGCGGCAGCCCGCGCATCCTGATCACCGGCCATGTGGACCAGATCGGGATGGTCGTCCGGCACATCACCGACGACGGACTGCTCCGCTTCGAGGTGATCGGCGGCGTCAACCCGCATGCGTACTTCGCCCATCGCGTCGATGTGCACACCAAGAGCGGCCCGATTCGGGGCGTCGTCGCGCGGCAGCTCCCCTACTCGCAGGAGGGCGATGCGGCTCAGAAGGCGATGAAGCCCCAGGAGCACTGGATCGACATCGGCGCCGCGAATGGAGCCGATGCGAAGAAGCGGGTCCGCGTGGGCGATCCCGTCACGTGGGTCGCGCCGCTGGAGAGGCTGGGGAAGAAGCTCGTGATGGGCGCGGGCATCGACGACAAGGTCTGCGTCTTCATCTGCATCGAGGCTCTCGCCGCCATCCTCGCCGACAAGAGGCCCTGCTCCGCCCAAATCACGGTCCTCTCGGCGGTCCAGGAGGAAGTGACCGGCGCCGGCGCGCAGGTCGCGGCGTTTGCCTCCCAGCCCGACCTCGCCATCGCGCTGGATGTCTGGCCCTTCACCTCGGATGTGCCCGGCGGCGATGCGAACCGCTACGGCGAGCTGAAGCTCGGCAAGGGCCCGATCATCTGCCGCGGCGCGAACTGCAGCCCGGCGGTCGTTGACCTCCTCTGCGCCGCCGCCGAGGGCGAGAAGAAGAAGGTGCCCTACCAGCTCTGCGCCTGGCCCGGCACCACACCGACCGACGCCGCCACCATCTTCCGCTCCCGCGAGGGCGTGCCCACCGGCCTCGTCGGCCTGCCTCAGCGCTACCTGCACACGCCCAGCGAGGCCGTCCACCTCGACGACATCGATAACTCCGTCCGCCTCATGGCCGCCTGCCTCCGCCGCCTCAAACCCGGCATGGACTTCACCCGCACCCGCGCGATCCTCGGCAAGTGACGTGGCAGGTGCGTGTGCCGCCCGCAGGGAACACGCCCGCCCGAACAGCCAGCCCATCCTGCGGGTCCATCCCGCCCGAAGAGGGAAGTGTCACGCACTCATGGATGAGGTCCGAGTTGGCATCTTGGGAACCGGCGGCATCGCGCGATCGCATCTCGGCGGCTATCGCGTGTTGCTGGATGCAGGCTATGACAGGTTCGTCCTCAACGGTCTCTGCGACAACAACGCAGACCGCCGCGCCGCCTTCGCCGCGCAGGTGAAGGAGATGTTCGGCGTCTCGCCTCAGGAGTTCGACAGCGCCGAGGCGATGGCCGCTAGCGGCGTCGTGGATGCCGCCGACATCTGCACCCCCCACGCCTTCCATCACTCGACCGCAATCCCGTGCCTGGAGGCCGGCCTGGACGTGATGGTCGAGAAGCCCTGCGGCATCACCATCAAGGCCAGCGACCTCATCATCGCTGCGGCGGAGAAGAACAACCGCCTCGTCGCGGTCGCCGAGCAGGTCCGCCGTGGCATCAAGGCCCGCGCGATGTATTGGGCGGTGAACGAAGCGAAGATGGTCGGCGACATCCGCTTTTGGTCGGTGGTCGGCTTCTCGTCGTGGGACTTCAGCGCGGAGAACTACGCGGACGCCTACGCGTGGCAGTGGCGCCTGCTGAAGCTCCTCACCGGCGGCGGGATGATCTTCGATGCCGGCGCACACTTCGCCGACATGATGCTCCACCTCTTCGGCCCGGTGGACGAGGTCTACGCCTGCCTGCGCGCCTACCAGCAGCCCATCATCGACTCCCCCGAGCTCGGCCCGCAGCCCAAGGACGTGGAAGACACCTGGATGACCACCTGGAAGTTCGAGAACGGCATCCTCGGCCAGTATTCCTGGTCGGTCTCCGCGCCGGGCGAATCGGTCGCCACCCAGATCTTCTATGGCACCCAGGGCAGCGCCCGCGATCGCGGCGGCTGGATGCACACCTTCCAGAATGGTGGCGACCTCACCCTCGCCGACGGCACGAAGAAGAGCTACGAGGAGATCGAGCCCGAGTTCCGCGCCCAGCTCGACGATGCCACCCGCGACCGCCTCTTCCCGCATGGCGTCGAGAACGACATGGCCCTGGAGTGCTGGGACTTCATCGACTCCGTCCTCAACCGCCGCCGCCCCGAGATCAACGCCGAAGACACCAAGCGCGCCAAGGCGATCTGCCTCGCCATCTACGAATCCGCCACCGCCGGCACGCCCATCAAGGTCCAGGACGTGGTTGACGGCAAGGTCAGCGCCTACCAGGACCCCATCAACGAGAAGTGGGGAATCTGACGGCAGGGGTGCCAGGATGACCGCCACGAGGGGGTCTGCGCTCACCGCCGCCATCTGGCGCGAACCCCCTCGCGTTCGCGTGCAGAGGGTCCGCCGCGTCTGCGACGCGCTGAGGGCCACCTACGGCTGTCCACGCCTCGGGAACCCTCGGTCCCCTCTCGACGACTTGGTCTACATCATCCTCTCCAACAAGACGGCACCGGAGGTTGCCAAACGCGTCTTCCGCACGGTGAAGAGGCGGTTCGGGTCCTGGGATGACCTGCTGCGGTCTCGTCCCTCGATCTTGCGCCGTCTCCTGCTCCCGGCCGGGCTCGCCACCGTGAAGTCGGACCAGATCCGCCGTGCACTGCGGCGCATTGCCCAGGACTTCGGGCGCTGCTCCCTTCGCCCGTTGCGACGCAGGCCGGAACGTGACATCCATCAATACCTGACATCGCTGCCAGGGATTTCCGAGAAGGTGTCGAAGTGTGTGATGATGTATACTATGGGAGCCCAGGTGCTTCCGGTCGATGCCCACGTTCACCGGATCGCGGTGCGGCTGGGCTGGACCATCCGGAAGAGGGCAGACCAGTGCCACGACGAACTTGAGGCCCTGGTGGCGCCTCGACACCGGCACGCGTTCCATGTAGACTGCATCGTGCACGGGCGACAGGTCTGCCGCCCGACTGATCCGTTGTGCGCCGTCTGCTGCATAGCACGCTGGTGCGACTTCAGGCAGGGCCAATGCGACGCGCCAGACCGGTAGCGATCGACCTCTTCTGCGGCGCCGGCGGCATGTCCCTCGGCTTCGAGCAGGCCGGGTTCGATGTCGTCGCCGCCGTCGAGAGCGATCCGATCCATGCCGCGACCTACCAGCATAACTTCCCCGACGCCGTAGTCATCGAGAGGGACGTTGCGCGCGTCCGCGGGGATCGGCTGCGCACTGTAGCGGGCCTCGATGGCGCGGACGTGGACTGCCTCTTCGGGGGTCCCCCGTGCCAGGGCTTCTCGCCAGCCGGGCGGCTGGAGGCCAACGACCCCCGCAACGAACTCGTGCTCCACTTCGCGCGGCTCGTTCGGGAGCTGGCGCCTCGATACTTCGTGCTTGAGAACGTGCCGGGGCTTGTCCAGGCCCAAGGGCAACGCATCCTCAATACGTTCGAGCGCCGGGTGACGCGCAGCGGCTACCGCTTGGTCTGGCCGCCACCCGTGCTGGACGCCAGCGACTTCGGGGTCCCGCAACGCCGCCGCCGCGTATTCCTCATTGGAGCGCGGGAGGACGTGCCCCAACTGCCGGCCTTCAGGGAGGGGCACCGCAGCGCGCGCCCCACCGTCTGGGATGCCCTTGGCGATCTCCCCGATGTGGACGCCCTGGCGGAGCTACTCGAGGATGACGTGTACCACGGGCCGCTCGGGCCGCCGAGCGCGTACGCGGCCGTGCTGCGTGGGGAGGCTACCGACCCAGCCGACCACTCCCACAGACGCAACGGGCACCGGACGGGTCTCACCGGGTGTTGCCGCACGCTACACACGCCTGAGACGGTCGCGCGGTTCGATCAAACGGAGCCCGGGGCGCATGAGCCTATCAGCCGCTTCTACCGATTGCCAGCGGACGGGGTCGCACACACCCTTCGCGCGGGCACGGGGCCCGAGCGGGGCTCCTACACCGCACCTAGGCCCATCCACCCGCTCCACCCGCGGTGCATCACAGTACGGGAGGCGGCTCGACTCCACTCGTTCCCGGACTGGTTCCAGTTCCACCCGACCAAGTGGCATGGCTTCCGGCAGGTCGGGAACTCGGTGCCGCCACGCTTGGCGAGAGCAGTCGCAGGCATGATGGGTCGGGCCGCGTCGCTCAAGGGTGTGCCAAAGGGGGATGGAGACGATGCGTAGGGCCGGGTCGCCTGGCTCCGACCTCCGCGGAGAGCCGACCAAGGAACTCTTTGTCGAGATGCTGGTCCGAGATGTGGAACTCGACGATGCCATCTTGGACCTGGTCGACAACGCGGTCGATGGGGCCCGCCGTTCCGTCGGCGGGAGGGGGCGCTATGACCGCTATGAGGTTCACCTGGAGGTGGCCAAAGACCGCTTCGCCATCAGGGACAACTGCGGGGGCATCCCAGAGGGGATTGCCCGCGACTACGCCTTCCGATTCGGGCGACCTCGGGACGCCCAAGGCCTCTCACATTCGGTCGGGCAGTTCGGGGTAGGCATGAAGCGCGCGCTTTTCAAGCTGGGAAGAGCCTTCAAGGTGACCTCCGTGCACGCCAAGTGGCGGTTCGTCCTCTCGGTCGACGTGGATCAGTGGAAGGCAGATGAGGAGCACTGGGACTTTGCACTCGACGAGCAGAAAAGGCCAGGGGAGGGGCACCGTTTCGCGGCGGACAAGCAAGGCACTCGCATCGACGTCGCGCCCCTCCACAGAGGCGTATCTGACAAGTTTGGCAGCCCCAACTTCCGATCATCGCTTAGGGAGCGCCTCCGCGCTGCCCATACGCTGGCGCTGAAGCGGGGGCTGGCGATCACGCTCAACGGCACGAAGTTGGAGCCCACTGAACTGCTGATCAAGTCATCGCCTGTACTTCGCCCGGCGTACTGGAAGAGCTCCCTCCTCCATCCCCAGGGCCGAGTTGATGTGGAGATCTGGGCGGGCGTAGGCGAGCGCAGGCCACCCAGAGCCGGAGGCTGGTACGTCTTCTGTAACGACAGGCTCATCATGGGCCCCGAGCAGACCGGAGTGACAGGCTGGGGTGAGAACTCCCCCAGCCTGCCGAAGTACCACGGGCAGTACGCATGGTTTCGGGGGTACGTCTTCATGCGCGCAAGGGACGCGTCGGCTCTGCCATGGAACACCCCCAAGACGGGTGTGGACGGGGGCGATCCAGTGTGGCGCAAGGTGCGGTCGCAGATGGTGCTAATGATGGACCCGGTGGTCGAGTTCCTGGACAGGCGCAAGGACGAGCAGGATGCGGCGCAAGCGAGGCCTCTCCAAGAGGCATTGGACGACGCGCCTCTAGTCGCCGTTGGCGCGGCCAAGGGCGGCGCGGCGTTCAGGGCCCCGTCGGCTGCCCCCCCAGGTGAGAAGCCCGTTCGCATCTCGTACACCAAACCGCCGGGCGAGTACGAGCGGGTGCGTCGGGTCCTGCGCGCTCGCGATCTCCAGGTTGAGAGGCCCAGGGACGTAGGGGCGCGGACCTTCGAGCACTACCTCCGAGAGGAGTGCGCTCCTGATGGATGACGCAGCCCTGCAGGACACACGTAGCATGAAGAGCCCCCACTACGCGCTCCGCCCGGCCAAGAACGTCGAGCGCAAGATGATGTGCGAGGCGTTCCGTCGCCTGTCAGGACTGAGGCCGGTTCACGACTACCGATACATCGGGTTCGGGGCGCTGCACTTCGTGGACTTCCTCCTCTTCCACCGGGCACTGGGCATCTCTGACATGGTCAGCATTGAGGGCAACGCCACTGAGATCGCCCGGTACGAGTTCAACTGCCCTCTGAGGTGCATCAAGGTTCGCCCTGGCTTGTCGCACACCGTGCTGCCTCAGCTCCCATGGGACAGGCCAACCATTCTGTGGCTTGACTACGAGAACCAGATCGACGTGCGCAAGCTTGGTGACGCGCGCACGTTCGTCGGGAACGCACCTCCTGGCAGCGTGCTTGTCGTTACCCTCCCGGCGGCTCTGCCCCGCGAGGTTCGGCCCGGCGGCCGCTTGCAGTGGCTGCGGAACCAAGTGGGCGCCGACAGAGTTCCGGACGAGGTGACTGAGGACTCCCTGGGGGATTGGGGTCTGGCGGAGGCGTGTCGCCTCATCGTCAGCAACGAGATCGGCGCGGCGCTGCTGGACCGCAACGGCACCGAACCGAAGGCCGAGCAGGTTGCGTACGGCCAGTTGTTCAACTTCCGCTATCGGGACAGCGCCCACATGTGCACATCGGGCGGCCTTCTGCACCGTGTCCAGGACGAGGGGACGGTCGCACATTGCCGCTTCCACGAGCTGGACTTCGTGCGCACGGGTAGCGACGCATACGAGATACCCGACCTGAAGCTGACGTACCGGGAGTTGCGGCACCTGGAAACGCACCTCCCCTGCGACGCGCCCGGCTCTTTCCGGGCCCCCCCCGTGCCCGCGCCCCTTGCCCAGGGGTACGCCAAGGTCTATCGCTACTTCCCGACGTTCGTCGAAGCAGAGGTCTGACCGGCGGTGCCGCGCCTCCCCTACGCATTGCGGACGAGCGCCACTACCGGCTCGTGCCGCCGGACCAGCTGACGGCTGAGGAACTCAGTTCCTACCGCGCCCGCTTGACGTAGTCTCCCTACCCCGCCACATACCTCCGGTACTTCGGCACGTACTGCCACTCCTCAACGAAGCCTTCGGGATCGTCGGGGAGGGGGTGGGTGGCGAGGCCTTCGGTGGTGGCGGCGCGCATGACGGCGGCGGCGACGTGGACGGCGACGGAGCGGAGGTCGGTGAGGGGTGGCAGGAGGCGGCCCGCCTGCAGGTCGGCGGGGGTGAGCATCTCGTGGACTGCCGACGCGGCCGCCACGAGCATGGCGTCGCTGATGCACCGCGTGCCGGACAGGTGCGCGCCTGCGCCGATCCCCGGGAACACGTAGACGTTGTTCGCCTGGCTGAAGGTGACCGTGCGGCCCTCGTAGGCGAGCGGCTCGAAGGGGCTGCCGGTGGCGATGATCCCGCGCCCACCAGTCCAGCGCACGAGGTCGTGCGGGTGGGCATCGACATTGGCCGAGGGGTTGCTGAGGGCGAAGATGATCGGGCGGTCGCAGTGCATCGCCATTTGCTCGACGACCTCGCGCGGGATGGCGCCCGGCGAGCCCGACAGCCCCAGCAGCACGCCTGGGCGCGTGGCCTGAACCACCTCCGCGAGGCTCAGTTGCTCCAGCGCGAGGCCCCATCCGCGTACGACCTCGGGCTCCGTTGCGATGCGCCGCTTGTAGGCGGGGAGGTTCGGTCGGTCACTGACGACCAGCCCGCGCGTGTCGAAGACATGCACGCGCGCCCTCGCCTCTTGCGGTAAGAGCCCCTCGGCTGCCATCGCGGCGATGAGTCCCGAGGCCACGCCCACGCCCGCATCGCCCGCGCCGACGATGCAGATGGTCTCGTCCGTGAGGCGCCGCCCTGCGAGCTTCAGCGCGCCCAGCAGCGCGGCGTGCACGACCGCCGCCGTGCCCTGGATGTCGTCGTTGAACGAGGGCAGAGCGTCGCGGTAGCGGTCGAGGTTCGCGTACGCGCGCTCGCGGCTGAAGTCCTCCCACTGCAGGACTGCGCGGGGGCACTGGCGGCGGACCCCGGCCACGAAGGCCTCGATGAATGCCGCGTACTCCTCGTCGTTCAGTCGATGGCGCCGCAGCCCGATGTAGAGCGGGTCGCGCAGCAGCTCCTCGTTCTCGGTGCCGACGTCGAGCGAGATCGGCAGGCAGCTTGTCGGCGCGAAGCCGCCCGCCGCCACGTACAGCGCGAGCTTCCCGATGGGGATGGCGATGCCGCCCACGCCCTGGTCGCCGATGCCCAGGATCCCCTCGTTGTCGGTGCAGACGATCACGCCCACGTCGCCCGCCGCGCCGTTCGCCAGGATCTCGTCGATGCGGTCGATGTTGCCGGGCGTGATGTACAGGCCGCGCGAGGTGCGGAAGATGTGGCTGAAGCGCCGCACGCCCTCGGCGACCGTCGGCGTGTAGACAATCGGCGCGAGTTCGTCGAGGTTGTTCGTCAGCACCGCGTGGAAGAGCGTCTCGTTGCGGTCCTGCACGGCGCGCAGGTAGATGTACTTGTCGAGCGGCGTCGGCTCCGCGCGCAAGTTCTCCAGCACCCGTACGACTTGCTCGTCGAGCGTCGAGACATGCGGTGGCAGCAGGCCGCTCAGGCCCAGCGCCGCTCGCTCCTCCTCGGTGAACGCCGACCCCTTGTTCAGGATCGGGTTGCGCAGCAGGGCGCTGCCTCGCTCTCGGACCGGTATCGCGTCCGGCTCCATCGGCTCAGCCCTCCTCGGCGACGCTTAGTTCGCCCGTCCGCCCCGAATCCCTGTCCGTTGGGAGGGGCCGCATGCCTGCGGGTCGAAGGTGCTCGACCCGCAGGCATCCGGCCCGCCGTACGACGGAGTCCGCACCATGAGCGCCCCTTTCCTCGCCGCCGTCCTCCTTGCTCCCGTGCTGGCCTCAGCCTTCCCTCTCCCCGGCGAGTGGCCTTGCGA